>Ga0209211_10001128_pt1 | contig 52290 bp, 50 predicted proteins | sample RifGroA2_FD_183992 | JGI IMG/M metagenome (GOLD analysis project Ga0209211, IMG submission 183992) | Groundwater microbial communities from Rifle, Colorado, USA - Groundwater A2 (SPAdes) (version 2) | ecosystem: Environmental > Aquatic > Deep subsurface > Groundwater | place: Rifle, Colorado... | reverse complement strand
CGGTTGCAGCAGCTGCTGCGGCAGGCCGTCGGGGCAGTGGCGGCCGTGGATGATGAACACGATGCGGGAGGCGGGGGCGGAGGTAGACGGGGACATGGTGAGGATCGCGAGGCAGATCGCGCCATTATGCCGCCATCGCGCGTTCGCGCAATGGCGCAAGGTTGGCCGCAAGCGTTGCGGCCAACCCTGGCGCAGGGTTCAGCGCGTGTCCACGATCCCGCACGCTCACGCGAGACAAGGCGAAAACGGCTGAGGGCGGCGTTGGGCTGGATACAAACCAGCAGCCGAAGCCGCTTTCAACGCGGTATCACCCCCACTGAGACCAAGCCGCCGCAGGCCGTGAGCAGGCGCTCAGGCGTTCAGCCTGGCCAGCAGCGCGTGGGCGACCGCTTCGGACGAGGCCGGATTCTGGCCGGTGATCAGCAGGCCGTCCTCGACGATAAACGGTGCCCAGTCGGGGCCTTTCTCGTAACGGGCGCCGCGCGCCTGCAGCGCGTCTTCCAGCAGCAGCGGCACGATGCTGGTGAGCTGCACCGCCTCTTCCTCGCTGTTGCTGAAGCCGGTGATGCGCTTGCCGGCGACCAGCGCCTTGCCGTCGGCGCCGGTGACATTGACCAGCACCGCCGGCGCGTGGCACACCGCGGCCACCGGTTTGCCGGCGGCGACGGTGGCGGCGATCAGGCGCTGCGAGTCGGCGTTGTCGACCAGATCCCACAGCGGGCCGTGGCCGCCGGGGTAGAACACCGCGTCGTAGTGGCCGGCGTCGATGCTATCCAGCGGCAGCGTTTCCGCCAGCCGCGCCTGCAGCGTGGCGTCGGCATTGAAGCGCTCGGTGGCCGGGGTGCTGAACGCCGGGTCGGCGCTTTTCGGGTCGATCGGCGGCTGCCCACCGCGCGGCGAGGCGAGGGTGATGGCGACGCCCTGATCGGCCAATGCGTAGTAGGGCGCGGCGAATTCCTCGATCCAGAAGCCGGTCTTGTGGCCGCTGTCACCGAGTCGGTCATGGCTGGTGAGCACAAACAGTACGTGTTTCATGGGCGTCTCCGTTAAGCGAATACAAGGTTGGCCGCACGCGGCCAACCTTGCGGGCAGGGCCGGCTGAGGCTTAATCGGCCAGCGCCGGGTAGTCGGTGTAGCCTTCGGCGCCGCCGCCGTAGAAGGTTTCCGGCTGCGGCGGGTTCAGTTCCGCACCGCGTGCGAAGCGCGCCGGCAGATCCGGGTTGGCGATGAACGAACGGCCGAAGGCCACCGCGTCGATCAGCCCGGCGCCGATCAGGCGCTCGGCCTTGTCTACGGTATAGCCGCCGGCGGCGATAATCGGGTGTGGATAGATGGCGCGGATCCTGGCGCGGAAGTCATCCGGCCACGCGGGGCCGCCGGCCCAGTCCGGCTCCGACAGGTGCAGGAAGGCGATGTTGCGCTTGGCGATCTCGCCGATCAGGTACAGCGCCATCTCCTGCTGATCGGTCTCCGACAGGCCGTTGAACACCCCCAGCGGCGACAGGCGGATGCCGACGTGGGCGGCATCCCATTCGGCGATCACCGCGTCCAGCACTTCCAGCACGATGCGGGCGCGGTTCTCGACGCTGCCGCCGTACTGGTCGGTGCGAACGTTGGCCGCCGGCGACAGGAACTGGTCCAGCAGGTAGCCGTGGGCGCCGTGGATCTCGACCAGGTCGAAGCCGGCACGGCGCGCGTTATCGGTGGCGCGGCGGTAGTCCTCGATCAGGTCGGCGATTTCGGCGGTTTCCAGCGCGCGTGGGGTGGAGGTCGGGCTGCGCACCAGCTGGCCGTTGTCGTCGCGGATATTGGTGTTGCTGTCGGCGCGGATTGCCGACGGAGCCAGCGGCGCGTCGCCGTTTGGCTGCAGGCTGCTGTGCGAGATGCGGCCGGTGTGCCACAGCTGGATGGCGATCTTGCCGCCGGCGGCGTGCACTGCGTCGTTGACCTCGCGCCAGGCGCGCACCTGTTCCTCGCTGTAGATGCCCGGCGCGCCGGCGTAGCCCTTGGCGGTCGGCGAGATGTGGGTGCCTTCGTTGATGATCAGGCCGGCACCGGCACGCTGGCGGTAGTAGTCGATCGCCAGTGCGGTCGGCACGTCGCCCGGCTCGGTATTGCGCAGGCGGGTCAGCGGTGCCATCAGCACGCGGTTGGCGAGGGTAACGGCACCGAGGTGCAGCGGGGTCAGCAGTTTGTCGGCTTGCATGGGGCGTGGTCCTTTTTCGGTAAAGAGGCGGCGATACGGGTGCTACTCACGTCCTGCGGGCAGGCAGGGCGCTCGGGTAAAACGGGGTGCGGCCAACGTTGGCCGCGCGCTGCGCCGGCGGTTGTCGGCTGGCAGGCAATTTTCTTTCTGTTTACTAATAGACCGGTCGTCTATTTTTGTGCCATAAAAAACCGCTCGCCCATGGCGAACGGTACTGCGTGTCTCAGGCGGCGTTGCAGGGCAACAGCAGGCCTTGGGTGTGAGTCATCGCCGCTTGCAGCGGCGCCAGACTGTGCTGGGTCTTGTACATCAGCGCCGCGCCCAGCCACAGGCTGTACAACGCATAGGCAGTGTCATCGGCTGGCAGCTGCGGCTTGATCGAGCCATCCTGCTGCCCGCTGCGGATGCAGGCTGCGAGCTTGCGCACGATGGCGTCCATGCCGTCGCTCAGCGCCACGCGCATCGGCTCCGACATATCGGACACCTCGGCCGCCAGCTTCACCGCCAGGCAGCTCTGCGATTCGCAGCTGGCGTGGTTGTCCAGCCATTGCTGGAAGTAGGCCAGCAGCCGTTCGCGGCCGTTACCATGCTGGCTGTCGGTCAGCAGATCGCCGACCCGCTCGCGGTAACCGGCGAAATAGCGCGCCAGCAACGCCACACCAAAGTCTTCCTTCGACTTGAAGTAGTGATAGAACGACCCCTTCGGTACCTTGGCCTCGGACAGCAGCTCGGAGAGCCCCATCGCGGTAAAACTGCGGCCGTGGATCAGCACCTCGCCGACGGCAAGGATGTGTTCGCGGGTATCGGGGTATAGGCTTTGACGTGACATGTTTCAAATGTATTAGACCGGTCGTCTTGGTGTCAAGCACTGTGTTGGGGCTGGGTGGTTGTTCCGCGCAAATGAGCCAAAAACAAGACAGTAAAGTCGAAAACAAGAGCCTGCGGTTTTCAGTGGGCAATGGTCTTTATCGAGTCTTGGAGGCAAAACTTGATCACTGAGGGCACGTCTGAAGTTCGACCAAAGGAGACTTCATACCGTTGGGCAATGATTGCTTTAGACAAGACTCCAGATACTGGAGCCGCCATCAGCATTGTCGATACTCAATAATTCACTTTCCGTAAATGCTTCTGCCACTCAGTAGGCGGTATGCTGAAGGTCTATTTAAAATGCAGGCGTAGTGCAGCTGCCGTGCAAAATCCAAGCAATTCTGCGATGGTCTCCACGGGGTGGATCCTGGATTCCAACAGCTCCTGAGGCCGGCCCAGGGATTCAGCCGGGACAGGCTAATTGTGGTCTCTTGGCTCAGACCGGGACAAGATAGGGTCGCAGGGTCGCCAGTAGCTCTTCACCGCTGGCTTCCAGCTCGGCCAGACTGGTGACGATATCCGCTCGCCGGCCTTCGTCGGCAGCTGTTTGCATGCGGCGGCACTGAGCGGCCAGCCGCAAGGCGGCGATGGATAGGCAACTGCCTTTCAGGGTATGCGCTGCCATGGTGATGGCAGGCAGGTTACCCTGGCTTATGCTTTCGCGTAATTCAGCCATGCGCTGTGGCATGTCGTCGATAAAAGCGGCAAGTAGCAGGGGTAGGAAGGTTTCGTCGTCATCACAGTTTTTCAATGCCTGCCGATGGTCGAATACAGGCGCCGGATTTTGTTCTTGTGGTGTCGCCAAGCGCAGCTCGCTGCTGTCTGCCAGTCCTAGCACACGGTTTATTTCTTCCAGTGTCCGGTCGGTGTCAATGGGCTTGCTGATGTAGCCATCCAGGCCTGCTTGCAGGTAGCGCTCGCGGTCACCGCTCATGGCATTGGCGGTGAGGGCGATGATCGGGGTGGGTGGCCATGTGCCATTCTCTTGCATGGCACGGATATGGCGACTGGCTTCCAGACCATCCATTACCGGCATTTGCATGTCCATCAGGATCAGGTCATAACAGGTAACACTCAGCGCATCAAGTGCTTCCCGACCGTTATTGACCACGATAACGTGGTAGCCACGGCGGCTGAGTATGGTAACCGCCAGCTTCTGGTTGACTGCGTTATCTTCGACCAGCAGGATGCTCAGGCTGTCCCGCAGTTCACGCACGGTATGCCGGGTAACCAGCACATCGGTTGCCGCTGGAGAGTTATTCGGGTTCAGCAATAGCCGGATGGTGGTTAGCAATTCGTCCTGCGATACCGGTTTGGTCAAGTAGCCGCGTATGCCCAGGGCCTGGCAGCGTTTGGCATCGCCGCGCTCGCCGGATGAGGTCAGCATGATGACGGTGGCGCTGCGGCGGTCTTCCTGGATCTGCTGGGCGACATCAAAGCCGGACAGTCCCGGCATGTGGCCATCCAGCAGGATAAGCGGGTAGGACTGCTGAGCCAGGAGATCCAGTGCCTCAAAGCCATCGACCGCCAAGGTTGGCCGCATGGACCAGTTTTTCAGCATGGCATCCAGCCAACAGCGGTTGGTGGGGTTATCGTCCACAACCAGTACCGGCATGCCGGCCAACTCGGTTGGGGGAGGAACGGCAGGCTGGTCTTCTGCCAGCTGGACCGGCACGCTGAAGCGGAAGTCCGAGCCTGTGCCGGGGGTGCTTTCGACGCTGATCTGGCCACCGAGCAGCCGCACCAGTTTCTGGGTGATGGATAACCCCAGCCCGGTACCGCCGTAGCGGCGCGTGGTGCTGTTGTCGGCCTGGGCAAAGGCATCAAAGATCAGCTGCTGTTTTTCGGTGGGGATGCCTATGCCGGTATCGCGCACGGAAAAACTTAGCAGATAGCCGCCATCTGTCTGCGCATCACCATTTACCGTCAGCACAATTTCGCCGCTATGTGTGAATTTGATCGCGTTGCCGATCAGGTTGTTCAGTATCTGGCGCAGGCGGGACGGGTCCGATACGACGCGGTCTGGCAGCTCGGGGCTGATGCGGCACACGACCTCCAGCTGCTGGTTGCTGCTGCGCAGGGCAAAGGGGTAGACAGTCTGGCTGATCAGGTCACGCAGGGAAAACGGCACGGCTTCCATGACCATTTTTCCTGCTTCAATTTTGGAAAAGTCCAGGATGTCGTTAATGATGATCAGCAGCGAATCAGCAGACGACTTCACCAGCTCCAGGAATTCGCGCTGCTCGTGTTTGAGCTCGGTATCCAGGGTGAGTTCGGTCATGCCAATGATGCCGTTCATCGGGGTGCGGATTTCATGGCTCATGTTGGCCAGGAAGGCACTCTTGGCCTCGTTGGCGGCTTCGGCTTGTGCCAACGCCTGATCTAGATCGCGGCTAAGGCGTTCAGCTTGCTCGCGGCGCTTTTCACTGTGTGACAGATTGCGGTAGGTCATGGCCGCCATCAGGCTGGCTACCAGCATCAGGACGGCTGCGGTGGCCGCTACCGTGGTATTGATGGTTTGTAGGCTGCGGTTGCTCTCGTTGGCTTGCTCGGTAAGGCGGCTGTTGGCCCCGATGGTGAGCTCGCGTACATTTTCAACGATGGCATCCAGATCTTGCTCCAGTTCACGGGCCTTGTGCTGGTCGAAATAGCCGTCCCCGGCTGCCAGCTTGTCGTCGGTACGGGCCACCAGCGTGGTTAAGGCGGACATGTGAGTGGTGTACCAGTTGCCCTTCTTGAACAGCAGGCTGTAGCGGTACTCATTTAGCAGCATAATGCGCGATACTAGAATGTCGTATCGCAGCTGCAACTCATCCAGGTCCTGTAGCTTGCCGGTGGCCACGGCCACCTTGGCGGCCCCTACTGTACGGTAGTAATCGATACCCAGCTGGGAATATACCCAAACGACATTATCCTCGCCTTGCTCGGCAAAATGCTGCATTTCCGCCTGCTGCCGCTGGTAAAGCATGCCGACAACCAGCAAGGCTGCTGCCATCAGAATGGCAAGCAACCATAGCTGTTTGCTGATGCGGTGGTTGGCGGGGCGTAGCAACACTGTTTGCTCCTGCTGCGGTGACAAGTTATTCAACGCGAATGCGGTTTACCTGCCATACGCAACGGGAATAAATGTCCTTGGTGCGCAGTTCAGGTTTTTTGTCAAATGGGTACATGATAAATAGCGGGCCTTTGTCACGTACATGCAATACCTTGCCGTTGATTTTTCGAGCCAGGATTACGTCGTACTTTTCCAGATCGGCCAATGGAATTTCGGCGGCGTAGTCGTTCAGTGCAACCACATACAGCTTTTTGCCCTTGACTCCGGTTGCTTTCAGGACGTCGCGGAACAGCGGACCTTCAAATGTTTGCGCTGTTTTGTACCAAGGAGTTTGCACAGTCATTTTTTGTTGAGGCAGTTTGTCCAGCATGGACGCATCAAACTGGGCATCGTTGCTGGCATTTTTTTCCGAGATCAGGCCCGATACGGTCAGGATGGGACGTCCGGTGGGCTTGTCCAGGGCAAAGGCATTGGCAGAGAATACAACTACCAGCGAGCCCGCCAGCAGGGTGCGCGCGAATTTCAGCATGCTCATACTCCTTTTGTTTTGAATTGAAACGTTATTATGAACTTTCTCCACGAAAATGTGATGTTGGCAATAGAATTAAAACCTGTAAAACGCACTTTCGTCTCCATGTTGCATCAGCCGGCTAATCAGATCGCCTTCTTGTTAGCCTTTGCCGCTATTTTTATGGCATCGATATACACAATATGCATTGTTTACGTTACACCATAACGGCATATTGCTGACGGCCGTAACGACTTTTATACCCTTTTCCTGATAGCAGGTTTGCCATGAAAATGACTGTGCTGATTGTCGACGACAACCCGGCTAACCTGATGGTGTTGCGCCACCTGGTGGGGCGTATGGATAACTGCGAACCAGTAACCATGCAGGACGGGCAGACTGCGCTGACATGGTGTACCGAGCATACGCCTGACCTGATCCTCACCGATTACATGATGCCCGGCATGGATGGGCTCACCCTGATCCAAGCGTTGCGGGCGATGCCACATATCCGCGACATTCCGATCATCATGGTCACCACCAGCGATATGAAGGCGGTGCGGCAGAATGCCCTGGAAAGCGGGGCGACCGATTTTCTGGCCAAACCGGTAGACCCGGCAGAAACCCGTGCCCGTATCCGGAACCTGCTGCAACTGCGCCTTGCCCAGCGTCAGTTGCGCGAGATGGCAGCGCAAGACTTGGTGATGCGTTTGTCCCATGTCGCCGAGTCGCGCGACCCGGAAACCGGTCTGCACATTGAACGCATGGCCTATTACACCCGCATCATTGCCGCACGGCTAGGCCTGGGGCCGGAGGTGGAGGAGCGCATTTTTCTGGCCGCGCCCATGCATGATATCGGCAAGGTAGCCATACCCGACCATATCCTTCTGAAGCCCGGCAAGCTCACCCCGGAAGAGTTTGAGGTGATGAAAACCCACCCCACTCGCGGGGCGAAGTTTTTGCAAGGTAGCGAGCTGCCTTTACTGCGCATGGCCTACGATATTGCGCAGAGTCATCATGAGAAATTCGATGGCACTGGCTATCCGCAGGGCCTGCACGGTGAAGCCATACCGTTGGCCGCACGCATCGTGGCGGTGGCCGATGTGTTTGATGCGCTCACTTCTGCTCGGTCCTACAAGCCGGCATGGGAGGTGGCGCGTGCGCTGGACTTCATGGAAAGTCAGCGTGGCTTGCACTTCGATCCGCAGGTGCTGGATGCTTTCCTGGCTAGTCTGGAAGAGGTACTGGCGGTTCACCAGCGTCTGCGGGATGACCTTGTGACTTAGGGGGAAACGGTCACCCCGGCTCGTACTCCGCCCGAGCCACCTGCCAACAGCGGGTGGCATTTTTACGACGCGTACCCAGTCGATTCGGAATTGGAAAGCTCCCCTTACCTGCTAAAACCCGGGCACGCCCTCACTACAGGGGCTTTCGCTCGGCTTTGTCGAAAAACAGACTTCCGGGCACTGTCATTGCCTCGAGTCCCGGTTTGAGATTGGCAAGACGTCCGAGAGAATCGGGGCCATCCAGTCGGGTTTGTAGGTGGCGAGCGGATCAGGAGCAGAGCATCAACTCCAACTCCAAATGGCAGGTGGGGTCCAGGCATAACAAAGCCCTCCATGGGAGGGCTTTGTTTGTGTGGGGCGGGCTGGTGTCAGTGCTGATGCCCGTGCTCGCCGTGTACATGCTGGTGGGCGATTTCCTCGGCGCTTGCCTCACGCACGTCCACTACCGTGATGGCGAAGCGCAGGGTTTTACCGCACAGTGGGTGATTGCCGTCCAGCAATACGGTGGGGCCTTTGATCTTGGTGACGAAGTAGTAGCGCGGCTCGCCATCCGGGCCGATGCGCTGGATCTGGCCGCCGACCTTGACGCCGGGCGGGAAGTCGGTCTTGGGCATGGTGGTGACCAGGGCTTCGTCGCGCTCGCCGAAGGTGTCTTCAGTTGCGAGTTCCAGCGTGGTTTGAAAGCCTGCTTCCTGACCTTCCAGTGCGGCTTCCAGTTTGGGGAACAGGTTGTCGTAATCGCCGTGCAGGTAGGAGACCGGGTTCTTGCCATCGTCGTAAACCAGGCCCTGGCTGTCTGTGACTTTCATGCGCAGGGTGACGGCGGTGTTTTGGGTGATTTTCATGGTGGGCAATGGCTAATAAATTGAGGCGCGAAGGTTCGCAGTTCAGCGAGGGCGTGTCAACTGGCGGGCGAGTCACCGCACTCACGTTCGATATGCACCGAATATCTGCTTGGAGTTGGAGTTGCCCCAGTTCCGTGGAGACATCGTTGCTTGTCATCGGATGTCCGCCTGGCAGCAACAATTGCTCACTCCATGCCCGAGGACTGGATGGCCATTTTGGCCGACAAACGGCTTGTCGCAGGCTTGGTCGAGTCGCAGGCCGGGCAAAGTGGGCGCTCAGGCTCAGTGCGGAGTTGTCCGCTACCACGCCTCCGCAGTGATTCATCTCCCGGTCGCGCAATCACCGCAGCCGGACAGCACCGCCACCCGGCCCGCCCGCGCACTTCAGGACGCGATTTGCAGCGTCTCGATCCGGTTGCGACCGTTTTGCTTGGCGACATACAGCTGCCGGTCGACGGTCTGGATGAAGTCGGTGGTGGTCAGCCTGTCGCCTGGCATCACGGTGCCGACGCCAATGCTGACGGTGACGCGCTGGCCGTGCGGCGATTGTGAATGGGCGATCGCCAGTTTCTCGATCAGGCGCTGGCAGCGCTCGGCGACGCGCTGCGCGCCGTTGGCGTCGGTTTCCGGCAGCATGATGATGAATTCCTCGCCGCCGTAACGCGCGACCAGATCGCGCGGGCCGGCCAGGGCCAGATTCAGCGTTTGCGCGATGCGGGTCAGGCACTGGTCGCCCGCAATGTGCCCGTACAGGTCGTTGAACTGCTTGAAGAAGTCGACATCGAACAGGATCAGCGACAGCGGCAGACGGCTGCTGCGCGTGTTTTGCCACTCCAGGTCCAGGCTGGTGTCGAAGCGGCGCCGGTTGGCAATACCGGTCAGCCCGTCCTTGAACGACAGCGCTTCCAGCTCTTTTTGCAGCACCAGCAGTTTTTCTTCCGTTTTTTTGCGCTCGCTGATATCGAACATGAAGCCGATCAGCGATTCGACCTCGCCCTGCGCATTGCGCACCACGTGGACGACATCGCGTATCCACACGTAGCCGTTTTCCTTGGTCAGCGCCCGGTAGTCGGCTTCGTGGTCGACCCCGGCCTTGGATTGCGCAACGCAGAAATTCACCACGTTGTCGCGATCCTCCGGATGGATGCGCTGCGCCCAGTCGTTGGCGGACGCCCAGCTTTCCTGGCTCCAGCCCAGCAAGGCCTCGATTTGCGGGCCGATGTAGGCAAACTGCATGGTGGCCCAGTCGATTTTCCACGGGATGGCCTTGGTCGACTCCAGAAGGGTTTTATAAACCGCGTTGTCGCTGCTGAGTTCGCTTACGTCGGACATGCCTCACGTCTCCTTGAACGGTGTCGGGGTACTGGCGGCCGGGCGCATGATGCGGGGACTCATCACCGCGGCCTGCCCATGGCGTTGGCAACAGTATGCCATTGCCTCCGATGGCCGGGCTTGCATGGCCGCCGTGCGGCGGCCGTGGCTCACAGTGTCGTCTGCAATTGATGCAGTTCGGCGACAGTCATGGTGAAAACCAGCTTGTCGACGCCCTCATTCGCATAGCAGTGCGGCATGTCGGTCCTGGCGACGGCAGAGCAGCCCTCCGCGATGATCAGTTCGGTGTTGTCCACCGTCAGCTTCAGCTGCCCTTGCTCGACATGAAAAAGCTCGAAGGTGCCGGCCGGGTGTCCGGCGGACTCGAAACGCTCGCCCGGGTGCAGCTGCCAGCGCCACAGTTCGATCATGTTGGGGCCGCTGGTTCCGGCCAGCAGGCGGGCGCTGCCGCCAGCGGGGCCGCTCCACAGCGTCGGGATGTCCTTGCTGTCGATGAGATGGGCGGAGGGGGCGCTGGCCACGTTCACGATATCGGCCACCGACACGCCCAGCGCCGCCGCGAGCTTGCACAGGATGGCGATGCTGGGATTGGCGATGCACTTCTCGATTTCGACCAGCATGCCCTTGCTGACGCCCGCGCGGCGGGACAGCTCGTCCAGCGAGAGCTTCTGCTGCTTTCTGTGCTGTTTGAGCTTGCCGGCAACCGCCGCGCTGACGAACTGCACATCGGCACCGGAGTCGGTCGATATATTGACTTTTTTGGTCATTGGTCGATAGCATGGGATAAATTAGTCACCAGAGGATTCTCCAATGCGCGCCATCCTGCCGTCAATCGCACCCGCCATTACCGCGCTGGCCCCGGATTTCCGGGCGCTCAGCATCAGCGTCGACGCTGCCGCCATCGTCAATCCGGGCATTGCCAGCGCAGCACTCAGCCGGGCCTGCCAGTCGCTGTCCGCCGGCGAGGCCGTGTGGGCGGATGCCCACCTGCTGGCGTGGGCAGAGGTGTTCCGCAAGTTTGGCGCCAAGCCGCAGCGCACGCCTTGCTCGGCCGAAGCCCTGCGCAAGCGCGTGCTGCGCGACGGCAGCCTGCCGAGCATTGACCCGATCGTGGACCTCTACAACGCCATCAGCATCGAATACGCCGTTCCGGTCGGCGGTGAAAACTTTGCGGCATACGTCGGCGCGCCAAGACTGGTCATCGCCGACGGTACCGAGCGCTTCGACACCATGAAGGACGGCGTGCTGGCCCACGAGTCGCCAGACGCCGGGGAAGTGGTGTGGCGTGACGATGTCGGCGTCACCTGCCGGCGCTGGAACTGGCGGCAAGGCGTCCGGACCCGGCTGAGTGTCGAGGCACAGCAGATGTGGTTCATCCTGGAAAGCTTGCCGGCCATGCCGCTGGCGGCGCTGCATGCCGCCGGTGAGCGGCTGGCGCAGGACCTGCAACGCATGATGCCCGGCGCCCGCATCGATTCGCAGCTCATCGGCTGCGGGCCACAGTAAAGAAAGGCAAGGTCTGGCCATGCTTCCCTCCATTACCTTCCTGCTGGCCGCCGCGCTGCTGGCGATCACCCCCGGCCCCGGCATTGCCTATGTCGTCGCGCGCACGGTGGCCGGCGGCAAAGCCGAAGGCGTCGCCTCGTCACTGGGGACCGCGCTCGGCGGCATGGCGCATGTCCTCGCCGCCGCGCTCGGCTTGTCGTTGCTGATTGCGCAGTCGGCGCTGGCTTACGCGCTGGTGCAATACCTCGGCGCGGCGTATCTGGTGTACCTCGGCATCCGGCTGCTGGCATCGCGCGCCGGGTCTGCGGCACTGCCGACGCTGCCGCGTGCCGGCGCCGGCAAGGCACTGCGCGACGGCGCCATCGTCGAAGTGCTGAACGTGAAGACCGCCATGTTCTTCCTTGCCTTCATCCCGCAATTTGTGTCCACGCAGCAGGCGCTGGCGCCGCAGTTCATCCTGCTCGGCAGCATCTGCGTGCTGCTGAATACCGCGGTTGACTTGATCGCGGTGGCCGCCGCCAGCCGCTTTGTCGCCTCCGGCGCCAGCAGGGCGGGCAGGGCGCGATGGCTGTCGCGGCTATCCGGCACCACCATGCTGGCACTCGGCGTCATGGTCGCGCTTGCCCAGCGCTAGCGTTCACCCCCGGCGGCGGTCCGCATCTGCCGCCATCACTCAGGCGGCCGGACGGCCGCCAAGCCAGCGTCACGATCCGGCCATCGAACGCGCGGCCGCCGCCGAGACGATCCGGTCCTCCCCCTGGAGCCAGCATGTACCTACCCGCTCATTTCAACGAGTCCCGCACCGAGATCCTGCAGCAATGCATCGCCCGGCATCCGTTTGGCACCCTGATTACGCACGGCAAGGGCGGGCTGGATGCCAATCACTTGCCGTTCGAGCTGGCGGCGCACGAAGGCACGCTCGGTGTCCTGCGTGCCCACGTGGCCCGCGCCAATCCGCTATGGCAGCAGGTGGCGAATGGCGACGAAGTGCTGGTCGTCTTTCGTGCCGGCGATGGCTATGTCTCCCCGAACTGGTACCCGAGCAAGCACGAGTCGCACCGGCAGGTGCCGACCTGGAACTACATCGTGGTCCATGCCTATGGCCGGATTCACGTTCACGATGACGAGCGCTTCGTGCGGGGCGTGGTCGCCCGCCTGACCCGCAGCCACGAGGCCGCGCAGGCCAAACCGTGGCAGATGAGCGATGCGCCCAGCGACTATCTGGACGCCGCGCTCAAGTCTATCGTCGGCTTGCAGATCGAGATCACCCGCCTGCTTGGCAAGAGCAAGCTGGGACAGGACGAAATCACTGGCGACATCCTCGGCGCCGGCCATGCGCTCAAGGGCTGCGGCAACCATCAAATCGGCGACGCCATGCTCGCCCACTGCGCCGCAAAGCCGGATTAGCCGTCCCAAAGCAGAAAAGCCGGCCCTTGGGCAGGGGCCGGCCAGGATCGGCAATGAAAAGGCCGCGCGGCAACACGCTAGCCGGCGATAAAGTCGGCGAGCTGCCGCCACATGAACAGCGGGTTGGAGTACATCGGAAAGTGGCCGCAATGCGGCACTTCGCTGAGTCTCACCCCGTGCCGCTCGATATGCGCCAGATAGCTGAGGCCGGCGTTCTGCTCGCCATACATGAACATCTTGCGGCAGGGCAGCGCCAGAAATGTCTCCATCAGCCGGCCATGATCCGACAACGCCACCATGGAGCTGAAAATGCCGCGCACCGCCGCGGCGCGCACCTTGTGGCGCAGGCTGGCGGCGTACAGGGCACTGGCGTAGGCCGGCGCGTGGCGGGTGCGTTCGATGAAGTCATCGAAAAACGCCTCGGCGTCGGCATTCGGGTAATCGACGATCTGGCGGCTCAGAAAGCAGTCTTCCGGCGCGATATTGCCTTCGATATCGGTAAAGCTGAGCACGCGTTCGCCCAGCTGGCTGGCCAGCAGCAAGGCGGTGAGGCCGCCCATCGAGTGGCCGACCAGATGGAAGCGATCCACCCGGTAGTGCGCCAGCACCCGTAGCGCGGTGTGCAGCAGCAGGTTGATCGACACCTGCGCCAGATCGGCGCAAACCGTGTCGCCGCAGCCGGGCGCGTCATAGGCGATGAACGGATGCCCGTCGAAGGCGGCGTGCCGCACGATGTCGGCGTAGTCTTCCTTGCTCGAGCCGAAACCGTGCAGAAACAGGATCGGCGCCTTGTCGCCGCCACGGTGGAGGGTGGCGATGTCGACGGCCACGCCATCGATGTCGAACGCCAGCCGCTGGCTGGCAAATTGTTGGCTTGTCATGCTGTGTTCCAATAAGCAGCTGCGCTTGCGGCCAACCTTGTGCCCAAGGTTGGCCGCAGCGCCGGGTTGCAGTTAACGGGGGCTCATCACCGCGGTGCAGAACTCGCCGATCGCCGCACACGCCTGCTGCAACGCGGCGTCGTCCAGCGCGTAGGCGATGCGGATATACGGCGCCAGGCCAAAGGCGCTGCCCTGTACCACGGCGACGCCGGCTTCATTCAGCAGCGCCAGCGCCACGTCTTCGTCGCTGGCCAGCAATTTGCCGGCCGGGCTGGTCTTGCCCAGCAGTTCCTCGCAGCAGGCAAACACGTAGAACGCGCCGCCGGGCTGGGCGCAGGACAGCCCCGGCGTGGCGTTGAGCTGCCGCACCATGCGGTCGCGGCGGGTTTCGAAGACCTCGCGCGAGCGGCTGATGAAGTCCTGCGGCCCGGTCAGCGCGGCCAGTGCCGCCTGCTGCGAGATGGCGCAGGCGCCGGAGGTCTGCTGCCCCTGCAGTTTTTCCATTGCCTGCAGCAGCCAGCGCGGGCCGGTGGCGTAGCCGATGCGCCAGCCGGTCATCGCGTAGGCCTTGGACACCCCGTTCATGGTCAGGGTGCGCGGCTGCAGCCGCGGTTCGACTTGCGCCAGGGTAAAGAACGGCTGGCCGTCGAACAGCAGGTGTTCGTAGATGTCGTCGGCCAGCACCAGCACGTGCGGGTGATCCAGCAGCACCTGCGCCAGCGCCTGCAGCTCGTCGCGGCCATACACCGCGCCGGTGGGGTTGGATGGCGAGTTCAGGATCAGCCAGCGCGTCTGCGGGGTGATGGCGGCGGCCAGCGTTGCCGCCGTCAGCTTGAAGCCGCTGTCGTGGCCGCAGGGCACCACCACCGGTCGCGCGCCGCACAGCTGCACGATTTCTGGGTAGCTCACCCAGTACGGCGCCGGCACGATCACCTCGTCTCCCTCATTCAGGGTGGCAGCCAGCGCGTTGAAAATCACCTGCTTGCCGCCGGAGCAGACAATGGTGTCCTGCCACTGCACGTCCAGCCCGTTTTCGCGGCGGAACTTGCTGGCCACCGCCTCGCGCAGCGCACGGGTGCCGGCCACCTGGGTGTAGCGGGTGTGACCGCCGTTGATGGCGGCGATGGCGGCGGCGCGGATGTGTTCCGGGGTGTCGAAATCCGGCTCGCCGGCACACAGCGAGATGATGTGGATGCCGGCGGCGCGCAGCGCGGCCACGCGGTCCATCACCTTGTAGGTGGCGGAAGGTTTGGCCGTGGCCAGGTGTTTGTTCAGGTATTGGGTCGTCATGGTCATGCCCTCTCGCGCCAGTGGTCCAGCCCCATCAGCTGCAGGGTGGTCGCGCCCTGGCTCAGCTGGCGCATCATCACGCTCTCCTTGGCGGCGCGCGCTTCGCCGGCCTGCAGCGTGCCGGTCACCGCGGCGGCGGGCACGATGATCACGCCGTCATCGTCGGCCACCAGCAGGTCGCCGGCGGCCACCGGCACCCCGCCAAAAATCATCGGCAGCCCGACGGCCGGGGCGCTGGCCTTCACCGTGCCGCGCACCGACACGCCGCGGGCAAACACCGGGAAGCGGCGCTTGCCGATGGCGGCGACATCGCGCACGCCGCCGTTGATCACCAGCCCGACGATGCCGGCGGCCTCGGCGGCGACGGTCAGCACCTCGCCCCAGTAGCCGGCGATGAAGTCGCCGGTGTCCACCACCAGCACGCTGCCGCGCGGTGCGCGCTCCAGCGCGATGTGGATGGACAGGTTGTCGCCGGGGGAGCAGACCAGCGGGTAGGCCGGCGCGGCGATGAAGGCGCCCGGCCACAGGCTGCGAATCTGCGGGTCTACCGCGCAAGGTTGGCCGCAGGCCTCGTACAGCGTGGCGCTGCCCAGCACGGCGCAGCGTGCGGCCAACGTTGGCTTGTGTTCAGCGGTGTTCATCACGCTTTCCTTTGCAGTGTGTGGTAACCCAGCGCCGCGCGCGCGGCGGCCAGGGTGCTGCCCTGCGCCAGCTGCTGGCGGATCGCGGCTTCCACCGTCTCGATCTGCTGCGCCAGTGCCGCCACCTCGGCGGCGCGCTCGCGCGGCACCACCACCACGCCGTTGGCGTCGGCCACCACGATGTCGCGGGCGGCGACACGCGCGCTGCCGATCGACACCGTGCCGCCCACCGCTTCCACCTGCACCCGGTCCTTGCCGGTGCGCATGAAGCGGCCACGAGTGAACAGCGGATAGCCTTCGCCCAGCGCCTTGTTGACATCGCGGCACACGCCGTCGATCACGGTGCCGGCGATCTGCCGCAGCCCGGCGTACTGGGTCATGATGTCGCCCCACACCGTGCAGTCGCGGCGGCCGTCGTTGTCGATCACCACCACGTCGCCGTCGGCGACCTCGTCGATGAAATCGCCGACGCTGCCGGCCGGGCTGCTGGCGGCCACGTACTTGACGGTAAACGCCGGCCCCACCACCACCTGCCGGTAGTTATCCAGCGGCATGATGCCCAGGCACTGCCCCGGCAAGCCCAGCTTGTCCATGGCATCGGACACGCCGGCGGTATCCAGCCCGGCGAACAGGGCCACCAGTTCACGATCTGCTGCGTTCATTTGCCGGCCTCCTGCTGGATGGCGTCGAATTGCCGGTCGTGCATCACCTCTGCCACCGAACGGCCGCTGCGCACCGCCGCCACCATGCCGTGCTGGCGCCGTGCGATGCGCTCGGCCAGGTCCAGCACTGCCTCGATATGTGCCGCCGACACAAACACCGTGCCGCAACGGTCGGCCAGCACGTAGTCGCCTTCTTCTACAGTCACGCCGGCCATGTTCACCGGCTGGCCGGACGACAGCTGGATCACGCGGTTGCGCGCGCTGATCATGGTGACGCCGCGGCCATACAGCGGGTAGCCGATGTCGGCGCTGCCGTCGATGTCGCGGCTGAGGCCGTCGATCACCGTGCCGCGCACGCCCTTCACCTGCGCGGCATTGGCCAGGATGTCGCCCCAGCAGGAAATGCCGTCCACGCCGCCGGCGATCACCAGCACGCGCTCCGTGCTGTCGATGGCGGCGATCACCGGCGAGATCAGGTGCACCGTCGGCGCCGCATCGCTCTTGCGGCCCAGTTGCACGGTGCTGGCGCGGCCAACCAGCTTGGGGCAGTCCCACAGCGGGCGCAGGCCATAGGTGGCGCCGGGCAGATTGAGGAAATCGAGCGCGTCGGACAGCGTGTTGCTGTCCTGCTGCTGCAAACGCGCGAGTAAAGAAGGCTGGCTCATCGGACTCTCCTGTTGGGGGCTTGTGTGCCGCTACTTTCCGCCCTACAGTTCGATAGGTAAATTCCGAAATTTGTAATGTTTACATACGCCAAACCTATCAAAAATCATGATCAATTTTCGTCTCATCCGCCACCTGTGGCTGTTCCTGGCCGTGGCCGAGGAACAGCACTTCGGCCGCGCCGCCAAGCGCCTCGGCATGTCGCAACCGCCGCTGACCGAGCAGATCCAGATCCTGGAGCAGGCACTGAAGGTGAAGCTGTTCGAGCGTTCGCGCCGTGGCGCGCAGCTGACGGCGGTGGGACAGGCGATCCTGCCGGCGATGAAGAAATTCGCCGAGCAGCTGGAAAGCCTGGAGCTGGCGGTACGCGAGGCGGCCGCCGGGCAGATCGGCACCATCACCATCGGCGCGATCACCTCGGCGATTCTGGACGTGCTGCCGGGCCTGATCGAACAGATCAAGCAACAGCACCCGGGGCTGACGGTGGCGGTAAAGGAAATCGATAGCTACGAGGCGTTGCCGGCGCTGCACAGCGGCGACATCGACCTGGCGTTTGCGCGGCTGGAAGGCGATCTGGGCGAGCACATCAGCGCGCTGCCGCTACGCGCGGACCGGCTGGCGGTGGCGTTGCCGGCGACGCACCCGCTGTGCGGCCAGGCGCAGCTGGCGCTGCACGATCTGGCCGGCGAGGATTTCATCATGTTCGCGCGCAAGGTCAGCCCGATCTCGTTCGACCGGCTGACCGCGGCCTGCCACAGCAGCGGCTTTTCGCCGCGCATCCTGCACGAGGTGCGCTCGGTAACGTCGCAGATCGCCTTTGTCGGCTGCAATCAGGGGGTGGCGCTGGTGCCGGCGTCGGTGCAGGGCATGGCGCCGGCCAGCGTGGTGATCCGGCCGCTGACGGACGAGTTGCACGTGGTCACCACCGCCATGGCCTGGAACACGCAGCGGCAGAACCACCTGCTCGCCGCGGTGCTGGAGACGGTGCACAGCTACCGCGCGGCCAACGGCTGAGGCGGCTGCGGCCAACCCTGGACGGCGAACGCTTAGCGGCGGCTGGCCAGCAGCACCCCGCTAATCACCAGCACCGTGCCGGCCAGCTGCGACAGCGACACCGCCTCGTGCAGCAGCCACCAGCCAAAAAAGATCGTCAGCACCGGCCCCAGCATGCCGATCAGCACCGCGCGGGCGGCGCCAATATGGCGGATCGCCAGCGACTGCCAGACGATGGGCAGGATGGTGGAAAACAGCGCCATGCCCAGGCTGTAGCCATAGACCGGCGCCGGCAGCAGCAACTGCTGCCACGGCCGGCTGAGCAGGAAGTGCAGCGCCACGGCCGCGGTCGCCACCAGGATGGACAGCAGCGAAAAGCGCATCGCCCCCAGCCGCTTGATGGCCACCTCCGAGCCGGCACTGTACAGCGCGTACAGCACCGCGCAGCCAAACACAAAACCGGCGCCGAGCGCCACGCTGTGCACATCGCTGCTCTGGCTGGCGTCATGCACGAAGGCAATCGCAATCCCGGCATAGGACAGCATCGCGGCCAGCATGATGCTGCGCTCCGCGGGTTTGCCCAGGAACAGCACGCCGATCAGGATGGTGAGGGTGGGGTAGGTGAACAGGATCAGCCGTTCCAGCCCGGCCGAGATGTATTGCAGGCCATAGAAATCGAGCATGCTGGAGCCGTAATAGCCGATGCCGCCCAGCAACAGCAGCATGCCGACATCGCGTCGCGACAGCCGCGGCATGCCCCGCAACACCGGCACACAGGCCACCATGACAAAGGGCAGGCAAAACACCATTCTCAGCGTCAGCAGGGTGACGGCATCCACCGGCGCGGTGGCGTAGGCAAGCTTGACGAAGATGGCCTTGAAGGAAAAGCCGAAGGCGGCCAGAAAGGCAAACATCACCCCCAGCCGGTCGGGCTTGCTCAGGATATTTCTCACTGGTGCGATCTCGAAAGCGGTAGCCCCCATGCTCGTTGCTGACGCCGGCGTTGTGAAATACCTTTTGCCTAAGCTTGTGATAGGCGGAACAGATCAGACGGTGCCGCCCGCGCTGCGGCAGGCGGGTGACAACTGGCCAGTCATCGCGCCGGCGCGGCAACTGGCCTTGCAAGTGATTGGTATCGGCGCTTGAGCATCACCTGCCAACGCCAACGCCAACCGGCTGCCTCAGCCGGAGGCCAGCGGCCGCGTCAAGACGGGCACGGCTTGAGATTGAGATGGTAGACCAGGGCGGCGCCCGGGGCGGCGTCGGTGGTGTCCAGCGACGCCATGGCCGCGCCGCGCCGCAGCTCGCCATCGAGGCTTAGGGTGATGCTGACATCAAGCATCGCCGCCGCGCCGCAGCCGACCCGTTTCATTTGTCCGGCACCGATGTTTTCCGTAAACAGGTAGTCGTTTTCATGCGGGCCTTTGATCTTGCGTTTGAAAACGCGGCCGTGTGCGTTGTCGCGTGGCCCCAGAAAATATTGCACATCGAGAGCGGTTTCCTGCTTCGCCGCCAGTTTGGCAAAGCCGCGGTAGTCGACCCTGTAGACACCGATGGAATAACCGGCCGGTAAATTGAGTGGGGACGTGATGCGGCAGACTTTGCGTTGCGCGCCGCTCACGGCATTCGCGTTGTTGGCGACGGTGAACTGGTCAAACAAGATGCTCAAGGTGGTGCCATCGGGCGAGCTGATGACGGAGTAGCTGCCCGCGGGGCAACCGTTGCTTTCCTGGGCCTGTGCCGGCAGGCACAGCAGCCCGGCACAGGCGAGAAGACTACGCAGCAGCCAGGTCATGGTCGTTTCCTTTCATGAACCGGGCGGCGCCTGCTGCCAGGTACCGCCCGCGATGGGCTCAGCGGCAATTGCGCCACTGCAGGTGGTAGATGATCGAGGCATTGACGTCTTCGGAGTCGATCGACGCCATGGCTTCCCTGTTGGAAACCGTGTTCACGCGCATGCTCGAGTTGGTGCGCAGGTTGACGTCCTCGCCACAACGCGACCAGATGATCGACTCGGCAGTCAGCGTATTGCTGATCAGATAGTCTTCATCAATGGGACCGCGAAATCGCCGCTGGAAGGCCGGGCCTCGGCTGCCGGCGAAGAAGTACTCGACGTTGAACTGCGAGGTCGCCGACTGCGGCAGGTGATTAAAGCCGCGGAAGTCGATTTTCAGGATCGACACGCTCAGTCCTTGCGGCACGTGTACGGGGATGGCGATGTTGCAGCTCTTGCGGTCAAAGCTTTTGCCGCTGCTCCCGCCGACGCTGACCTGGTATTCGTCGAACAACAGACTCAAGGATTTGGCATCCGGACTCAGGGTGACATCGACCGTGCCGGCCGGACAGCCGGTTCCGCCGTAGCCTGGCTCGCCCAGTGCAATATCGTCGGCGTAAGCCGCCGTGCCGAGCAGCAGGGCGGTCATTAACAGAATGATTTTTTTCATGTTGCATCTCCTCGTATGACGAGTCCTGCTTGCGCAAGACGGCATGACCGGTGCGGCTTGGCGCGGAACGCGGTGCGTCACGCCTGATTGCCGTCGCTGGCCTTATCGCCGTTTGCCGCGTTGCTCCCGCGCGTACTGCCATGGTCGGCGTTGGCGCCTGGGTTCAGGCTGGCTTGGCTAGTTGCAGCTTGTGGCGCCGTGCTGTTGGCGTCTGTCTGCTGACGCACATAATCACCGACCGCCGTCGCTGCCGTGCCCAGGGGATGGGGTGCTGTAGCAGACGCCAGTAATGGATACGCGGGTGCCGTGCCGCGCACGCAGGGGATGGAGGATGGCCTGGGCAGCGGGCGCTGCCGGCAGGGCGGTTTGGGGCAGGGATTGTGGCCGGGGGCGCTGCGTGACAGCGGCACCCCGTTTTTGTGGCGTGGGTGGCGGGCGGGGGCTGGGAGGCACCCGGCGCTTACACCGCCGGCGGCACCACCGCGGCGGCTTGCAGATGCTGCAGGATTACCTGCCCGCCGCACAGGATGTCATCGCTGATGGCGCGGGCGGCGGCCGGGCCGTCATGGGTACGGATGGCGGCCAGCACCGGGTAGTGGAAGTCGAGCATGTCGTCGCCGCCGTCACCGTAGACGTCAGCAATCAGCGGCCCCATCTGCAGCCAGATGCGGTACAGGATGCCCTGCAGGAAGGGCATGCCGGCGATGTCGACCAGCGCGAAGTGAAAGCGCTGGTTCAGGTCGCAGCCGCGGGCGGTGTCGCCTTCGGCAATCGCCTGTTCGTTCTGCCGCACCAGCTCTTCCAGCTGCGCGATCTGCTCGGCGCTGGCATTCTGCGCCGCCATTTCTGCGGCCAACCCTTCCAGCTTGATGCGGATGGCGCGGATCTCCAGATAGCGCGCCACCGTCATGTGCGGCACGCGGATGTCGCGCGCCGATTTCATCGCCAGCGCCTGTTCCTGTACCAGCCGCAGGATGGCATCGCGCACCGGGGTGACGCTGGTGCCCAGCCGCGCCGCCAGCTCGCGGATCTTCAGCCGCTCGCCCGGCTTGAGCTTGCCCTGGATCAGGGCATTGCACAGCAGGTGGTAGACGGTGCTACCGAGGTTGTCGTGTTCCAGCGTGTCCAGCGCGTCGGTCATGGTGGGGCGTGTCGCAAGATTGAATGGCCCGATTCTAGCATCGGCGTTTGCAAATATGATGCATCAAATAAACACAAGGTACGTCGCGCGCGGTGCGGCAAGGTTGGCCGCAGGGCCGGCAAGTCCCGTGCGGCAGTGTTTGGCGGCAGCGGCAAGCACGCGGTACGGCACTGGCGGTGTCACGCTTGCAATTAAAAAATGCAACAAATATGATGCATCATAAATTTGATGCCGTGATGTCACGGCACGCTCGCCAGCGCCGCACGGTCGGCATGACCACCGGCACGCCGCAACGGCCACCACCACCGCCACCACCACCGCAACCAGGAGTCTGTTATGCCGGATCAAAAGCGTTACATGCTGTTGACGGGGGCCAGCCGCGGCATCGGCCACGCCACCGTCAAGCTGTTTCAGGAGCACAACTGGCACATCTTTACCGTGTCGCGGCAGCCGTTCTCCGAGGACTGCCGCTGGCCGTCGGCGCGCGCCAGCCATGTGCAGGCCGATCTGGCCGACCTGTCCTGCCTCGATGCGCTGGTGGCCGAGGTGCGCAGCCGGCTGCCGGATGGCGAGCTGCACGCGCTGGTGAACAATGCCGGCATCTCGCCCAAGGGGCCCAACGGCGCGCGGTTGGGCATCCTGGACAGCGATATGGACACCTGGGGCCGGGTGCTGAACGTCAATCTGGTGTCCACCGCGCTGCTGGCGCGGGCGCTGTTTCCGGAGCTGAAAAAAGGGCAGGGCAGCATCGTCAACGTCACCTCCATCGCCGGCTCGCGGGTGCACCCGTTTGCCGGCGTCGCCTACGCCGCGTCCAAGGCTGGGCTGGCGGCGCTGACCCGCGAGCTGGCGCACGAGTTCGCGCCGCACGGCATCCGCGCCAATGCCATCGCCCCCGGCGAGATCGACACCGCCATCCTGTCGCCGGACACCGCCAGGATCGTCGAGCAGGATGTACCGATGCAGCGGCTGGGCACGCCGCACGAGGTGGCGGAGGCGATCTACTTCCTGTGCTCCAACCGTTCCTCGTATATCAACGGCTCGGAAATCCACATCAACGGAGGCCAGCATGTCTGACAGCATCGACCAGCTGTTTTCCACCATGGGCAGCGCCACCACGCCCGAGGTCGCCAGCGAGTTGCTGTGGCAGCACTACGGCCTGCGCGGCCGCGCCAGCCCGCTCAACAGCGAGCGCGACCAGAACCTTCACATCCGCAGCGAAGATGGCCGGCAGTATGTGCTGAAGCTGACGCACCCGGCCGAGGCACGCGGTGTCACCGACTTCCAGACCCGCGCGCTGCTGCATGCCGCCAGCCGCGACCCGGCGCTGCCGATTCCGCGCGTGATCCCGCGGCTGGATGGCGAGCCGTATGCGGCAATTACGCTGGCGGACGGCACGCAGCGGGTATTGCGCCTGTTCAGCTACCTTGGCGGCCAACCTTTGCACCAGATCACGCGCAGTGCCGCCCAGCGCCGCGACCTGGGACAGACGCTGGCGCGGCTGGATCTGGCGCTCAGCGATTTTGAACACCCGTCCGCCGACCACGCGCTGCTGTGGGACATCCAGCACAGCGAGCGGCTGCAGCCGCTGCTGGCCGAACTGCCGCCGGGGCCGCAGACCGACACGCTGGCGGCGTTCGTCGCGCATTTCCGGCGCGAGATCCAGCCGGCGTTGGCCGGCCTGCGCCGGCAGGTGATCCACAACGACCTCAACCCCTACAACGTGCTGGTGGATGCGCAGGATCAGGTCACCACCAGTGGACTGATCGACTTTGGCGACATGGTGCAGGCGCCGCTGGTGTGTGAGCTGGCGGTGGCCTGTTCCTACCAGCTGTCCGGCAATGCCAACCCGCTGGATAGCGCCGCCGAGCTGATCGCCGGCTACCATGCGCTGTACCCGCTGCGGCGCGAGGAGGTCGAGCTACTGTACGAGCTGATCCTCACCCGGCTGTGCATGACGGTGACCATCACCGGCTGGCGTGCCAGCCGCTACCCGGAAAACAAGACCTACATCCTGCGCAACAACGGCCTGAGCTGGGACGGGCTGCAACGGCTGCAAGCCGTCGGCCGCGAGCAGGCGCAGGCATTTTTGCTGCAGGTTTGCGGCATGAAAGGACAAGCATGAGCAGCAAGGACCAACGCATGGCCAATGCCTTCGACCCGGCCACCGCAGGCAGCCTGCCGGCGTGCGAGCAGGCGCTGATCCAGCGCCGGCAGCAGGTGCTGGGCCAGGCCTACCGGCTGTTCTATGAACAGCCGCTGCACGTGGTGCGCGGCGAGGGCGTATGGCTGTACGACCCGGATGGCAACGCCTATCTGGACGTGTACAACAACGTCGCCTCGGTCGGGCACAGCCACCCGCGGGTGGTGACGGCCATCGCCAGCCAGGCGGCGACGCTGAACACCCACACCCGTTATCTCAACGACAGCATCCTCGACTACGCCGAGCGGCTGCTGGCGACGCTGCCGGCGGACGTGAGCCAGGCGATGTTCACCTGTACCGGCAGCGAGGCCAACGATCTGGCGCTGCGGCTGGCGGCCAACTACAGCGGCGGCCAAGGAGTGATCGTCACTAGCCATGCTTATCACGGCGTCACCAGCAGCGTGGCGGAATGCTCGCCGGCCTTCGGCCACAACGTGCCGCTGGGCGTGCACGTGCGCACCGTGCCGGCGCCCGACGCCTACCGTTACCCGGACGAGGATGAGGGTGAGGATGTAGGGGCGCGCTTTACCCGCCATGTCGAGCAGGCGATCGCCGACCTGCAGCGGCACGGCATCCGGCCGGCGGCGCTGCTGGTGGACACGCTGTTTACCAGCGATGGTGTGTTTGCCGAGCCGGCGGGTTTTCTGGCCGGTGCGGTGGAGGCCATCCGCGCCGCCGGCGGGCTGTTCATCGCCGACGAAGTGCAGGCCGGTTTCGCCCGCAGCGGTAGCCACTTCTGGGGCTTCCAGCGCCACGGCATCACCCCGGACATCGTCACCATGGGCAAGCCGATGGGCAACGGCCACCCGATTGCCGGGCTGGCGGCACGGCCGGAGATCATCGACGCCTTTGGCCGCCAGGTGCGCTATTTCAATACCTTTGGCGGTAACCCGGTGTCGTGCGCCGCCGGCCTGGCGGTGCTGGACATCATCCGCGACGAGGGCCTGCAGCAGAATGCGCACGACACCGGCGCCTATCTCAAGGCCGGTTTTGAAACGTTGGCCGCAAAACATGCACTGATCGGCGATGTGCGCGGCGCCGGTTTCTTCCTGGGCGTGGAGCTGGTGAGCGACCGGCAGTGCAAGACGGCGGCCACGGCGGAAACCGCCCGCATCGTCAACGCGCTGCGCCAGCGCCGCATCCTGATCAGCGCCACCGGCCCGGCCGGCAATATCCTCAAGGTACGGCCGCAGCTGCCGTTCTCGCGCGCCAACGCCGACCAGCTGCTGGGCACGCTGGACGAGGTGCTGGCCGGGCTGTAGCGCGGCTGACGCGGCGCCGGGGTGGTTCGGGATTGCCGGCGGATACCGCCGGGCTGTCCCGTCCGGCGGTGACAACGGTTTCAGCACTGTAAAGCCAGCCGCCTCTGCGGTTGGTGGCGACTACGCTGGCGCTTGTCGTCATCGCCGCGCTGTTGTCGCTGACCCCGCTTGGTACCCGTTTCCGCTTCGTGTCCCCGTCAGTCCGCTTCGGTTTCGCTCCCGGTGCCAGGCGCAAAGCCGACAATGCCGCCGTTGATGGCAGGAGCCCTTCGGGGAGGGGCGGTGTCCAGCGCCCCGGCCGATCGATTTGCCGTCGATGGTGACGCTCGCATCGATCAGCGGGAGGCCACGGTGCCGCCCCGTTGCCGGTTCCGGCAAGGTGCATTCCATTAAAACGTCCCAGCGGGGGACAAACGTATTTGCTCACAGAATTTCGCGGACAGGAACTGGGCCAGTTTATCAAGCAGTCGCGCCTGAGCTTTCACCACATCGCTCACCTGGCCACCGGTAACAGCCTCCCTGGCGTGGAACACCCCGGTCAGCAACGGCCGGTCCCGTCCCTTGGCAAGCAGGCGCCAGCCAGCCTCCAGCTCGGCCTCCTTGCCGGGGGCCAGCCGGAACACCCTCACATCAAGCAGGAGCGAAAAATCGGTCTGCGCCAAGGCGGGCTGCGGCCAAGCGTACACGGTGCCCAGGCCTGACTGGCGCGACAAATCCAGGGCCACCGCCTGCGCGAGCAGTCGCGGCAGGCTGGCGACCCAGCGCTGCTCCTCGGCCAACAGCAAGCGGCCATCCGGCTGTTCCAGCACCAGCTGGGGATGGTCTACGCCAGCCGGCAAGGTCACCGGCCCCACCAGCAGACTGGCGCCGGAAGTCAGCTTGCCCGGAGCCGCTGCGACGGCGGCGAGGCCATGGAAGGTGGCTGGCACGGAGGCACAGCCCACCAGCATCAGTACCGCCAGGAGTGCGAAGCGGCATTTCATTGGGCGTCTCCTTGCTTGCCGCGAATCAGTGCTTCGGGATGACGGTCGAGATAATCGACCAGGGCACGGACACTGCGTGCGGTTTCGCTGACCTCAAGCGCGGCGTTGCGCATGTCCTGCTGTAGCGGCGAGTTGGCCTGCAGCACTTGCTGGGTGTCGTCCAGCGTCTTTTGCAGCTTGTCCAGTGTTTGCGTGGCCTGCGGCAGCATCTTGTCGTCGATGTTGCCCATCAGTTGGCGGGTGGCGGCCAGCATGGCGCGCAACTCGTGAACGGACTGGTCCAGTCCTGCGCTGATGGATTCCAGCGGCATCTTGTCCAGCTTGCGGGCGATGCGTTGCATCATGGCCTGCAGCTCTTCCAGATCGCCCGGGATGGTCGGCATCACGTCCATGTCCTGCTCGTGTCCCAGTTGTGCCGGCTTGGCGTCGCGGAAGAAGTCCAGCGCCACGAACAGCTGGCCGGTAATCAGGCTGCCGGAGCGCAATTGGGCGCGCAGGCCGTTTGTCACCATTTGCTTGAGCGACAGTTGCTGGCGAAGGCTGCGGTCCTTGTCGAGATTGCTCGACATGGCCAGCAAGCGGCTGGGAAAGATGCGCACATCCACCAGCATGTTGAAATCCTTGCGCGCCTTGTCCTGCTCCAGGCCGATGGCCGTCACCTCGCCAATGACAATGCCACGGAAGTCCACCGGCGCACCCACGGAGAGGCCACGCACCGACTGCTGGAATTTGAGCCGTATCGGATACACCTCGTGATCTGCCGTGCGCATGGCCACATCGCGGGTTTCCGCCAGGCCGAATACCGCGCCTGCAGCCGCTGGCTGCGCGTTCTCGCCAGAGGATGGCGACTCGAAGGCGATGCCCCCCAGCGCGATGGCCGTCAAAGACTGTGTGTTTACCTTCAGCCCGTTGGCGGAAATGGAAAGGTCTACGCCGCTGGCGTGCCAGAAGCGGGTATCCGGCACCACGAAGCGGTCGTAGGGGGCGTTGATGAAGACGGTGAGGTCCAGCCCCTGCCCACTCTTGTCCAGCGCGTAGGCGACCACTTGCCCTACCGGCACCCGGCGGAAGTACACCGGTGCGCCGATGTCCAGCGAACCGAGATCGGCGGATTTCAGCACGAACTGCCTGCCCGGCAGGTCGCCGGTGATGATGGGAGGCACGTCCAGACCGGTGAAACGCTGGCTGCTGGTCTTGCTCCGCCCCGCATCCATGCCGATATAGGCGCCGGACAGCAGGGTGCCGAGACCGGACACGCTGCCGCCGGCGATGCGCGGCCGGACGATCCAGAAGCGACTGTCGCTGGTGAGATAGGGCTCGGCTTCCTTGCTTATCTGCGCGGTGGCAATGATGCTCTTGCGGTCCTCGCTCACTTTTACCGAGGTCACCTCGCCGATGTCCACATCCCGGTACTTGATGCGCGTCTTGCCGGCCTCCAGGCCTTCGGCGTTGTGAAAAGCGATGGTAATGGTGGGGCCGCGCGACAGGATGGCTTGCCCGGTCAGGTAGCCCCCTATCAGCGCGGCCACCACCGGGATCAGCCACACCAGCGAGGGTGACCAGCGCCGTCGTTCCTCCAGCCTGGCCTGCGGCAATTCCTGTTGCACCGGCTCGTCCGGCGCGTCGTCACGCTTGTCGATCATCATTTACCTCGATGGGGTCCCAGATGAGCCTGGGGTCGAAACACATGGCGGACAGCATGGTGAGTACCACTACCGCGCCGAAGGCCATGGCGCCAGGGCCGGCCTTGATGCTGGCCAGCGACTGCAGCTGCACCAGCGACACCAGCAGCGCCACGACATAAATATCCAGCATCGACCACGGGCCGATGGCTTCCAGTAAGCGGTATAGCCGCGTGCGTTGCCGCGGCGCCCAGCGCGAGCGGCACTGTACGGTGACCAGCAACAGCAGCATGGCCAGAATCTTGAGCAGCGGCACCAGCACGCTGGCAATGAAGACCACCAGTGCCAGCGGCCAGGAGCCGCTTTGCCAGAGGAACACCACGCCGCTCATGATGGTGTCGCGCTGCGTACCGGACAGCATGACGGTTTCCATGATGGGCAGCAGATTGGCGGGCAGATAACAGATGATGGCGGCCAGCAGGAAGGCCCAGGCGTATTCCACGCTGCGCTTCTTGCGCGCCCTCACCTCGGCCCCGCAGCGTGGACAGACGGCCGCCGTGCCGAGACGCTCATCCACGCCCCGGCACAACAGGCCGCAAGCGTGGCAATGCCACCAGCCGCGTGCGGCGGCGGAATTCAGCGGATAGCGCGGCATGCTTCGTATCGCTCCCACAGCAGGGCCGCGTCGAAGCGGCTGGCACTGGTAGCCAGCAGCACGATCAGCACGAAAAACGACCACAGCCCGATGCCGGGATGCACCTGGGCCAGATGGGCCAACTTGACCAGCGACACCAGCACGCCGAGCAAGAATACTTCCACCATCCCCCAGGGGTGCAGCATCTGGATCGCGCGCATCACGCGGGGGAAGCCGCGCGGTACACGGCCCAGCGTCAATGGTAGCAATAGGTAGAGCAAGGCCAGCAGCTCGATGCCCGGCAGCAGCACACCGGTGAACAGCACCAGCATGGCCACCGGCAGCATGTCCTGATGCATCAGTTGCGAGACGGTGCCCAGCAGCGTGGTGGCGGTGCGCACCCCGCCCACCTCCAGCCCCACCACGGGAAACACATTGGCCAGCGCGAAGACGAACAGGGTGGCCAACACCAGCGCCAGCGAGGTCTGCGGCTGATCACCGGGCGCGCGATGCAGCAGTGCGCCGCAGCGGCAGCAGACCACGTTTTGCGTGACGGCCACCGGCAGTACCTGCAGCAGGTCACATTCGTGGCAAGCGGTCTTGGCGTGATGATGCGTGCTGTTTTTACTATTCGACATCATTGGATGTTGGGCTTTTTTTGAAAAGCTGGCGCCAGATAAAAATCATTCAAATGAATGTCGCGGGTTGCTTATTTGACGAGAGTTCTTGTTGGTCTTTGTTCATGGAGTCAATCAGTAAATCCAGCGCCGCGCTCGAGACCTTGAAAATGCCATGGTAGGGTTGGGTTAATTCCAGTATCAGGAAATTTGTACTGGCAACGGCCAAGGACCCCATGGACAGCAGAAAAGCAGAAAACAAGCTGGCCTCACCTGTACAGCCATATAGAAAAAACAACAGGCATGCCCAGCCAAAAATGATGAATAGCAACAGTGACGGAACCTGGTTCGACAGGTTCCTGATGATATTGGATTGAGTGGTTACAAAATTGCTGGAAAGTTGCCGGATGGCATTAATGTCATCTTGCGTTACGCCGGGCATGCTTTCCGCGATCTTGTTGATCTCGATCATGCCATCGATGTCGTCAGAAAGATTGGCATAGCCGACCTTTTTCCAGTGCGTGCCATTTTTTTCAGGCCAGTAGCGACAATGCAGGGCGATGACAATTTCCCTCAGGATGTGACGAGAGGCATTGTCCTTGGACTGAAATCTCTTTAGCAGCAGGTCGATATTGGCCAGGACGGTTACTAGTGAATTCAAGTCGGCCTGATGACCGTTAAAGGCATTGTAGGATGACGACACCAGCAAACCCAGAACGATCGCGAACAGCGTGCCAACCAGTCCCGATATGGAACGGGCCATGTCCATTGGAAAACTCATCTGGAACGGGATGAATTCATGAATGGACATGCCAAGAATCGCAAAACAAAGCACCATAAGGGCAACCAGGGCACAGCGGCTCAGCGTACTCATAGACAACCCATCTTATTTATCGTTAAACCGCCTGGCGGCTTCCTGGTGTGAAGTCCGGTAACCGGGGCATGGCCACCTTGTTGAACGAGTCGTTACGGTTTGCCCATTGTCCATTCTTGCCCTTGTTACGCGTGCTTCGATCACTGCTCCATACCAGACGATGGCAGGGGCGGACATTTCGCACAAAGAGGGACGGCAAAGTCGGCACGCAGCGTGTCCGCTTGCCCCGTTACCCGTTAAATAACTATACCGTATGGTAAAATTATGTTGGCAGAGCGGAACCACTGTCAAGGTCTAATGAAGCCAGGACGGGGGCAAGACTATGGCGTGGCAAGGCGGCGGGTTTGTGTCGCCTGTTGCCGGCAACGGCTGCGGCTTGCGACCGTCAGCAGATTCGTTCGGCGGCGACAACGGCTTCAGCCACCCAGCAGCGCGATCACTTCCTCGTCTTCCACCTGCGGGAAGTGGCGGTAGAACTGGCCGACAGCCTGGAAGTAGGGCGGCGCGTGCAGGCAGACCACCTCGTCGGCCAGCGGGCGCACCAGCTCCAGCGCATCGGGCGAGGCCACCGGCACGGCACAGACCAGCCGCGCCGGTTTTTTGTGGCGCAGCGCGTGCAGTGCCGCCAGCATGGTGGCACCGGTCGCCAGGCCGTCGTCGACCACGATCACCAGCCGGCCGGCGGGATCAAGCGGCGGCCGGATCGGGGTGTAGCTTTCCCGCCGCGCGCGGATGGTCGCCAGCTGCGTCTGTTTCTCGCGCTCGATGTAAGCCTGATCCGCGCCCATGGCCGCCGCGTAGGGCGCCAGGTAGGTCCAGCCGCTTTCATCGACGGCACCGATGGCGGTTTCCGCATGGCGCGGCGCGCGCAGCTTGCGCACCAGCACGACATCGAAATCCCCGTCCAGCGCGTCGGCGAGCAACCTGGCCATCGGCACCGCACCGCGCGGGATGGCCAGCACGAGCGGGTGCTGGCCCCTGTAGGGCTGCAGCCGTGCGGCCAACTGGCGCGCGGCATCATCGCGGTCTGCAAACATGGCGTTTTTCGTCCGGGTCAGTGGGGGCGATCGGGCTGCAGCAGCTCGATCTTGAAGTCGCTTTCAAACGGCGGCACATGGCACTCGATGATGTCCGGGGGCGCAATCTCCAGCCGGGTGCCGACCACGTCGGCGGCCAGCGGCAGACAGCGGCCGGCCCGCTCCACCAGCACCGCCACCCGGATGGCGGCGGGCTGCTTCTGCACCAGATAATTCACCACTTTCAGGATGGAGTGCCCGCTGTAGAGCACGTCGTCCACTACCAGCAGGGTGTAGCCGGAGAGATCCAGCGTCGCGTGCTGCGCCTCTTCGGTGAGCTGCGTTTCCGGGTGCAGCAGGGTGAGGTCGTCGGCGTAGCGCTTGACCAGCAGGTCCAGCCGCAACGGCGGCGCCATGCCATGCACCGCCACCAGCCGCTCGGTGAGTAGGTCGGCCAGTGGTGCACCACGGCGGCGGATCCCGGTCACCGCCACGCGTTGCCGGTCGCGCAGCAAGCCGGCGCAGTGCTCGGCCATGGCATCGAGCAGATCCTTCAGTTGCGCCGCGTCAAACAGGCAGGTTCGTGAACCGGGTGTCATGGTGGGAGTCACCTCGCTGCAAGTTGGTGCCAGCGGCCGCATCGAAAGGTTGGCCGCAAGCGTGCGCGCGCTGCGTGTCCTGCTGCCGGTATCACAAGGCGGGTGTCACGCACGCCTGGCATCGCCCTTGTTGTTGCGGGCTGTCCTGTGTATAGCAAGCGGCCTGGCAGCGGGCAAGCCGGGGGTGGCGTGTCACGGAAGCCCCGGGTCAGATGCCCAGGACGGCATTGACCGGGATCGAGATGCGCGACTCGCTGCCGGCATGGGCTTCGGTGCCATGTTCCAGCCAGTTGGGGAACACCAGTAGCTGGCCGGCTTCCGGGGCAATGGAAATTTCGCTGCCGGCGTTGGGGCGCAAGCTGCCCTGCCACGGTGACAACAGCGCGCCGGGTCGCGGGTCACGCAGCACGATGGGCCCGCTGCCGGCGGGTACCTTCAGGTAGTAACAGGCGCTGAGCAGTGCTCCGGCGTGATTGTGAAAGGTGTTGTAGCCGCCCGCGTCGTGCACATTGGCCCAGGCTTTCAGCTGGTAGCGATGCAGTGGCGGGCCCATTTCGTTGAAGATGAAATCGAAAACGGTGCGTACCGCCTGTGCCAGCGGCAGAAAAAGCGGGTCATCAAACAGTGTCTGCGTACTGTTCCAGCCCATGCGGTTGGAGCGTCCCTCCGCAACCGGATTCTGCTGCCGCCACGATTCGATCTGTGCTGTCCATTGCGGCATGTGCTCGTTCAGGGTTGACAGGCTGACCGACCAGACCCGGGTCGGAAACAGCTCCATGTGGGCAAGATTGAGTTGCGGCATCGAGGTATTTTTCAAAGTTTGTTTATAAAGTGCGCTGCATACCGGCAGTGTTGCTGTGGTGGTCATGTGCCGGCAGTTTGTGGCCTTGGCGACGCAACGCCTGTATTGGCGGGCTGTCATCCCTGTTTTCGAGTATGGAAAACCACAGTAGGGATAATAAATTGCTCGATGTTATGACATTTTATTTTCAAGTTGTCTTTATGTAATCACAATGTCGCCACCTGTACCAGACTTAGGAATAGCCATGCCCACCCCATTCTCTGCCCGTCCTGCCTGCGGCCAACCTGGCAGCAAGCAAAAACCGCTGGTGCTGGCCACTGCCGCCGCCTGTTTTGCCTTGGCCGCCGGTTCGGCGCAAGCGGTCGGCTGCGCTACCTCCGTCACCACCGAGACAACCACGGCGGCGACGGTGTGTAGCAACCTGACCGTTAGCTCTGCCGGTGCCATCGATGTGAGCGGCAGCACTGCCGTTACCATCAGTACCGGCAACGAGTTTTCTACCTCTATTGACAACAGTGGCCGCATCACCGGCAATACTGCGATTTATGTGCAGGATACCTCCGGTACTTACAGCACCCAGATCAACAACAACAGCAACGGTATGATGGTGGGGCAGAACTATGCGGTGAACCGTGCAGGCAGCCCGGGACAGAACGTCAATATTTTTAACGAGGGCCAGATCGCCGGCTCCATCGTCGCCACCAACCTGACCAATGCTGACGGCGGCGTGGTGACGCTCAAGACTAATGCCGACAGGGACGACCTGCGCAATAGCGGTAGCACCGGTTCAGCACAGCTGAGCGGCTATTTCAGCCAGGAGTCCGGCGCCACGCTGCGGGTCGCCATTGTCTCCACCAGTGACGAGGGCAGCTACAGCTACCTGCAGGCGGCCAACGTTGAGCTGGACGGCACGCTGGATGTGGACGTGAAAGCCAACAGCGGCCTGAGCCTGAGTTCCGGCCTCAGCTCCTTCGGCATCATCCACGGGTCGAGCTCCCTCACCGGCACCTTCTCGCAGATCACCGACAACAGTGCGCTGTTCAACTTCGAGCAGCGGGTGCTCTCCAACACCCTGTACATCGATGCCGTGCGCGCACTGACGGTGGAGCAGGCGGCGCGTGACAACAGCAATACCCCGGCGCTGGGCGCGGCACAGGTGCTGGACTCCGGTGCCACCGGCCTGCAAGAAGTGGTCGATGCGCTGGGCCAGCTGGCCACGGCACAGGAAGTGTCCGACGCGGTGTCGCAGACCCTGCCGCTGCATACCGGTGCTTCCATCGCCGCGACGCAGGATGCGTTGTCCAGCGTCAACCAGATCGTGCAGGCACGTATCGAAGGCAGTACCGGCCTGTCGGCCGGTGACCAGGCGTTCAGCGACCGTTATGTGTGGGTAAAACCCTTCGGCTCCTGGGCGGAGCAGGAAAACCGTGACGGCGTGGCCGGCTATGATGCGCGCACCCGTGGTCTGACGCTCGGGGTCGACGGTGCCTTGTCGCCGCAGCTGCGTCTGGGTGGCGCGCTGGCCTATGCCAATATCGATATCGACGGCAAGTCCACGGTCGCGAAGCAGAGCAGCGAAGTGGATGTCTATCAGCTGGTCGGCTACGGCAGCTACAGCCTGGACGAGCGCACCAACCTGAGTTTCCAGGTGGACGTTGGCCAGGGCAGCTCGCAGGGCGAGCGCCGGATTGCGTTCACCCAGTCCACGGCCTCTTCTGACTATGACAGCTTCACCGCGCATGCCGGCCTGGGTATCGGTCGCAGCTATGCGCTGGATAGCAGTACCACGGTCATTCCGTCGCTGCGTGCCGACTACACCTGGATCAAGGATCAGGCCTATAGCGAAACCGGTGCCGGCGCACTGAACCTGCAGGTGCAAAGCCGTAAGTCGGATGCACTGGTACTGGCGCTGGAAGGCAAACTGAACAAGGATCTCGGCAACGGCACCCAGCTGCAGGCCAACCTCGGCGTCGGTTACGATACCCTCAACGAGCGCTCGTCCATCGTGTCGGCCTTTGCCGGCGCGCCCAATGCGGCGTTTGTCACCTACGGTGCAGAACCCAGCCCGTGGCAGGTGCGTGGCGGCTTCGGCCTGACCCACAAAACCGCCAGCGGCATGGAAATCACCGGCCGTTACGATGCGCTGTACAAGACCGACTTCCTGAACCAGACCGTGTCGGTCAAACTGCGCTGGATGTTCTAAGCCAGCCGGTTTTATGACTGACCATGGCAGTGGCGCGCGCCACTGCCATTTTTTATGCTTTTTTTCATGACCTACATACTCGAGTTGCAGCCTGCCCGTTCGCCGGTCTACCGCTACGGGCTGTCCCAGCCAGTTCAGACCCTCCGCTTCCGCTTCCGCTCTGCGGCGCTGGCGCCAGACGCCGACTGGCAGGCGGCCGACGCCTGGCTGGTGGCGACATTCCGGCTAGCGCTCACGCCCGTTGCCGTGGACCCCCTGTGGACAGCTGGCGAACAGTGCGTGGCGCAGTGGGCCTGGCGCGTGCTGCAGTTGGCCGCGCAGCTGCAGCGGCTGGCACGCATCCCGGTATTCACGCCGGGGGTGATCACGCGGCTGCTGCCGGTGGCGGATGGCTGGCAGGTGGAGGCGGTGATTGCGCAAGTGGCCTATTTTCCGGCGGCGGATGTCACACGCTGTTACGAGGCCGCCGCCATCGTGCTGAGCGGCTATCTCGCCAACCCCGGCCACTTTGCCGCGAGCGAAGTGTTGTACCGGCAACTGGAGGCGACGCTGATCGGGCCATTGTGCCGGCACAATCCGACCGACGACACCACCTTGTCGCTGCTGGCCGCCGCCACGGCGGCCAAACTGCCGTGGCAGCATCTGGGGCAGGGCTGCTACCAGATCGGCTGGGGCGGTCATGCGCGACGGCTGCAGCAGGGCGGGCTGGCGACGGATTCGATGCTCGGCATCCAGGTCAGCGGCAACAAGGTGCTGACCCGGCGCTGGCTGGCCAGTGCCGGCATGCCGGTGCCGGAGCAGCGGCTGGTGGCGACGGAGACCGATGCGGTGCTGGCATGGCGCGAAATGGCGGCACCGCTGGTGTTCAAGCCGGCCAGTGGCGAGGGCGGGCAGGGGGTGAGCGTCGGCGTGGTGGACGAGGCTGCCGCTCGTCAGGCCTTCCGGCTGGCAGCCGTGGCCGGTGAGGTGATTGTCGAGCGCCAGGTCGCCGGCGACACCCATCACCTGCAGGTGGTGGATGGCGAGCTGCTGTTCGTGATGCGCCGCCGGCCGGCGGCACTGATCGCCGATGGTCGCCATGATCTCGCGCACTGTCTGGCTGCGGAGAACCGCCGGCGACGGGAGGAGATGCTGTGGTGGCGCCTGCCTCCGCTGCCGCAGGATCAGGCCGCGACCGCTTGCCTCGCCCGGCAGGGCTATGACTGGCACAGCATCCCGCCCGCCGGCACGCCGCTCTTCCTGCGCGACATCCCCAGCAATATCGACGGTGCAGAGGACGAGGATGTGACCGGGCTGGTACATCCGGACAACATCGCGCTGGCCTGCCGTGCCGCCCGCCGGCTGGGGCTGGCGATGGCCGGGGTGGATCTCATTTCGCCTGATATCCGGCGCCCGTGGCATGAAAACGGCGCGGTGATCAACGAGGTCAATCATGCGCCGCAGCTGGGCGCCGGTACGCTATACCGGCGCTATCTGCCTGCCATGCTGCGGCAGCTGTGGCCCACTGGCGGCCGCATCCCGGTCGAGGTCTATCTCGGCGCCGCGGCCGCGCTGGCAACGGCGCGCCAGCGGCAGGCGGCGTGGGCGGCGCAGGGCATCAGCTGCTTTATCTGCACGGACGAGTTCTGTCTCGATGCGCACGGCCAGCCGCTGGCGATGACGGGAGACGCGGCTCACCGTTTGCAGGCGTTGTTGCTGGAGCCGCGGGTGCAGGCCGTGCTGCTGGTGAGCACTGGCCACTGGCTGGCGGCCGGGCTGCCGCTCGACCGCATTTCGCGGCTGGAGGTGGTGGCCGAGACCCCGTGCAGCCAAGCGCCGGCGGATGCCGGGCAATGGCTGGCGCTGCTGCAAGCGTATCGGCCACCCGCTGAAGAGGCGCAGCGATGACGACCTTGCCTTCCCTTGTTGACGGCACGATCCGGCAGCCACAGCAGGAGTTGAGCATCCGCCTTGGCCCGCTGCCGGTCGACATGGACTGGTCATTGCTCGATGGCTGGCTGCACGCCTGGCTGGAGCCGCCGTTGGTCGAGCCAGCGCTGCCGGACACACCGCATGATCCGGTCGAGGCGCAGCTGCAGCGCCTTGCCTGGCGCATAGCCGTCGCCACGCCGGCGCTGTTGCGCGCCTGCGGCATACCGCTGCTGGCCGACGGCAAGGTGCTGGCCATCACGCCGCCGCAGGATGGAGCGGCCACCTGGCAGTGCGACATCGCCTTTGCGCAACTGGATGGCGTACCGGCCGCGCTGCTGCTGCAGGCCTGTGACTGCTGCGTCCGCTGGCTGCAGGCGGTGGCATGGCAGGCGGCAGGCGGTGATCCGGTGGCGGCGTTTTTTCAGTCGCTGGCGCAGGACACCCTGCCGCGGCTGCTGCCGCACGCCATCGCTGCGCCGTCGAGCATGGCACTGCTGCAGGCTGCGGCCAACGCTGGCATCCCGTGGCGGCACGAGGGCAACGGCGTGTTCCAGCTGGGCTGGGGCGTGCATCTGCGGCACGCCTTCACCAGCCGGCTGGATAGCGATTCCTCGATCGGCATCCGCGCGGCGGGCAACAAGCAGCTGGCCGCGCAGTGGTTGCGGCAGGCGGGGCTGCCCACGGCCGTGCAGCGGCTGGCCGGCAACGGCGAGCAGGCCAGCGCCGCGGCGCAGGAGCTGGGCTGGCCGCTGGTGGTGAAACCGCTGGCGCGCGATCGTGGCGAAGGTGTCAGCACCGGGATCGGCAACCGCTCGCAGCTGCAGTTGGCGCTGGACAAGGCCGCGCATTTTGGCTGGCCGCTGCTGCTGGAGCAGCAGGCCCCCGGCGTCTGCCATCGCATTCTGGTGGTCGGCGGGCGGGTGATGTATGTGGTCAAGCGCCTGCCGGTGGCGGTGCAAGGCGATGGTGTGCGCAGCATCCAGGCGCTGATCGATGCGGCCAACTTGCAGCAGCTGGCCCTGCCGCCGTGGCGGCGTGCGCCGCCGTTGCGGGCCGATGACGACACCCGTGCCTGCCTGCGCGAGGCGGGGCTGCAGCTGGTGTCGGTGCCGGCGGCGGGGGCGTGGATCGCGTTGCGCGCGATCGAATCGTCGGCCGATGGCGGTCGCGACGAAGATATGCTGGCCGCCACCCATCCGGACAATCTGGCGCTGGCGCTGCGTGCGGCGGCGCTGTTTGGCCTGGAGGTGGCCGGCATCGATATGATCACGCCTGACATCGGCCAGCCCTGGCATGCCAACGGCGCCATCATCAACGAGATCAATGCCGCGCCGGCGCTGGGCGCCAGCCAGAGTTCGCGCGACGCGATGCCGCGGCTGATGCAGCAGCTGTTCCCGACAGGGGGACGTATCCCGGTCGAGCTGTTCGTCGGCGGCGCCATGGCCGAGGCGGCGGCACGGCAACGCCGCGACGAGCTGCAGCGTGCCGGGGTGGCGTGCTACTTCACCACCGCACAGCATAGCGAGGACGCCACCGGGCAGCGTCATCACCTGGCCTGCGACAGCCTGTACCAGCGCTGCCTGGCGCTCTTGAGCGACCGCAGCGTTGGCGCGCTGATGATCGCCGTCACGCCGGCGCAGTGGCGAGAAGAGGCGCTGCCGCTGGATCGGGTGGCGCGGGTATTGCAGTGTGCGGATGCCTGAGCCGTGAAGGTCACACACGGTTGGCGTTATCGGCACGCGGCTGTACTAAGAGCCGCTAACAAAACCCCTGATCCTGCGTTGCGCCTCCTTGTCGTACTACTTGTACTGCCTGCGTCGGCGCGCCTTGGCTCAGGTGCGCTGCGAGGTTTTGTTAGCGACTCTAAATCGCTGTTGCGGCCAACCTTGCTGATCATCCCTCACGCGAACGCGGCCGTCTCACGCCCGCTGCACCAGGGTTGACAGCACGAAGCAGGTATTGATGTTTTGCACGCCGGCGAGGGTACTGATCTGGCTCCAGATCTCGTTGATGCGCTCGTGGGAGTCGGCCTCCAGCCGCACCATCAGGTCGATCTCGCCGCTGAGGATGGCGCATTCCACCACTTCCGGGATCTTGGCGAGCACGCTGGTGACATCGGCGCCGCGCATGCGGTCCTTGCGGTACACCAGCATCACCGCGCGTACCGCGTGCGCGCTGGCGTTGCCGGCGCGGCGGATGGTGTAGCCGCTGATCACCTTTTGCCCTTCGAGGCGGTCGATGCGTTGCCGCACTGATTGCCGCGACAGGCCCAGCCGGGTGGCCAGCGTCGCCAGCGGAATGCGGGCGTCGGCAGTCAGCTCGTCGAGGATGTGCTGGTCGATGGCGTCGAGTTTCATGGTTCGGGTCAGCTCCGGAACGGGCGGCGGCACCGCCCGCTAGGGGTCACAGTGTGGCAAGCGCCTGCAGTACGTCGCGCTTCAGGTCTTCGACATTCTCGATGCCGACCGAGTAGCGGACGAAGTTGAGCGGGATGTCGGCCGCCTGCATCTGCGCCGGGCTCATGGTGCCGGCCCACATCGCGGCGGTATGGATGGCCAGCGAGTCGACGCCGCCGAGGTTGCCGGCGTTGTGCGGGATCTGCAGCGCGGCGACGAAGCGCTCGGCCTCGGCATAGCCGCCGCGCACGCCAAACGCCACCACGCCGCCGTAGCCCTGCATCTGCGTGCGCGCCAGGTCGTGCTGCGGGTGGCTCTCCAGTCCCGGGTAGTACACGCGCTCGACCTGCGGCTGCTGTTCCAGGAAGCGTGCCAGCGCCAGCGCATTGGCGTTGATGCGCTCGACGCGCATCGGCAGTGTGCGCAGGCCGCGCAGCAGCAGCCAGGCATCCATCGGCGACAGCACCGAACCCAGCGTGATGTGGGTGTGCCAGATTTCCTCGGCCAGCGCCTTGCTGGTGCAGATCACGCCGCCGCTCATGTCGTGGTGACCGCCCAGGTATTTGGTGGCGCTGTGGATCACGATGTCCACGCCCAGCGCGTGCGGGCGCTGGTTGATCGGCGAGGAGAAGGTGTTGTCGGCCACGGTCAGGATGCCGTGTACGCGGGCCACGCGGGTGACGGCGGCGAGGTCGGTCAGCATCAGCACCGGGTTGACCGGGCTTTCCAGCAGGATCAGCCGCGTGTTGGGGCGGATCGCCGCTTCGAAGGCGGCGGCGTCTTCCTGCTCTACCAGCGTCACCTCGATGCCGAAGCGCGGCAGCATGTCGTCCAGCAACTTGCTGGTGCTCATGTAGTGCCGGCGCTGGCCGATGACGTGGTCGCCGGCCTTGACCAGCGCCAGCACCGTGGTGGCGATGGCGCCCATGCCGGAGGCGGTGACCAGTGCCGTCTCGGTGCCTTCCAGCTGTGCCATCACGGTTTTCACCCGTTCGTGCACCGGGTTGCCGTAGCGGGTGTAGTTGCGCGGGTGCTGTGGTTCGCTGGACATCGCGATGAATTCGGCGCTGTCCTCGGCCTTGAACACCGCCGAGTAGTGGATGGCCGGCGCGACGCCCTTTTCGTCGGTGACGTCGGCATCGGCATGGATCACCATGGTTTCCAGTTGATAGTCCATATTGTTCTCGCTGGGTTGGTTGCGCGCGGACACGGTCAGCGCGGTTGGTGTAGGTTCAGGCGCGTCTCGCCGTACTTGATCAGCAGCGACAGCACGGCGGCGATGACGATATAGAGCAGGCCGGCCAGCAGCAGCGCGTCGGTGGTGTAGGCCTCGATCGACAGCCGTCGCGCCACGCCGGTGAGGTCGAGCACGGTGATGGTGCTGGCCAGCGCGGTGGATTTCAGCTGCAGCACGATCTCGTTGCCCAGCGTCGGCGCGACGATGCCGATGGCACGCGGCACCACGATGTACCAGGTGACCATCAGCCGGCTCATGCCGAAGGCGGTGGCCGCCTCCTTTTCGCCGGCCGGCACGCCGAGAATGCCGCCGCGGATATCTTCCGCCATGTACGCCGCCAGGTTCAGCGTCAGCGCCAAGAGCGCACAGGAGAAGGCGTCGTCGAGCAGCAGCCACAGCACGGAATCGCGCACCCATTCAAACTGCGCCAGGCCGTAGTAGAGGATGAAGATCTGCACCAGCAGCGGCGTGCCGCGAAACGCGGACATGAACAGGCGGCTGGGCAGCGCGATCCAGCGCCGCGGCGAGGTGCGGGCCACCGCCAGCGGCACCGCCAGCGCGAAGCCGAGCACACAGGAGAACAGCAGCAACTGCAGCGAGATCCACAGTCCGTCGAGCAGCGCCGGCCACGATTGGCTCAATAGCAAGGCAAGTTGATCCATGAGGGTTCCTTTCACGCCGGGCTGGCGTAACCGCGATTGGCGCGCTTTTCAAAGTAGGCAAACGCGGGGTTGGAGACGGCCAGCAGCAGCAGGTAGACCACCGCCACCGCGGCGTAGAACACGAAGGGCTGCTTGGTGAACTGCGCGGCGATGCTGGCCTTGCGCAGCATGTCCTCCAGCCCGACGATCGAGACCAGCGAGGTGTCCTTCAGCAGGTTCTGCCACATGTTGTTGAGGCTGGGCAGGCAGATGCGCCACGCTTGCGGCAGCTGCACGCACCAGAAGATCTGCCAGCGCGACAGGCCGTAGGAGCGCGCCGCCTCCAGCTGACCCTTGGGCACCGCCAGGAAGGCGCCGCGGAACACCTCCGACGCGTAGGCGCCGAACACCAGCGCCAGCGCCACCACGCCGCCGGCAAACGGGCTGAGGCTCAGCGTGCCGGCGAAGTGGGTGTTGATCAGATTGGACAGGCCGAAGTAGCAGATCAGCAGGATCAGGAATTCGGGAATGCCGCGCAGGATGTTGCTGACCAGATAGGCGGCCTGCCGCAGCCAGCGCAGTGCCGACATCTTGGCGGCGGCGCCGGCCAGCCCCAGCAGCAGGCCGAAGCACAGCGAGGTGAACGCCAGTTCCAGTGTCAGGGCAGCGCCTTCCAGCAGCTGGGCGCTGTAGTCGAATAGTGCAGCCATGGAGAGTCTCCAGTGCGGGCCGCCGTGCTGGCGGCCCGGCGGGTGGGGTTATTGCGGCAGGATGCTGAACGGGAAGTAGCGCTTGTTGACGGTCTGGAAGTAGCCGTTCTGGTGCACGCCGAGAATGGCCAGGTCGAACTGCGCCTTGAGTTTGCTGTCGCCCTTGCGCACGGCGATGGCGGTGCCGGCGCCAAAGATGGCGTCATCGGTGATGGCCTGGCCGGCAAAGGCGAAGCCCGCCTGCTGGCCGCTCTTGGCCAGCCAGTCGTGGGCCACGGTGCTGTCGGCGAACACCGCCTGGATGCGGCCGGACTCCAGATCCAGCCAGGCGGCGTCCAGCGACTGGTAGACCTTGACGTTGATGCCGCTGCTGCTCGTCGGCAGGCGGTTGCGGAAATAGCTTTCATGGGTGGAGGCGGTCTGCACGCCGACGGTCTTGCCGCGCAGCGTGGCCGGCTGGTGGCTGATGCCGCTGCCTTTCTTCGCCACCAGATGGACCGGCGCGGTGGTGAAGATGCGGCTGAAGTCCACCGACTTTTCCCGTTCCGCGGTACGCGACATCTGAGCCAGCACCGCATCGATCTGGCGGGCCTTCAATGCCGGAATCAGCGCATCGAAGTCCATGGTCACCCACTGACAGGTCACCTTCATCGCGCTGCACATCTTGTTGCCGATTTCGATCTCCATCCCCTGCAGCTTGCCGGAGGCGTCCTTGTATTCGAACGGGGCGTAGTCGGCGAGGGTGCCGATGCGGACCACCTGCTGCGCGTGGGCGGTGCTGATCAGGGTCAGGGCGGTGAGGGCGGAGAACACGAGCTTTTTCATGGCAATTTCCTTTGGGTGGGGGCGGCAATCACAGGATGCTGGACAGGAATTTCTGGAAACGGGGCGACTGCTGGCGGGTGAACACTTCGTCGGGGCAGCCGTCTTCCTCGATCTTGCCCTGGTGCACGAACACCACGCGGCTGGCAACCTCGCGCGCAAAGCCCATCTCGTGGGTGACCACCAGCATGGTGCGGCCGTCCTCGGCCAGCGCGCGCATCACCTTCAGCACTTCACCCACCAGCTCCGGGTCCAGTGCCGAGGTCGGCTCGTCGAACAGCAGCACTTCCGGGTCGGTGGCCAGCGCGCGGGCAATGGCCACCCGCTGCTGCTGGCCGCCGGAGAGTTGGGCAGGGTAGGCGTGGCACTTGCCGGCCATGCCCACCTTTTCCAGCATCTCCAGCGCCTTGGCTTCGGCCTCCTGGCGGCCGAGGCCGAGCACCTTCTGCGGCACGAACATCACGTTCTGCAGCACCGTCATGTGTGCCCACAGATTGAACTGCTGGAACACCATGGCCAGCTTGCGGCGGATGCGGGTGATCTGCCGCGGGTCGGCCAGGGTCAGGCCGCCATCGCGCGTCGCCTTCATCTCCAGATGCTCGCCGTTGATGGTCAGGCGGCCGGCGTCCGGGGTTTCCAGCAGGTTGATACAGCGTAGCAGGGTGCTTTTACCGGAGCCGCTGCTGCCCAGGATCGAGATCACGTCGTGCTTGTGCGCGGTGAGCGAAATGCCTTTCAGGATCTCGACGCTGCCGAACGACTTGTGCAGGTCCTCGATGGCCAGCACCGGCGTTGGCGGCGAAAAAGCGGGATGGGCTAGGGATGTCATGGGTGATCCTCTCTTTCTCGATTTGTGGACGTCTTTTTTTGTGTGCAACTTCCGGCGGCGGCAGCGCCGCCGGCACGACGACTTGGAAACGCTTTCTAGTGCGCGCCCAGGCGCTTGCGTTTGAAACAGATCACCTTGGGCTGCGACATCTCGGCGATGGCGAAGCGCACCCCCTCGCGTCCCAGCGAGCCGTACTTGAAGCCGCCGAACGGCATGCCGTCGAAGCGGAAGTCGGAGGAGTCGTTGATCATCACCCCGCCGGCCTGCAGCCGTTCCGCCACCCCCAGCGCCGTTTCCAGGTGGCTGGTGAAGATGCCGGCCTGCAGGCTGCTGTCGCTATCGTTGGCCGCAGCCAGCGCGCTATCCAGATCGTCGAACGGGGCGACGATCACCACCGGCGCGAACACCTCCTCGCGCCAGACGCGGGCCGTGGTCGGCACGTCGGCAAGAATGGTCGGCGCGTACAGCGCACCCTGGCGCTGGTGGCCGCACAGCACGGTGGCGCCCTCTGCGATCGCCTCGTCCACCCAGCTTTCGATGCGGCAGGCCTGTGCCTCGCTGATCATCGGCCCCATGTCGGTGGCCTCGTCCAGCGGGTCACCCACCCGCATCGCGGTGGTCAGCTCGGTCAGGTAGCGGGTGAACAGCTCGTATACCGGGCGCGCAATCAGCAGGCGCTGGGTGCCGATGCAGTTCTGCCCGGCGGCCCAGAACGCGCCGGAGACACAGGATTCGGCGGCGTCGCGCAGGTCGCAGTCGGCCATCACGATCACCGGCGCGTTGCCGCCCAGGTCCATCGCCAGCTTCTTCAGCCCCGCCTCGCGGGTGATGGCCTCGCCGCTGACCGGGCCGCCGGTGAAGCTGACCATGCGGATCGCCTTGTCGCGCACCAGCGGCGCGGCCACCTCGCTGCCGCCATGCACCAGCTGCAGCGCGTCGGGCGGTACGCCGGCCTGCCACAGGCACTCCGCCAGCCGCACCGCCGACAGCGGCGCCAGCAGCGACGGCTTGAGGATCACCGCATTGCCGGCGGCCAGCGCCGGGCCCAGCTTGTGGGCGACCAGGTTGAGCGGGTCGTTGAACGGGGTGATGGCGAGGATCACGCCCAGCGGTTCGTGGGTGAAATAGCCGCTGCGATCTTCGGCACCGGCGTAGGCGTCGAACGGGATGATCTCGCCGCCGTGGCGCTTGGCTTCCTCCGCCGACAGGCGCAGCGTGTTGACGCAGCGCGCCACCTCCTTGCGTGCCTGGCGCAGTGTCTTTCCAGATTCGCGGGTGATGGTGGTGGCAAACTCGGCGGCCTGCTGTTCGACCATGGTCGCGGCGCGTTGCAGCAACTCGGCGCGCTGGTGGCGCGGCAGTGCTGCGGCCAACGTTGCGCCGTGACGGGCGCGGCTGACGATGGCCGGCAACGCCTCGACCGGGGTCAGCTCGACGCTGCCGACCACGCTGCTGTCGAACGGCGACTGCACTTCGCAGCGCATGGCCTGGTGTTTGAGTGGCGCGTTCATGCTTGCACCTCCTGGCCGCGGGTCTGGCCGGCCAGCTCGATCAGGTCGGACAGCACGGCGAAGGCGGTTTCCACGCGGCCGGCGCCGGGGCCGCTGATGGTGACGCCGCCCAGCACGTCGGTGTCGAAGGTGATGGCGTTGGTGACACCGCCAATCGCCGCCAGCGGGTGGCCGGCCGGCAATTCGCGTGGCTCGACGCTGGCGCTGACGCTGCCGTCGGGGTGACGGGTGGCGGCGCCGACCAGTCGCCAGCTGCGTCCGGCGGCCTGCGCGGCTTGGATGTCGGCACTGGTGAGGCCGGTGATGCCGCGGCAGGCGACGTCGGCGCGGGTCAGCCCGGCCTGCCACAGCGTGTTGGCGAGGATCACCACTTTCAGCTGCACGTCGCCACCGCCGAGGTCGGCGCTGGGGTCGGCTTCGGCGTAGCCGAGTGCCTGCGCCTCGCGCACCGCGTCGTCGAAGTCGTGGCCCTGCGCCAGCCGTTCCAGCACGAAGTTGGAGGTGCCGTTGAGGATGCCGGCAAAGCCGTTGATCTCGCAGCCGCGCAGCGTGGTGCCGATCTGGCGCAGCACCGGCGTGCCGCTCATCACCGCGCCCTCGTACTTGATAGCGGCACCGTTGGCCGCAGCCAGCTGGGTGAGCGACTGCTGTGCCAGCGCGATCGGGCCCTTGTTGGTGGTGATCACGTGCTTGCCGTGGCTCAGCGCGGCACGGCAGTGCGACAGCGCCGGCTCGCCGGTGTGCGGGTCGGTGAAGGTGGCCTCGATCACCACGTCGACGTAGTCGGCGGTGACCAGCTCGAGGGTGGCGGCCAGGTCGATATGCTCGCTGATGCGGGTGGCGGGGTCGCGGCGCAGCGCGTCGGTGGCGAAGCCGCTGTCGGCGGTGGCCAGCAGCGCGTCGAGATCCAGCCCCTGCGGATTGCTGACCACGCCCAGGCGCAGGTCGGCCAGCGCGGTGATGCGGAAGTCGAGGCCGTGCAGCTTGCCTTGCTTGGCCTTGAGCAGGGCCACCAGGCCCTGGTTCACGCCGCCGAAACCAATCAGTGCCAATCGGAAAGTCATCGCTAGATCCCTTCGTGTTCGAGTGTGGAACTTCATGTTACGGCGGCAAAATGTCGCCAACAATCGACAAAATGAAGCTAAAAAAGATTATTTTGTTGCGATCTGGCTGCTATCGGCTGCGCTTTGCCCGTCGCCTTCCACCGGGATGAACAGCGAGGTTTTCAGGGTGTTGAGCACTACGTTGGTGGTGATGCGGCGGATCATCGGGTTGTTCTCCATCACCCGCGCCGTCAGGCGGTCGTAGGCCTCGACATCCTGCGCGGTGATGATGACGATCAGGTCGGCGGCACCGGTCACGTAGTAGATCTGCTGGATGGCGTCGATCTGCTTCGCCCACTCGCGGAAGCGGTTGACGGTGTCGTAGTTGTCGCGCTCGATTTCCATGGCGGCGACAAAGCTCATCGGCCGCCCGACCAGCGCGCGGTCGAGCACGGCCACCTCGGCGGTGATGATCTTTTCCGCGCGCAGCCGCTTGAGGCGTTTCTGCACGGCGGAGGCGGACAGGCCGATAGCCTCGGCAATCACCTCTGCCTTGACCGAGCAGTCGCGCTGCATGATGGTGAGGATCTTCTGGTCGAACGAATCAAGCGTTGTGCTCATGGTGGGTACCGGAAAATTAGAGATAGAACGCGGTGGCCGTGCCGGCCCCCGCACAGCGGCGCACCTGGTCCAGCGCCTGGATCAGCGCGCGCTTGCGCTCGGCGTCGCCGCCATCCAGGCGCACCGCCGGCAGTTCGATGCGGTCAACGCCCGCTGGCAGCGGATAGGCTCGTTCCGAGCCTTGCTGGCGCTTGGCGATCAGCGCGCTGCCCTGCAGCGCCAGCAGCGTCATCTGCAGCGAGCAGGGGGTTGGCAGCGCCAGCGCGCCGGCCAGCGACAGCAGCAGCGGGGTGATTTGCTGCAATAGCGGAATCTCGTACACCCCCGGCCACCAGGCGTGCGCGTGCGGCGGCCAGCAGCCGGTGGGCAGCACGGCGACCATTTCCACACTGCGGTCAGCGCGCAGCAGGGCATAGGCCTGCACCCGGCCGTCGGCGTCGGCAGCGGCGTGACAGCACAGGCCCGCCGGGTGCGGCACAGGCGGCGCCAGCGTGATGCCGGCCGGGCGCAATTGCTGCAGCAGTGCCAGCGCGTGCTGCCGCTGCGCGGCAGACAGCGGGTGACCGGCGACGCCGGGGGCCGGCAACAGCCGGCAGCGCCACTGCGGGCCGGGCGGCATCGCGACGCCGCCGTCGTGCGGCAACGGCAATTCGCCGGCAGAAAATGGTTCACGCATACGACCCCTCCCGTCTTGCTGCCGCCCCGGATCCGGGCTGTGGCAGCGACACCTTGACTGTCATTATGCAGAGAGTGATCGCGGCGAAAGCGCAATGTGATGCGCTTTTGTTACGCAGACGCGCCAATTTTCAGGATTATGTTCCGTCTGGCTGCGTTGATGACGGCGGCAAACGTTGGCCGCGGCAAAACAAAACCCGCACCGGGGCGGTGCGGGTTGCGGGGTTCAGGCCTGGTGCCGGTGTGGCTTACTTGAACGGGTAGATGTCGTTGCTGAAGTACTTGTCCTGGATCTTCTTGTAGGTGCCGTCCTTCAGGATTTTCTTCAGTGCCACGTTGATCTTGGCCAGCAGTTCCTTGTTGCCTTTCTGTACCGCAATGCCGCAGCCCTGGTAGTACTTCGGATCGTTGAACACCGGGCCGACAAAGGCGTAGCCCTTGCCTTTGCCGGTTTTCAGGAAGTCTTCCTCACCCACGGTGGACTCCAGGAACACCGCGTCCAGACGCTGGCTGGACAGGTCGAGGAAGGCGTCGGTGATCTTGCCGTAGACCTTGATCTGCGCGCCTTTCGGCTTCAGCTTGTCGTTGGCTTCCTGTTGCTGCACGGCGCTGCGCAGCACGCCGATGTTCTTGCCCTTGTACCAGGCGTCGTTGATCTGGGTGCCTTCCTTGGCCAGCAGGCGGCCGGGCACGTTGAAGTACATGTCGCTGAAATCGACGATCTTGGCGCGTTCCGCGGTGATGCTCATCGAGGCGATGGCGACTTCAAACTTCTTGGCCTGCAGCGCCGGCACGATGCCGTCGAAGTCCATCGCTTTCAGTTCGCACTGCAGCTTGGCCTCGGTACAGATGGCGCGGGCGATGTCCGGATCGAAGCCGGTGATGCTGCCGTCGGCGGCCTGTTTCGAGAACGGCGGGTAGCTGACATCGGTGACGATGCGGATGGTTTGGGCTTGTGCCAGCAGTGGCAGCGAGCAGATGGCGGTCAGCGCCAGCAGGTGTTTGTAGTTCATGTTGTCTCCGTTTTCCTTTGTCGTTGCGGTGTGTGTCGCACTCCGCGGCTGTTTCTATCTTAATCGCGGACGCGTGCCAACCGTGCGTCAATTGTGTATACATTTGTGCGGCTTTTTTGCCAGTGCGACATGAAAAATCCGGCGGCGACGCATTTCTGGCGCTTGACTGCCATCAATGCCGCGCTGGCGCGGGTGGCTACAATGGCTGCTGACCCGTCGCCACCTGACGCGACACCGGGCCGGGACGGCTTCCCGGCACCCCGCCCGCACCCCGCCATGGCCAAGAAATTCCCGCTGCACCCCAAGCACCCGGAGCGTATCTGCTGGGGCTGCGACAAGTACTGCCCGGCCAGCTCCCTGCAGTGTGGCAACGGTTCCGGCCGCACCCAGCACCCGGCCGAGATGCTCGGCGACGACTGGTATCTGTGGGGCGACTGGGGCATCACCCCGGACGACGATGCGGCGCAGCCGGCGCCCGCCACGCCGCCTGTCACCAGCAGCAGCTGAACGCCGTCGCGGGCAAAGGTTGGCCGCAAGCCAGTGCCGCTCCGTGCCCATCGCGACCGAGGCCAGGCGGCGCCGCACTGCCCGCCACTTGCGTACAGGTGACATCGCTGTACAGAAGCGGCACCGTCGCCGCTAGTCCTTTTCAGTAAGAAAAAATTTTATCTCCTTGATAAGGCTGGACAATTTTTCGTGTCTGGCCGATTGCTGCGCCGCACCAGACACGCCGCCGGCCGTTGTGGGGCGCGGGGATTGCTGAAATGATGCGTACGCAACAGGCTGGGTGCGTCCGTTCGCGCCGCCGGCGCCGCTAAATGCCGTCACCGCGCCAGCGTGTACCCCCGCCGTGCGCGTTGCCTGTCATCCCTATTCATCCGCTGCCATCGGCAGCGTCAGCCGCCAAGGAGTGAAGCATGTTCCTGCCCGTCATTGCCGCCCGGCAACAGCCCGTCCCGCCGTTCGCGGGGGCAGGCCGATGACGGCGCCGCTGCAGCTGGCGGTGCTGCTGCTGCCGCCGTGTTCGCCGTTCGGCATCGGCTGCTTTGCCGAACCGTTCCTGCAGGCCAACCGCCTGGCCGGCAAGACGCTGTACCAGTTGCGCTTCTATAGCTGGAACGGCCAGCCGCTGCCGATGGCCGGCGGTATGCGCTACCCGGTGAGCGGTGCGCTGCGCGATGCCGAGGCCTGCGATCAGCTGTTCGTGCTCAGCGAGGGCGTGCTGCCGTTCAGCGATGCCGCGCTGTGCTGCCATGCGCTGGCGTTGCTGGCGTCCCGCGTGTCGCTGCTGGGCGGGGTGCACTGCGGTGCCTGGTGGCTGGCCAGTGCCGGGCTGCTCGACGGCTACCACGCCACCATCCACTGGCCGGAACAGCCGGCCTTTGCCGAGCGCTTTCGCAATGTGGTGGCGTCGCAGCACGTGTACGAGCTGGATCGCGGCCGCTTCACCTGTGCCGGCGGCCTGGCGCAGATCGACGGCACGCTGGCGCTGATCGGGCGCCAGCACGGCGTCGAGCTGGTGGAGTCCATCGCCGCGGTGCTGTGTGCCGAGCGCGTGCGCGGCAGCGACGAACGCCAGCGCGTGCCGCTGCTGGCGCGGGTCGGCGAGAAGCACCCCAAGCTGACCGAGGCGGTGATGCTGATGGAAGCCAATATCGAGGAACCGCTGACCACCGACGAGCTGGCGCGGCTCACCAACCAGTCGCGCCGCCAGCTGGCGCGCCTGTTCAAGCAATACCTCGACGATTCTCCGTCGCGCTACTACCTGCAGCTGCGGCTGGAGCGCGCGCGGCAGCTGCTGCGCAACACCGGCAAGTCGGTGGTGCAGATCGGCTTGCTGTGCGGCTTTTCTTCCGGGCCGCACTTTTCCACCGTGTACCGCACCCATTTCGGCATCTCGCCGCGCGAGGAGCGCTTCCCCGGCGACAGCGACCTCGCCGACGAGGGCTGAGAACTTGTTTACGATCGGCTGCGATTTGATTTCACTGGGGGGGGACGGTGTTAAAAACGGTTTCGGCATGCTTGTTGATATCTAGATAAACGCCGCTTCCTCAGCTGTTTTCGCCTTGTCTCGCACTAGCTCGCGAGATCGCAAACAAGTTCAGAGGCCACCGCCTGCAGCCAACGTTGGCCGCAGATGATCCGGCTGGCCCGAACAGTTCATAGTTCGTCGCCCGGATAAGCGCAGCGCCTCCGGGAACATCGGAGCCTCTCCCGGACGCGCCTGTGGCTGATCCGGACGACTTGCTGACACGCGATGCTGCCAACCTTGCCCACTGCTGGCCCAAACAGAAAGCTGTGTGTCTTGATTCTGGATGGAAAGTTTGACGCGCCTGCCTAGAATGGCTCCATCTCAACGCCAGATGAAGGATTCCCAGATGTCCGCTCCTGTTACCCGCCAAACCTTTGATGAAGTGATGGTTCCCAACTACGCCCCGGCCGCGTTCGTACCGGTTAAGGGTGAAGGCTCCCGCCTGTGGGACCAGCAGGGCAAGGAATACATCGATTTCGCCAGCGGCATCGCCGTAACCAGCCTGGGCCATCTGCATCCGGAACTGACCAAGGTCTTGCACGAGCAGGTCGATCGCCTGTGGCACCTGTCCAATACCTTCACCAACGAGCCGGCGCTGAAGCTGGCGCGTCGCCTGACCGAGACCACCTTTGCCGAGAAGGTGTTCTTCTGCAACTCCGGCGCCGAAGCCAACGAAGCCGCGCTGAAGCTGGCGCGCCGTTACGCCTTCGACCATTTCGGCGGCAGCAAGACCGGTATCGTGTCCTGCAAGCAGGCCTTCCACGGCCGCACCCTGTTCACCGTATCGGTCGGCGGCCAGCCGAAGTACACCGAAGGCTTCGCCCCGCTGCCGGGTGACCTGAACCACATCGAATTCAACAATCTGGAAGCCGCCGAGGCCGCCATCAACGCCGGTACCTGCGCGGTGATCGTGGAGCCGGTACAGGGCGAGGGCGGCGTGCTGCCGGCCACCAAGGCCTACCTGCAGAAGCTGCGCGAGCTGTGCGACAAGCACAACGCGCTGCTGATTTTCGACGAAGTGCAGATCGGTGTCGGCCGCTCCGGCGCGCTGTACGCCTACCAGGCCTACGGCGTGACCCCGGACATCCTGACCAGCGCCAAGGCACTGGGCAACGGCTTCCCGGTCGCTGCGATGCTGACCAGCAACAAGGTTGCCGCCTCCTTCGTGGTCGGCACCCACGGCTCCACCTACGGCGGCAACCCGCTGGCCTGCTGCGTGGCCGACAAGGTGCTGGAACTGATCGACACCCCGGAAGTGCTGGACGGCGTCAGCAAGCGTCACCAGCTGCTGAAGGACGGCCTGGCCGCCATCAACGCCAAGCACGGCGTGTTCAAGGAAGTGCGCGGCATGGGCCTGTTGATCGGCGCCGAGCTGCAGGGCGCGTTCCACAACAAGGCCAAGGACATCGTCAACGCCGCCGCCAAGCACGGCCTGATGGTGCTGGTGGCCGGCACCAACGTGCTGCGCATCGTGCCGTCGCTGATCATCGCCGAAGCCGACCTGCAGGAAGGCCTGGCGCGTCTGGATGCCACCATCGCCGAACTGGTGACCAAGGCGGAAACCGCCAAACAGGCACAACCGGCCTAATGCCATACACGGCGGCGACCAAGTATCGCCGCCGTTTTTCCCTACAGAGGAAGAAGTCATGCTCCTAGTCCGTCCGAGCAAGCTGTCCGACCTGCCGCAGATTGAACGCATGGCGCGTTCCGACGGCCCGGTACTGCACTCCCTGCCGCCCGACCGCGATCGCCTGCAGCAGCGGGTGGATGATTCCGTGCATTCGCTGCGCGCCGAGGTCGATTGCCCCGGCGAGGAAAGCTATCTGTTCGTGCTGGAAGACACCGCCACCGGCCAGCTGCACGGCACCGCCGGCATCATGGCGGTCGCCGGTTTTTCCGAGCCGTTCTACGCCTTTCGCAACGAAGTGCTGGTGCACGCCTCGCGCGAGCTGAAGGTGAACCACCGCGTGCACGCGCTGGTGACCTCGCACGAGCTGACCGGCCGCACCCGCCTGACCGGCTTCTACTTCGACGAAGCCGCGCTCGGTCGCGGCATGGCCGCGCCGCAGCTGCTGTCGCGCGCACGCATGATGTTCATCGCCCAGCACCGCGAACGCTTCAACAACGAGATTTTCTCGGTACTGCCGGGCGTCACCGACGACAACGGCCGCTCGCCGTTCTGGGACGCCGTCGGCTTCAAGTTCTTCCGTCGCGACTTTGCCGAGATGGAACTGGCCTCCGGTGGCCGCAGCCGCACCTTCATCGCCGAGATGATGCAGGTCGATCCGCTGTACGTGCCGCTGATCG
>Ga0209211_10001127_pt1 | contig 52307 bp, 49 predicted proteins | sample RifGroA2_FD_183992 | JGI IMG/M metagenome (GOLD analysis project Ga0209211, IMG submission 183992) | Groundwater microbial communities from Rifle, Colorado, USA - Groundwater A2 (SPAdes) (version 2) | ecosystem: Environmental > Aquatic > Deep subsurface > Groundwater | place: Rifle, Colorado... | reverse complement strand
ATGGTCTCCAGCGGCACGCTCAATGCGACCGCAGCAGCGATCGCCGCCAGTGCATTGCGCGCGTTATGCGCGCCCGGCACCTGCAATTCGACCGTGAATTCGCCCTGCGGCGTCTGCGCGCTCAACTGCAGGCCGTTGCCGTGCGGCAGCCAGTGCCCGCAGACATCGGCCGGCTGGTCGAGCGCGAACTCGAGCAGCGGGCGCGTGCCCGCCAGCGCGCGCCACAACGGCGCGTTGGCATCATCGGCATTGATCACCGCCATGCCGTGCTCCGCCATGCCGGCGAAGATCTCGCCCTTGGCGCGCGCCACCGCCTCCACCGAGCCCAGCCCTTCCAGATGCGCGCCGCTGGCATTGGTGATCAGCGCCACGTCGGGGCTGGCGATGCGTGTCAGGTAATCGATCTCGCCGGGATGGTTCATGCCCATCTCGATCACCGCGTAGCGATGCTGAGCATCCAGTTGCAACAGAGTGAGCGGCATGCCGATGTCGTTGTTGAGGTTGCCGCGCGTGGCGAGCACACCCTCGTCACCTCCCGCAGCTTCGCGCAGGATCGCGGCGAGCATCTCCTTCACCGTGGTCTTGCCGTTGCTGCCGGTAATCGCCGCCAGCGGAATGTCGAACTGTTTGCGCCACCAGGCGGCGAGCCGCCCCAGCGCGAGGCGCGTGTCCGGCACCACCAGCAGCGGGATAGTCGCGCTTGCGGCGTGCGCGGCACGCTCCTCGACCAGCGCAGCGGCGGCGCCGGCCGCTGCCGCCTGTACGACGAACTCGCAACCATCGAAGTTCTCGCCGCGCAAAGCGACGAACAGATCGCCCGACCGCAGCTTGCGCGTATCGCTGGATACGCCCTCAACGCGCACGTCCGTGCCGATCATGCCGACATCGAGCGCCCTGGCGGCCTGCGACAGCAGCATCATGCCGGTTCCCTCCATGTTGCCAGCGCCTGCGCGGCGACGTCCGCATCGCGGAACGGGTGTCGCACAGCGCCGATCTCCTGATAATCCTCATGCCCCTTGCCGGCCACCAGCACGGTGTCGTCCTGCCGCGCCATGCCGATGGCGCGCGCGATGGCGGCGGCGCGTTCGGCGACGATCTCGCGGCTGCCCGCGTCCATGCCGCCGACGATCTCGTCGATGATGTGCTGCGGATCTTCGCTGCGCGGGTTGTCGCTGGTGACGATGCAATGGTCGGCGAAGCGCCCGGCGACGCGACCCATCATCGGGCGCTTGCCGCGATCGCGCTCGCCGCCGCAGCCGAACACGCAAATAACCCTGCTGCTCGCACCACCCACTTCGCGCAGGGTGAGCAGCACGTTCTCCAGCGCGTCCGGCGTGTGCGCGTAATCGACGATCACCGTCGGCTGCCCCGCGCCGCCCAGCCGCTGCATGCGTCCGGCGACCGCCTGCACCTTGCCGAGCGAGCCCGCCGCCGCTTCCAGCGCGATGTCGCCCGCCAGCAGCACCGCCAGCGCGCCGAGCAGATTGGCCGCATTGAAGCGCCCGACCAGCGCACTGTCGATGCGCGCGCCGCCCCAGCTCGAATGGATATTCAGGCTCAGTCCGCGCGCGCTCATGCCGGCCAGGTGACCATAGACCATGCGGATGCCGAGGCGCTCCGCCAGTTGCAGCGCCGCGTCGCTCATGCCGTAGCCGATCACTTCAGGAGTTGTATATCCGCGTAGCGGCTCGTTTGCCCCCTCGCCCGCTTGCGGGACGTAGGCGGGGTTGCGGGAAGTGCGCTTCCCGCCGCCGGAGTCGGCTGGCTGTGCAAAGCCAGCCGTGGGGCGCAGAGCGAGGTTGGGGAGAGGGGAAGGGGATGCGCTCCCTTGAACCAGTTGCTCTGCCAGCTCCACGCCGAAGACATCGTCGAGATTCAATACCACACAGCGCAGGCTGTCCCAGTCGAACAGCTTGCGCTTGCTCGCCGCATAACGCTCCATGTCGCCGTGGTAATCGAGATGGTCGCGGCTCAGGTTGGTCAGCAGCGCCACGTCGAACCGCACGCCGTTCACCCTGCCCTGCGCCAGCGCGTGCGAGGACACCTCCATCGCCACCGCGCTTGCGCCTTCGCGCAGATAGTCGGCGCACAGCCCGTGTACACGGATCGCATCCGGCGTGGTGTTGGCGCCGGGTTCGAGCTTTCCGGCGAAACCGTTGCCCAGCGTGCCGATCAGCGCGCACTTCCTGCCCGCGTCGTTCAGCGCATGCGCGATCCAATGACCGGTGGAAGTCTTGCCGTTGGTGCCGGTCACGCCGACCAGCCACAGCTTTTCCGTCGGCATGCCGTACACCGCATGCGCCAGCCAACCGGCCTTGTGGCGCAGATCGGCGATGGCAAGATTGGGTATCTGCCAGACATCGTTCCAGGTGAAATCGTGCGATTCCCAGATCACCGCATTCGCGCCCTGCGCGATCGCCTGCGCGATGAATTGCCGCCCGTCGAGCTTTTCGCCGGGACAGGCGACGAAGGTATCGCCGGGCTGCACCGCGCGGCTGTCGGTCACCAGCCGCGTCACCGGCACGCCGAGCTGTTCCAGTCGCTCAAGAGGAAAAGTCATACCTCCTCCTTCACGATCTCGTCGGGCGGCGCGATGACATTGTCCAGCGGCGCATCGTGCGGCACGTCGAGCGCCTGCAATGCCGCGCCGGTCACCTTGCTGAACACCGGCGCGGCCACCAGCCCGCCGTAATACTTGCCGTTGTCCGGCTCGTCTATCATCACCGCCACCACCAGACGCGGGTTCGATGCCGGCGCGAGACCGACGAACGACGAGACATAGCGGTTGACGTAGCGCCCGTTCTCCAGCTTGTGCGCGGTGCCGGTCTTGCCCGCCACGCGATAGCCCGCCACCTGCGCCAGCGGTGCGGTGCCACCCGGCTGCACCACCAGCTCCATCATGTCGCGCAGGCTGCGCGCAGTGCGTCCAGAGAATACCTTGCGCCCGATCTGCGGCGCATCCAGCTTGAGCAGCGAGACCGGTTTCAGCTCGCCATCATTGGCGAACACGGTGTAGGCGCGCGCCAGCTGCAGCAGGTTGACCGACATGCCGTGGCCATAGGAGATGGTGGCCTGCTCGATGGGACGCCAGCTCTTCGGGTCGCGCAATTTGCCGGATGCCTCCCCGGGGAAACCGCTGCCGCTCTGCGCACCGAAGCCGCTGTCCGACAGGCTCTGCCACAATGTCTGCGGTTCCAGCGACAAGGCCATCTTGGCCGCGCCGACGTTGCTGGATTTCTGGATCACCTGCGCCACGGTCAGCGACTCATCCGGATGCGAGTCGTGGATGGTGCGGTTGCCCACCTTGAACTTGCCCTTCTCGGTATTGATGAGCGTATCGGGGCGCACCTTGCCATGTTCGAGGGCGGTCGCCACGGTGAACGGCTTCATGGTCGAGCCCGGCTCGAATAGGTCGGCGATGGCGCGGTTGCGCATCGCCTTCGGATTGATGCGGTTGCGGTTGTTGGGGTTGTAGGCCGGATAGTTGGCGAGCGCCAGCACTTCTCCACTCTTCGCGTCCAGCACCACCACCGCGCCCGCCTTGGCATGGTGCAGCCGGACGGCGTCTTCCAGCTCACGGTAGGCGAGATGCTGCACCTTGCTGTCCAGGCTGAGCACGATGTCGCTGCCTGGCTTGGGCGCGAGCAGGCTGCCGGCGTCCTCGACGATGCGACCGCGCCTGTCCTTGATGACGCGCTGGCTGCCGGCCTTGCCTGCGAGCCGTTCCTGCAACGCCAGCTCCAGCCCTTCCTGGCCATTGTCGTCCTGGCCGGTGAAACCGAGCATCTGCGCGGCCTCCTCGCCCAGCGGGTAATAGCGGCGGTATTCGCGCTGCAATGAGACACCGGGGAGATTGAGCGCCATCACCTGTTGCGCATGGTTGGGCGGCAACTGACGCTTGAGATAGACGAAATCGCGCGTGTCGTCGGAAAGGCGGCCCTTCAGTTCCGCCGTACCCATGCCGAGCAGGTGCGCCAGCTGCATCAACTGCCGGTTGTCCGCCTCCACGTCCGCCGGACTCGCCCATACGGATTCGACCGGGGTGCTGACGGCGAGCGCCTCGCCGTTGCGGTCGGAGATCATGCCACGGTGTGCGCTCATCTCGATCACGCGGCTATAGCGCTGGCTGCCCTTCTCCTGCAGGAAGTCGTTGTTGATCCCCTGCAGGTACACCCCCCGCCCCAGCAATCCCGCCAGCCCCGCCAGCAGCAGCACGAATAACACGGTGGCGCGCCATCCGGGCAATTTCGCCGGAATGACTGCATTTGCGCTGGCCGCATGATTCATGGTTTTCCGTTTGTCTGTCTGTCAGGCTCTGCCCGTATGAATCTGATCTGCCCGCTCTGCGGAAACTGCATCTGCAACTGCCGCACCGCGATCTTCTCCACGCGCGCCGGCGCGGCCAGGGTGCTCTGTTCCAGCTGCAACTGCCCCCACTCCACTTCCATCTGCTGCGCGCGTTCCTTCTCTTTCTGCAGCTCGATGAACAGCTTGCGCGCCTTGTGCTGCGAAGTGACCACGCTCAGCGCGCACATCACCACCGCCGCCAGCAGCAGCACGTTCAGCCCGTTACTGCCAGGCGACATCGCTGCGCTCCGCCACGCGCATCACCGCGCTGCGCGCTCGCGGGTTGGCGCTCACCTCCGCCGCGCTCGCGCGCACCGCACGGCCGATCAGCCGCAGCTTGCCCTGCGGCACTTCGCTGGCGCGGATCGGCACGTTGCGCGGTAGCTTGTCGCCTTGCGCCATGTCGCGCATGAAATGCTTGACCATGCGATCCTCCAGCGAATGAAACCCGATCACCACGAGACGCCCGCCGCCGGCCAGATGCTTCACGCACTCTGGCAGCACCCGCGCAAGCTCTTCGAGCTCCCCGTTGAGATAAATCCGTATAGCCTGAAACGTGCGTGTCGCCGGGTTCTGCCCGGCTTCGCGGGTACGTACCGCTTTGCCAACCAGCTCGACGAGCTGCCGCGTAGTGCGGATGGGTTCGATTGCGCGCGCAACAACAATCGCCCTTGCAACCTGCTTAGCAAACCGTTCTTCGCCGTATTCACGTATCACCTCCGCTAGCAAACCTTCATCCGCCGTCGCCAGCCATTCGGCCGCCGTCATCCCGCTGCTGGTATCCATGCGCATGTCCAGCGGCGCATCGAAGCGGAAACTGAATCCCCGCTCCGCATCGTCCAGTTGCGGCGACGACACCCCCAGATCCAGCAGGATGCCGTCCACCTTGTCCGCGCCCTGTTCGCGCAACACCTCGCCCAGATGCGCGAAGCCGCGATGCACCATGCAGAAACGCGCATCGCGCCATTGCCTGCCCGCCGCCACCGCTGCCGGATCCTTGTCCAGCGCAATCAGCCTGCCGCTCGCCCCGAGCCGCTCCAGGATCAGCCGGCTGTGACCGCCGCGCCCGAAGGTGCCGTCCACATAGATGCCGTCCGGCCTGATCGCGAGCGCTTCGACAGCTTCTTCCAGTAAAACGGTGGTGTGGAGCAGCGGCTCATCGCTCACAGAGAAAAGCCTTCAAGCTCGGGCGGCAGATCGCCTTCCATGAACGACAGCGCGGCATCCTGCTGCGCCTGCCACTTCGCCTCATCCCACAGTTCGAATTTATTGCCCTGCCCGACCAGCATCACGCGCTTGTCCAGCGCGGCGTAGCTGCGCAAGGCGGGAGAGATCAGCACGCGCCCGGCGCCATCCATCACCACATCCTCGGCATAACCGATCAGGCGGCGCTGCAAGGCGCGGATCTTCGGATTGAGCGCGGAGAGCTTGAGCAGCTTGTCGCGGATGGGTTGCCACTCCGGCTGCGGATAGACCAGCAGGCAACCGTCGGCATCGGCGGTCAGCACCAACTGACCCGCGTAAGCGCTCAGCAGCATGTCGCGATACCTGCTCGGTATCGCAAGCCTGCCTTTGCTATCCAGATTGAGTTGCGCCGCCCCTTGGAACATCCCCTTATCCCCACTTTTACCCACTTTTTACCACTTAGGCCCACTATATTGAAAAAAAACCAGCCAGTCAAGCAAAGAAATGGGATTTTTCTTTTTGGGACAATGAGTTAGCGCTGATACTTAATGAAATGTAAATATGCTTAAAAAGCAATGAATTGCACGAACAAGCTAAAGTTGTTTGTAATTGAAAGCGCGGAACACCCCGGATGAACCGCCGATATTCGCCGCTCCGGTTCGGGTAGATGGCACATCGTGCCTGCGCGCGTGCCGTGCATAAATAATTATTCGGCTACCGAGTGCCCATTTTTTTCAACAGGTGAATGCCCCGGCGGCTTTTGCATAATCCGGTTCTGTTGCGTATATTCATGCGCGATGAAATGGCGGCCTTGCACATAATCCGCGCATCCCTGACTAAACGACTGGAGATAAAGATGCCCCGGAAACTCACCATAGCGAAGCGCCTTGCCCTGGGGTTCGGGCTCTTTTTCATCCTGGTTCTCGTTTCCGCATTGCTCGGGCTGAACCGGCTCGGTTCCGTGAACGAGACGCTCAACCGCATCGTCGAGAAGGACTGGAAGAAGACCGTTCTGGCCAACGATGCCATCGATCTGATGAACGCCAATGCGCGCGAGACCTTTCTACTTTTTCACGTGACCGATCATGCTCCGGTGAAACAGCGGATCGCGGCCAACGTGCAGACCATCACGCAGAAGCTCGACGAACTGGAAAAATTGCTCTACCTGCCGGAAGGCAAGGCCATGCTCGCCGAGGTGCGCGAGAAGCGAAAATCCTATGTGGGCTCGTTCCAGAATGTCGCCAAGCTGCTCGATACGGGCAGCGAGCCGGACCGTGCCGAAGCGTCCAGGCTCATGGCCGCCGAAGTCACTCCCGCGCTCAATGCGCTGCTGACCTCGGTAAACAAGCTGATCCAATTGCAGGGCAGCATCCTCGAGAAGACCGGGGAAGACGCGCATGCCGCCTATGCACAGGCCCGCATCGCGATCATCCTTTTCCAGGTGCTGGCGGCAGCTCTCGCCTTCGCCTGCGCCACCTGGATCATCCGCTCCGTCACGCGCCCCATCGGCGGCGAACCGGACGAGGCGTGCGCGGTATTCGAGAAGATCGCGGCAGGCGATCTCACCGCAGAAATTCCGGTGAAGCGGAATGACACCACCAGCCTGATGGCGGCGGCGCAGAAGATGCGGCACAACCTGCACCAGATGGTGGCCGAACTCAAGCGCAACGCGGAGGGTGTCGCCTCCGCCGCAGAGCAGCTTGCGACATCATCGGAACAGATCGCCAGGAGCTCGTCGCACCAGAGCGACGCTGCCTCCAGCATGGCGGCAGCCGTGGAAGAAATGACGGTCAGCATCAACCATGTTTCCGACAGTGCCGGCGAGGCGCGCCAGGTCACCACGGAGACCGGCGAGCTGTCGGTGAACGGCAACCGCATCATTCAGGAAACCGTTGCCGAGATGCAGACGATCTCGCAGACGGTCGGCGAGGCCGCACGGACCATCCAGGCCGTCGGCGAAAACTCGGAAAGGATCTCCGCCATCGTCCAGGTCATCAAGGAGGTTGCCGACCAGACCAACCTGCTGGCGCTGAACGCCGCCATCGAGGCAGCGCGCGCCGGCGAACAAGGCAGGGGCTTCGCCGTAGTGGCCGACGAAGTGAGGAAGCTCGCCGAACGCACCGCCCAGGCGACGACAGAGATCAGCTCCATGATCGGCGCGGTACAGGAGAGTGCACAGACGGCGGTAGGCACGATGCAGCAGGCGGTTGCGCGCGTCGAACAAGGCGTCGTCAAAGCGGGGCAAGCCGGTGAATCCATGACCGGCATCAGCGAAGGGGCACAACGCGTGACCTCTGCGGTGAACGACATTTCCAACGCCCTCAAGGAACAGGGCGCGGCAAGCAACGAGATCGCCGCCAACGTGAACAAGATCGCGCAGATGACCGAGGAAAACAGCGTAGCCACGCAGGAAGCATCCGACACCGCCAGACAGTTGAAATCGCTTGCAGCCGCCACCCACGTAGCGGTAGACCGCTTCCGCGTGTAACCCCCGCCGACAGGCGACCCGCGCATGGGCGATGACGCTCGTCGCGCAGGCTTCAAACCATAAACGAAGCCCCCTTTTGCTCCGGCATATTGCCCCTGTTGCCGGATTGGGATAAGGTATGCGCAACCCTTGCGGAAGCAAGGGAAACCCGGATGGGGCAGCGCCATACAGCTGCAACGCATGGTTTGACCGGCTCCGCCTCCGGGTTTGGCGGGGTTTCGGCACAACATCTTTTCAGGGGAGTCATATGAAATCAGGAATATTGCTGTGCGGCGTTCTGTTGGCCGCCGCATCTTTCAATGCATCGGCCGAGAACGCTTCGCTCACGACCGCACAAGACGCCATCAAGGCGGCGGGCTCAAAAGAAGTGAGCTTCAAGAACGACATCCAGCCCATACTGCATGACCACTGCGTCAGCTGCCACTCCCCGGGCGGGAAGGGCACGATGAAGAGCGGCCTGGATTTGACATCCTATGAAACACTGATGAAAGGCACCGTGTTCGGGCCGGTCGTGATCCCCGGCGATAGCGCCTCCAGCACGTTCACCAAACTGCTGACCGGCACCAACAAGGGTCTGAAGATGCCCGCCGGTTTGAACGCCTCGGGCACGCTGGATCGCCAATACATCCTGTTGATGAGAAACTGGGTCAAACAGGGCGCCAAGAACAACTGACCGGCAGCAGCGGCGAATATCGGCCTCACGCTATTCGCCCGCCTGCAACCCGATGGGAACCTGTTTCGCATTACCCTGAACAGGATGTGAATGCAAAAGACATGATGCTTGCCCGTTCGCTCCGCCTCCCTTCGAATCCGCCCGCATGAACCGCGCCCGCCTGCTTGCCGGACTCGGCGCAATAGTCCTCGCCGCGCTCGTCCTGTCCGGCATCGCCCCCTACGACCACCTCACTTGGCTGCTCGAAGTCGCGCCGGTGCTCATCGCCGCACCCCTGCTCGCGACAACCTGGCGCCGCTTCCCGCTCACCACGCTGCTCTACGTCCTGATCGCGCTCCACGCGCTGGTGCTCATCTATGGCGGCGCATACACCTATGCGCGCGTCCCGCTCGGTTTCTGGATGCAGGACCTGTTCGACCTCGGCCGCAATCCCTACGACAAGATCGGTCACTTCATGCAGGGCTTCGCCCCCGCCCTCATCGCCCGCGAGATCCTGCTGCGCGGCGGCTTCGTCAGCGGACGGCGCATGGCCGCGTTCCTGTGCGTCTGCGTCGCGCTCGCCATCAGCGCCGCCTATGAAATGGTCGAATGGTGGGTCGCGCTCGCCATCGAACAGGGCGCCCACGAATTCCTCGGCACCCAGGGCGATGTCTGGGACACGCAGGCGGACATGTTCTGGGCGCTCGTCGGCGCAGCCCTCGCGCTCGCGACCCTGTCGCGGATGCAGGACCGGCAGATGAATGCACTGCGCAACGAACAGCGGGGGTGAAATGCAAAATCACGATATGGGTTTGATACCCTTGACCGCGATGCGAGGACGATGACGCCCATCCACGCCCGGCTCTTCCTCGCCTTCGGCGCCTTGTCCGCCGCTGCCGCCGTCATTCTCGGCGCGGTGGCGGCCCATCTGCCGGATGTCGCACCGGCGGCGCAGCCCATGTTCCAGACGGCGCTGCAACTCCATATGTTCCATGCGCTCGGGCTGCTCGCCACCGGTCTCGCCGCCGCCCGCCTGCCCGCCTCGCGCTGGGTGATGGCGGCGGGCGGCCTGATGATGCTCGGCACCCTGTTGTTCAGCGGCAACCTCTACCTGCGCAGCATGGCCGGCATCGACGCCTTCCGCTTCGTCACACCTTGGGGCGGTGGCGCATGGATACTCGCATGGCTGGCGCTGGCCATCGGCATCATGAAAGCGGGGAAAAGTGAAACAACGGCGGACGCCGCGGTTCCTGAAAGAAGTGAAGCTGGCCGGTAAGCCGGGTTCTGTCGTGGACAGTCATTCCTCTAGGCGTTTCGTTACCTGACGCTCGAGCGACCTACCCGCTGACGACGCGAGCAACGTCATGGTCAGCCTATTTGGTCTTGCTCCGGATGGGGTTTACCCTGCCACTGATGTTGCCACCAGCGCGGTGAGCTCTTACCTCGCCATTTCACCCTTACCAATCTATCGAAACAAACTGGCGGTATATTTTCTGTGGCACTTTCCATCGCCTCGCGGCGTCCGGTCGTTAACCGGCATCCTGCTCTGCGGAGCCCGGACTTTCCTCTCCGCCCTTGCGGACGCAGCGACTGTCTGGCCAGCTTCGGTGTGAAGTTTAGCACGTTGAGTTTGACGAACGCCCGGGAACCCGGACTTCGGCATCAGTTAAAGCGGGGCTCGCTGCCTTTGGGGAACAGCACCCACATCTGCCCGCTCTGTTTCATGCGCCCTGCCTGCATGCCGGCCTGTTCGCCGAAACCCCAGAAAAAATCCGCGCGCACCGCCCCCTTGATCGCACCGCCGGTATCCTGCGCCAGCATCAGGCGGTTGAGCGGTTCGCCGCTGTTCGGGAAGGTGGTGGCGAGGAGCACCGGCGCGCCGAGCGGGATGGTGCGCGGATCCACCGCGATGCTGTAGCCTTCCGTCAGCGGCACGCCCAGCGCGCCGAGCGGCGCGGACAGGCCATCCGGCAATTCGCGGAAGAATACGTAGCTGGGATTCTGCGCCAGCAACGCGCCGAGTTTCTCCGGGTTGCGCTGCGCCCAATCCTTGATGCCCTGCATCGAGGCTTCCTCGAGCTTCAGCTCGCCCATCTCCACCAGCTTCCTGCCGATGGAAACATAGGGATGGCCGTTCTGTTCGGCATAACCGACCTTTACCAGCGAGCCGTCCGGCAGCTCGATGCGCCCGGAGCCCTGCACCTGCAGGAAGAACAGTTCCACCGCATCACCCACCCAGAACAGTTCGCGTCCCTGCAACGGCGCCTTCCCGTCGTCGATCCCGGCGCGGTCGTAATAGGGCACGATGCGCTTGCCCTGCAACCGTCCGCGCAGACGCAGGTCTTTCAGTTGCGGATAGATTTCGCCCAGGTCAACGGTCAGCAGGTCGTCCGGGACGGCATACAGCGGATAGCGGAAATGTTTCGTCCGGGTGCGGCTACCGTGCAGTTTCGGCTCGTAGTAGCCGGTGACCAGCCCCTGCGGGGAGCCATCCGGGTTGAACACCTGCCAGGGCGTGAAACCCTCTTCGAAGAAACTGCGCAACGCCGCATTGTCCGGCTGCGCCAGCCCGCTGGCGCGTGCACAGGCATCCTGCCAGCCCGGCTTGTTCTTCAGCGCGCGGCAGCTTTGCAGGAATGCCGCCCAGCTACCCTGTAGATCCAGCGTCTGCCAATCCGGCAGCCTTTCCCAATCGCTGGGCGCAAAGGCGGGAGCCGGGACGATGGGTGGCTTGGGCGGCGCGGTGCAGGCGGCGAGAAAGAGCAGTGGCGCGAGCCATGCCATATAGAAGCGATTTTCACGCGGAGACGCGTGAAATGCTTTTGCTGCAAATTGCGGGAGGTTGGCCGTCAGGCTGCTAATGCAAAACACGCGGCACACTCAACACGAACTGCGGGATATCGACTTCGAACAGCGCACCGTCCTCGGCCTGCATCTGGTAGCTACCCTGCATCGTGCCGACCTGCGTGGTCAGCACCGTACCGCTGGTGTATTCGAAGCTCTGGCCCGGCGCGAGCAGCGGCTGCTCGCCCACCACGCCCTGTCCGCGCACTTCCTGGACATGGTGATGGGCGTCGGTGATGATCCAGTGGCGGCTGATGAGCCGGGCGGAGACGCCGCCGAGATTGACGATGTTGATGGTGTAGGAGAACACGAAACGGTTGCCCGCTTCATCGGACTGGTCCGGCAGATAATTCACCTGTGTCCGGATGATGAAACCATGGGGAACTTTATTTTCCATGCGCGGCATTTGAACCGATTTCCCGTCATGTCGCAAGCTGCAGCTCTGTATCCGGATCGTAAAAGTGCACCGTGTTGCGCCCGGCGGCCTTGGCCTGATACATGGCGATGTCGGCGCGCTTGAGAATGTCGTCACGGTTGGTCTCATGACTGGCGAACAGGACGATGCCGATGCTGGAGGTGCATTGGTGTTCGATCTCGGTGCTGCCATTTTCCGGCTGGAGCAGCCCCAGCCGGTAGGGTTCGAACAGGGCTTTGCGTATCTTTTCCGCCACCCCTGTCGCATGCGAGGCCGCAGCCTCCTCATCGGCATCCAGCTCTTTCAGCAGCACCACGAATTCGTCGCCGCCGAAGCGCGCCACGGTATCTTCCTCGCGCACGCAACCCGTGATGCGCCGCGCCGCCTCCATCAACAACAGGTCGCCGACGTCGTGGCCATGCGCGTCGTTGAGCGGCTTGAAGTTATCCAAGTCGAGGAACATCAGCGCGCCATAGCGGCCGCTGCGCTTGCCGATGGCCAGGGTCAGGGCAAGGCGGTCGATCAGCAACCTGCGGTTCGGCAGGTTGGTCAGCGGGTCATAGAACGCCATGTTCTTCAGGCTCTCCTCGGCGGCCTTGCGCGAGGTGATGTCCTGCTTCAGCGCCACGAAATGGGTGATCTCGCCATTGCCGTCACGCACCGGCGTGATAGTCATCTCCTCGTGGAACAGCGAACCATCCTTGCGCCGGTTGACCAACTCGCCGTGCCACACCTTGCCAGCCAGGATGGACTGCCACATGCCTTCATAGAAAGCCTCATCCTGATGGCCGGAATTGAGCAACTCGTTGCAAGAGTGGCCAATCACCTCGGCGACCGCATAGCCGGTCAATTCGCTGAAGGCATGGTTGGCCCACACGATGTGTCCCTCGCGACCGGTGATGATCATCGCGTTGGCAACGAAATTGAGGGCGGCATCGTGCAGGTGCAATGTCTCGGCGGTGCGCGTGCGCTCGATGGCCAGCGCGGCCAATGCGGCAGAAGCTTCGATCAGCGCGATCTCGTCGGGTTGCGGAGAGGCAGGTTGCCGGTGATAGATGGCGAAAGTGCCCAGCACGTGGCCATCGCAATCCTTGATCGGCTGCGACCAGCAGGATTGCAGCCCGGCGCGTTGCAGCAGGTCATGGAAGCCTTCCCAATAACGGTGGGTCTGGATGTTCTCGATCACCACGCGTTCGCCGCGCCAGGCCGCCGTGCCGCAGGAGCCCGCCCCCTCGCCGATGGCGACGCCGTCAACCGCCCGGTTGTAGAAGTCCGGCAGGCTGGGTGCCGCGCCGTGGCGCAGGTGCTTGCCATCCGCGTCGAGCAGCATGATGGAACACAGCATCCCGGGATGTTGCGCTTCGACCGCCCGCGCCAGCTTCTCCATGATGTCCGGCAACCCGGCATGCCGGGTGATCATGTCCAGCACGACATTATGGCCATACAGCTCGGCGCTGCGCAGCTTCAGCTGTGTCTCGCTTTCGTTCAGGCGGCGTTCGTTCTCGGCGCGCCGCTGCAGATGCCGGACCAGCGTATAAACCAGCACGGCAGCCAGCAGGCACAACAGCACGCCCAGCGTGCGCACGACATTCAGCGCCGCCGAACCGGCGCCCCATCCGGAACGCGGCATAGCGGCGATTTCCCAGCTTCCCCCGGGCAGGAAGACGGTGCGCAGGACGGGATTCGCGCCGAACATCTCCAGGCTGCCGTAGAAGGTTTCCCCGTCGCTGCCCTTGCCGTCGCGCCCGCGGATAGCGATGGCCGTGGTCGCCTCAAGCTCGCGCAAACCCGCATCGTCCAGCAAGCGGTCCAGCATCAGCGGCGAGGAAACCGAACCGATGAATTCCCGGCCATGCGCGGCTTGGCGAAACACCGGGGCGCGCACGATGACGCCCGTCCCGCCTTGCACCAGCGGCACGGGGCCGGCCATGAGCGGCGCTCCCGACTCCATCATCTGCTGGTAGACCGGCCACTGCGCGGGCACCGAGCGGTAGTCCAGCCCGACGGCCTTCTCGTTCCCTTCCAGCGGGTAGACATAGGCGATCACCGTGCCGTGCGACAGGCCGATGTTGCGTATGGCCGGATTGGACACCATGATCTCCCGCGACATCCTGAGAAATTCATCGTGCGTCAGATCCGGATGGATGGCATAGACCACCGCCATGCTGCGGGTGGCGGCGACAGCCACATTGATGCCGCCTTCCAGCTTGGCACGCAATGCGGAAACGCGCTCCATGACCTGAATGCGCTGTTCCTGCTCCACCCGCCGACGCTCGCTGGCATCGAGCGTCAGCATGACCGCGGACACGGTCAGGGCTGCCGCCAATGCGGCGAGTTTGGGAGTGATACGTTGCAAGAGCACGATAGTTCCGGGATGCGCAAACAAACGGCGCCCAGTCTACAATCAACCCCGCATGGCACGATATAGGCCAAAAGGCCTATATACTTTTCCCGATCGCCCCGAAAACCGCCTTGTGGCGATGACCCGGTTTGCGCCCCGACCGCCTCCGGCTGAGGCGTTCCGGGCGGCTCTGTGCTAATCTTCAGGGACATTTCTTCACGGACATTTTCCGGGTAGTGCCCTATGAACGGTTATTTGAAACGCATCCTTAATGCGCGCGTCTATGACGTCGCGGTCGAAACTCCGCTGGAAGCCGCGCCCAGCCTCTCCGCGCGCCTCGGCAACACGCTGCTGCTCAAGCGCGAGGACATGCAGCCGGTGTTCTCGTTCAAGCTGCGCGGGGCGTACAACAAGATGGCGCAGCTCACGCCGGAGCAGTTGAAACGCGGCGTCATCGCCGCTTCGGCGGGCAACCATGCGCAGGGCGTGGCGCTGTCCGCGCAGAAGCTCGGCTGCAAGGCGGTGATCGTGATGCCTTCCACCACGCCGCACATCAAGATAGACGCGGTGAAGAGCCGCGGCGCCAAAGTGGTGCTGCACGGCGACTCCTATTCCGACGCCTACCAGCACGCGCTCGAACTCGAACAGCAGGAAGGGCTGGTGTTCGTGCATCCCTACGACGACCCCGACGTGATCGCCGGGCAGGGCACCATCGGCATGGAGATCCTGCGCCAGCACACCCAGCCGATCCACGCCATCTTCTGTTCCATCGGCGGCGGCGGCCTGATCTCCGGCGTGGCCGCCTACGTCAAGCAGTTGCGCCCCGACATCAAGATCATCGGCGTGCAACCGGTGGATTCCGATGCCATGTACCGCTCCGTGAAGGCAAAGCGGCGGGTCACGCTCGACCATGTCGGCCTGTTCGCCGACGGCGTGGCGGTGAAACAGGTGGGGCAGGAGACCTTCCGCCTGTGCCGCAAGCTGGTGGACGAGATCGTGCTGGTGGACACCGACGCCACCTGCGCCGCGCTCAAGGACGTATTCGAAGACACCCGCTCGATCCTCGAGCCGGCGGGTGCCATCGCCATCGCCGGTGCCAAGCTGTATGCCGCGCGCGAAGGGCTCAAGGGCGAGACGCTGGTCGCCGTCGCCTCTGGTGCGAACATGAATTTCGACCGCCTGCGCTTCGTCGCGGAACGCGCCGAGATCGGCGAACGGCGCGAGTCCATCCTCGCCGTCACCATCCCCGAGACGCCGGGCAGCTTCCGCAAGTTCTGCGCGCTACTCGGCAAGCGCAACATCACCGAATTCAACTACCGCTACGCCGACCCGAAAGCGGCGCAGGTGTTCGTCGGCATCCAGGTGCGCAACCAGTCCGAGACCGCCGAACTGGTGGGCAAGCTGCAGGGCGGCAAATTGCCCACGCTGGACTTGAGCGACAACGAGATGGCCAAGCTGCACCTGCGCCACCTGGTCGGCGGCCATGCGCCCGAAGTGAAGGACGAGATCATGTTCCGCTTCGAGTTCCCGGAACGCCCCGGCGCGCTGATGAACTTCCTCAACAGCATGAACCACAGCTGGAACATCAGCCTGTTCCACTACCGCAACCACGGCGCTGACTACGGCCGCGTGCTGGTCGGCATGCAGGTACCGCACCACGACAAGAAGGCGCTCAAAACCTTCCTCGACACCCTCGGCTACCGCTATTGGGACGAGAGCGGCAACCCGGCATACAAGCTGTTCCTGGGCTGACCCGGATGACCGTCGCACCGTCGCCGCTCAAACAGACTCTACGCAAGACCCTCATCGCACAGCGCGAACAGCTCCCTGCGGATATCCGCGCCGCGCACAGCGCGGCGATCGGCGAGCGCCTGCTGCAACTGCCGGAATACCGCGCGGCCGGGCTGGTGCTGGGCTACATGAATTTCGGCGCGGAATTCGCCAGCGAGCTGTGGGCGGCGCGCGTGCTGGCCGATGGCAAGCGGCTGGCGTTGCCCAAGGTAAACCATCACACTAATCATCTCGATCTCTATCTGGTCGAGGATTTCGAAGAGCAACTGGAGCAGGGGCTGTGGGGGATACGCGAGCCCATCGTGGAACGCTGCGAGCGGCTGGATGCGCTGAATGAGGTAGAATTCGTACTCCTGCCCGGGGTGGCGTTCACCCGCGATGGTGCGCGGCTGGGCTATGGCGGCGGGTTCTACGACAAGCTGCTGGCGCGCATGACGCATCGTCCCGCGCTGGTCGCAGCCGCATTTGCGCTGCAACTCGTCGAACAACTCCCGCAGGAAGCAACGGACATCAGGGTCGGACAGATCGTCACCGAACGTGAAACGATTTCCTGTCCGGCCTGACAATCGAATCTCAACGAGGTGAAGAACAGAGATGGCAGACAACATTCCAGACTCTGACCCGCAAGAGACCCAGGAGTGGCTGGACGCGCTCGCGTCGGTGTTCGAGAACGAAGGCGCGGAGCGCGCGCATTTCCTGCTCGGGCAGTTGAGCGAAAAGGCGTGCAGCGCCGGCGCGTGCATGCCGGTCGTTACGACCACCCCCTATTGCAACACCATCCCGCTGGATCGGGAGCATCGCTCCGGCGGCAACCACGAACTGGAGCACCGCCTCCGCGCCATGACGCGCTGGAATGCGATGGCGCTGGTGCTGAACGCCAACAAGGAATCGTCCGAGCTGGGCGGGCACATCGCCACCTTCGCCTCTGCGGCCACGCTGTACGACATCGGCTTCAACCATTTCTTCCACGGCAAGAGCGACACGCACGGCGGCGACCTGGTGTATTTCCAGGGACATTCCTCGCCCGGCATGTATGCGCGCGCCTTCCTCGAAGGGCGCCTGAGCGAGGCGCAGATGTACAAGTTCCGCCAGGAGACGGAAGGCGGCGGACTGTCCTCCTACCCGCATCCCTGGCTGATGCCGGATTTCTGGCAGTTCCCCACCGTGTCGATGGGGCTGGGGCCGCTGATGGCGATCTATCAGGCGCGCTTCATGCGCTATCTGCAACATCGCGGCCTGGCGCAGACTGACGGGCGCAAGGTATGGGCCTTTCTCGGCGACGGCGAGACCGACGAGCCAGAATCGCTCGGTGCGATCTCGATGGCCGGGCGCGAAAAGCTCGACAATCTGATCTTCGTGGTCAACTGCAACCTGCAACGCCTGGACGGGCCGGTGCGCGGCAACGGCAAGATCATCCAGGAACTGGAAGGTGTGTTTCGCGGCGCGGGCTGGAACGTCATCAAGGTGGTGTGGGGCCGGCATTGGGATCGTTTGTTCGCCAAAGACAGGAACGGCCTGCTGCAACAGCGCATGCAGGAAGTGGTGGACGGCGAATATCAGACCTACAAGGCGCGCGACGGCGCTTATGTGCGCCAGCATTTCTTCGGCAAGTATCCGGAGTTGCTGGAGATGGTCGCGGACATGTCCGACGATGAACTGTGGCGGCTGAACCGCGGCGGCCACGATCCGTACAAGGTGTTCGCGGCCTACGCGCAGGCGGCCAAGCATACCGGCCAGCCGACCGTGATCCTCGCCAAGACGGTGAAGGGCTACGGCATGGGTTCGTCGGGCGAGGCGCAGAACCCGACCCATCAGCAGAAGAAGATGGATATTGATTCGCTGCTCAAATTCCGCGACCGTTTCAACCTGCCGCTCACCGATGCGCAGGTGGAAAGCCTGAATTTCTACCGTCCGCCGGAAGACAGCCTGGAGATGAAATACCTGCGCGAGCGCAACGCGGCGATGGGCACGGTGCTGGCGCGCAAGCCGGTGCAGGAAGCCTTGGCGGTGCCCGGGCTGGAGGCGTTCGAAGTGTTGCTGAAAGGCACCGAAGAGCGCGAGATATCCACCACCATGGCGTTCGTGCGCCTGCTCGGCATCCTGGTCAAGGACAAGCAGATCGGCCCGCGCATCGTGCCCATCGTGCCGGACGAATCGCGCACCTTCGGCATGGAAGGCATGTTCCGCCAGCTCGGCATCTTCTCGCAGGTGGGGCAGCTGTACCAACCGGAAGACGCCGACCAGCTGATGTTCTACAAGGAAGACCTGCACGGCCAGATATTGCAGGAAGGCATCAACGAGGCGGGCGGCATGGCCGACTGGATCGCCGCCGCGACCTCCTACGCCAACCACGGCACGGCGATGATCCCGTTCTATATCTACTACTCGATGTTTGGCTTCCAGCGCGTGGGCGACCTCGCCTGGGCGGCGGGCGACTTGCGCGCGCGCGGCTTCCTGATCGGCGGCACCGCGGGGCGCACCACGCTGAACGGTGAGGGACTGCAACATCAGGACGGCCACAGCCACCTGCTGGCATCGACCATCCCGAACTGCGTTTCCTACGACCCGGCGTTCGGCTATGAACTGGCGGTGATCGTGCAGGACGGCATGCGCCGCATGTATGTGGACCAGGAAGACGTGTATTACTACCTCACGGTGATGAACGAGAACTACGCGCACCCGGCGATGCCGCAGGGCGCGGAGGACGGCATCGTCAAGGGGATGTATTTGTTCAGAGGACCGAGGGCTGAGGACGGAGGACGGAGAAAAGGCAAAGTGCAGTTGTTGGGCAGTGGAACGATATTGCGTGAAGTCATCGCCGCCGCCGAATTGCTGGAGCAGGACTTCGGCGTAATGTCCGAGGTATGGAGCGTGACCAGCTTCAACGAGCTGCGCCGCGACGGCATCGAGTGTGAGCGCTGGAATATGCTGCATCCGGAAGCGGCGCAGCGCACGAGTTATGTCGAGCAATGTCTGGACGCCCAAGCGCCCGTGATCGCCGCGACCGACTATATCCGCAGCTTCCCCGACCAGATCCGCCCGTTCGTCAAGGCACGTTACAAAACGCTGGGCACCGACGGCTTCGGTCGTTCCGACACGCGCAAGAAACTGCGTCACTTCTTCGAGGTGGATCGTTTCTATGTCGCGGTCGCGGCATTGAAGACATTGGCAGACGAGGGTTCGCTGGATGCCGGAGAAGTCAGCCGCGCGATCAAACTCTACGGCATCGACCCCGAAAAACCCAATCCGGTGACGGTCTGACATGGCGACCATCGAACAGATACTCGTGCCTGACATCGGCAATTTCAAGGACGTCGCCGTCATCGAAATCGCGGTGCAGGCGGGCGATCGCGTGGAAGCCGAACAGCCGCTGATCGCGCTGGAGACCGACAAGGCGACGGTGGACGTACCCGCGCCGTTCGCCGGGGTGGTGAAGGAAGTGAAGATCAAGGTCGGCGACAAGGTGTCGCAGGGTTCGTTGATCCTGTTGCTGGAAAGCGGCGAGGCGGCGAGTGTGCAAATCCCCCCCAGCCCCCCTTTTGCAAAGGGGGGGGCTGATGCCGTTCCGGCAATGTTGCCCTCTGCTCCGGCAGCCCAACCTATACCTATCGTGCAGGCTCCCGCTCCCGCAGCGCATGCAACTCCCCCCTTTGCAAAAGGGGGGCTGGGGGGGATTTCAGCCCATGCCAGCCCCGCCATCCGCCGCTTCGCGCGCGAACTCGGTGTGGATGTGGCGCAAATCAAAGGCAGCGGCGAGAAAGGCCGCGTCACCAAAGACGACGTGCAGAACTTCGTCAAGCAGGCGCTGGCGCAGCCGCGCGGCGGTGCGGGTGGCGGCTTGCAGATAGCCGAGATGCCGGTCATCGATTTTGCCCAATTCGGCGCGATCGAGACCGTGCCGCTGGCGCGCATCAAAAAACTCTCCGGCGCGAACCTGCACCGCAACTGGGTGACCATTCCGCACGTCACGCAGTTCGACGAGGCCGACATCGGCGAGATGGAGGCATTCCGCAAGCAGCTCAACGAGGAGCATGGCAAGCAGGGCATCAAGGTCACGCCGCTGGCCTTTCTGCTCAAGGCATCCGCCGCCGCGTTGCAGCAATTTCCCGAATTCAACGCCTCGCTGGATGCGAGCGGCGAGAACCTGGTGCTGAAGAAATACATCCACATCGGCGTGGCGGTGGATACGCCCGACGGTCTGGTGGTACCGGTGATCCGCGACGCGGATTGCAAGGGCATCGTGCAACTGGCGAAGGAGTTGGGCGAAGTCAGCGCGAAGGCGCGCGAGAAGAAGCTTTCCGCCGCCGACATGCAGGGCGGCTGTTTCACCATCTCCAGCCTCGGCGGCATCGGCGGCACCGCCTTCACGCCGATCGTCAACGCGCCGGAAGTCGCCATCCTCGGCGTGTCGCGCGCCGCGATGAAGCCGGTGTGGAACGGCAGCGAGTTCACGCCGCGCCTGATGCTGCCGCTGTCGCTGTCGTACGACCACCGCGTGGTCGACGGCGCGGCGGGCGCGCGCTTCACCACCTATCTTGCGCAAGTGCTGGCGGATATCCGCCGCCTGGCCTTATAACCCATGAACCGTCAACCCATCGGCATCTTCGGCGGCACCTTCGACCCGATCCACTACGGGCACCTGCGGCTGGCCGAGGAGATGCTGGAGCTGGCCGGCCTGCGCGAGATCCGCTTCATCCCGACCGGCACGCCGCCGCACCGCGATTCGCCGCAGGTGTCCGCGCAACACCGCAGCGCGATGGTGCGGCTGGCCATCGCCGACCGGCCAGCCTTCGTGCTGGACGAGCGCGAGGTCAAGCGCAGCGTGCCGTGCTACACCGTGGACACCCTGCGCGAGCTGCGCGCCGAACTGGGCGCGGCGCAACCGCTGTGCCTGCTGATGGGCGGCGACGCGTTCCTGCAGTTGCACACCTGGCACGAATGGGAGCAACTGTTCGAGCTGGCGCATATCGTGGTGGGTTGCCGTCCCGGTTTCACTATAGCGGAACGCATCCAAAGCGCGACGGAGCCATTGCGCCGCCACTATCAGCAACGCCTATGCACTGCGGCAGCCTTGTCGCAGCAACCCTTTGGGGGTATCGCCGAACTGGCCATCCCCAAGCTGGAAATCTCCGCCACCGACATCCGACGTCGCGTGGCGGAGAATCGCACCATCCGCTACCTGCTGCCCAACGCAGTGGCGGATTACATTCATCAACATCACCTATATACATCATGCTGACAACTGAACAAAAAACCCAAGCCGTCGTTGCGGCCCTCGAAGACATCAAGGCCAACGACATCACCGTGATCGACACCAGCAAGCTCAGCTCGATGTTCGAGCGCATGGTCATCGCCAGCGCCAATTCCACCCGGCAGACCAAGGCGCTGGCCGACAACGTGGTGGTTAAACTCAAGGAACGCGGCGAGCAGATCTATGGCCGCGAAGGCGAGGACAGCGGCGAGTGGATCCTGGTGGACCTGGGCGAAGTGCTGGTGCACATCATGCAACCGGCGGTACGCCAGTATTACAACCTCGAAGAACTGTGGAGCAAGGCGCAAGCGGCGCGTCCCAAGCTGGCCAAAGCACCTGAGTAAAACGTGAAACTGTTCGTCATCTCGGTCGGACACAAGATGCCGGACTGGATCACGGGTGGCTTCAACGAATACGCCAAGCGCATGCCGCACGAGGCGAAGATCGAGCTGGTCGAGATCAAGCCGGAGCCGCGCACCACCGGCAAGACCACGGCGCAGATCATGGAGGCCGAGGCGCAGCGCATCCTCGCCGCGTTGCCACAAAACGCCTTGCGCATCGCGCTCGACGAGCACGGCGCGCAACCCACCACCAGACAGCTTGCCGCGCAGATGCAGGACTGGCTGCGCGGCGGGCGCGACGTGGCATTCATCATCGGTGGCGCGGACGGGCTGCACGAATCGGTCAAGCAGGCGGCGCAGCACCTGATGGCGCTGTCCGCGCTGACCCTGCCGCACGCCATGGTGCGTGTGCTGCTCGCCGAGCAGTTGTACCGCGCGCACAGTCTGCTGCACAATCATCCTTATCATCGTGAGTAGGATGGGTTGAGCGCAGCGAAACCCATCGCAAGCCCCGTTTAATTTGATGGGTATCGCTGCGCTCAACCCATCCTACAATCTGTCCAGAGAATAACGATTCATGTCCATCATCCAGCCCCGCATCTACCTCGCCTCGCAGAGCCCGCGCCGGCGCGAACTGCTCAAGCAGGTCGGCATCAATTTCGAGGTGTTGTTATTGCGCAGCGATCCGCGCCGCAACATCGACGTGGACGAGACGCCGCATCCCGGCGAACAGCCGGAGGACTATGTGCTGCGGGTATGCCGCGCCAAGGCCGATGCAGGTTATGCCGCGCTGAGGAAGCGCAACCTGCCGCAGTTCCCGGTGCTGGCCGCGGATACCGCCGTCGCGCTGGACGGCGACATCTTCGGCAAGCCGGAGAACGAGGCGCAGGCCGCCGCGATGCTGCGCCGGCTCTCGGGCCGCGAACACCGGGTGCTCAGCGCGGTCGCCATGGCGATGGCCGAACATGTCGAAGTGGCGGTGTCCATTTCCACGGTGCGTTTCGCGCCGCTCGACGAGGAACGCATCGGCCGCTATCTGCTGACCCGCGAATACGCCGACAAGGCCGGTGCTTACGGCATCCAGGGACACGCCGGCGCCTTCGTCGAGCATCTTTCCGGCAGTTACACCGGAGTGATGGGACTGCCGCTGTTCGAAACGGTACAATTGCTGCAACGTTTCGGCTACCCCGCACCTTAGGTATGCGTCTAGAAATTCGTTTTGCGGGATGGAGCACAAGGCGCCGCACAGCGAACGACGAGACAACACGCCGCATTGCGGCTTGTTGCGGCGTAAACTAACCTTCAGGTTATGTTGAAGCCACATATCGAACGGATAGACGAGGAGTGAGCGACAACGCAGTTGCGGTGAAGGCTCATAGCGGCGAAGCCGATGTAAAACTGCGCAGCAGTGGCCGGAACCAACACGCAACGCCGTGATTCGCCCGCAAAACGGATTTATAGAGACATACATGATCGAAGAGATACTCATCAATGTAACCCCCCAGGAAACGCGCGTCGCCGTGATGCAGCTCGGCGTGGTGCAGGACCTGCACATCGAGCGCGCCAGGAACCGCGGACTGGTCAGCAACGTGTATCTCGGCAAAGTGATGCGCGTGCTGCCGGGCATGCAGTCCGCCTTCATCGACATCGGCCTGGAGCGCTCGGCGTTCCTGCATGTCGCCGATATCTGGGAGAACAACAACGGTGCCGCGCCGCGCCCGATCGAGAAGGTGCTGTTCGAGGGACAGACCCTGCTGGTGCAGATCGTCAAGGAGCCGATCGGCAGCAAGGGTGCGCGGCTCTCGACCCAGATCAGCATCGCCGGACGGCTGCTGGTGTACCTGCCGCAGGAGACGCACATCGGCGTGTCGCAGCGCATCGCCACGGAACAGCGCGAGGCGCTGCGCGCCAGGTTGCAGGAGATGCTGCCGGAAGGACACCGCGGCGGCTACATCATCCGCACCGTGGCCGAGAGCGCGAGCGAGCTGGACTTCCCCGCCGACATCGCCTATCTGGACAAGCTGTGGAGCAACCTGCAGGCCGCCGCGAAGACCGCCAGCGCGCCGCAACTGCTGTATCAGGAACTCGACCTCGGCCTGCGCGTGCTGCGCGACTTCGTCGGCGCCGAAACCGCACGCATCCAGGTGGATTCGCGCGCCACCTACCAGAAGATGCTGGAATTCGCGCAGGCCTACAATCCCGTCGCCGCCGAACGCCTGGAGCACTATTCCGGCGCGCGCCCGCTGTTCGACCTGCACGGCGTGGAAGAAGAGATCGAGCACGCCCTGTCCAAGCGCGTCGAGCTGAAATCCGGCGGCTATCTCATCATCGACCAGACCGAGGCGATGACCACCATCGACGTGAACACCGGCGGCTTCGTCGGGCTGCGCAATTTCGACGACACCATCTTCAAGACCAACCTCGAAGCGACGCAGGTCATCGCGCGCCAGTTGCGCCTGCGCAACCTGGGCGGCATCATCATCTGCGACTTTATCGACATGGAAAGCCCGGAGCACCGCGACGCGGTGCTGGAAGAATTCAACAAGGCGCTGACGCGCGACCACACCCGCATCAGCGTGAACGGGTTCTCCTCGCTGGGGCTGGTGGAGATGACGCGCAAGCGCACCCGCGAAAGCCTGGCGCATGTGCTGTGCGAATCTTGCCCGACCTGCCAGGGGCGCGGCGAAGTGAAGACCGCGCAGACCATGTGCTACGAGATTTTGCGCGAGATCCTGCGCGAGGCGCGCCAGTTCAACGCGCGCGAATACCGCATCCTCGCCTCGCAGCAGGTCATCGACCAGTTCCTCGAGGACGAATCGCAGGCGCTGGCCGAACTTTCCGACTTCATCGCCAAGCCAATCTCGCTACAGGTGGAAACGATCTACACCCAGGAACAATACGATGTCATCCTGATGTAGGGGTGGCGCGTTACTCCTGTCGGCCTGTCCGGTCGCGCACCCTGCCCGGTGCGTTCTTGATCAAAAAACAACGAGGGAGAAAGAAATGATCGTTAAGCTATTCGCAGCCTTGCTGGCTGCTGTTACGTTCGCCATGCCGCTGGCGGCGCAGGCCGAAGAACACCACGCCGGCGATGCCACCGTGGCACAGGCCTACATCAAGGAGCTCCAGGCCGAAGACAAGGCCTACATCGCGGCGCACAAATCGAAGTTCTTCAAGGACCTGTCCGCAGGCCAGCACCCGCGCGCTACCGTCGTCACCTGTTCCGACTCGCGCGTGCACACCAACATGCTCGACAAGACACCGGAAGGCGACCTGTTCATGGTGCGCAACATCGGCAACCAGCTGGCGACCTCGCACGGCTCCGTGCAATACGGCGTGAATCACCTCGCCTCCTCGCTGCTGCTGATCATCGGCCACTCCCGCTGCGGCGCCATCGGCGCGGCCAGCGCAGACTATTCCGCGCTGGAGGAACCGATCAAGAAGGAACTCGACACCATCAACATCACCAAGGGCGGCGCCAACATCGACGGCGTGAAGACCAACGTCAACAACCAGGTCGCCGCCGCGATGCGGGAATGGGGCGACAGGGTCAAGGCGGGCGAACTGCTGATCGTGGGCGCGGTGTACGACTTCGCCAACGACATGAAAAAGGGCGCCGGCAAGCTCAACATCATCAACATCAACGGCGAGAACGACCCGGCCAAGCTGCGCAACATGCCGACTGCCGCCAAGGCGGAACACGGAAAGCACTGAACGAGTCTCAAGGCAATCAAGGAAAAGCCGGCGCAAGCCGGCTTTTCCCTATCTGCGGGACGTGCTGTCGCGCGTCTTTGGCCTCCCCGATATCTCTCCCGCCGCATCAGGCGTTTCCCTTTGCTGCTTGTAGCCGGCTATCATGGACGCACTTTCAATACCGAATGCCGCTGCCGCGATCGCCACCGACCCACCGTCATGAGCAGACATACACCCGATCACGCGCGACTCGACCGTGTCATCGCCGAAGCCCGCAAGCAACGCGAATCGCGCGAAGCCGGTTACCGCGAGCGCGCGCTCAAGCTGTTCCCGTGGATATGCGGTCGGTGCGGCCGCGAGTTTTCCGGGGAACGCCTGCGCGAACTGACGGTGCATCACAAAGACCACAACCACGACAACAATCCGGCGGACGGCAGCAACTGGGAACTGCTCTGCCTGTACTGCCACGACAACGAACACTCGCGCGTCCTGGACGAGGTGGTGCGCGGCAGAAAGCCTGAAGAGCAGGCAGCGGCGACGCACAACCCCTTCGCCGGCCTGCAATCCCTGCTGCAGAAAAAACCGGATTGATCCTGAAAACCGCAGTTGACCGTTTGTATTTTCATGCGGTCCGACGTGGCGATTGACTCTTGCATTTTTGGCGCAACCCACCTTTTGGGTGAACCACATGTAGGAGCGGCGGAAGCCGCGATAAATGTCCTGATCGCGCCTTCCGGCGCTCCTACAAGTTTCAACTGCGGTTTTTAGGTTGATTCAGGCGTCTGCATTCGCGGCATGAAGCAAAATGCATCAAAACGCCCCATGCGCGCAGGATAGGCGTAAAGTGACGGGGCAGCCATATCGGCTGCGGCGCGGTGAACCCATGAACGAGATTCTTCAATACCTGAAAAAGCACGGCGAGCGGCTGGACACGGACATCGCCGGAGCCACCGGCATCCCGCTGGCCAAAGTGCGTGCACAGTTGGCCGAACTCGCCGCCAAATGCGAAGTGGTGGTGTGCCATTCGATCAGGTTCAACACCGGCAAGAAGGTCGAGGTGACGATCTACAGGATCGCCGGATACACCCCTCCGGCATCGCCGGGCAGGAAATCAAAGGCGCAGTTGAAGTTGTCGTAGTGCCGCTCTTGCCAGCAACAGACCGTCAGTAGGATTGCTTTAACCGCCCGGAATTCGGCCATAGCAGACGTTGAAATATTTGGTGACAACGACCTCATTACAAAAATTTCAGACACTCCTTCCTCACGAGTGCCTTGTTGTTTTGCGTGCGCCATGTTTGCCTCAATTAGTCCTTGTCAGATTTTTCATCTATATCGAATATGCCGGCAAAACCTCACACGAATTGTGTGAACTGCTATTATAAAAAAATTGGTTCATATCAAGCCGCTTAACAAATAAACGGGAGGATGTCTGATGTCGATTCTGCAAGAGATTTTGAAGTGGTCTCAAACTCTTCCCGCGTGGCAACAAGATGCCATCGCCAGGCTTTATGTGAGACCGGCGCTCTCCGCTCAGGATTTCGAAGATCTGTATGCCCTTCTCAAGTCTTTACATGGGATTCCTGACCCCAAGGTCCGAACCCCAACCAAACTTGCGGCCGAACTGGTAGCTGCTCCTCAGGCTCCAGACCGGCTGGTGCAACTCACCGCAATTAAAAATCTGCGCAACGTAAATGCGTTGGCTGAAGGGCAGCGTTTACCAATCAATCAGACTGGCTTAAGCGTCATCTATGGAGAAAATGGCTCTGGTAAATCTGGTTATTCGAGGGTGTTCAAAAAGGCATGTCGCGCCCGTGACCAACGTGAACCCATACACCCTAATGCTCACAAAGAACCTGGCACAGTAGGCCTGCCACAAGCTGCGTTTGAAATCGTCGTTGATGGTGTGGCTATGGATGTTGAATGGACGTCCGGGAAAGTAGCTCCTGAGCAGCTTTCCTCAATTGCTATTTTCGATTCTCATTGTGCTAGAGCTTATGTGGATAACCAGGGCGATTTTGCTTATGTGCCATACGGCCTTGATATCCTAGAAGGGCTCGTTGGTGTTTGTGTGAAGTTGAAAGAAATGGCGGCAAAGGAGCTCGCAAGCAATAAACCAAACACCGATCTCTTCGCTACATTGAGCAAGTCGCAAACTCAAGTGGGCCATCTTTTAGTCGCCTTGTCATCCAAAACAAAACCGGCTGATGTTGAGGCACTGACTAATTGGACTGGGGCCGACCAAGAACGAATTGATGCCATCAACAAAGCATTGACCGAGACTGACCCAAAGCAAAAGGCACAAGTCTTAAAGCTCCGGGCAACACGGTTTTCAAGCCTTGCCACTCGCATTGGCACGGCCACCGAATTTGTTAGTAATGCCAAGGTTGCCGATCTCAAATCTCTTATTGAGAAATCAGCCATCGCCAAGCAAGCAGCTATTCTTGCAGGGCAGAAATTTATGGAAACCCCGGGCCTTTTGCCCGGCACTGGTGGCGAAGTATGGAAGGTGCTTTTTGATGCTGCCCGCACATACTCCTTGGAGTCCCACCCTGGGAAAACTTTCCCTCATCTGGGGCCGGAATCGGCTTGTCCACTGTGTCAGAAAACTCTTGAACAAGATGGGGTGGCAAAGCTCGAAGCGTTTGAAGAGTTTTACCAGCAAGCCGCTGAGAAAGCCGACAAGGCCGCTCGAAAGCTGGCAGTGGATGCCTATCGTGTCATCGAGAACGCCTCGCTCGATATTCTGATTGATGAAACATTAGCTGCTGAGCTTGTGGGAGTTAGCCAAAAATTGGCAGACGACAGCGCAAACCTCCAAATGGCCTTGCTAAATAGGCGACAGGCAATCCTTGAAGCATCTAAGCCTGGAAGTGACTGGAATGCCATTCCTTCGTTGCCGGAGGATCCCCGTGGGGCATTGGAGGTTGCGAAGAACCAGCTTCTCGCTGAGGCGAAGGTTCTCGAAGACTCTATGGATGATAAGGCCAAGGCAGCCTTGGTCACAGAAAAAGCCGAACTGGACGCACGGCTAAAACTCGTCGATATAAAAAATGCTGCATTAGAAGCTATTGCCAAGTATGTTTTGCTCGACAAGCTCAAGGCCTGTTCGGATGCGGCAGTCACAACCGCAATTTCCCGGAAGTCCACTGAGCTTTCCAAGACCATGGCAACACAAGAAGTCGCAGACGCCCTGAACAGCGAGCTCACAAAACTCAATGTTCATGAGCTAAAAGTGATGATGAAGCCGGAATCTCCTGGTGGAAAGACGCGATATAAATTGGTGCTGGAGGTTCAGGGGAATGCGGCAGCTAAAGACATCCTGAGTGAAGGGGAGCAGCGCGCCATTGCTATCGCGTCGTTCCTGGCCGAAGTCAATCTCGGCAAAGGGCGCGGTGGTGTTGTCTTCGACGACCCGGTTTCCTCCCTCGATCATCACCGCCGTTGGCATGTTGCAAAGCGCTTAGCTGAGGAGGCGAAAATTCGTCAGGTGATTGTCCTAACCCATGACATATACTTCCTGTGCATCCTCCAGCAGGAAGCCGAGGCTGCGGGACTCGACCTGTTGCCCCAATGTATTCGCAAGGCACCTATTGGATTTGGTGTGCAAAATGATCGTTTGCCTTTTGATGCGATGTCAACCTCAAAGCGCGTCACCTCCTTGCGGCAAATGCATGCGGCAGCTGCCAATGCTCACACAACTGGTGATGCTGAAGAGGCTAAGAAGCTAACGCGGGATACTTACTACCATTTAAGGCTTGCTTGGGAGCGTGGTGTTGAAGAGGTGCTATTCCAAGGTGCTGTCACCCGATTCGGTGAGGGAGTATCAACCCAGAAACTAAGTTATGTCGAAGTGGATGACACCGACTATAAAGCAATTGATGCTGGCATGACTAAGAGCTCGAAATTTGCTCACGACCCAGCCTTGGGAGCCCTTTTGCCTACACCTCACCCTGATGAGTTGCTTGCTGACATCAATGCTCTTGAAGCATGGCGGAAAATTGTTGAAAAACGGAAAGATGCAGTTCGAGCCAGGCGGGCATAAGACTATAAATGCAGTCTCCGACGAAATGGGTAACCAAATCCTAAAGAGGGGGCGTCCGGAATTTTGTGTAAAGCAGCCATATCAACCATATGTTGAAAATGACAGCTATGGCCGAGAACCAGCCTATCAAGGTACATTGATTGAGTTATCGCTCGGGGTCGTTAGCAGATATGATGGTTCCCTTAAATCCATCCTTGTAACCGCTTAAAAAGGACTCTCCATGAATACAACCACACGCTTCGTTATGCTCTCCCTGGCTGCCCTGCTGGCTTTGTCGCTCGGGGGCTGTGCGCCGGAAGTGGGTAGCGACGAATGGTGCGCTGACCTGAAGGAAAAACCCAAGGGCGACTGGAGTTTCAATGAGACGACCGATTATGCGAAACACTGCATCATCAAATAGGTAGTTAACAAGCATGAGGGGCTGCTGCGGGTAGTTGCCGAATCTGTTAATGCTCCGTTCGCAGCGTACCCCGCCGCCCGTCAAACACCCAGCAGACTTTCCGGCTCGACTGCGCTTCCCGTTATCGCCACGACCTTGTGGCGCGATTGGCCGCCCTGTTTCAGTTCCACCTGGCGTAGCGGCACGCCGAACAATCCCGCGATGAATCTCAGCAACGCTTCGTTGGCGCGGCCTTCGACGGGTGGTGCGGCGAGGCGGATCTTGAGGGCTTCGCCGTGCAGCCCGGTGATCTCGCTCTTCTTCGCGCCCGGCTGGACGTGCAGCGTCAGCGTGACGATCTCGCCATTGCGGCGGAACCAGTCCGCCATGTCAGAACAGCACGAATGTCATGCGCTCCAGCATGCCGATGGGCGCGATCACGATGAGCTGGCAGGCGATGAGCAGCAGCAGCGGCGACAGATCGACATTGCCGAACAGCGGCACGATGCGGCGCAGCGGCATGAGGAAGGGGGAGCTCACGGCATTGAGCAGCGGTGCGACCGGGGTGTGGGGATTCACCCAGGACAGGATGGCCTGGACGATCACCGCGCCCATCAGCAGGTAGACGCTGATCTTGAGCAGCTTGACCAGCGCCAGCGCCAACAGCCCGACCAGCGGGAAGCCTTGCGGAACGTCAGCCTGCGCGAGGAACAGACCAGTCAGGTAGAGCAGTTCGGCCAGCAGCGCGAGCAGCAGCGTCGCGCTATCCAGCCCGGCGAACGAAGGGAGGCGGCGGCGCAGCGGCAGCACCAGGAAGTCGGTGATCGCCATGATGAATTCGCCGATGGGGTTGCGCATCGGCACGCGCAGCCACACGGCGTGAAAGCGGAACAGCAGGATCGCCGCGAACGGTTGCAGCAGTGCGTCGAGCAGGAATACCGCGGCTTCGCCCATCATGATTGTGCTCCCAGTTCGTCGCCCATCTCCTGCGCGCGTTGTGCCGCCGCCTGTGCCGCCTGCACGATGTGGCCGGCGACATGGTTGGCGGCCATGCTCAGCAGGGCGCGTTCGGTGGTGCCGTTCTTCGAGGTGACGCGGGCGCGCAGCACGCTGGCGTCTTCGTCGCTCGACGCGGCGAGTTTGCTGGCGCCGAGGAAGGTGGCGAGGCTCAGGCGGCGCGCGGCAGCGTCGTCGAAACCGAGTTCGCGCGCCGCCTGTTGCAGCGCCTCGATGAAATAGAATACATAGGCCGGGCCGCTGCCGGAAATGGCGGTCACGGCATCCAGCATTGCTTCGTCGTCCAGCCACAGGGTCTCGCCCACCGCCGCAAGGATGTCCTGCGCCTGCGCGCGCTGCGCGGCACTCACCGCCGGCATGGCATACAGGCCGGTCATGCCGCTCTGCACCAGCGCCGGGGTGTTAGGCATGGCGCGCACGATGTTCGCGCTGCCGGACCAGCGCGCCAAGTCGGCGGTGCGGATACCTGCGGCGATGGAGAGCAGCAGTTGGCCATTCAGCAGCGGCGCAAGCTGCTGTGCGACCTCGCGCAACTGCTGCGGCTTGACCGCGAGCAGGACGATGTCGCTGCCTTCCATGGCCGCGGCGATGCCCGCGACGGCGCGCACGCCGAACTTGTCCGCGAGCGCGGCGCGGTTGCCCGCGTCGATCTCCGCCACGCTGACCTGCGCCGCGGCGAAGCCCTTGCCGAGCATGCCGCCGATGAGCGCATTGGCCATGTTGCCGCCACCGATGAAGCAAATGTTCATGTCTTTTCTCCGTAATCTCTTGCGCCAAAGATCGCCGTGCCGACGCGCACGATGGTCGCGCCCTCGGCGATGGCGGCGGGGAAGTCGTGCGACATGCCCATCGACAGGGTGTCGAGCCGCAGTCCCTGCCGGTTCAATCGTTCGTAAAGTTCGCGCAGCCGCGCGAAAGCGGCGCGTTGCCCGGCGGCATTGTCGCACGGCGCGGGGATCGTCATCAGGCCGCGCAGCTTTAGGTTGGGCAGCGCGGCGATGGCCTGCGCCAGCACGACGGCCTCGTCCGGTGCCACGCCGCCCTTGCTGGCCTCGCCGCTGATGTTGACCTCGATGCACAGTTGCAACGGCGGCAGTTGCGGCGGCCGCTGCGCGGACAGGCGTTCGGCGATCTTCAGCCGGTCTACCCCGTGCACCCAGGCGAAGTTCTCCGCGATGGCGCGCGTCTTGTTGCTCTGGATCGGGCCGATGTAGTGCCATTCGAGCGGCAGGTCGCGCAGCGCGGCGAGCTTTGCCAGCGCCTCCTGCACATAGCTCTCGCCGAAGCGCGTCTGCCCCGCCCGATACGCTGCGCGCACCGCTTCTGCCGGAAAGGTCTTGCTCACCGCGAGCAGCGCGACCGCTTCCGGCTGCCGTCCGGCAGCACGCGCGGCGTCATCCATCGCGGCGCGCACAGCTTGCAAGTTGGAAGCGATTGTTGTCATAATCCCGCGCACTGTCTCTGCGGCCGCCGGCCGTGTCATCGAACGGGGAAGATTATAATGGATATCACTGAGCTGCTTGCCTTCGGCGTCAAGAACAAAGCCTCCGACCTGCATCTTTCCGCCGGCCTGCCGCCGATGATCCGTGTGCATGGCGATATGCGCCGCATCAACCTGCCAGCCATGGAACACAAGGATGTGCATGCGCTGGTGTACGACATCATGAACGACCAGCAGCGCAAGTTCTACGAAGAGAACAAGGAAGTCGATTTTTCCTTCGAGGTGCCCGGGCTGGCGCGCTTTCGCGTGAACGCCTTCATCCAGAACCGCGGCGCGGCTGCAGTGATGCGCACCATTCCTTCCAAGATATTGTCGCTGGAAGAACTGAAAGCGCCGAAGAGTTTCGAAACGATTTCCGATTATCCGCGCGGCATGGTGCTGGTGACCGGGCCGACCGGCTCCGGCAAATCCACCACGCTGGCGGCGATGGTCAATCACCGCAACGAGCACGAGATGGGCCACATCCTGACGGTGGAAGACCCGATCGAATTCGTGCACGAGAGCAAGAAATGCCTGATCAACCAGCGCGAAGTCGGGCGCGATACGCTGTCCTTCCAGAACGCCCTGCGCTCGGCACTGCGCGAAGATCCGGACATCATCCTGGTCGGTGAGATGCGCGATCTGGAAACTATCCGCCTGGCAATGTCTGCGGCAGAAACCGGCCACCTGGTGTTCGGCACGCTGCACACCAGCTCGGCGGCCAAGACCATCGACCGTATCATCGACGTGTTCCCCGCCGACGAAAAGGAGATGGTGCGCGCGATGCTGTCCGAATCGCTGCGCGCGGTGATCTCGCAGGCGCTGCTCAAGACCAAGGACGGCGCCGGCCGCGTCGCGGCACACGAGATCATGATCTGCACCCCGGCGATCCGCAACCTGATCCGCGAGGCCAAGGTGCCGCAGATGTATTCCGCCATCCAGACCGGCCAGAACCTCGGGATGCAGACGCTGGACCAGTGTCTGGTCAATCTGGTGAAGAACGGCCAGGTTGCGCCGGCGGAAGCGCGCAGCAAGGCGATGAACAAGGATCTGTTCCCGGGTTAATAGCTTGTGGCCGGTAGCCTGTAGCTGGTTTGGTAGGGTGGGCACGTTTTTTGTGCCCACGCGGCCAGTGGATAATATTTCCGCGTGGGCAAAAGCCACAAGCTATTTTAGGAGAGTTATATTATGGAACGAGACCAGGCCACCGAGCTAATCCACAACCTGCTGCGCGGCATGCTCAGCAAGAAGGCGTCCGACCTGTTCATCACCTCCGGCTTCCCGCCCGCGTTCAAGGTGGACGGCAAGATGACGCCGGTCTCCAACCAGACGCTCTCGCCGCAGCATACGCAGGAGCTGGCGCGCAGCATCATGAACGACCGCCAGGCCGCCGAATTCGAGGCGACGCACGAATGCAACTTCGCCATCAGCCCGAGCGGCATCGGGCGCTTCCGCGTCAACGTGTTCATGCAGCAGCAGCGCGTCGGCATGGTGCTGCGCACCATCACCACCAAGATCCCCGATCTCGACCAGATGGGGATGCCGCCGGTGTTGAAGGACATCGTGATGACCAAGCGCGGCCTGGTGATCCTGGTCGGCGGCACCGGCTCCGGCAAGTCCACCACGCTGGCGGCGATGCTCGGGCACCGCAACCACAACAGCTATGGCCACATCATCACCATCGAGGATCCGGTCGAATACGTGCACGAGCACGACAAGTGCATCATCACCCACCGCGAGGTCGGCGTGGACACCGACAACTGGCACAACGCGCTGAAGAACACCCTGCGCCAGGCGCCCGACGTGATCCTGATCGGCGAGATCCGCGACCGCGAGACTATGGAATACGCCGTCGCCTTCGCCGAGACCGGCCACCTGTGCATGGCCACGCTGCACGCCAACAGCGCCAACCAGGCGCTGGACCGCATCATCAACTTCTTCCCGGAAGAGCGGCGCGAGCAGCTGCTGATGGACCTGTCGCTGAATGTCAAGGCGCTGATCTCGCAGCGCCTGATCCCCAAAAGTGACGGCGTCGGCCGCGTCGCCGCGATGGAGATCCTGCTCAATTCGCCGCTGATCGCCGACCTGATCTTCAAGGGCGAGGTACATGCCATCAAGGAGGTGATGGCCAAGTCGCGCGAACTGGGCATGCAGACCTTCGACCAGGCGCTGTTCGATCAGTTCGAGGCCGCGCAGATCACCTATGAGGAAGCGCTCAAGAACGCCGATTCGGTCAACGACCTGCGCCTGCGCATCAAGCTGGAAAGCAAGACCACCAAGGACCGCGACGTGATGAGCGGAATCCAGGACCTCAAGATGACCTGATGCGGATGAGACCCGTAAAAAAGGCCGCTTTCGCGGCCTTTTTTATTTGCGGTTGCTGCCCGCGACGATCTTGTATTGCAGCAGCCGGCACTCGATCGCGCCGTTGAACAGCGGCGTGCGCCGCGAGGGCGACAGGCGCATCAGCTTGAGGATGGCCTTGTCGGCGGTGAACAGATACGCGGTCCAGCCGCCGAACTTCTTTTTCAGCGCGTCGCCGAGTTGCGGGTACAGCTCCGCCAGCTCGTCCAGTTCGCCCATGCGCTCGCCGTAGGGCAGGTTCGCCACCAGCACGCCGTGCTCCGCGGGCGCGGATATCTCCAGTATGTTGGCCTGTTTGAGCTGCACGCACTCCGACAGCCCGGCCTCGTGCAGGTTGCGCCATGCGGTCTTGAGCGCGTCGCCATACAGGTCGCTGCCGTAGATCTCCAGCGGCCTGGCCGGGAGCTGCGCGGCGATGGCCTGTTCGCGCATGCGGTTCCATTCCGCCGCATCGAAGTTCTTCAGTTTCTCGAAGGCGAAATTGCGCGCGATGCCGGGCTGGATATTGAGCGACATCTGTGCCGCCTCGATCAGGAAGGTGCCGCTGCCGCACATCGGGTCGAGCAGCGGTGTGCCGGGCTGCCAGCCGGTCATGCGCAGGATGCCCGCCGCGAGGTTCTCGCGTAGCGGCGCGATGTTGGTGTGCTGGCGCACACCGCGCTTGAACAGCGCGTCGCCGGAGGTGTCGAGATACAGCGTCAGGTCGTTGCCCTCGATGAAGGCGTGGATGCGCATGTCGGGTTGCAGCGTGTCCACGCTCGGGCGCTCGTTGCAGTGCGCGCGAAAGCGGTCGCACACCGCGTCCTTGATACGCAGTGTGACGAACTCCAGGCTCTTGAGCGGACACTTGATCGCGGTGACGTTGACGCGGATGGTGTTGGCTACGTCGAACCAGCGCTGCCATTGCAGCTCGAACGCGGCCTGGTAGATGTCCTGTTCGCTGCGATAAGGAACCTGCTTGACGCGCCACAGGATGCGGCTGGCGAGGCGGCTCTCCAGATTGAGGCGATAGCACAGCGGCCAGTCGCCGGAGAACCCCACGCCGCCTTCGGTGGTGCGCACGTTCTGCGCACCCAGCGTTTCGAGGTCGTCGCGCAACAGGGATTCGAGGCCGCGCGGGCAGGGGGCGAAAAAATCAGGCATCTGAAACTCTTAAAAAGGTTTGACGACGGCGAGGATGACGATGGCCGTCAGCATCAGCACCGGCACTTCATTGAACCAGCGGTAGAACACATGGCTGCGCGTATTGCGGTTTTCCGCGAACAGCTTCACCAGATGGCCGCAATAAAGATGGTAAGCGACCAAGCCGGCCACCAGCGCGGTCTTGGCATGCAGCCAGCCGCCTGTTGCGAACAGGTCTCCGTAGGCTAACCACAGCCAGAAGCCGAACAGGATCGCCAGCGCGCCGATCGGGGTGACGAAGCGGTACAGCTTGCGCTCCATCAGCTTCAGCCGTGCGATCTCGGCTGGCTCGGTCGCCATCGCGTGGTTGACGAAGATGCGCGGCAGGTAGAACAGCCCGGCGAACCAGCTGACCACGAAGATGATATGAAATGCCTTAACCCACAACATGGGATATCCTTACTGAGAAAGTCTTTTCCGGAACAGCGCCAGCGACACATAGAATCCCGTGACCGCATACCCCAGCAACACGGCGATATGCGACAGCCAGCCGGCGGGGATCGTGTCGTTCAGCAGCGGTCGCGCGAGGTTGACGGCATGGGTCAGCGGCAGCACGGCGGAGACGCTTTGCAGCGCCGACGGCAACTGGTCGACCGGAAAAAACACGCCGCATAATAGCACCATCGGCGTGATCAGCAGCGTGAAGTAGTACATGAAGAAATCGTAACCGGGTGCGAGCGAGGTCACGATCAGACCCAGAGCGGAGAAGCACAGCCCGACCAGCAATGCGAGCGGGATGAGCCACAGCGTCAGCGGCGAATGCGACAGCCCCAGCAGCCAGATCACCGCCAGCACCGCAGCGCCGGACAGCAGGCTCTTGCTCGCCCCCCAGACGATCTCGGACAGCACGACATCGTCCAGCGTGATCGGCGTGTTGAGGATCGCCTCCCAGGTGCGCTGCTCGTGCATGCGCGCGAAGCCGGAATACAGCGCCTCGAAGCTGGCGCTGTTCATCGTGCTGTAGCACACCGTCCCGGCGGCGAGGAAGGCGATGTAGGACATGCCGCCGACCTCCGGCAGCATCCCGCCCAGCCCGTAGCCCAGCCCCAGCATGTAGATCACCGGATCGGCGAGATGGCCGAGGATGGACGGCCCGGCCATCTTCTTCCACACCATGAAGTTGCGCCGCCAGATCGGAATGAAGCGCAGGCTCAGGCGTGGCGGGGAAAAATAGCGCATGTTCATCTCAGGACTCCGTCATTCCCGCATCTCCCTGCCGGTGAGTTTCAGGAACACGTCCTCCAGGTTCGCCGGGCGGTGCAGGTAGCGCAGCTCCGGCTGCCGCTGCAATTCCAGCAGCAGCGGCTGCGCGTCGTGCACATAGCAGAACACCGTCTCGCCGCTCACCTCGAAACGCTGCGCAAGGCTCACCGCATGTCCGCGCGCCCAAGCGGTCGCGTGCTCGCCGAACACCTCGACCACCTGCGGCTCGATGTTGCTCTCGATCAGTTCGCGCGGTGTGCCTTCGCTGATGAGCCGGCCGTTGTCCATCACCGCGAGGCGGTGGCACAGGCGCTCGGCCTCGTCCATGAAGTGCGTGGTGAGCAGCAGCGTCTTGCCGCGCCGGGTGAGTTCGCGCAGACGCTGCCAGATCAGGTGGCGCGCCTGCGGGTCGAGGCCGGTGGTCGGCTCGTCGAGGAAGATGACGTCGGGGTCGTTCACCAGCGCGCGCGCCAGCGTCAGCCGCCGCTTCATGCCGCCCGACAGCGTCGGCACCCTGGCATCGCGCTTGTGGGCGAGGTTGGCGAACTCCAGCAGCTCCGGCAGGCGCGCCTCGATGTCCGCGTCGCTCATGCCGAAATAGCGGCCATATACCTGCAGGTTCTCCGCCACGGTGAAATCCGGATCGAGGTTGTCCAGTTGCGGCACCACGCCGACGCGCAGCCGCGCCTCGCGCGCATGGCTGGGTACCGCATGGCCGAGCAGTTCCAGTTGGCCGCCGTCCGGCGCGATCAGGCCGAGCAGCAGGCGCAGCGTGGTGGTCTTGCCCGCGCCGTTCGGCCCCAGCAGACCAAAGCATTCACCCTTGCGGATGGAAAGGTCGATGCCGTCCACCACGCGCTGTCCGCCGTAGCGCTTGATCAGCCCTGTGGCCCGGATGACGGCGCTCACAGGCGGCACCCGTGAAATTCGTGCAGCACGAGCTGCTTGAGCTGGTTCAGCCGGCCGTGGAAGAAATGCCCCGCCTCCGGCAATACCACGACGGGCAGGTGCTGCGGCCGCGCCCAGTCCAGCACATCGGCCAGCGGGATCACCTCGTCCAGTTCGCCGTGCAGCAGCAGCGTGTCGTGCGCCACGTGCGGCATCGGGTAGCGTCCCGTCGCGGGCGCGACCAGCACCAGTTTGTGCGGCTGCGGGTGCAGCTGCTGCGCGGCGCGCGCCTGCACGTAGCCGCCGAAGGAAAAGCCGGCGAGGATCAGCGGCAGATGTCCGAATTCGTCCCGCACCTGACGCGCTGCCGCCAGCGCATCCTGTGTCTCGCCGTCGCCGTCGTCAAACTCGCCCGCGCTTGCGCCGACACTGCGAAAGTTGAAGCGCAGCGCGGCGAAGCCCAGCTCCGCGAAGGTCTTCGCCAGCGTGGTGACCACCTTGTTGTCCATGGTGCCGCCCAGGGTGGGCAGCGGATGTGCGATCACGGCGACGGCCTGCGGCGCGCCCTGCGGCAGATGCAGCACACCTTCGAGCTGGCCGGCGGGGCCGGCGAACAAGAGCTTGCGTTGCGTCATCAGATCTTCAGGCGTTCGACCGTGCGGCCATGCTTCAGGTGTTCCTCGATGATCTCGTCGAGGTCGCGCTCGTCCACATAGGTGTACCAGACGCCTTCCGGATAGACCACGATCACCGGCCCCTCGTCGCAGCGGTCCATGCAGCCCGCAGAATTGATGCGAATCTTGTTCTGCTGGCTGGAAAGGCCCAGCTCCTTGACCTTGTTCTTCATGTAATCACGCGCCTGCTGCGCGTTGCGGCCGCCGCAGCAATCGCCGCCATCGGTGCGCTGGTTGGTGCAGAAGAAGACATGCTTGTCGAAGAAACTCATGATGCGCTCCGGTGGGTTGAATGAGGAAATTATATGCCTTCTGGGCGCTTCTAAAAATTCAGAGTTCTAAGCAAGACAAGGCGCGAAGCGGATGCTCGCAAATCTGGATTTTTAGAAGCGCCCTACATGCGGCGGATGCGCCACAGATGCCACAGCAGCAGTAGTGGAAAGACCAGCGCGATGGTCTGCGCCAGGCCGTTGTAGTTCAGCAGGTGGCCGTAGTGCCAGTGGTAGATCGAGGCGGCGGCAGCGGGGGCGTTGGCATCGAACACGAAATTCACGATGACGAAATGGCACAGCGCCACCAGCGCGCCCGCCGCGAGCATCGCCGCGCGCGGCAGCAGCAGCGCCGCGAACAGCAGCAGCACGCCGGCCAGCATGCCCAGCATCGCTTCGCTGTTGATCCACAGCAGCAGCGCCCAGGATTTCAGCAGCAGCGCGGCGGTGACGAACTTCGCCAGCGCCACCGCGCTCAGCACCGCCAGCAGCGCGCTCACGGTGTTGCGCGCCACGCGCAGCAGCGACAGCAGCAGCGCACCCAGCATCAGCAGGTTCAGCATCACCGCCAGGCTCTCCCACAGGTCGAACGGCGCGGGCGCGACCACCGCAAAGGGCTGGCGCGCCACCTCGCTGATGAACAGATGGCCCAGCATCGGCAGCGACGGGTTGATCTGGCCGAACGTCCACAGTGCCAGCAGCGCAAGGCCGAAATCCATCTCCTTGCCGTGGTGGAACAGCGTGCTGCGCCAGCGCATCAGGCGCACGAACAAACCGGTCCAGGACGTGAGCGCCAGCGCCAGCAATGCGCCTGTCAGTGCCCCGGTGCTGTTGGCGAGCAGGTCCATGTTCGAGCTGGTGCGCGCGGGCAGGTACATCTGCAGATACTCCATGCCGGCCGACAGCAGCACGCCGCAGAGCAGCCCGAGCACCACGCAGCCGAACGCGCCGAAACGCGCGCGCAGCGCCATCCCGGCCAGCAGGCCGAACGGCAGGTAGGAAAGCAGGTTGAGCGAGGCATCGAACGTCGTGTAGGTGAGCCGCAGCGGCGCATCGAGCACATCGAGGAAACCCAGCCCCTGATCGCGCCAGCCGGAGAACGGCGACAGGCTCGCATACACGATGAACAGCGCATAGCCGAGCGCCAGCCAGGTGCGCAACCGCGCGCGCGTCTCGGTGATGAATAGCTCTCTCATGGCCGGCGGAGTGTTGGCGAAATCGGGATGAGTGTCAACACGGCAGGCGGCAAAACCTGCTTGCCGCGGCTCTGTGCGCAGGCGTTATGCGATGCCGGAAAGATAACGCGAGAAATCCTCGGCCGGCATCGGTTTTGCGAAATAATACCCCTGCCCTTCGTCGCAATGCTGCAAACGCAGCAGGGAAAGCTGCTTTTTGTTCTCGATCCCTTCGGCGATGGTTTTCAGGTTCAGGCTCCTGGCCATCTGGATGATGGCCAGGACGATGGCGGCGTCGTTCGGGTCGTCGGCCATGTCGCGCACAAACGACTGGTCGATTTTCAGCTTGTCGACATTGAAGCGTTTCAGGTAGGAAAGGCTCGAATAGCCGGTGCCAAAATCGTCGATGGAAAGCTTGATGCCGAGCGATTTTAGGCGTTGCAGCCGCCCCACCACATTCTCTATGTCATTTATCAGGATCGATTCGGTCAGTTCGAGTTCGAGCTGGGCCGGCGCCAGCCCGGATTCGGTCAGCGCATGAATGACGTTTTCCTCCAGGTCGCCGCGCCGGAACTGCAATGCCGACAGGTTGACCGCGATCACGATGTCGGGCAATCCCGCCTGATGCCATGCCGCCGCCTGACGGCAGGCCTCGTGCAGCACCCAGTTCCCGATCGGCACGATCATCCCGCTTTCTTCGGCGACCGGGATGAAACGTCCCGGCGGCAGCAGGCCGAGTTTGGGGTGGTTCCAGCGGATCAATGCCTCCGCGCCGAGCACCCGGCCGTCGGCGAGACTGTTTTGCGGCTGGTAATGGAGCACGAATTCGCCGCGATCCAGCGCATGCCGCAGGCCGTTCAGCATGCGCAGGTGCTCTTCGGCATCGACATTCATCTTTTCGGTGTGGAAGCGATATATGTTGCGCCCGGCTTCCTTGGCCTGATACATCGCCGTGTCCGCCTTTTTGAGCAGCGTATCGAAATCGTTGCCGTCATCCGGGTAAATGGCGATGCCCATGGAGGTGGAAACGGTCAGTTCATGCCCTTCCATGCTGAAAGGCTCGGCGATCTGCGCCAGGATCTTTTCGGCGGTCGCCGTAATGGAATCGTTATTGCCGATACCGGTGAGCACGATCAGGAATTCATCACCCCCCTGCCGGCTGAGGGTATCGGTATCGCGCAGGCAATGATGCAGCCGTGCCGCGATGGTCCTGAGCGCGGTATCGCCGAAATCATGGCCGAGGGAGTCGTTGATCGTCTTGAAATTGTCGAGATCGAGGAACAGCAACGCCACCCTGGTGTGCGCGCGGTGTGCGACGGCGATCGCCAGTTCGCTGCGATCCCTGGCCAGCAGGCGGTTCGGCAGCCCGGTCAGCGCATCGTGGTAAGCCAGGAACTGGATCTGCTCTTCCGCAGCATGGCGCTCCGTGATGTCCTGCACGGTGCCCAGCATCCTGGCGGCGCGCCCCTGTTCGTCGCGCTGCACTTCCCCCTGGCTATGCACGTAACGCACCAGGCCGTCCGGCAGCACGATGCGATGGTCGAGGGCATATGGATGGCCCGACTCGAGCGCCGCGCGTATCTGCCCTTTGACCATTGCGCGGTCTTCCGGATGTACGGCATCCAGAAAGGAGTCCTTGCTGGCCTCGAATCGCTGCGGTTCGAAGCCGAAGATGCGATACACCTCGTCCGACCATACCAGCGTGCCGCTGGCGACATCCCATTCCCAGTTGCCGAGACGGGCGATGCGCTGCGCTTCGGTCAGGTTGGCCGTGCGCTGCGCCACCTCCTGTTCCAGATGTTCGCGATACCGCTTCCGTTCGGTGTCGTGCATCTGGATGCGTTCCAGCATCTCGTTGAAGGTGCGGGCCAGCAGCCCCACCTCGTCGTTGCCGTGGACTTCCACCCGCACCGCATAGTCCTGTTTGTCGGACACGCTCCGCATTCCGTCGCTCAGATGGCGGAGGGGATCGATGATGGCTTTTTGCATCCGGGCGAACAGGGCGATGGAAGCCAGAAACACGGCCATGGCCACCATCAGGGTCAACGACGCGTCGCGCAGGATGAATGAGTTCAGGCTGCGCAGATCCGATTCCAGATAGAGGGTGCCGAGCGTCTCGCCCTTGAACAGGATGGGCCTGGCCACGATCAACTCGTGCAAGGTGATCCGGGTGCCGCCGGGTTCGAGGCGGGGTATATCGGGCGCGTGCCCGGCAACGGTATAGCGCGCGAAGATACCGCCTTCATTGTCGTAAACGACGGCATCGACGATGTCCGGGTTTTCCGACAACGCGGCCAATATGCCGTTGGCCGCCTTGCGGTCATCGAAGACCATGGTCGGCGCGATATTCGTGCCGACCACTCCGGAATAGACTGACAGCTCGGAGGTCTTGTAGTCGCGCCACTCGACCCATCCACTGAAGATCAGGATGAGACTGACCAGGAGCAAGGCGAGGCCGGTAGTCAGCAGGCCGATCAGCGTCAGCTTGTATTTGATGGAGGCGTTCCGGAACCACGCGTTCATGCTCATCTCGCTCCGCCGCCGCGCGTGACGATACGCGCCAGTTTCAGCAACTGCGAACTGATGAGTAATTGCGCCCGCGTTGCTGCTTCCCGGTTGATCTCGAATCTCACCTTGTTGCCTTCCAGATAGAAATTGACCATCACGCCGCGTTCGGCGTAACCGTCGCTGTCCCCGACTGTCAGCACCGGGTTGTTGCCGATGCTGTCCAGGATGCCGCCGAGATTGTCGCGCTCGGAAGCGGCGATGAACAGCACGCGGCAGCTCTTCGGGCTGGAGCCGGGGGCGAGCGGGACGATTTCCCAGCCCAATCCGCCAATCGGCTTACCCTGCAGCACTTCGAGCGCGCCGCCGAACGGATCGCGCCCCAGCAGGCACAGTCTTGCCGTGTTCGAGGATGGCGCGGTCGCGGGCCACTCGACGAACCTGGCGATGTTGTGGATGAAGGCGGCCTTGACTTCATATTCGGCTGGCGGCGCCGCGTGCGCCCCCGCGCACCACAGCGCCGCGCATGCAGCGCCCGCGAACCATTTTTGCAATGCGCCGTTCATCTGCCCTAGAAGCTGTAACCCAGCTTGAGCCTGAAACTGCGGCCGTCCTGTTCGATCATGTCCTGCACGTGCTCCTGTCCGCCGGGATCGGCATGATGCTTGTCGAACAGATTGTAGAGACTGGCGGAAAGCGTCATATTCCCCGTCCCTCTGCCCGACAGGGTCAGGTTGGTGACGGCATGGCCGCCCGCGACATTGCCGCCGAGCGTCTTGCGGCTCCCAGTGTATTGTAGCTCCAGCCCGGCGAGGAGTTTGCCGTCACAGACGGGCATGGCGCCATTGACCTTCAGCAGGTTTCTGGGCGAGTTGACGAGTTCGGCGCCGCCGGATTCTTCGCGGCTGAGCTGCCATGCATAGCTCGCGCGCAAGCGCGCGCCACCGCTCCACAGGCGTTCCGCCTCGAATTCGACCCCGCGCGCGTTCACCTGCCCGGTGTTCATGAAGACCAGATCGTCCGCGGAATCGGTAATCTGGTTGATGTTGTCGCTGATCCTGTTGGCGTAGGCATCGGCGGTGAGGCGGAAATCCGGCCGCAGCCAGTGTTCGACGACGAATTCGCGGGTGCGTATCTTCTCCGGCTTGAGGGCCGGATTCGCCTTCTGGCTGCCCGCCACCGCGTAATACAGCTCATAGGCGTTGGGCGCGCGGAAGGCGGTGCCGTACAGCAGCTTGACGCTCGTGGTGTCGAGCGGATTCCAGATCAACCCGAGCCGGGGATTGAGCGTATCGCCGACGGTGGAATAACGGTCATAGCGCAGGCCTGCGTTGAGCAGCAACGGCTGGGCCAGGGTGATCTCGTCCTGGATGTAAACCCCCTCCCGGGTGCTGCTGCGCCGGTCGTCCAGGTGGAGCGTATAGGGCGCGATATCGTAGTTGGTCTGTTCCTGCTGGAAATTGTCCTGATATTCCGCGCCCGCGACCAGCTTGTGCCGGTCGAACTGGCCGACGAGTTTCACCTCGGCGCCCCACCACGCGCCATTGGCCGTATCCATGTTGAGAACGACGGGCGGACCGGCATAGGGATAGAGGCCCCGGTAGGCGTACCGGCCCTGGAACGCATGTGCCGCAACCTCCCATTGCCGGTTCAACGAAGCGGAATAATCGAGATCGATGAATGACGAGCTGTCCGTCACCAGAAAGTTGGGATCATTGAACGCCGTATCGTAAGAGGCGGTGGGAACCGCCTTGTCGCGGCTGGAATGCCCGAGCGTGACGGTAAAATTCTCATAAGCCAGTTTGCCGAACACGCTGTCGTAGGCGTCGCCGTCCAGATTCGCCGCGATGCCGTTGTTGTCGGCCGGCGTGTCGAACTCGGGGAAAAACAGATCCTGCCCGCGACTGCGGTAGCGCGATGCCGAGAGCAACAGTTCGGCGCCGTTCCCGTAGCGTTTTCCGTAACTCAGCCGCTCCTTGTCGGTGCCGAAGCCGGCGAGTTCGCCCGATGCTTCGAGACCGTCCAGATCGCTCCCGCGTTTGGTGATGACATTGATGACGCCGAGTATGGCATTGCTGCCATAAATGGAAGAGCCAGGACCGCGTATCACCTCCACCCGGTCGATCAGGTCCATGTCCAGCGGGAAATCGGTGCCGATCGCGGCCGTATCGTAGATCGGGTCGTTGAGCCGGTAACCGTCCACCAGCAGCAGCATGCGACTGTTGAAGTCGCCCGTCCGTCCGGAACCGCGCACGCCAAGATAGGCATAGTTTCGGTCATAGGCGACATTCATGCCGCGCACGCTGTTGAGCAGATCGCCCAGCGTCCGGTAACCATAATTGCCGATGTCGGCGGCAGTGATGATGGTGACGGATGACGGCGCTTCCGTGGTCTTCTGGACGAATTTGCTGGCGCTGTAGACTTCGACGGAAAGCAGTTCTTCAAGGGATAGCCGGGTAAGGTCGGCCGCCGGGTAAGCTGCCGCCGGCACGGCGGTCATGCCGAGCGCGATGCCGATGATCGCAGCCGAAATGCATGGGCGCGGCGGATGCGCAATCGTTCCCGCCGGCAAGTTTGTCTTCATCTATAGGCTCTCCGGAAAGGTGCATCCTGATACGAAAAGGGCATGGATACAAGCGAATCATGCCGGCAATGCGCTTGCTCGCGCACGGCCCCTCACACAGGTATGCGTACCCCGGCCATGCGCAACGCCAGCGGCGCGCTGATGAATAATGCTCTCATGGCCGGCGAAGTGTTGGCGAAATCGAAAGGAGTGTCAACATGACGTCGCACCTGCGACCGCCCAGCGCCATTCGTTTTTCATGCCCGGGCAAACTGCCTGCGTGCAAACGGAAACCGTGGAACGCCGCCGTTGCCGGTCGCGCGATGGTATGCCGGATGCTATAATCCGTGCCTCTCTAAAGGTGCTGTTTCATGTCCGTTGTCCTGAATTTCAGATCCCATTTGTCCGAGTTGTTCGCGCAGGCGTTGCGCGAGGTTGCGCCGGAACAGAGTGGCGCGACCGTCCTGATCGAGCGCCCCAAGCTGGCTACCCACGGCGACTATGCCTGCAACCTGGCGATGCAGTTGGCCAAGCCGCTGCGCAAGCCGCCGCGCGACATCGCGAATGCGCTGCTCGCGGCGCTGCCGAAGACCGATTTCATCGAGAAACTGGAGATCGCCGGGGCGGGCTTCATCAATGTGTTCATCGCCGCCGCCGCGAAACGTGCTGTGGTGCAGGGCGTACTGCGGGCGGGCGCGGGCTATGGCCATGTGCACGTAGGCAGCCTGCGCAAGGTGCAGGTGGAGTTCGTCTCGGCCAACCCCACCGGGCCGCTGCATATCGGCCACGGGCGCGGCGCGGCAGTCGGCGATTGTCTGTGCCGCGTGCTGCATGCGGCGGGCTGGAGCGTGACGCGCGAGTTCTATTACAACGACGCGGGCCAGCAGATCGACAACCTGATGCGCTCGGTGCAACTGCGCTGCAAGGGCATCACACCGGACGACCCGTCCTGGCCGGAAGGCGGCTATCGCGGCGATTACATCGTGGATGTGGCGAACGCCTACATGGCGCGGGAGACCGTCGAAGCGGACGACCAGCACATCACCGGCAAAGGCGATGCGGACGATGCCGAAGCGATCCGTCATTTCGCCGTGGCCTATCTGCGCCGCGAACAGGATCTGGATCTGCGCGCATTCGAGGTGGAGTTCGACGTGTTCTCGCTGGAGTCCGCGCTCTATGCCGATGGCAAGGTGGAAGAGACGGTGCAAAGACTCATCGCCAGCGGCCACACTTACGAGCAGGACGATGCGCTGTGGCTGCGCACCACGGCCTTCGGCGACGACAAGGACCGCGTGATGCGCAAGAGCGACGGCGGCTACACCTACTTCGTGCCGGACGTGGCCTACCATCTGGACAAGTGGCGACGCGGTTTCGTGCGCGTCATCAACGAGCAGGGCTCGGACCACCACTCCACCATCACCCGCGTGCGCGCCGGGTTGCAGGCGCTGGACGTGGGCATCCCCGAGAGCTGGCCGGATTACGTGCTGCACCAGATGGTGACGGTGCTGAAGAACGGCGAAGAAGTGAAGATCTCCAAGCGCGCCGGCAGCTACGTCACGCTGCGCGACCTGATCGACGAAGTGGGCTGCGACGCGACGCGCTACTTCCTCGCGGCGCGCCATCCCGATTCGCAGCTGGTGTTCGACATCGACCTGGCCAAATCGCAGAGCAACGACAATCCGGTGTATTACATCCAGTATGCGCATGCGCGCATCCACGCGGTGCTGGCGCAGTGGGGCGGCGACAGACAATATCTGCATGCAGTTGATCTTGCGCCGCTGGAAAGCGAATACGAGACACAACTGTTGCAGCGCATGATCGACTTCCCGCAGGTGATCGAAACTGCGGCGGAAGACCTTGCGCCACACCAGGTCGCCTTCTACCTGAAGGAGTTGGCGGCGGATTTTCACAGCTACTATAATGCGTCGCGCTTCCTGGTCGAGGATGAGAAGGTCAAGCTGGCGCGGCTGGCACTGATTGCGGCAGTGGCGCAGGTGCTGAGGAACGGCCTGGCGCTGCTGGGTGTTTCCGCACCGGAACAAATGTAAGGGACGACAGATATGGCCAGAAATACAGGCAATAACAGACCGGCGGCACCGAACAAGGGCGGCAGCCAATTGCTGACCGGCATCCTCGTCGGCATGGTGATCGGGGTCAGCATGGCGGCAGGGCTGGCCTGGTATCTCATGAAGTCGCCCAGCCCGTTCGTGCAGAACGGGCAGGCGGTCGTGCCGCCCGCAGAAAAGACCGCCCCCCCTCCGACAGGCACCACAACACCGCCCGCGACCGCTGATGCGGTCAGCGGCGACGGCAAGCCGCGCTTCGAATTCTACAAGGTGCTGACCGAGAAGCCGGATGCGGTTGCCAAGCCTGCCGCCAAACCGGCGGCGAAAGCGCCGGAACCGGCCAAACCCGCTGCCGGCGAAGCGCAATACCTGCAGGCCGGATCGTTCACCAGCGCCGAAGATGCCGAGAAGCTCAAGGTTAGGCTGGCCCTGATGGGCATCGAGGCCAACATCCAGACCGTGGCCATTCCCGACAAGGGCGTATGGCATCGCGTGCGCACCGGGCCGCACAAGAACGCGGACGAGATGGAGCGCGTGCGCGCATTGATGAAACAAAACGGCGTGGAGGCCACTCCAACCCGTGCGCAGTGAGCGTATCGAACAATGACGAGGAGGATAGATTGAAGAAACTGATCAAAAGCCTGATGGTTGCGCTGGCCTTGCTGGCCAGCGGTGCGGTGTTCGCTGCCGAAGCGGGCAAGGATTACACGATGCTGATCCCGGCGCGCCCGGCCAGCACACAGAAAATCGAGGTGCTGGAGTTCTTCTTTTACGGCTGTTCGCACTGTTTCCATCTGCATGGATCGTTGGGCACATGGGAAAAGAACATGCCGAAAGATGTGGAACTGACCCTGGTGCCCACCGTCTTCCGCGCTTCCTGGGAGCCGATGGCGAGCACCTACTACGCGCTCGAGGCGCTCGGAAAACTGCATCCGTTGCATGATGCGCTGTTCCAGGCCTGGAACGTGGAGCGGATCGAGCTGATGGAAGAGTCGCAGATCGCGGACTTCGTCGCTGCGCGCGGCGTGGACCGCAACAAGTTCTCGTCGGCCTACGGCTCGTTCTCGGTACAGAGCAAGGTGGCGCGCGCCAAGCAGATGCTGCGCAGCTATGCGATCCAATCCACACCGACCATCGTGGTGGACGGCAAATATGTCATCAACGGCCTGCAGCCGGCGGAAACCATCCGTGTGCTGAACGATGTCATCGCGCTGGCGCGCAAGGAGCGCGGTGCAGGCAAGCGCTGATGCGCGTCGTCATCAGCGGCGCGTCGAGCGGCATCGGTCTTGCCCTCGCGCGCCACTATCTTGAACGCGGCGCAAGCGTCGCCGCCTTCGCCCGACGCAGCGAATTGCTGCAAGCGCTCGCTGCGGAATTCCCCGGAAAAGTCTTTCCCTATGCGCTCGATGTGCGCGATGCCGTCGCCTTGCGCGGGGCAGCGGACGACTTCATGGCACGTGCCGGCGTGCCGGACATCGTGATCGCCAATGCCGGCGTGAGCGTCGGCACCCTCACCGAATATGTCGAAGACGAAGCGGTGTTCCGGAACGTCATGGACATCAACGTGCTCGGCACGGTGCAGACCTTCCAGCCCTTCATCGCGGCCATGCGCGCGGCTGCCCTCTCCCCCAACCCCTCTCCCGCTTGCGGGAGAGGGGAGTATTTCACATTGGTCGGCATCGCCAGTGTTGCCGGTTTTCGCGGCTTGCCGGGGGCGGGTGCCTACTCCGCCTCCAAGGCTGCCGTCATCTCGTATCTGGAAAGCCTGCGCGTCGAACTGCATGGCAGCGGAATCCGCGTGGTGACCCTCTGTCCCGGCTACATCAGGACGCCGATGACCGACGTGAACACCTTTCCCATGCCCTTCATCATCGCAGCGGACGAAGCGGCGCGGCGCATGGCGCGCGTCATCGCGCGCGGAACGCCCTTCGCGGTGATTCCGTGGCAGATGGGTGTGGTGGGATGGTTGTTGAAGCGCTTGCCGAACCGGCTGTATGACAGCCTGTTCGCCAACGCGCCGCGCAAGCCGCGCGGCCTGTTGCGTTAAGGCGCGGCACTATCCATATCCCCGCGTATCCGCATGAAGCGCGCGAAGCGCGGAATGCCGGTCTTTTCGTTGACCCCGTTATGGCGATACGTCACCCAGCAGCCGAGCGGCGGCGGGTCGCGCCGCTCGGCATCGGACAGTCCCGCCCCCAGCCTGAAGCGCAGCCCTGTTGCCGTCTCGACCTCCAGCGCGCCCAGCATCCCGGCATATTTCCCCTTGCCCGGCACATGCCCGACCACCCGCGCCTCGGCATCCAGATAGGGTTTGTACTTGAGCAGGTCGTCGCTGCGTTCGGCCCGGTAAAGCGATGCGCCGCGATGCAGCATCAGGCCCTCGCCGCCTTGCTTGGCCACGCGCTTTAACAAGGCTTGCAGCGCGACCCGGTCGGCCACCCTGAGCTGTGCGACCTGACGCAGCCATGGTTGGCCGACTTGCGCGACGACCTGTTGCAGTGCCGCGTTGCGTTCGTCGAATGTGCCGGGATGGGCGGGCAGGTCGAATGCCATGAAGCGCAGCTTGCGCCATGCTGCATCGTCGGGTGATTGTTGCCGGACGATGGAAACGGTCTGCGAAAACTTCCCGTGTGCGACCCATAACTCGCCGTCCAGCGGCGTCACTGGCCAGCCGGCGGTAAACCATGGCGGCGCCTGGATGCGCTCGCCGCCGCGAGTCAGCAATTGCTTGCCGTCCCAGTAACCGCGCACGCCATCAAATTTTTCGCTAACCCGGTATTCAGCCAGCGGGATATCGTCGCGGTAGACGTTCGCCAGCATCAGCGGAGGCGGTGCGAACTCGGTAGCAATTAACGTCTGGGGAAATGAGAAAAAGGAAAGTGCCAGCAGGAATGGAGCAAAGCGTGCGCGCATATTCTCCTCCGCTGGAAAAATGGGAGCGCCGACGTCCTCGTCGGCAAGTTTCTTTAGATTTTATGCCGACGAGGACGTCGGCGCTCCCATTAACCCGCGAGTTTCTGCTTCAGTATCTCGTTGAGTTGAGCGGGATTGGCCTTGCCCTTGCTGGCTTTCATCGCGAGGCCGATGAAGAAGCCGAACAGCTTGTCCTTGCCGCTGCGGTATTCCGCTACCTTGTCGGCATTGGCGGCGATGATCTCGTCCACCAGCGCTTCGATCGCGCCCGAATCCGAAACCTGCTTCAGTCCCTTTGCTTCGATGATCGCATCCGCTTCGCCGCCTTCCGCCCACATGGTGCGGAACACTTCCTTCGCGCCTGAGTTAGAGATGGTGCCATCGGCGATGCGTTGCAACATGCCGCCGAGCTGTTGCGGCGTGATCGGGCACTGCGCCATTTCTAACCCATCACGGTTCAACTGCGCGCTGACTTCGCCGATGATCCAATTTGCACAGAGCTTCGGATCGGCAGGCCGCCAGATTTTATCGTTAATGTTAATGTAGACCCTTGGCCCAAACTCACAGACCGATACAAAATAATCCCCAATCGACTCGTCTGCGGTAAGCAACAGCGTGTCGTATCGCGGTAGCCCGTATTCCTTTTGATATCGCTCAGCCCGAGCGTCTCGTAACTCAGGTAATTTGGCTTTTATTTCTTGTATCCACTCTTCAGTTATCTCCAGCGGCAACAAATCAGGATCGGGAAAATATCGGTAATCGTGCGCGTCTTCCTTGCTGCGCATCGCGCGCGTCTCGCCGGTATCCGGATTGAACAGTATGGTCGCCTGGTGGATCGTGCCGCCATTCTCCAGTCTTTCGATCTGCCACTGCACTTCGTAGTCTATCGCCTGCTGCATGAACTTGAACGAGTTGAGGTTCTTGATCTCGCGGCGCGTCCCGAGCGGGGCGCCGGGTTTGCGCACCGATACGTTCACGTCGCAGCGGAACGAGCCTTCCTGCATGTTGCCGTCGCAGATGCCGATCCAGCGCACCAGCGTGTGCAAAGCCTTGGCATAAGCCACCGCTTCGGCGGCGGAACACATGTCCGGCTCGGAGACGATCTCCAGCAAGGGTGTCCCGGCGCGGTTCAGGTCGATGCCGGTCATGCCGTGGAAATCGCCGTGCAGCGATTTGCCCGCATCTTCTTCCAGATGTGCGCGGGTGATGCGCACGGTTTTTTCGTAGGGCTTGGCGTTGCCCGATAGCGGCTCGACCTGGATGGTCAGCGCGCCTTGTCCCACCACAGGCAGGTCGAATTGGCTGATCTGGTAGCCCTTGGGCAGGTCGGGATAGAAGTAATTCTTGCGTGCGAATACCGAGCGCTGTGCGATGTGTGCGCCGGTGGCGAGGCCGAACTTGATCGCGCGTTCCACCGCCCCCTTGTTCAGCACCGGCAGCACGCCGGGCAGCGCGATACTTACCGCATCGGCCTGGGTGTTGGGTTCCGCGCCGAACGCCGTCGAAGCGCCGGAAAAGATTTTAGTGTTGGTCGAAAGTTGCGCATGCACTTCCAGCCCGATGACGATTTCCCAAGTCATGACGTTTCCTTACAGCCCTTGCGGCGCGCGGCTGTGCCAGTCGGTCGCCAGTTGATATTGGTGCGCCACGTTCAGCATGCGCGCCTCGTCGAAATAGTTGCCGATGATCTGCAAACCGACCGGCATGCTGTTATCGCCAAAGCCGCAGGGAATGGACATACCGGGCAGGCCGGCGAGGTTCACCGCGATGGTGTAGATGTCGGACAGGTACATCTGCACCGGGTCGTCGCCCTTCTCGCCCAGCTTGAAGGCGGTGCTCGGACTGGTTGGCCCCATGATGACATCGCACTGCTTGAACGCCTCGACGAAATCCTGCGCGATCAGGCGGCGGATGCGCTGCGCCTTGATGTAGTAGGCATCGTAGTAACCGTGCGACAGCACATAGGTGCCGATCATGATGCGGCGCTGCACTTCCGCGCCGAAGCCCTGCGCACGGCTCTTCTCGTACATATCGGCGAGGTCGGTGTATTCCGGCGCGCGGTAGCCGTAGCGCACGCCGTCGAAGCGCGACAGGTTGCTCGATGCTTCCGCCGGCGCCAGCACGTAATACACCGGCACGGAAAGCTTGGAATTCGGCAGGCTGATGGGCACGATGGAGGCACCCAGTTTTCTATACTCGGCAATGGCGGCTTCGACGGCTTGCGCCACGTCGCTGCCCA
>Ga0209211_10001125_pt1 | contig 52368 bp, 38 predicted proteins | sample RifGroA2_FD_183992 | JGI IMG/M metagenome (GOLD analysis project Ga0209211, IMG submission 183992) | Groundwater microbial communities from Rifle, Colorado, USA - Groundwater A2 (SPAdes) (version 2) | ecosystem: Environmental > Aquatic > Deep subsurface > Groundwater | place: Rifle, Colorado... | reverse complement strand
TTGGGTCGGCTCTTTTTTTCTACCTTATTTTTATAAGGGAAGCCGGCCGAGCGATTAACCAGCAATTTACTTTCCTATTTTTATTTACCGGCCTATGGCTTATATGGAAAATTTATAGTTCCGATTTTAATAAAAAAACGCTCAAATATCATTTTTGGTTCAGTGTGATATTTAGCGTATTGTTTTATATTTACCCTCACTTTTGGACTCCGTTACTCGCGCTTTATGGCATAAGCATGTTGTTTAAAACAATTCTCAACAAGCAATGGAAAGGAGCCATGCAAGGACTGGGCGTGTTTTTAATTTTCTTTGTTTTATTCTGTTCTTATTATTTTTACAACTTATTTTTAGCGTTAAACAACCCCGCTTACCTTGAAACAGCGAGAAGGATGGGGCTTATAGATACTCATTGGCCGGGGGCTTTTTACAATACCTTTCCCATTGTTTGCGCGCTTATTTTGGCCGTTTTCGCCAGGAAAATGATTGTAAATAAAACGAAGCTGAATTTCATTTATATTGTGCTGGGAACAGGCTGGCTCATTAATTGGCAAAACTTAATTACCGGCAAGTATGTGTTTTTTTCGATTCACTATTTGCAGCCGTCTTACTTGTTTGTAATCGTTGCTTTGGGAATATTGTTAAGCGAGATGCGGTTCCCGAAACAAAAAAACAAAAAAAACATTGCAAGTTATATATTTATAATTACGGGCGCTACTCTTATAATCAGCATGCTGTTTTATAAAAGTTTTGACGGCGTTAAATTGGTTTTTACTTTGAAAACATCGCCAGCCCATATGCTTGAGTTGCAGGAGGAGAGAAAAATATTTGATTGGCTGAATGCGAATACGCAAAAAGATTCAGCGGTTTATTTTTTAGGCAAAGGAGAGCTTGGAAGCAATTTGCCGATTTATACCGATGTTAATTTGTATTACGGCGGATTGCCCACTTCTTTTTTAGTTTCCGACAGCGAACTAATTGATCGCTGGCTAAGGCAGAATTTATTTAATAATGAAATAAACGAGGCGTATCTTAAAGACAAAAACAAAACATATAAATTGTTGGCCAACAGATTTATTGATAATTACCAAAACAAGATGGTTCGAAGAAAAATCGTAAAGTTTTTTACGGGATATAATTTACCGGAGCCGGAATTGGCGCCGCAATGGTATACGGATATGTTGGCGCAAGCATATCGGGAAGTAAAAAAAGTTAGTGTTGAAAAAGCCCTAAAAAAATACGAAATTGATTATATATTGCTTGACAGGAAAGTCGAAAACAATAAGAGAATAGAAATTGAACTTAAAAAAGAAAAATTTCTGGAACTTATAAAAGAAATTGATGGTATCGTCATCTATAAGGTTAACTGATGTTTTTTCTGTCAGTAACGCATTTTATCAAAAACTTTATCGTTTTACCGAAGTCGTCAAATCCTGTTTTTTTAAGAGGCGATTGCCAGAACTTTTTGAAAACCCAAAAACCAAGACTGGTGTTGGTAGCGCAAGCGTTAAACCATCGGCTGGAAATAATTTTAGCTAAAGATTCTTGTTCGTAAATCCTCATTTTTTCGTTGACTGATAAAAGTTTGCCAAGCCATGTTTCCAGTTGGTCTATAAAATCTTTAGAATTAAGATAATCGGGACGAACAAACCTTCTGTGAAGATCAAGCTCCACGGGGGTTGGCGCCAGTCCGAGATTTTTAATCAAACTGAGACGCACCTTGTCAGAATTTTCCGTTTGTTCTGAAGAATTTTTTTTACTGACGCTTGCGTCGTGCATTCGGTAATGCAATAAAACCTTTGGAATGTTGGACAATTTGGTATGCTTAATGATTCTTGACCACAGTTCATAATCCTCCGCGTGCTTGTAATTTTCGTCATATTCAAGTTCATGTTTTTCCATAACCTCTTTTCTGATAATGACAGACGGGTGAGCAAGGGGCGTGTTGAATAAAAGATACGCCCGCGCTTCTTCGTGATTTTGAGGGTATCTGTTAACAAACTCTTGTTTCAGTCCCATTATTTTAATCCATGAACCGCATACGCCGATTTCCGGATGTTTTTCCATAAAATTTACTTGGGCGGATAAGCGTTTGGGCAAGCTTATATCATCGCAGTCCATCCTGGCTATATATTTTCCCCTAGACAAAGTTAATCCATTGTTTAGAGTTTTAATTAGCCCGAGGTTGGTCTCATTGCGCTCCAGCCGTATTCTAGTGTCGTTAAAAGACTTTATTATTTCCGCGCTTTTGTCGGCAGAGCCATCGTTAATAATAAGAAATTCAAAATCCCTGAAGGTTTGGTTTAAAACGCTTTCAATAGCCTCTTTCAGATATTTTTTGCCGTTGTAAACCGGCATTAAAACAGTAACCAAAGGATTCATCGTTTTTTAAAAATTACGGCCGGTATTTTTTTAAACTGTTTGAGAATTTTTTTTGGGTTTTTTATCGCCATTTTCGCCAGATTAATTTTCATCCGGATGTTTTTCTTAAATTTTATCAATGTCATCCTGCCGTTTATTTTTTTCTGTTCCGTTTCGATCAGTCTAAGCATTTTTTCCCAAGATTCTTTTGGCATGCCTTTGAATATGTTTTGATTGGAGTGGTGGAAAAATCTCGCCCAATTAGTATCAGTTGAAACTAAGCCGCGATTAATAGCGGTACTCCAAGTTTCCGTGCCGGGATAAGGCGTTAAAATGCTCCAGATGGCGTGATCCGGCGCAATGTCTTTCATCGCCTTAATGCTTTCCATAAGATCATCCTCGGTTTCTTCTGGAAATCCGGCCATAAAGTAAACCGTCGTTTCTATTCCAGCTTTTCTGGCCAATTTTACCGCCGTTTTGATTTTGGTATTATCAATATTCTTTTTTATCATTTTTTGAATTTTAGGACTGCCGCTTTCCAGACCTAGGTAAATATGATTACAGCCGGCTTTTTTCATCAGCTTTAGAATTTTTAAATTTATGGTGTCGCCTCTTGTATCACAATGCCAATTTATTTTAAAAGGCAATGCCAAAATTTTATCGCAAATTTCTTCCACGAAAGCGCTTCTTAAAGTAAAAGTGTCATCGTTGAAAGAATAATTTCTAATACCGAGGCGATTATATCTCTCTCTAATTTCTTCCACGATATTAGCGGGAGTTCTGAATCGGACATTTCTTGTCCACATCAAGTTGGAGGCGCAATAATTGCATTGGAACGGGCAACCTCGGGCGGTGGTTATGCCCGCGCAGGCATAAATATTTTTTTGAGCGTCTTTCATCAAGTGAAAAGCGGGGAAAGGGAGTTTGTCTAGATTTTGGATGAAGGGACGGTCGGGATTATGAATTATTTTTCCTTCTTTCGCGTAGCTTATCCCGGAAACTTTGCTAATATCTTTTTTGTTTTTGATAACGCTTACAAGATCCGCGATTGTTTCTTCGCCCTCGCCCCTTATCACGAAATCAAAGGGAGCTTTTTTAAGCGGTTCTTCGGGGATAAGCGTGGGGTGAGTTCCTCCGGCGATAATGGGCAAATCAGCCTTATAATTTTTAAGCATCTTGGCCAAGTAGTATCCGGAAGTAGAGTTGGCAGTCATAAAGGAAATGCCGACAATATCAGGCCCAAACTCTTTCACAGAGTTCATTATTTCTCCGTAAACTTCATGGCCGATGCTGTAATTTTTAAGATAAGTTTCCTCGTCTATAACAATTTTTTCTCCTTTGTTGTTTATATTTTTGAAAAATGTTTCTCCGTTAAAGATTTTTACAGTATGCCCCTTTTTGTCTAAAACAGCGGCCAGATAAGCCAGTCCCAAATAAAGCCGGCCGCTTATAATATTCTGAAACCCGTACCACGGAGCTTGAATTAATAGTATTTTCACTTTTTTATTATAATTCAATCCAGTTTTCCGGAATTAAATCTTTAGCGTTGCCGATTTTGTCATTAAACCACTTGTCCGGCGAAATTACAATTTTATTGGCGTTCTTGTTAAGCCATGCTCCCCACCAGCTAAAAGAGCTATTAGCGATGATATTATGTTTGCAGAGGCTCATTAATATCAACTCCTCGTAATTTTTTATTTCATTCTCACCGCTTACGAATGTTTTTGGATAGGGGATATCAATGTTCCGCTTAACCCAATTGATATCGTCGGAAAAAATAAAAAAATGAGGATAACTTATTTTTTCGGTAATAAATTTTACAGATTTCTGATAATATTTTTCGTCCAGTAAGTTATAAACTTTAGAAAATTTTTTGTTGGTGATATAGTCGCCGCGTCTAATATGAACGGAAACGGAGTCGCTATTTTTTATTTTATCAATCAGTTCCGTGTATTTGGAAGACAGTGACTCCTTAAGCGTTATTTCTTTTCTGATGATATTTTCTATGTCTTGGAAGTATTTTTCACTTTGCCAATAGCCATCCAAGTAAAAATTTCCGGAAAGTTTCAAAATATTCGGGTCAAAATCGTATCCTTGATACTTTATCGCCGATCTTTTGCAATAAGGCTTGAGTTTGTCAATCAATTTCCAAACGCCCGATTTCTTAATTTTATTTATATCTTCATCGGAGGCGAAATTTTCTATTATATTAAATTCTCCCAAACTGTAAGAGCGGGGATTGTCTGCGGTGAAGTCGGATAAATCCAATTTGAATACATCGTTATTTTTTAGGGACAATTTTCTTCCCAGCGAATATTGGAAAAGCTGGTTGCCAAGCCCGCCGTTAAGTTTAATTATTATCATTACTTCGTTTTTTAAACCAAAAGCATCCACAGCCGTAATTTTGTTCATCGGCTTGTTTTTGCGTAGCGTTTGTAATAATCCCGGTATCTAAAGCATTGTCTGGAATTAAAGAAAATTCCACCAGTTCTAATTTTTTGAAATAATCAACAATTTGCGCATAAGAATAAATTCTATGAGCATTAAATTGTATTTTTGGTTTTCCGATTGGAACAACAAATAATAAGTTTCCATCTTTAGCCAGCACTCTCTTAATTTCATTAATTGCCTTTAAGTCACCATTTGGATCAACTGGATCGCCATATCTGCCAAGCCCAATATGTTCAATTGTATGCATACAGGAAAGAGAATCTATTGAGTTGTCTTTAAATGGCAAGCAAGTCAAATCTACCGTTTCAGATGTTAAATTGCTTAATTTTATACTTGCTGGACGGTAATCATAAAACTTAACAGGAGTAAAGGCGGAGAGTATTGATGAAAAGATTAAGGTTGAAGATATGTCAACCTGAAATTCAGGATTTATTTTTTTGACTGTTCTAGTCGCCCATGCAGGGTGGTATATATAATGCGTATCAAAATTTGTAAAAGGTGTTTTGTCAAAAAGTTGGGGACGGCGATTCTTCCATAACACCTGAAATCTGTTATCTTTTAGTGATACTTTTTTGAAGGTGGAAAAATCTTTAAGGAACAATAAATAATAATATAGTTTTTTAAACTGATTATGTGGAAAAAACACAATTGCTTTCTTGAATATATTATTTCTCATTTTTTACTCAGTATTTATCCATATAATATCATTGTTATCAGCATAACTCGAGGCGTTGCAATATTATAATGCATATGTTATAAATTTAAAAGGAAAAATTTATTTTTAGGACTTTAAAATTTTTTATGAAAGGAAGAAACTTTATGAAAAAACTGCTTATACCATCCCTTATCCAAAAAAGAAACTTCGCAGACAAAATATGCCTTATTATCCCTCCATCACTTTTTCTTCTAGATGAGCGCGTTTTTATGTCGTTGGGTATTTTAAAAGTTGCAGCTGTGCTTGAACAAGCTGGAATAAGTGTGGAAGTGCTTGACCTTTCAGGTATAAAAAACTTTTCTGAAGTTGTTTCAGATTATGCGAAAGTTCGGAAAGATGTGTATTATTTCGGGCTAACTTCCACAACTCCTCAACTGCCAGCGGCAACGAAAATAGTGAAAGCCATCCGCAATGCTCACCACAATGCAAAAATCATCTTAGGGGGACCACACATTACACTTGTTAATGCGGCACACAAACGGGAAAACAAACTCGGAGTAAAAGGAAGAGCAGTCGAAGCAATAAAACATTTAACCAATCTGTTTGATGTGCTTATTGCTGGAGATGGAGAAGAGGCTATTTTCCTGGCACTTGACAAAAATGCGAGTAATCTTATCGACGCTGATGACAAAAATTCGCCTCTCTTTCTCAGTAATCAACGATTAAATGAGCTTCCGTTTCCTGCTAGACATCTCATAGAGATAGACAGTTACCATTATTACATTGATGGAACACTGGCTCTTTCGTTAATTGCACAATTGGGATGCCCGTTTGGTTGTGGTTTCTGTGGAGGGCGAGAATCTCCAATGCTTCGTAAAATTAGAATGCGAACAATTGAGAACATTGTGGAAGAAATGGTCCATCTATATAAAACAACCGGTAGAAGAGGTTTCATGCTCTACGATGATGAATTAAATGTCAACAAAAACATGGTGTCCTTAATGAATTCTATCGCCAAAGCGCAAAAAGACCTTGGAGTAGAATGGAAATTAAGAGGATTCATCAAATCAGAGCTATTTACAGATGAACAAGCAATGGCGATGTATAAAGCGGGTTTTCGGTGGATTTTGACAGGTTTTGAATCAGGATCTTCGCAAATTCTAAGAGTAATGAATAAAAAAGCGACGATAGAAGAAAATACTCGTTGCGTTAATATTGCCAAACGTCACGGATTGAAAGTAAAAGCACTAATGTCAATAGGACACCCAGGAGAGACTCTTGACACAATATCGGAAACAAAAAAATGGATTATTGCGGTTAAACCTGAAGATTTTGATGTTACGATTATCACTTGTTACCCTGGCACTCCTTACTACGATATTGCGGTTTCTGATAAAAATAGAAAAGGTGTGTGGGTATACACCTGCCCAAAAACGCAAGACAAACTTTATCAAATTGAAGTTGACTATACGGTAACATCGGATTATTATAAAGGTAATCCTGACGGCGGTTATTGTGCATATGTCTTCACAGACACTCTTTCGCCAGAAGTGTTAGCAAAAGAACGTGATAAACTAGAGCGTGAAGTCAGAACGACACTAGATATTCCTTTTAACAAATTTGCTCAGACGGTGTTGTACGAACACTCAATGGGGCAATGCGGAAAGTTCCCTAAAAATATTTTGAAAAAATCAACAATATGATTGTAGAACCTCCTCTCTTCATCTAAACATTGGAGAGAGGTTTTTTTTATTGTTTAGTAATTATCCGTATAATATCATTCTCGTTTTTAAAACTTAAATTCTGGTTTATTTTTTTAACGAATAATTCTAATTCAACGATTGTTGGGTAATCATCTTTTCCTACAAAGCATCTGGCATCATCTATCAGTATGACGTGGTTTTTTATTTTATGATTTAGAATCGACTCCAGTTCTTTTAATATTGGCGTATTGAGACATCCTTTTGCTGTGATTCCTGCCGAATAATGTCCATCAAGCCAGAAAAGCGTCGGCTTATCAATTTTAGACAGAATAATCGGCAGGATTTTTGAGCTGTCACCATGAAGTATATTAACATGGGGATACGACATAAACTTATTTTGCGCTTTTTCAAATAATGATTCATCAAGTTCTATTGAATATATATCATCAAATAAGTTGCGGACTGACAGTATTGTACTTCCCAAGTATGTGCCCGTTTCAACAAAAATATCCAAAGAAAATTTTTTTGCATATTTTTTTATTATTCTTTGTTTAATGAAATATGGGGGAGGAAATGGCTTTCTCTTTGCCCGCCATTTTATTTCATTTATTGTTTTTATTAAGCCGTTTATAATTGAGGCGGGCATAATTTTTTTAATTATCTTAGCAAAACCTTTTATCACAAACTCCATCGGCTTGGGCGTTATGTTTAACAGTTTTTGGAAAACAAGTCTTTTAAAACTTCCTTTGAACAAATCGCGATTGGTAAAAAAGTCGGCTAGTCTGTGCCGCAATATTATTTTAGGGTGGATTAATGGGAAATTCATTTGTTTGGCGAGTAAATTGATATAATTGATATGATGGATAAGTTCCTTTGTGTGCGTTGCATCATCACCGGCTCCAATGTTTGAAATAAGATTTACATTAGGCAGAATAGCTAGCCCATTTTGCTTTCGCGCCGATAGATACCATTGCTTGTCCCAACTGCTCTTTTTTTGTTCGAGTGATACGCAATCAAAATCAAAAAATTTCCATGCGCGGCGCCATGTCGCCCACCCCCAAGGGTGAGTGTATTCAGAAAAATAATAAGATGACCAGCCGCGTTTTTTGCCATACTGGAAATTATCCCCGCTGATGTGCATTATTCTTTTATTGTTCCTGTAATACTCCAAAAGCTCTTGGCAAAAATAAAAAAATGATTGGTCCGGCACGCAGTCGTCTTCTAAAATTATTCCTTCTTCAATATTATCAAAAAACCAATTTATGGCGGTAGATACTCCGTAACCGCAACCGAGATTTTCTTTTTGAAAGAAAGTCTTTACATCGCAAGGCCAATCAATTTTTTTTATAATTTCCCTTGTTTGCTCGCATTTTTTATAATCTTCCGGCGCGTTTTTTCTCGGTCCGTCAGCGGCAATAAATAAGTTTTTTGGTTTTATTTTTCTAATTTCTTGAAAAACAATATTTGTTACCTCGGGACGATTAAAAATAATAAACAATACAGGCGTGTTAAAAGTCTCTTTTTTCATAAGTTATTTTATTTATTGTTTTTTTGGTTAAGATTGTTGGTCGGAATTAAAATATTATAATCTGTTAATTCCGGATAATTAAGATAACTAGGGGAACAAATTAATCCCGCAGGAAGACCTGTTTCTTTATTAATGCGGTAATAGAAGAACACATTCTTCCAAGCAATTTTTTTCTCTAAATGGAGTTTTTTGATGTCATCGAGGAAATGATGATTTTTCATGCTTTCGTAAAGAATAACATATTTTTTAGCCATTTTAAATAAATTTTCCAAGGCAACCAAATGAGCGTCCCCGGTATGAATATGCATAATGACCGCTTGGGTAAAAGTTAAGTCACAGATTTCAAACGGAAGTTTTGTCCAATGGGTGGTAGCATCAGCTTGTTTAGCGCTATCGGCCATCCCCGGGTAAGTCTTTTTGAGGCCATTAAGCTGTTGGTGAGAAAGATCAATGCCGCAAATTCTGGCTTTCGGCAACAATGTTTGAAGATTATGGAGATGCACGCCCGTTCCGCAGCCCATTTCAAACACAGATTGAGGATTCAACTGCAGAATGGTTTCGTATAAAAAGCGGTGGCTTGGATGCAGCGGTTTTATATTTTCGTTGTGTTTTGCAAGTTGTAAATTTCGGAATTGGTAATCGCCGGACATCAAAGTCAGAGTGTAATTTTTTTTCGCCTCTTTCAGCTCTCCTTTGTAATGCAGATTATAAAGTGTCCAGTTGAACATATCTTTCTTTAACCTTCCATCATCTTTAATAAGACCAAACTTCAAAATTATTTTATGAAAAGCTTTCAGGACATGGTATCCGAAAATATAAATATTCGGATAATTATCCCTTGGATGAGCGATAAATTTTATTATTTTTTTAAGCAATTTCATAAATTGGTTTTTAAATTTAAGGTTTTAATGATTGTGTCGGCAAAATTTTCCGAAAGAAAGAGTTTGCAATTGTCGCCGGCTAAATATTTTTCTATGGCGGTTAAATATTTATTGTATTCGTTCTCGCCGATATTATTCAAAAAATCAAAGAGTTCTTTGTCCGATTTGAATTTGCGCCTGTCTATAAAAGCGTTTTTGTCCACATATTCTGTAATATTTTCAGCCCCCCAATAAATCGGCACGGTCCCGGCGTTAAAACAATCAAATATTTTTTCTGTCACATATCCGTTTAAGCCATAAGCGTTTTCATAGCAAAGAGCAAACTTGTAACGAGAAAATGTTTCTATTTTATCTTGAGATATTCCTCTGTAATTTTTAAATTTAGGCATCAAAAAAGGGAAAAATTTTTCTTTTCTATTTATCGGCCTATTCCACCTTGGACCAAAAAGATCAAATTGGCCGCCGAGCCTGCTTTCAAAAAATTTAATTGACTTTCTTCGTATGCTGTATAATTCATTGGGAAATCTTGATAATTTATTGGCGGAAATATTAACCATAAATTTCTTTTCGTTAAAATCTATTCGGTTAAGCAGTTTTTTGCTCACAAGGCAAGGAAAGTAAAATTTGAAAAACTTTTTATTATCAACTAAATCGTCATTCCAAGTAAAAATTTTTGAAAACTTGTCATGCAGTTTTTTCGTGTAATTATACGGCTTAACGGATTTTCCCTCCCAGAGGAATAAGGTCGCTTTGTCTTTTAAACCGTAGTCCATGCATTCTTTATAGAGTTCCCGCCTCATTTCTGTTTTTTCGCCCAAACTGTCTCCGTCAATAAACAACACCCAAGCGCAATTTGACAAGCCGTTTTTGTCGGCAGTTTTTAAGTTGTAGCCAAGATTGAATATTTTTTTTTTCAAAATCTTCCACGGAACATTCAAATTGTTTATATCATTGGTATTGAAAATAGAATTATTTCCAAAAACAGGGCTGGCAAAATTTATCAGTATGTCTTTCATTGTTTTATTATTTCAATTTTGGCAAATTATCATTTATGTTATTTGTTGCTTGGTCCATTCAATGGTGCGCAAAAGTCCTTCAGAAAATGGCATAAATTTAAATTTTCCCATCTCCTGTTTAATTTTGGTAAGATTTAATTTTACAAAATCAGGATCTTTTCCGATGTGGGCGAAATGAGAAATGTTAGAGGGAATAGTATATTCTACATTGCAATATTTCGCAATTTTTTTTGCAAGGTCTAAAATAGAAATGTTATTTTTGCCACCAACATTATATACGAAATCATTGCCATGAAAAGCGATAAAAATAATCATAGCAACAATGTCGGCAATGTAGCCGTATGTTTTCACTGATTTTCCGCTATCAAGCAATCTAATTTTCTTTTCAATCAAAGCTTTTTTTATAAACTCGCTCATAACATGCCTATCATCAAAAGGCAGGCCTGGTCCGTAAGTGTGAGAAATTCTAACAATTTTAATATTTGTTTTTTTATCTCTTTTATAAGACGCACAAAGAGATTCTCCTAGTCGTTTTGATTGGGCATAGACAGATCGAGGTAAAAATAGAGGGCAGTTTCCATTAAAATTTTCGCGCACAGGAATAAGTTTTAAGGGGATATTTCCATAGATTTCAGCAGAGCTAAAGAAAACAAAAGTAGCATTTGGCGACGCATTTAATAAGTGGCGTGTGGCATCAATATTAATTGAGATAGTTGAGTTATAATCTTGAATAAATTTTACTGGCTGGCTATAGCCAGCAGCATGAAAAATGTAATCGTATCCTTGTAAATTGAAAGGTTTTGATAAATCAATACGATCATAATAAATATTTTTATACTGATGTAAAAGTGAAGCAATAATTGGTTTTGGTTTATTTAAACCAACAGCATGAATTGTACATCCAAGCCCTAGCTCGTGGTTTGCTATAGAAAAAGTGCTGGCAATATGTTGGCCCAAAAAGCCATTTGCTCCTGTAATAAGTATCTTTTTTTTCTTTGCCTCTTTGATATTCACGCGATGTAAAATTTCTCGGCAATCTTTTTCAATTATAGCGTTCATTTTTTTTGTTTCTTTGCCTTAATGCCAGGAAGATGCGGTTTTTCCCACCCAAGGACTGGGTCGATAATCATATTTTTACGAAACTCATCCCGAGGAAGATACGGGTACATATCTTCAATGGGGGTATCCCAGCCAAAGACACGCGGCTCATAAGTATACCAATCGCCGCAATCAACATCGCAGATAATAGGTCCGTCATAGGCAAGCACTTCTCGTATCATTTTCTTAGCATCAATATTTTTTTTGATCCTGCGGGTAGAGACGCCGTAGGCATCAGAGATTTTTACGAAATCTGGCGGTACGTATCCTTTAGGGCCGGATGCTTCGTGACGGCCCTCAACATTGGTGTCTTGAAAAGCTTTGATAATGCCATAGACATGATTGTTCATAATAAAAGTTTTTACTTTAATGCCGTATGTGAGAAGCGTCTGTAGTTCTTGAATGTTCATGGTAAAACCGCCATCTCCAATAATGCACACGACATTGCTTTTCTTGTTTGAAGCAAACCATGCGCCTATAGCTCCGCAAAATGAAAAACCCATGGGTGAGTTGCCGTTATTTGAAAAGTAACGCTGACCGTTTTTAGTTTCAAAGGCGTGATTGCTAGTAACAATATTCCCTCCGCAATCAGCAACAAGGATATCCCCCGACTTCATTTCTTGTGACAAAGTTCTCATAAACGCATAAGGATTCACATGTTCTTTTTGTTTAAAAAATTCCGGAAGAACAGGATCATACTTATCTTTCCAATCAAGCACTTGTTTGGTCCAAGACGACATATTGGGAAGAGGCCTGTTTTCAAGTTTAAGAATAAGTCGTTCCATGAATAGTTTGGCATCACAGCGTATGCTGATATCAAAAGGCACCTGCTGCAATTTTTCCTGCAGGAGCACTGGATCAACATCAACCACATATTTTTTTGCAGCTCGAGCAAATGTCTTCAAATTTCCTCCTGTGATGCGTCCCGATATTCGACTGCCAACCGCAAGGAGCAAGTCGCTGTTTTGAATGCCAAAATTTCGGCCTGGTCCGCCATATGTGCCAACACATCCTCCGTAATATTTATAATCAGAAGGAACGACATCAAGTGCGTTCCATGTCGGGAAAATAGGTATTTTAAGCATCCTGCCCGCCTTTTGCAACAGTTCAGTCGCTTTGGCGAGACCCACCCCTCCGCCAATTAGCATGACCGGACGCTTTGATTTTTTAAAATCCTTTAAAAACTGATCTATCTTGGCGTCAATAAACGCAATATCGTAAACCGAACGATTAATCTCACTTTGAAAGCCGACTAGCTTGTCAGTGTCAATTTCGGTTTTTTGAAGATCCATTGGTATATCAAGAAGAACTGGACCGGGTCGTCCATCCGTTGCAATAAATAAAGCTTTTTCAAGTTCATATTTTATATCCTCCGGTTTAGTTATAAGTTTTGCGTATTTTGTGATGGGGGACACAATTGCAACAATATCTGCCTCTTGAAATCCAACCTGTCGAAGGGAGGAATCTTGTTTTAAAAATTCTGAGTTTATTTGTCCTGTGATAAAAACCGTCGGTACAGAGTCATAGAAGCAATTTCCAATAGGAGTTACCAAATTCATACCGCCAGGGCCGCTTGTCGCAATAGCGACGCCGGGCAAGCCCTTTATTTTCGCGTATCCTTCGGCCGCAAATCCCGCCGCTTGCTCGTGCATGGTGGCAATATATTCAGTTTTATCTGTTCGTGTAAACGCATCAATAATGTAAGCGTCAGCGGCGCCGGATACGACAAACATTTTATCAATTCCTAAATCAGCAAGGTAATTAATAACAAAATCAGCAAGTTTCATAAATTTTAAGGTTTAATTTGTAATATTATAATTGTAACCATTTTTCTTCACCTTACATAGCCTTCGACAACCTTCTAATAAATTTTTTTTTGTATTTGCGTAGCATATGCGGATGTAGTTTTTCCCTCCTGGTCCAAATCCGGAACCTGGACAAACTACCACTCCCAATTTATTGATGGCATATTTTGTAAATTCATCTCCGTCCATGCCAGTTTTTGAAACATTTACCATGATATAAAAAGCCCCTTGAGGTTTTAAAAATTCAAATTGTTTATTTTTTTTAAGTTCGGAGTAGGCGATATCGCGCAATTTTTTGTATTCCAGAAGATATCGCTGCCCAAATTTTTTTCGATGGGCAAGAGCCGTCACGCAGGCATCTTGCAAGAAAGGCGGAACGCACGAGACTATCGTTTGGGATAGCAGCGCTATTTTATTAATAATATCCTCTGGGCCTATAGCATACCCAACACGCCAGCCTGTCATGGCGAATGGTTTGGAAAAACCGTTTGTTACAATAACACGCTCACGGCATTCATCAATTGTTCCCGCGGAAAAATGAGATCCTTCATGTATTAGGCGCGAATAAATTTCATCGCTTATAATATATAAATTATACTTTTTGGCCAAGTCATAGATTTTTTTAATATCCTCTTTTGAGTAAACGGCACCAGTGGGATTTGAAGGTGAATTTATTATGATCAGGCGTGTTTTTGGAGTAATGCGTTTCTCTATCTCAATCGGGTCAAAGCGAAAATTGTTTGTGTAATTTACCGGCACGCAGACATCTTTTATCCCAAGCATATTTAGTACGGCATTGTAGGTGACAAAAGCAAGATTAGCCAAAATAACTTCTTCCCCGGGGTTTACAAGTATAGAAATAATATAATAAATAAGCGGATTTGCTCCGGAAGTGACGACGATTTGCGAAAGAGACGGAGTGAATGACAAGTCTTCTTTTACAGCTTTTTGTATTGCTAATCGCAATTCGTGTTCTCCGTAAGAGCTGCCATAATGAGTGCGGCCCAGATTCATAGCAGCAATCGCGCTTTTTTTAACTTCTGACGGCATTTCAAGGTGGGAATCGCCTATTTCAAAATGGATTAATTTTTTTCCTTGTCTTTCCAAAGTTTTTGCCATATCCATAACTTGAAACATGGATTGCCCAACTATTTTTTTGGCAAAAATGGACAAAGCACTGGGGATATGCCCTTCGCCTGATTTTGCAGAGGCGGTTACTATTAATTTTTTTAAAGTGTTTTTCATGCAAGTATTTTTTTCCTAAGACCAAGCAGAAAACTAATGGGAAATTTTACCTTTCTGGATATTTTTATAATCGCCACCCGGTTATCCCTGTAAAATTTAAATCGGGCAAGATAAGACATAATAAAAAGAGACAAATAATTCAACCGGCGCTTAAACGAATTCTTGTTTTCAAGAAACACATCAATAGATTTTATTTTACTAGCACTGGCGCATTGGTCACAAACAGACAGATAAAACCAAGAACGGTCATCTTCTAATGCTAAATGTTCAGTTATATATTCGCAAAAAGGACATTTGACGCTGACGAGATATGTTTTTTTACCCTTATAATTTCCGTCTTTTTTTACTCCAATCAGTTCTCCTTTCCGCACTTGCTGGTATTTATGTTTCATCCACATTATCCGGCTTTGAAATTTGTAAAATTCTTTGTCGCTTAGATCAGTAAGATTGACCATAGGGAAATTGTCTCTTATGTGTTTAAGTTTATCTTTGATTAAATTTTTCTCTAAGGCGTATCTGTAGATTTTTGAATCTGGAATCGGCATCAAGAAAATTAAATTAAGATTATATTCCGGATGATTAAGCCAATAATCAATAGAAGATTTCAGGGTTTCCTTGGTCTCGGCCGGATCACCGAGAATTATATTCCCATTGCAAAACAATCCCACTTCATGGTGCGCCTTAAGGGCGTTTTCTATTTCCGCTCGGGTGATTCTTTTGTTCATACTTTTCAGTATTGAATCATTGATATTTTCAATGCCATAACCCATTAGCGCCAGTTTGGAATCTTTCAAAATTTTTAATCTTTCAACAGTTGTGTCAGTCACTCTGAAGCATCCCGCCCAGCCGTAAATCGGATAATTTTTCAGGCGGCGGGCGAATTCCATCAACCTGGCCGGATTAGCCGAAAGCAGTTCGTCCAAAAAAAAGAAGAAATTAACCTTGTGTTTTTCTACCAGATAGTCAATTTCTTTGAAGATATTATCCAAAGAGCGCTCACTGTATTTTTGTCCCATATGGTGATAGCAAAAGGTGCAGCTGAACGGGCATGACCGCGAGCCGAGCATTTGGACAAAATTAATACCTTCCTTATTAAAAGCGTCAAAATTCACAGAAAACCTTACTAATTTTTTCCATTGATTAAACTCAAACCCTTCATAATCGGGAAAGGGAAGTTCGTCCAGATTGTTAATGCGCGCTCTGTTGCGATTGATTATGACTTTACCTTTTTCCTTGTCTAAATAAGCAATCCCGTCTATATTTCTCGGGTCTTCATTCCGGGAAAGATAACCGGCCAATTCTGCCATAGTCAATTCTCCTTCACCCAATACTCCGAAATCAACTTTCATGGTTTTTAAAGCCAACTCTGGGTCGGAAACGATAATAGCCCCGCCGACAACCGTAATAATGTCCGGTTTTACTTTTTTTGTGGCGTTTAAAACCGCGCTTATCACATCCCAATTTTGAGACATTCCTCCTGTGCCCAAGACATCAATGTTTTTTTCTTTTATCCATTTTCCGATAATTATTTCCAAAGGCTCATCGCTATGGCATAAATTGAGGCAATGGACTTTAAAACCCTTGCTTTTCAAAAAGGAAGAAATATAAGCCAAACCAAGAGGGAAGTTATAAAAATCGCCGACTTTGACAAACCGAGGGACAACTAGAAGAAAATTTTTCATTTATTTTTTATCAATATCCATGATTTAGGATAATAATCCGGGTTTGGCCTGTCTGTTTTTTGCGCATATCTTTCCGGAGCAATAACTATTTTTTGAAGATTAGTAGCCAACCAAGCTCCCCACCAGCTGAATGTGCTATTGGCAATTATATGATGTTTGCAACGGCTCATTAATCGCATATCTTCGTAATCTTCGCCTAAAGTATTTTGTATGAAAACAGAAGGAAAGTCAATCTTGAAATTCTTTTTTACCCATATGATATCATCAGAAAAAATATAAAAATTAGGATTTTTTATTTTATCTGTCAAAAATTTGATCGCCTTATCGTAATAATCAAACGATAGCGTTCCAAAAGGATTTTTCGGATCAGTGTTGTTTCCTCTTCTAAAGTGTAAACTTATTGAATTATTTTTTTCAATCTCTTTTAATAATGCAGAGCGATATTCATTTGGATCGGTTTTTACGGTAAAATCTTGCAAAAGAACCTCTCTGATATCTTTAAAATAATTTTCTGATTGCCAAAATCCTCTAAAATAAGCATCTTTATATCTGTAATTTAGTATATTTGGATCAAAAATCTGACAATGGTCGTCTGGTTCAACAATGTATGCTTTTTTATAATAATTCTTAGACGAGAATCTAATATCATATATTTTTAAAAATAATTTTTGAGACCAGTTTTTTGGTTTATAATATTTATCATATTGATCAATTTCCTCTTTTTTTGCTGTTTCACCAGCAATATTAAAATTGTTTAAACCAAAAATCCTCCAATCTTTGTATGTGTCTGGCTTAAGCGGAAGATATCGACTATTGTCAATTTTAAACAATTGATTGTTTAAAATTGACAATGATCTTGCGAACGCATATTGGAACATTTGATTTCCCAGTCCTCCGCCAAAAAGTACTATTATCATTGTTTTTTATTTTGGACCAATTCCAAGCGGGATATAAGTAACCAGTTTAGAAAAATCACTTGCAATAAATTGTCTCCATGGGTCAATAATTATAATCTTCTGGGCAATCTTTATATTCTTAATTGCTTGGTTGTTTTTATCCCAATTTGTCAATAAAATAACATTGGAGTTGTTTAATAAATTATCAAGATTTTTTTTATAATTCACCGATTCTCCTAGTATGGTTTTTGCATGAGAAAAACCATTAATTTCAAAAACATTTATTTGATAATTTAAGTCGATAAGTTTTTTGGCGATAGCTAATCCTTGTGATTCTTCGCAGAACCCGGTACCGGTTTTATAGCTTAAGCCTAAAATTCCTATTTTGGACGACGGGGGGGCATGCTTTAATATTTTTTTTATTATCTTTTCGGGAATACTTAGATTATAATCATCGGTAATTTTTGCATATGGTGCCCTAATGCCTATTCTCTTGGCCGTAAAAGCGAAAGCCCTATTGTCGCGAGGAAAACAAGGACCACCATAACCCAAACCACCCTTTAGATATTTATTTCCTATTCTTGTGTCATTGCCCATGGCGTCGGTTACAACATCAACATTTACATTTGGTAGCTGGTCGGCAATTTCTGCCAACATATTAGCAAAAGTAATTTTTGTGGTTAAAAAATGGTTGAGACTAATTTTCGTTAACTCAGCGCTTGGAATGTTCATCCTTTTAACTTTTGCTGAGTTGCTTGAAGTGGTTGAATAAAAAGTTTCTAACATATCTCCTGATTTTTTATCAAATTCGCCGATTAAAAAGAAATCAGGATTTAAAAGGTCTCTAATAACGGAACCGATGGCAATAAATTCGGGACTATAGCAAAAACCGAAATCAATTCCACATTTTTTACTTGAATATTTTTCAAGTGTGGGGATAATTTTATTTTCACAATCCAAGGGTAAAACAGTGCTTGTTAATACAATAAGATGGTAACTATTTTTTTGTCTTAAAGTTTTTCCTATGTCAATGCAAGCATTCAAAATATAATTTAAGGAAAACCCACCGATCTTGTCGGTCGGAGTAGGTACAATAATAAAAGTAATTTCAGAATTTTTTATTGCTTGTGAGTAATCTTGAGTGGCTGATATCCTGTCAATATTTTCACTAAGGTATTTTTTTAGATCAGTTTCTTCTACCGGTGGTTCTCCTTTGTTAACAGCATTTATGTAGCTTTGGTTAATATCTACACCAATCGCACGATGTCCTCTACTGGCATAGGCAGCCAGCATACACGCCCCCAACTTACCGAGTCCTACTATAGATATATTTTTATTCATTTTTTGTATGTGTTTAATTTTAGTTTTAATCTATTTAGCATATATATCTCCCCAAATTTGATTATTGTTGTTTATTTTTTTCTCTAGAATATTTTTTAAATCAACCATAGACACCCAACTTTTTATTTTAAAATTTCCTTCGCTTTCAACATAGTTAAATAATTTATAACCCAGCTCATTAAGTCTATTTAGACATTTTTTAATCAAATTAAAAAGTTCTCCATGAAATTCAAAATTCAAGCATGGGATTTTAGACTGTAGCCCGTTGAAAACTTCAAGTTCAAATCCCTCAACATCAATTTTGCAAAAATATGGCAAACCATATTCTGTTATAAGATTTTCAAGAGTAGTAAGCTTAATTGTTTCTTTTCCGTCAAAGCTATCATATTTAGTGCCTTTCTGCCAAAATTCTTTCAAGCTTGAAAAGCCTCTGTATTTCGTTGAAGTGTGTAATGTAGCTTCCCCTGATTTGTCCCCTATTCCTTTATTGACTATTTTTACTTTTGGATTATTTTTAAATTTTTCTTTCAATATTTCATAACAATAACTTTGTGGTTCTATTGCCACCACTCTATTACCCAGTCTGTTAAAAAGTTCAGTTTTTGTTCCAATGTTAGCGCCTACATCAAATACTAATTTATCATTTCCTATTATTTTTTTATAAAATATAAATTGCCTGTGTTCGTCCAGCCGTTTTTGAAAATTAAGGTAATATTTTTTAAATATATTATATAATGGTTTGATTATTTTTTTCATAAATATTTTAATCAATGATTTTTTTGTTTTTCTTGACTTGTTCATTTACCCATTTATAGGTTTTATATAATCCTTCTCTTAAATTAAGAGCGGGTTCCCAATTAAGTTTTTCTTTTATTAATTTATTATCTGATTTTCTGCCCCTAACACCTAACGGTCCATCAATATGTTTAATGCCTAATTTTTTACCAGCGATGTCCATTACTATTTTCGCTAATTGATTTATCGAAACCATTTCTTCTGAACCAATATTTACTGGACCAATAAAATTATTTGCATCCATTAGTTTTTTAATACCATCTAAACAATCATCAATATATAAAAAAGAACGGGTTTGTTCGCCGTCGCCCCAAATCTCTATTTTATCGCCATCAGAAGCTTCAGCAATTTTACGACAGATTGCAGCCGGAGATTTTTCTTTGCCCCCAATCCATGCGCCCTCTGGGCCGAAAATATTGTGGAACCTGGCAATTCTAATATTTAAACCATGATTGCGGTGGAAAGCCAGATACATTCTTTCGCTAAACAATTTTTCCCAGCCGTATTCACTGTCGGGCGCAGCTGGGTAGGCGGAATCTTCTGAACATTTAGGATTAATTGGGTCTTCTTGATTGTGGGCAGGATAAATACAAGCCGACGACGAGTAGAATATTTTTTTAATTCCGGCTATGGCGCCATAATAAGCCATATTTAAGTTTATTTGAGCGGAATTATGCATTACATCAGCGTCGTGCTGGCCTGTAAATATATAGCCAGCTCCTCCCATATCGGCAGCAAGCTGATAAACTTCATCAAATGGCAAATCTAGTATTTTTTGGCAAACCTGTTGATTCCTCAAGTCTCCAATTATAAATTCATCGGCTAAAGTCGTACTGAATTCAGGATACTTCAAATCAACTCCTCTGACCCAAAATTCTTCATTTTTTAATCTTTTGACAAGATGGCTGCCAATGAAACCGCCAGCTCCGCAGACTAATACTTTTTTCTTTTGTTTCATGTTTTTTTGTGTTAAATTTATAGATTAATTTTTTCTGTTTTATAATCTAGAATCGAGGAGATTTTTCCATATCCGTGGCCATTAAATATTTGATTTTTGGGATTGTTTTCGTTTGTAATTTCAAGGTTAATTTTTCTTACCACATCAACGAATTGTTGTTGCATATTTTGAATTGTAATATCAAAACTCAAAAAACCGAGCTGAAAAAGAAACGGAGGAATTGTCACTCTAGTTTTGTATTTGCCTGGCTGATAATCTTTTGGTTGGCCATTTTCATCACTTTCCAAGGAAACTAACAATAATTCTCCTTGATAAAAAAAATATAAAAACAGGTATTTGTTACTAACAAGTTGATATATTTCATACTCTATATCTATATAAAATGGCTCACTAATTGGAATTCTGGCATTGGGCTTGTTTTCTTTATTCAAAATAGTTATTTTGGTGAATTGTCCCAGTTGGCCATTTTTATTTTTAGGTATTATTTCAGAGCTAAGATTGCTTTTGTCGTTGAGATAAAAATCTATCACATCTTTACTCCTGCCCTCTTTTATAATATTGCCACTGTCCAGCAATATGCATCTATTGCAAAGTTTTTCTATCGCGCTCATATTATGACTGACAAACAATATCGTCCTTCCGTTTTGTTTGGTGACTTCTTCCATTTTGCCCAGGCATTTTTTTTGAAATTCGGCGTCGCCGACTGCGAGGACTTCATCCACGATTAAAATATCCGGTTCCATATGGGCGGCCACAGAGAAAGCGAGGCGGACATACATTCCGGAAGAGTAATATTTGACCGGCGTATCCAGAAATTTTTCTATGCCGGAAAATTCCACGATTTGGTCGAACTTCTTGGCGATTTCGTGGCGAGTCATTCCCAAGATGGCGCCATTTAAGAATATGTTTTCTCTTCCTGTTAATTCCGGATGGAAGCCCGTACCGACCTCAAGCAAACTGCCGACTCTTCCGTTGATTTTTATTTCTCCCTTTGTCGGCGGAGTTATCTTAGACAGGATTTTGAGCAATGTGGATTTGCCGGCCCCGTTTCTGCCGATTATGCCGATTATTTCGCCTTTATTGACTTCAAAGTTTATATCATTTAACGCCCAAAATTCTTCTTTGGTTCCAAGGCCAAGACTTTTTTTAGCTTTTTGTTTGGCAAACCGGAAAGGGTTTTTTAAAATATTCGTTAAAACATCGCGCAAAGCGACATAACCGCCTCGCTGGTGGGCGATGTTGTATTTCTTGCCTAAATTTTTTACTGTGATAATTGGGTTGGTTGACATTTTGTTTTGTTTTTGCTATCTTGTGCGTATAAGTGCCTTCGGGCTTGCCCCGCGCAAGTGGGGAGAAAAACAGTTTCATGTTGCTTAGGTTTTTCTTGACTTATTTTGTGTATCGCTTACAATACTTGTATTAGTGGCTTCGGCCTCCGAGAAAGCCCCCGAAAGGGGGTTTTCGATTTTTAGGAGAGTTTGCAGTCTTGAAACCGCCTCTCCAAAATCCAAGTCGGAAATAGAGCCTATTTTTCGTAATAATCTTTTGGTGCTAATTGTCTTTATTTGAGACAAGATAACCCAAGATTTTATATTCTCATGTTCCAATTTGTAATGGTACTTATTTTGTTTTTCTTTTGTAGTAAGAGGCAGAGCCCAGATCATATCCGCATTAAACTTTTTTATAATAAGCATTGGCCTTTCAAAATTTTCATTTTTACCATCCGCTTCCACTCCGATATTGAGCCCGGCGCTACACCACCATATTTCGCGAGGATAAAAGAACAGGTTCCGATTTACAACCTTTTTATCCACCTCCTTTTTCTCCTTATTCCATTTGTCAAAATCTTTTTTCATATTACATCTATAATATATCCGCAAAATATCGTTCCACCTTTTTAAAATAAATTATTCCGATAATCAGGATGATAAAACAAGCGATGGAAGATATGCCGAGTTGCAGCCAGTTGATGGCGGTTGTCCCTAATATCGCCGCTCGGGCTGTTTGGATGACTCCGGTCATTGGGTTAAGAGACAGTATCCAAGAATATTTGCCCACTATGCTGGCCGGATAGATAACCGGAGTGAGGAAAAGCAAAATTTGAATGAAAAAGGGGAGGGCATACCGGACATCTCGATATTTGACATTGACCGCCGCCAAGAAAAGGCCGCCACCGACGGAGGCCATAAAGGTAATAATCAATAGGATGGGAATTATCAATAGGCCTTTCAAGTGCGGAAGATAACCGTAATAAATCATCATTAAGAAAAGTATCCCCGCCGCAACCATAAAGTCTACAAACTTGGTTGTGACCGAGGAGATAGGCAGGATAAGGCGGGGAAAATAAACCTTGGTGATGATGGATTGATTGCTGATGAGAACGCTACTGGTTTCTCCGAGCGCGCTGGAAAAAAATTGCCAAAAAAGAAGCCCGACATAAACGAAAATCGGATAGGGAACATTGTCAGAAGGCACTTTGGCCATAGCGCCGAAGAAAACGCTGAAAACAATCATAGTGGTAAACGGCTGGATCAGCGCCCAAAGTATGCCGATGGCCGTTTGTTTGTATCTCACTTTCAAGTCCCTCCAAGTGAAGAAATAAAGAAGCTCGCGGTAATCCCAAATTTCTTTGAAATCGTTCAGGCTGAAAGTTTTCTTCGGTTTTATAATGGTTGTAATTTGTTTCATGCTTTTTGTTGCGTTTATTTCTTGTTTTCTAAACAGCTGATTATTATAGCCAGCTCTTTTTTAGTATAATCGGGACAATTTCCACAGTAAAAACTGTTGGCGTGAAGAAAATCCGTATTTGGTAATGGAAATATTTTTTTTACATATTTTTTATAAAAAGGTTGTTTTTGCATATTTCCGGCAATCATTGGCCGTATCTCAATGCCGGCATCAATAAACCGAGCTACATATTTATCGTGCAAGACTCTGTTTTTACATACTACTGGTATACTGAATGAAGAGAGCGTGGTAATATGGTTTCGCTCTAGAAGTATTAAATCATTATTTTGTTTAATTATTTTTTCTATTTGCAAAAAATTATTTTCTCGTGTTTTTATATTTTTATCAAGGAATTGCAACTGATATAGACCTAAAAATCCAGTGATTTCAGTCGGACGAAAATTAAATGCAAGATCATAAAATGTGAATTTTGCTTCAAATTCGTCAATCTGACATTTTTTTCGCCATTTAATTTGTTGTTCTGTGTTCAGATTCCTATCCCAGCCATTTGCCCTAGTAATACGGAGCATTCCCGCAAATTCGCTATCATTGGTACAAACCATCCCTCCCTCTATTGTTGACATATGATGAGCTACATAAAAAGAGAAACTGGAGCCTAATCCAAAATTACCCGTCTTGCCTTGATGCAACTCAGTACCAAGAGATTCACAATTATCTTCGATAAGTAAAATATTATTCTTGGCGCATATTTCTTTTATCTTATGAAGATTACCGGCGAATCCAATTACATTCGTAACAAAAAAAGCGTTAAGTTTAACCTGTGCCAGCCGTTCCTCTATATTATGTGACATAACATTTAGTGTGTTTATATCACAATCAATAGCAATTGGTTTTAATCCCATTTGGATGATCGGCATAATGTTAGTTGACCAGGTCAGTGCGGAAAAACCGACCGCATCACCATTTTTAAGTCTGCCTAAATTTTTCAGCGCTTGGAACATTGCAAGATTTGCGCTTGCTCCACTATTGAAAAGGATCCCCTCTCTTCGTCCTTGTTTTAGGGCAAAGGCTTTTTCAAATGCCAGACACTGCTCACCCATACTCAACTTTTCAGTATGGATAATAAAATCTGCAAGAGCGCTTTTTGTTTTTTTGTTCTCAATAAACGCATTCTTTATCAAAGGTACTTTTGGTTTTTGTGAATATGACATCTTTTTATTATGTTTGATTACTGAACCATTCATAAGTCAACTTTAATCCGTTTTCCAGTTCTATTTTATGTTTCCAACCGAGTTTGGTTATCTTGCTGACGTCAAGCAGTTTTCTCGGTGTGCCGTCTAGTTTACTTTTATCCCATACAATTTTTCCATCGTAGCCAGCAATTTCTTTAATTTTTTCCGCAAGGTCTTTAATGGGTAGATCTTCGCCTGTTCCGATATTTATTATTTCGGAAGAATTATAATTTTTCATCAAAAAGAGGCAAGCTTCGGCTAAATCATCAACATAAAGAAACTCTCTTTTGGGACTGCCGGAACCCCAAAGAATTATCTCTTTTTGTCCGCTTGCTTTGGCTTCGTGAAATTTTCTAATCAATGCGGGTAAAACATGCGAGTTTTGCAGATCAAAATTATCGTTGGGCCCATAAAGATTGGTCGGCATAACAGAGATAAAATTAGTTCCATATTGTTTGTTATAAGATTGGCAGGTGATAATTCCGGCAATTTTTGCCACCGCGTAAGGTTTATTTGATGTCTCCAATGCTCCGCTTAATAAATATTCTTCTTTGATTGGTTGGGGCGTTAATTTGGGATAAATACAAGAACTGCCTAGAAATAGCAACTTTTTTACTTTATTTAAATAAGCGGTATGCATAATATTTGCTTGGATAACCAGATTTTCGTAAATAAAATCAGCGGGGTAAGTTTGATTGGCCATAATTCCCCCAACCTTCGCCGCCGCCAAAAAAACATACTCTGGCTTTTCTTTTTTGAAAAAATCGCTTACGGCTTGCTGGTTAAGCAAATCCAGTTCTTGCCTTGTTTTTAAGATTAAATTTTTATAGCCTTCTTTTTGGAGAAGTCTTGTGATGGCGGATCCAACTAATCCCTTGTGTCCGGCGATATAAATTTTGGAATTTTTATTCATTTTTGTTTAATTGGGTATATTACTTAAAACCGGCAATTTTAAGAAAATTTTTAATATAAGGATGCCAGTCCGCATCAATTTTAGAAAACCAGTCGTATTCACTTGATTGTTCGTCCATTTTTATTTCTTCAGGATTAATAGCTTTGACCAGATAAGTAACATTAATTGTATGTGCTGTAGAATTGAACGGACCGTCGGGAAAAATCGTTTCTTCCACGCCTATACAATTAACGATTTTTACATTTAATCCAGTTTCTTCAAAAGATTTTCTAGTGACTGCTTCTGTTAAAGTTTCGTTTTTTAATATTCTTCCTCCCGGGAACCACCACTGATTTTGGGCGGGTTTATTTTTTCTTTTAACAAGGAGAAAAGAATTGCCGTTGGTAATAATAACATCAACGCAAGCTATTGGTATGGCCATGTGTATTTTCTCATACAAATCAGAATTAATGTGTTGCGCTATTTGTTTATCCATTTTGTTTTTGAGATTCGTTTTCATAATCCGCTTTGGCCATTATTTTCACCAGTTCATTAAACCTTACTTTTGGTTCCCAGCCAAGCTGTTTTTTGGCTTTGGAATAATCTCCCAGCAAAATATCCACTTCGGCCGGGCGGAAGTATTTTGGATCTATCTCAATAATTGTTTCGCCGGTTTTTTTGTCCACGCCTTTTTCTTTAACGCCTTTGCCTTTCCAAACTAAATCAAAACCAAAATGTTTGGCGGTTTCTTCCGCGAACTCCCGCACGGTATGAGTTTCATTGGTGGCCAAGAGATAATCATCAGGCTTGTCTTGCTGGAGCATAAGCCACATACCTTCCACAAAGTCTTTGGCGTAACCCCAATCTCTTTTGGCGTCCAGATTGCCCAAATAAAGCCTTTTTTCTTTGCCCAGTTTTATGCGCGCCAAACCCCTGGTTATTTTTCTGGTAACGAAAGTTTCTCCTCGGCGCGGCGACTCGTGATTGAAAAGAATACCGTTGCAGGCGAAAAGATTATAAGCCTCCCTGTAATTTTTTGTTATCCAATAGGCGTAAACTTTGGCGACTCCGTAAGGGGAGCGGGGATAGAAAGGGGTGGTTTCTTTAAGCGGTATTTCCAGCGCCTTGCCGAACATCTCGCTGGAAGAAGCTTGGTAGAATTTTGTTTTTATGCCCGTTTCTCGTATGGCGTCCAGAATTCTTAAAGTTCCCAGCCCGCTCACATCTCCCGTGTATTCCGGAATATCAAAACTGACTCGCACGTGGCTTTGAGCTCCCAAATGGTAAATTTCATCGGGTCTGACTTTTTCTAAAATTCTGTTGATATTGCTGCCGTCCGACAAGTCGCCGTAATGTAAAAATAATTTAACTCCGTTGATGTGCGGATCTGTGTACAAATGGTCTATTCGGGAAGTGTTGAAGGTGCTTGCGCGCCTTATTATCCCATGAACTTCATAACCTTTCCCCAATAATAATTCGGCCAGATAAGAACCGTCTTGGCCGGTAATGCCGGTAATCAAGGCTTTTTTTACTTTTGTTTTATTAACTCTTTTTTTCATTTTTTAACTTTAAGGACTTTACGACTTTAGACTTTTAACTTATTTCTACCATTTGTTTAATTTATTTACCGCTTTCTTTTTGACTTCCAAATAAGTCTTAGTCGCTTTCTTTTCAATTTCCGGCGATATCAATATCAGAATTTCTTTGCCTAAAATTCTATATTGCTTGCCGACTTTATTGGCTCTTAGTATGCCATTCTTCAACAGTCTTTTTATTGTGCTGTTGCTTATTTTAAGCAAGGCCTCTGTTTCATTTGTCGTGTAAACGGCGTTTGGCTTGATTTCTTCCATATGTTATTATTCTATACAAGTGTCATTAAGTGTCAATAGGTATCATAGATAAAAAATTAAAAAATAACAAATATGAATATTTTTCATCGGCCATGGGGCGGTTTTGAAAATTTAAAAACCGACAAGAATTGGCATATAAAAATAATAAGTGTTTATAAAAATAAGAGGTTAAGTTTGCAGAGCCATAAACTAAGAGACGAATTATGGATTGCTCTTGAAGGAAGCGGTGTCGCTGAAGTTGAAGATTTAAAGACAAAAAAAGTGGTTAAGCATACCTTATCTCCAATGATAAAAGTTTTTATTCCTAGAAAGGCCAAACACAGATTGTCCGGAATTTCCGGGTTAAAAATCGCCGAAATAAGTTTCGGCAGATTTGATGAAAACGATATTAGGCGTTATGAAGATGATTTTGGCCGGATTTAATATAGGGCTTTAAATATAAAGCGTTTAAACTCTGTCCATTATGTCCATTAAAAATGTCCGATAGAAGGGGAGTTATCCACACCTATTGAGTTGCGGGGAATTTTTTAATCGGGTGTATAATAAAAGAGTTGAAAGTCCATAAAGTTTATAAAGTCAGAAGTTATTATTAGAATTTATTTCGAATTTTTTATTTTTATGCGTTCAAAAATTTTGTTGTTTTTGTTTAGCGCTATATTGGCGGTCGGCGCCGTTTTTGGTGTCGCCAATTTCGCTTCGGCCGCTGTAACTCAATCCGGCCCGCCGATATACGATATGTTCAAAGACACGATTATCGGACCGGGGGCTTTCGTCAAATTGGCCAGATTTATGGTTCAAGGAGACGGGATCACGGCTTTGACCAAAGTCGGGTTCACTATAAGAGCATCGTCTACTATGGATGCGCTGACGCAATTAGCCGGCGCCGCTCTTTATAAAGAATCGGGGACAAATCCCGGCTTCAGTCCGACGGAAGATTATTACGTCGCCGGTTCTTATCTGGCCAATCCGGCCACCAGCACGATGGCCATAATGCAAGCTCTTTCCGGCAGTCACGCCGTTCCGACGACGGGCCAATCCACCGAGTACTATATCGTCGCAAGCACTTCGGCCATCGCCAACATTATCAACGGCAACGCTTTTGATATTGTCATCGCCGCCGATTACGCTTCCACCAGTCTGGCTAGCGTTGGGGTCTTCACCGCGCCTATGGAAAATCCCAAGAAATTCACTTTGCAAAAAACTATTCCGTTAAAAATCAGCGAGATAAAATCTGGTTCTGCCGGCAACGGCAAAGACGAATTCGTGGAGCTGTATAATCCTAACGAATATCATATCAACATTGCCGGTTCCGGTTTGGCTTTGCACGGATTTACTGCCGGCGGAGGAGCGACCAATTTTGCCTTAACCGCCGTACCCGGCAAAACTTACATCGCGCCTTTCAGTTATTTCTTGCTGACTTCGGCCACCAATTACAGCGGTTCGGTTCCGGCCGACGCCACTTTCAATAACTTGGCCACCGATATTTTAATCGCCAGCAACGGCGGGCTGTCTCTGGCTACTTCCACCACGGTTGCCAACGCCACCAGCACTAAAGTGGATATGCTTTGCTACGGCGTCCAGCCGACGGCCAATTGCGAAAATTCCGACACGGCCAGTTCGGAAAGGGCCGCCGCTTTGGCGGAAGACGGCTCGTCTTTGGAAAGAATCGCCCAGGGCTATCCCAACGCCACTTCCACCAATATATTATTGGCTTCCGGCGGAGCCCATTATATGATGGGCAACGGCGTGGACAGGGACGACAATTCGGCCGAATTCGCGGCTCAAACGGTTTCTAATCCGCAAAACACGATGAGTCCTAAGGAAATGTCTTTTGACGGCGGGTTCACGGATAATTCCGCGCCTCGCGTAACGGGTTCTTATCCGCAAAACGGAATGACCAATGTCCCCGTGGATATGTCGTTTATTGGTTTTATGTTTGACAAGTCTTTGCAGTCCGGCACCATCGCCTCGGCCAGCGCCACCACTTCCGTCACTCTTAAAGCCGGAGGAACAGGCGCCAATCTTTGCGCTTCCGTAACTTACAATCCGATGCCCTCCAGTTTTGAGCCGTCCGGCAAATGCGTTCTTTCCGGCAGTCTCTCGCCTAGTACTTCTTACACTTTTGAAATCGGCGCCAGCGCGGCTTCGGCCATTCGCGATATTTCCGGCAACCAGATGGACCAGGATTCTTTCCAACCCGGCATCCAGTCTTACACGGCCGCATTTACCACCGGCGTGTCCGGCCAGACGATGACCAATCTGGCTCCGCCCAGCGTTACCGGCAGTATGCCATTTCCGGGCAGTTTCAATCTTCCGACCAATATCACCAAGTTTTTCATTTCGTTCAGTCAGGCGATGAATGCCGGCACTCTTACCGCTTCCAACATCAGCCTATTCAGCAACGCCGCCGGCGTTAAGACCCCGATTTCCCTTTCCGGCGCCAATTTCTCTTACGACGCCACCACGACCACTCTCACCATCAGCGGTTTTACGGCTTTGGCGAATAACACTCAATACGAGATAGTCATTGACGGCAACGACGGCGGAGGCGATACGACCGGCGTCAAAAGTTCCAACGGCGTTCTTTTGCCGATGCCCCAATGGATGATTCCGTTTGGCGCGGGTACGGCGGATGCGACGGGTCCTTCGGTTATCGCCGCTTTGCCGGTAGCCGCCGGCGCAACCAATGTGCCGCTCAATAATGTTTCCTTTATTTTAACTTTTAACGACCACATTGACCTGTCCACTGCCACTTCCGGCGCGGCAACGCTGGGAATAGACGGCGGCGGCGCCACTGTGCCCTCCACTTTTTCTTACGACCCGGCTTCCAAAGAAGGGACTTTGCTTTCCACCAACCTTTTGCCAGCCGGCCAGAATATGACTTTGACCGTTAAAGGAGCCAGCCTTAAAAATGTTTCCAACATGGCTATGGGCAGTAATTATACTCTTGGATTTTCCACAGAAATCAGTAATTCCGATGAAACCGCGCCTTCAATCGTGGCCGTCAGCGCCGATGATTTCGCCATCGCCGTTTCGTTCAACGAAGCGGTCAATTCCACCGACGCCGTTGATTTGACCAAATACTCTATTTTGGCCAACAGCCAGACGATGACTTTAAGCGCCATGGCCGGCCATAGCATTACCTACAACGCCACCAGAAACACCGCCAAAATTCAAGGAGTGAGAATGCCGGCCGGTTCTTCGTTTTCCGTAACCGCCTCCAATATCAGGGACATTTCCGGCGTTAATATGACCTCTTCCACGATGTCCGGCACGATTATGTCGTTTGCCGTATCCGGCGGAATGCTTGAGCCGGGTATGGGCGGCGGCAGTTTCGGCGCTCCGCCTCCTTCCACGACTTTCAGCGGCGTAGGCGGAGTGAGCGGATTTATGCCTCCGGCCAACATTATGGTGATGAACAGTATGACCAGCGCCAGCTCCACCTACGGTTTTGAGATTCCTCTTTCCAGCCAAATTCCGCTAGGCGGCCAGATTGTCATTACTTTCCCGTCCACTTCCGACTTTGGGCTTTGCTGTGTCGCCACTTCTTCCGCCACAATGAAGATGCTTAACGATATGAATAAGGACATCAACGGTCCTGGAACGGGAGCGATCGGCATCAAAACCATCGCCAAAAACGCCCAATCCAAAACCATAACCTTGACTTTGGATACTGCCACCAGAAGCGAGAGCGGCGACTATCACGATTTCTTGAGATTCGGTTTGACCGACATTAAAAATCCGTCCGTCGCCAAAGGCGCCGACACCAGCGGCTATGGTTTGGATATAAAAACCAAAAGCGCCGACGGAGCCACCGTTATTGAGTCCGGCTTCAGCGTCAATCCGGTTTACATCGGCGGAGGCAGTTTGGGCGGAACGGCCACGACCACCGTCCAAGGCAAGATTGTCAGCGCTTACGACGGAACGACCGGCTTGGACGGAGTCAATGTAATGTTGCAATCGCCGGCGCTTGGGCCGATGCCCAGATCCGTTTCCACTTCCGGCGGAGGAAATTATTCTTTCACCGATTTGCCGGTCAACAACGATTACTTCATCTTCACCGAGTCTTTTATTACTCCGTCCAGCACCACGACCAATTACTTCGGCTTCGGCGAGCCGTCTCCGATGAGAGCCACTTCCACCAGTATTATCAACAGAAACATCAGCCTGACTTCGGCTGTCGGCGGGGTTTCCTTCGCCGTTAATTTAACGGCCGCCGCCGCCGTCTTTGCTTCCGGCGAGCAAATAGACATTTTTGCCGGAGGGCCGGGGCAATTTACGGTCCAAACCGACACGCCCGGAACTGACGCGTTAACTGCTTCCCTTAGGAAAACCCTTAATCTTCCCAAACAAAACGGATTTTGGACTATCGGCATCGGACCGGCTATGCCCAAAGACGGAATGATGATGGGGCCGCCGCCGGCTCCGGCTTGGACAATGCCTAAACCGTTACAACTTAATATGACCGGCTGTCCGGACAGTTGCGTTCTTACCGACAGCGGTTTGCCCAAAACAAGCCACACCTTCACCATTTCCGCCGCCAGCAAAACAATCCCCGGCGTAGTCAAAGATGCCAGCGGAACGACGATAGCCAACGCCATGGTTTTTGCTTTCTCGCCGTCGCAAGGGAATGGCACCCAAGGACAAAGCGACACCAGCGGAAAATTTTCCCTTAATGTCGGCGAGGGTTCTTACAATGTCGGCGCTTTCTTCCCCGGTATGGGCCAGAGCCGGGAGCTTTCCGTGGAAGTTACTTCGGCCGTTTCCAATTATGTCTTCGTGGACGGTTCCAAAACTTCGTCCACCGGCCAGACCGGCGCCAATCCGTTCGTTTTGACCATCAAGAAACCTTCTTACACCATTACCGGCAAGGTTAGCGACGGCTCCAACAATATCGCCAACGCCCCTGTTTTCGCCTATAGAACAGACGGGCCGGGCAATGCCAACGCTATGACCGACAGCTCCGGCAATTACACTTTGTATGTGGATAACGGCGCCTGGCAAGTCGGCGCCCATGTGCCCGGTTACGGCCGAATGGACAACCAATCGGTAACGGTTGCCGGCGCCAATCAGAGCGGTGTCAACTTCGCCCCGTCCGGCTCAACGACTTATTGGAGCGTGATGGGCGCCGTTTTTGAAAGCGCCAACGACGTGATAAACTCCGGCGAAGGAATCGCCAATGTGATAGTTTCCGCCCGGTCATCCAGCGACGGCCGGATTTATGACACCAAGACCGGTTCTGACGGCGCCTACACTTTGCGCGTTCCGCAGTTGGCCACTTCCACCGGCCAATATATTTTAGATATTTTCAAACCCGGCTACGGCAAAATCGCTCCGATTAACGAAAACCTAACGGCCATTCCCAAATTCGGCATTGTCGCCACGACCACTTGGAATGTCCGCGTCAACGCCAGAAAAACCGTAACCGTCAACTTCAAAGACGGTTCCGGCAATTTCCTCACCATTCCCGAGGCGTTCATAGATTTGTTTGACATTGCCAAAAATTCCGGCAACCATACCGAGCTTCGCAACGGCACTTCCACTTCTTTGCAAGTTCCCAATATGTCTTCCACCACCATCCGCGTCTTTATTCCGTCCGTTCCGTCCAGCGGCATTTCTTACGACACCGACAACGGCGCCAACACCTCGTTCTACGACGCGGGTAAAACGATTCTTAATGTTGACGGAACAGGCGGAGACGGCAACGAAACGATAAAAGTCGTCGTCAGCTCCACCTTAAGGACGATTTCCGGCGCGATTTATCACACTTCCGCCACCTCCGGCAATGAATTGAGAGACGTCTGGATTGATGTCGCCAACACTTCCAACGGTATGCATTACGGCGTGTCGGCCACTTCCACCAACGGCTACAGTCTCCAGCTGGCCGAAGGCACTTACAAAATTATCGCCGCCAAACCGGGCTATATTATGACGCCGCAAACTCTGGTCGTGTCCGCCAACGCCACCTTGAACTTGGTTATGACTTCCGCCGCTTACACCATATCGGGCAGTGTAACGGCCGGCGGTTCGGCGGCGCCTTACGCCTTCGTCCGAGCCGAGAAGACCACCGGCGGTTCGGCCGTAACTCAAGCCGACGCCAGCGGCGCTTACACCTTGAGCGTTGATTCCGGTTCTTGGAGAGTCTACGCCGCTTCCGACAAATATTCCGAAGCCGGTTATGCCAGCAATCCGGTCAGCGTTTCCGGAAATGTGTCAAGCGTGAATATCGCTTTGACCAGCGCCGCCAGCATTCAGGATGTCCTGATGACTTCCAACACTTTCAAAGACACGGCCTCCGGTTCGTTTGAAGACACGACCGTCAAGACAAAAGTAACCATTGACTCCGGCGGGCTGGGCCAATCCGGCAGCGACTCTTACATTACCGCCAAAGAAACGGTCAATTATCCCAACACCCCTCTCGTTAATGTCATCGCCAACAAGGCCAAAGACATCAGCGCTTATTCCGGCGACAGCCAGGTGAAAAATTTATCCTCCGGCAAAACAGCCACTATTGAGCTTACTTACACCGTCGCCGAATTGGCTGTTTCCGGCATAGACACGCCGGCCGAAGTGGCGCAATTGAGCGTTTCCACCGTCAACGACCAGAAGGAATGGGAATCGCTCAACACTTCCGCCACTTACTATGATTCCAGCGGCAACGCTATGTCGGCTGGCGATGTTACTTCCACTTTGAGCAATGTGGCCCAAGTGGTGTTTGCCACCACCGAAGCGACCCACTTCTCGCCCTACGCCTTGACGCAAGCCAGCGACCCGACGGCTCCAGCGACGCCTTCCGGCTTGGCCATCTCCACTCCGTCTTCCGCCACCGCCCTAACTATTACTTGGACAGCTAACACGGAAAGCGATTTGTCCGGTTACTATGTCTATAGAGACACTTCCAATAGCGGCAGTTTCCCGCTCGTTGCCACCGTCAGCGCGAATTCATACACCAATACCGGATTAAGCGCGGCCACGACTTATTACTATAAAGTTGGCGCTTATGATACCAGTTCTTTTGAATCAACAGCCACCGAAGCGGTTTCCGCCAAAACATTAAGTGCCGACAGCGGCGGAATTATGAGCGGCGGAGGAGGTGGCGGAGCCCCCACGCCCGTCTACACCGTCATCCCAGGCGCAGCTTCATCCGCTTCCAGCCAAGGCGCGACCGTAACCCAGACAACCACTCCTTCGGCAACCTCAGGACAGGCGGCAAGTCAGGCAAAAGTAACCATCACTATCACCAAAGTTCTGAAACTAGGTTCGGAAAATAAGGAAGTCAGACAGCTTCAAGAATTGTTGGCCAAGGACACGGGAATCTATCCCGAAGGTAAAGTTACCGGTTACTTCGGCGCTTTAACCAGAAAAGCCGTCCAGAATTTCCAGAAGAAATACGGCATCGCTTCAAGCGGAAATGAGAACACCACCGGTTACGGTTTGGTTGGTCCGAAAACATTGGCTAAAATTAAGGAAGTGTTTGGAACTTCAGCAGCCGGTTCAGGACAATCTGTTTCTATTGACACCACCGCTTCCAAATCCCGGCAAATTCAGCAAATTCAAACCTTGATTAACCAGCTTTTAGAACAAGTCAAAGCTTTGCAGGCGAAGAAAGCCAGCCAGTAGGAAATAACCCTCCTCGACATCGGATGTCGAGGAGGGGAGTTATCCACAGGTGCGATTTGTTGTTACTTATAACAGCGGGAGTATAATAAAAGTTACCAAGTGAAAACTTGGCAGTCGATTTAATTATTAGGAAATTTTTAGTATTAAAAGATAATTTATCAGTTTAAATAATTTATGAAAAGCAATAATTTTTTTCGTGTCGCCTTGTCGGTGTTCGTGTCGTTTGTGTTTGTCTTTGCGGTAACATATGCGGCGACGACAATCAGCACCAGCATCAGCACGGGCGGGACATTGACGGTAAACGACACTAGTACCTTGACGGGCGCGGTAACGTTGGGGACGGATTTAACCGTCACTTCCGGAACCAGAGTGGGCGCGGACGCGTCGGGCGGACACATCACCGCTTTGGCGGATGACAGTTTGTTCGTTGAAGGGCAGTCGGAATTTGACGGCACTTCCTGGTTTGACGGTTCTTTGAGAGCGTCAAGCACATTGATGGCCACCGGAGCGGCTATCTTGTATTCCACTTTGGATGTGACCGGCAAAACCACTTTGGCCAACGCTTCCAGCACTATACTGACGGTTTCCGGCAATACTTATCTGGCCACGACGACTTTGTCCAGCGGCGGTTCTTTAACTTTGGGCACCTTAGCCGCGGATCCTTCCAGCGCTACTAACGGTCAAATGTATTACAGCACCGGCAGCGGGGCGATAAGAGTTTATCAAGGCAGTTCCTGGACGACTCTTGGCGCCGCCAACGGCTGGACGGATGGGGGAGCCACTGTTTATCCGACCGCTATGGCCGACCAATTCTTGATCGGCACCACTTCGGTTTCCGGACTTTCCCAATTAACGGTTGAAGCCACTTCCACCGCCGGGATTCCTTTAACTCTAAGGGGATTTACCGGTCAAACAGCCAACTTGTTTGTCGTTGAGAATGTGGGAGGAACGGATCTTTTTACCATAGACGCTTTGGGCAGACTTACTTCCAATCTTGATGTTAACGGATACGCCACCACCACCGCATCCAACGGCAACTTTGCCACAAAAGGAGCCTTGTCTGTTACAAACTTAAGCACCTTGCTTGGCGGAGCTACCACCACCATTTTAACGCTTCTTAACGGCGAAATTATCAGCAACGGCACCGATGGTGTCATTCAGCTTGGCGGTGTGGCCTCCACTACCTCCATTACTTTGCTCAATGGCGAAACGATTACCAACGCCACTGATGGCACGATAGCTCTTACGGGCGCGTTAACTGTTTCTAGTGTTTCCAGTTTTACCGGTTTGGCCACTTTGCTTGACGGCGCCACTACCACTACATTGACCTTACTTAACGGCGAGATAATCAGCAACGGCACGGACGGAGTGATCCAACTTGGCGGCATCGCTTCCACGACTTCACTTACATTGTTAAACGGGGAGACAATTACCAATGCGACTGACGGAGAGGTTCAAATTACCGCCACGACCTTGAAGCTTATCGGCACCGCCAGCACTTCGGCCATCAAGGTTGGAGACGAGCCGGCCACGCCGGAAATTCAAGGTATGGTCTTTGGATATTGTTCTTTCGGAAATGTAACGCTGGCCGCTTCTTCAACGGAGGGATTTGCCAATTGCACAACCGTACCAGTGGGCGCGTTATTAGCGAATGATCGTGTTTTTGTGCAAGCCACAAGTTCGTTTGAAAGCATGTATGTAATTACGGCCGCATCAACGACAGGCGTAAGCACCATTCAATTGCGCATTCTCAACACCGGTCTTGGCGTCGCAGACGGCGAGCTTACCGGCACTTCCATCAACTTTTGGGCGGTTCGTTAAAGGCTAGTTGTAAAACATTAAAATTATGAAAACTTATTTAACAGCCTTGCTATCCTTTCTAATTGCTCCTCTAATTGCTCCCGTTTTGGCTTTTGGCGCGTTGGATGTAACCTTGTCCGAATCGTCCGTCGTAAGCGTGGGAGGTTACAGTCTGGTTGTCAGCGGTAGCGCCAACTTTGATTCAATATTGGTTGAGAGTTCCAGTTTTTCCATCCAATTGTCTCCGGGCGCGAGCGTCACGGTAACTTCCTCCGATAGAAAAGCGTTCACCACTTCTCCCACCACTTACACCACTTCGCAAACTTGCAGCGCTTCTCAATCATTAGTTACTCTGGCTATGGTCTCCGGGCCGGTAACCACGGTAACGGTAACCCCCAGTTCTTCCAACTGCACCCTTTCTGAAGGTGGAATTATTAGTGGAGGCGGAGGCGGTGGTGGAGGCGGTGCCCCCACTCCCGTCTACACCGTTATCCCTGGGACAAGTTCCAGCGCCGCTTCTTCGGTTGCTTTCAGCCAAGGCGCGACGATAACCCAGACGACAACCGGCCAAACAACCACCAAAACCATCAGCACTCCTTCCGGCGTTACAATTACCATCACCAAATCCCTAAAAGTCGGTTCCCAAAACAGCGAAGTCAAAGCTTTACAGCAAGCTTTATCCCAAGACAAGACCATCTATCCGGAAGGTTTAGCCACCGGCTACTACGGTCCGGCCACTCGCAACGCCATCATCCGATTCCAGAAGAAATACGGCATTGAACCCGTCGGCTATGTCGGCCCTCAAACCAGAAAGAAATTGAATGAGATTTATGGACAAACCCAAGCCGCGACTTCTTCCGCTTCTTCCGCCGCCGCTTCGTCAGTTTCATCAGTCGCTCCGTCAAGTTCTTCCAAAATCCAGCAAATTCAAACCTTGATTAACCAACTTTTGGAGCAAATCAAAGCCTTGCAAGCGCAGAAAACCAGCCAGTAGGAAATAACCCTCCTCGACATCGGATGTCGAGGAGGGGAGTTGACAGGTTTTAAGTTATGGATATAATGGGCGCTATACTATAAATATAGAAGGTTTGGTCATAAAGTCCTTAAAAGATAAAGGATTTTAGTGTTTGTATGTTTAAATTTTCTAATTAATTTTTCGCCGGGAATCCCTATTATAAAATAAGGGTTTTTTAATTTTTTAAATAATCAAATTAATAATGAGCAAAAAATCTTTCGCCAAACTTAACGACCCGGTATTGCCCTTGCCGAACCTGGTAAAAATGCACACGGATTCTTATCAATGGTTTATAACGGAAGGACTGACGGAATTGTTTCAGGAATTTTCTCCCATTCACGATTATTCCCAGAAAAAATTCACCCTTGAGTTCACCGGATTTTCTTTGGACGAGCCGAAGCATAACGAGTTTTCCGCTAGAGCCAAAAACCTGACTTTGGACGCTCAATTGAAAGTAAAACTGAAACTTACCAATAAAGAAATCGGCCAAGTCAAAGAACAGGAAATATTTTTGGCCGATTTTCCGGTTATGACCGGCCGGGGAACTTTTATCATCAACGGAGTGGAAAGAGTGGTGGTGCCTCAATTGGCCAGGTCTTTCGGCGTGCAGTTTAACGCCAACCTGATAAAGGGCAAAAAATATTTCAGCTCAAAAATAATTCCTTCCCGGGGCATCTGGATTGAAATTGAGACAGAACCGGACGGAGTTATTTACGCCAGAATTGACAACAAAAGAAAAATTCCCATTTCTTCGCTTTTCAGGATATTCGGCTTGAAGAGCAACGCCGATATAGAAAAAACTTTTTCCAAAGCAGACACCGGGCCGGTTTCGTTCATCAAAAAAACTCTGGAAAAAGATTCCGCCAAAACAATGGAAGAATCTTATGTGGAGCTTTACAGAAGATTGAGACCGGGCGAGCCGATGGATATGCTCGGGTTTGAAAACAGTAAAACTTACATTGACGGAATTTTTGACAAAGAAAGATATGACCTTTCTCGCATAGGAAGATACAAACTGAACAACAGGTTGGGCAAGCCGACGGACAATATAAAAAAAGAACCAAAAATTATCACCCTGGAAGATATTGTCGGCATTGTTTCCAAAATCATAGAGCTGAACAATAATCCTTTGGCCCAGCCGGACGATATTGACCATCTCGGCAACCGAAGAATAAGGTGCGTAGGAGAGCTTTTACAGCAAAGATTGAGGGCGAATATGGTCAAGATGAAAAGGAATATCCAAGACAGAATGTCCACGGCCGACCCGGCCACTTTGGCGCCGGCGCAGATTGTCAACAACAGGACTTTTATGTCGGCGGTCAGGGATTTTTTCCTTACCAACCAGCTTTCCCAGTTTATGACCCAAAAAAACACGCTGGATGAGATGGAACACTTGAGAAGAGTTACGGCTTTGGGACAAGGGGGCTTAACTCGAGAAAGGGCCGGTTTTGAAGTCAGAGATGTCCATTCGTCTCACTACGGAAGAATTTGCCCGATTCAAACTCCGGAAGGAGCGAATATCGGCTTGGTTGTCCATTTAGCCGTTTATGCCAGATTAAACGAATTCGGCATTTTGGAAACTCCTTACCGGAAAGTCGTGAAAGGAAAAGTTACCAACGAGGTTGTTTATCTTAACGCGCTGGACGAATCCAATTACAACATCGCCCACAGCGAGGCGAAGTATGACCAAAAAACCGGAGAAATATTGGAAAAAGAAGTGGAAGCCAGAGTTATGTCTCAACCGGGATTGGTGATTAAGAATGATGTTCATTTTATGGATATGACGCCCAATCAGGCTTACAGCGTGGCCACCAGCATGATTCCATTTCTTGACCACGACGACGCCACTAGGGCTTTGATGGGCTCCAATATGCAAAAACAAGGCGTGCCTTGCATCTTGCCGGAAGCGCCGCTGGTCGGAACCGGCATGGAAGACCGAGCCGCCAGAGACATCGGCCGGATGGCGCTCTGCGAAAACGACGGAACGGTAGAATATGTTGACGCTTCCAAGATAATAATTAAAGAAGAGGGCTCGCCTCGCGGCGTAGCGGGCAGGAAAAAAAGAGAATATAATCTGGCCACTTTCCTGCGGTCCAACGCTTTAACGGCCACGCATCACCGGCCGATTGTCAATGTCGGCGATAAGGTTAAAAAAGGCGATGTTTTGGCGGATAATTATTCCAGCGACGGAGGGAGAATGGCTTTGGGGCAGAATGTTTTGGTCGCTTTCTTGTCCTGGAAAGGGTCAAACTTTGAGGACGCCATTATTCTTTCGGAAAGAATGGTCAAAGAAGACAAATTCACTTCCGTTCATTTGGAAGAATTTTCCATAAACATCAGAGACACCAAGCTCGGGCCGGAAATCACCACTTACGACATACCCAATGTCGGCGAAGAGAAACTTAAGGACTTGGACGAAGACGGCATTGTCAGAATCGGCGCCGAAGTTAGGGCGGACGACATTTTAGTCGGGAAAATTTCTCCCAAAGGAGAAGTGGAGCTGACCCCGGAAGAAAGGCTTCTGCGTTCTATTTTTGGCGAGAGAGCCAGAGATGTTAAAGATACTTCATTAAGACTTGACCACGGCAAGCAAGGTCGGGTCATCGGAATCAAAGTTTTTTCCCGAGATATGGGAGACAAGCTGGAACCCGGAATAATCAAACAAGTCCATGTTGAAATCGCCAAATTGAGAAAAGTTTCCGTCGGCGACAAGCTAGCCGGCCGGCATGGCAACAAAGGCGTTATTTCCAAAATACTGCCCTTGGAAGATATGCCGTACCTGGAAGACGGCACGCCGGTGGACATTATTCTTAACCCGCTGGGCGTGGCCAGCCGTATGAACATCGGCCAAATTTTGGAAACTCATCTTGGCTGGGCGGCGGAAAAACTCGGTTATCACGCCATTACGCCCGGTTTCCACGGAGCCACGGAAGATGAAATCAGAGAGGAGCTTAAAAAAGCCGGTTTGCCCGAAGACGGCAAAGTCAATCTTTGCGATGGCAGGACGGGAGAATTTTTTGACCAAAAAGTGACGGTGGGTCAAATTTATATGATGAAACTGGACCATATGGTGGAGGACAAGATTCACATGAGATCCATTGGGCCGTATTCTCTTATCACCCAACAGCCGCTGGGAGGAAAGTCCCAAGGCGGAGGCCAGAGGCTTGGAGAAATGGAGGTCTGGGCTTTGGAAGGTTACGGCGCCGCCCATACTTTGCAAGAAATGTTGACTGTCAAATCCGATGACATCACCGGCCGGGCTTCGGCTTACAATTCCATAATCAGGAGCGAAAGATTCAAGAGCCCGCATTTGCCCGCGTCATTTCATGTTTTGGTGAGCGAATTAAGGGGTTTGGCCTTGGACATAGACATAAAGAAAACGCAAAATTAGAAATTAGAAATTTTTAAAGGTATGGATACAAAAGTCACCGATTTTGAATCAATAGTTCTCAAACTCGCTTCTCCTGAAAGGATTTTGTCCTGGTCCCGCGGAGAAGTGACCAAGCCGGAAACTATCAATTACCGAACCCAGCGTCCGGAAAGAAACGGCCTTTTTTGCGAAAAGATATTTGGGCCGGAAAAAGATTTTGAATGCTATTGCGGCAAATACAAAAAAATAAGATACAAGGGCATAATCTGCGAAAAGTGCGGCGTGGAAGTGACCAACTCCATCGTGCGGAGAGAAAGAATGGGCCATATCGCTTTGGCCGCGCCGGTTTCCCATATCTGGTTTTTGAAAGGGGCGCCTTCGCGGATAGGCATGCTTTTGGATATCAAATCAACCGACTTGGACAAAGTTATTTACTTTGCCGGCTATATCATCACAAAGGTTATTGAAAGCGAGAAGGCGGCCGCTTACAAAAATTTGGATTCCGAATACAAAACCAAGCTCAAAGAAGTTCAGACAAAAGAAGAAAAAGATGTTTTGAAAAACTCAATGCTGAAGGCCAAAGGCGAGCTTGACACTTTGGTTTTATACAGAGTGCTTTCCGAGCTTGACTATTACGGTTTGAGCATGAAATACGGCGAGATATTTGAAGCGGAAACTGGGGCGGAATCCATTTATAACATTTTCAAAAAGATAAATTTGGACGAGTTTAAAAGCAAACTGGAACCATTGACGGAAACGGCGACGGCGCAAGACAGAGCGAAGATTATCGCCCGAATCAATCTGGTAAAATCAATGAAGCGCGCCGGCGTACGGCCGGAGTGGATGTTTTTGACCGCGCTTCCCGTCATTCCGCCGGCCTTGAGGCCGATGGTGGCTCTAGACGGAGGAAGGCACGCCACTTCCGATTTGAACGATTTATACCGAAGAGTCATCAACAGAAACAACCGCTTGAAAAAATTGGTGGAGATAAAAGCGCCGGAAGTGATTTGCCGCAACGAAAAAAGAATTTTGCAGGAAGCGGTGGACGCCCTGTTGGACAACACTATGAGGAGGAGCCAAAATACGGCTTTGGCTCAAGGGAAGAGAAGGCCGCTCAAGTCGCTGGCGGAAATGTTGAAAGGCAAACAAGGGCGATTCAGGCAAAACTTGCTCGGAAAAAGAGTGGACTATTCCGGTCGGTCGGTTATCGTCGTCGGTCCGGAACTCAAGATGAGTCAATGCGGCTTGCCCAAGCACATGGCTTTGGAATTGTTCCGTCCGTTTGTCATCGCTGAACTCATCAAAAAAGAAATCGCTTACAATATCAGAGGCGCCGGAAAACTGGTGGACGAAAAAATTCCGGAAGTCTGGGCCATCTTGGAAGAAGTCATTAAAGACAAGAGAGTTCTGCTCAACCGCGCTCCTTCTTTGCATCGCTTGAGCTTCCAAGCTTTCCAGCCGGTTTTAATCGGCGGAAACGCCATCCAGCTTCATCCGATGGTTTGCCACGGATTTAACGCCGACTTTGACGGCGACCAGATGGCCGTCCATGTTCCTCTCGGCCCGGAAGCTCAAGCGGAAGCCAAAGACATCATCGCCTCGGTGAAAAATCTTTTAAGGCCGGGGAACGGCGAGCCGATTGTGGATCCGTCTCAAGATATAGTGATGGGCTGTTATTGGCTGACCAAAATTAAGCAATCCGCCCAAGGAGAGGGAAATTATTATTCGTCTCCCAATGACGCCATTTTGGCCAATAGTTTTGGAAAAGTTGACATAAGGGCGAAAGTAAAAGTTCTGCCGGACGAATTGCCGAAGTACAAAATCTTCAACGGAGAAATTTTTGAAACGACTGTCGGCCGGCTGATGTTCAATGGCACCTTGCCGGACGATTTTCCTTACATCAACGAAGAAACGGGCAAAAAAATCCTGTCATCGCTTGTCGCCCGGTTGATTGAAAAATACGGCATTGACGCCGCGCCGGATATTTTGGACAGGATAAAAAATTTCGGATTTAAATATGCGACTGTTTCCGGCATAAGCTGGGGTTATCATGACCTTAAATTGCCGAAAAAAAAGGGAGAAATTTTGGCGGAAGCGGAAAAACTGGCCGTTGAAATCAAAGGCCAATACCAAGACGGCCTTTTGACCGATTCGGAAAGATACAACAAGGTTATAGAAATTTGGCAGGGAGCGAAGAATAAAATTGAGGATTTGGTTCCGGAAACTATGGACAAAATGGGCCCGATTTACGCTATGGTAACTTCCGGCGCCAGAGGTTCGCTAAGCCAGCTGGGGCAGATGACGGGCATGAAGGGTCTTATGATAAATCCGGCCGGCAAGATTATTGATTTTCCGGTCCGGTCCAGTTACAAAGAAGGATTGGGAATTTTGGAATATTTCATCACCACTCACGGCGCCAGAAAGGGCGAGGCCGACACTTCTTTGAAGACTTCCAAAGCCGGTTACCTGACCAGAAGGCTGGTGGATGTCTCTCATGATGTCGTCGTTACTGAAGAAAATTGCGCCGATAAAGAAGGAATTATCGTCTCAAGAAAAATGGTGGAAAGCTACGGCAAAAAACTTTCCGCCAGGATTTTTGGCCGGACACTCTCCTCTTCCGCCGGCAATTTCAAAAAAGGCCATCTTCTGACGATGGCAGATGCCAAAGAATTGGAATCGTCGGACATTGAAGAAGTCAATATCTATTCTCCGATAACCTGTCAGGCGAAAAGAGGAATCTGCCGAAAGTGCTACGGTTATGACCTCGGTTCCGGCGCTCCGGTTAAAATCGGAGAGGCTGTCGGCATCATCGCCGCCCAGTCCGTCGGAGAACCGGGCACCCAGCTGACGATGAAGACTTTCCATAAGGGAGGCATCGCCGGCGGCGGAGACATCACTATGGGACTTCCCCGCATTGAAGAAATTTTCTTGTTGAGGATTCCGAAAAGTCCGGCCGTGATTTGCGACGCGGAAGGAGAGGTTCTGGAAATAAAACAAGCGGGAGAAGAGCTTGATTTAAAAACGACCGACAAGATTATCACCATCCTTATTGATAAGGAAACGGCAAAAACAGACAAAGAGTCAAAAGAGTTTTACATACCTTTCGGTCGATTCGTCACGGTTAAAAAAGGAGACAAGCTGAAAGCGGGCGATGTTTTGACTGACGGATCTCTCAATATAAAAGAATATTTTGCCATAGCCGGCAGGGATAAGACGCAAGAATACATCCTTAAAGAAGTTGACAAGGTTTACTCTATGCAAGGCGCTTCCATCAATGAGAAGCATATTGAAGTCATAATCAAGCAGATGTTTTCAAGACTTAAAGTCATTGACGCGGGAGATACCAACCTTAACGCCGGAGAAGTCGTTAACAGCCAAAAAGCTTTGGAGGAGAACGAAAGGGCGGAAAGCGAAGGAAAAAATCCAGCCAAGCTTGAGTCAACGGTTCTGTCCATAGACAAAGTGGCTTTGTCCGCCGCCGGCTTTTTGTCCGCCGCATCTTTCCAGGACACGGCCAGGGTTTTGATAAAAACGGCGGTTATGGGCGGAGAAGACAAACTCATCGGGCTGAAAGAAAATGTCATAATCGGCAGGCTGATTCCCGCGGGAACGGGATTTAGGAAGGAATATGTAAAAGAAGAAGACAAGCTGGAAATTGATAAACAATAGATTAAGGGCTGGCAGAAATTAGAAATTAGAAATTTTTAAATCTATGTCTTCTACCGTAGAACAAATAAAATCTCGTCTTGACATAGCGGATGTGGTTCAGAGCTATGTCAAGCTCCAAAAAGCGGGCGCCAACTTCAAAGCCAACTGCCCGTTTCATAATGAAAAAACTCCTTCTTTTTTTGTCTCTCCCGCCCGCCAATCGTGGCATTGCTTCGGCTGTTCCCGCGGCGGAGATATGTTCAGTTTCGTTATGGAAGTAGAAGGGGTTGATTTTTTGGAGTCGCTGAAAATTCTGGCCGACAAGGCGGGAGTGGAGGTAGAAAAAATTGACAAAAAACAGCAAAACGAAAGATTGAGGCTACTTCAGCTTATGGACGAATCGGTAAGATTTTATGAAAGTGAATTGAGAAAAGCTGCCGATGTCGTCGCTTATCTTAAGAAAAGAGGAATGAAAGGAGAGACGGCTAAATCTTTCAATGTCGGATTCGCGCCGGCCGGCTGGAGGAATTTATACGATTATTTGAAAAACAAAGGCTACTCCGATTACGAGACGGAAAAAGCGGGAATGGCAGTGAAATCGGCCAAGGCGCAAGCCGGATATTACGACCGATTCAGGAGCAGGATAATGTTTCCGATTTTAAATTCTTCCGGGCAAACGGTCGGATTCAGCGGCAGAATTTTCGGCGAAGAGGGAACCGATTCGGGGGGCAAATACATAAATTCTCCGCAGACGATTCTTTACGATAAATCCAAGATTTTATACGGTTTTGACAAGGCGAAAAACGAGATAAGAAAAAAGGACGCCTGCGTTATCGTGGAGGGGCAGATGGACGCAGTAATGTCCCATCAAGCTGGAGTCGTTAACGCTGTCGCCGTATCGGGAACGGCCTTGACCGTTGAACATTTGAGGCTGATAAAACGGCTGACCGAAAAAATAATAATGGCTTTTGACAAAGACGAAGCCGGAGCGAGAGCGTCAAGCAAAGGGATTGATATGGCGCTGGCGGAAGGATTTGAGGTTAAAATCGCCGTTTCTCCTTCCGGCAAGGACCCTGCCGACGCTGTTTTGGACAGCCCGGAGTCTTGGGTAAAAGCGGTAGGCGAAGCCAAGAATGTTATAGAATTTTATCTGGAATTGTTTGACGAAAGGAAAGACATAGAGAGGAAAATTTTGCCGTATATCGCCGTTTTGCAAAGCGAAATGGAAAAGGCCGGCTGGGTGAAAAAAATCTCCGAAAAATTAAAAATAAAAGAAGAGGCCGTTTGGGATGAGTTAAAAAAGGTAAAACTGGCTCCGAAACCGCGTGGCGGTTTAACCGCCACGCCAGACTTGGCGGTTAAACCGCCAAGTAAGCAAACAAGACTGGAATTTATGCGAAACAAGCTTCTGGGAATGGCGCTTTGGCAGAAAGACGCCAATGACCCGGGTTTGAAGCCGATTATTGACGAATTTGTCGCTCTTAAAAAGGAGGAGATTGAAAATTGTCCGCCAGAGAAAAAAAACAAATTGGCGCTGGAGGCGGAATTATTTTTCTCTGGAGCGGTTTCTTTGAAAGACGAGTTTTTAAAAATAAAAAAAGAAATTGAAAAAGAAGAGATAAAAGCGGAACTGGAAAACATGACGGAAAAAATAAAAGAATTGGAAATGGCGAACGAGTCCGAAGAAAGCGGCGAGGCGAAGTTAAAAAAATATCTGGACGATTTTCATAATCTTACCAAAAAATTAAACGACATTGTTTTCTTATGAACGAAGTGAATTAGAAAATAAGAAGCACCCTTGTGGTACAAAACAAAATGAAAAAAATAAAAAAGATGGCAAAATCGAATAAGCCCGCAGTCAAAGCGAAAAAGCCCGCCTCTTCGGCGGGTAAATCCAAAAAGACGGAAGAAATAAAAATCAAGATAAACAATCTCCTCAAAAAAGGCAAGGCGAGAGGTTTTGTCACTTACGGCGAGATTATCAAAGAGTTTCCGCACATTGAAGAAGATGTGGCGCTTTTGGACACGATTTACGACACTTTCAGCGAATCAAGCGTTGATGTCATTGAGAGCAAGGATATGATTGAATCGGAAGAAGTTGAGGGGAAAAAACTGGAACAGGGCTTGGACAAAGAATCCATAGACGCTGTCCAGATGTATCTTCGGGAAATAGGCAAAATTTCCTTGATTGATGCCGCCAAGGAAAGGGAATTGGCGAAAAGGATTGAAGAAGGCGACGAGGAGGCCAAAAATATCTTGATAAAAGCCAACTTGAGATTGGTTGTTTCTATCGCTAAAAGATATATCGGCCGAAGCCCCGATTTGTCCATTTTGGACTTGATTCAGGAAGGCAATTTCGGGCTGTTCCGCGCGGTGGAAAAATTCAACTGGCGAAAGGGCTACAAGTTCTCCACTTACGCCACTTGGTGGATACGGCAGGCGATAACTAGAGCCATCGCCGACCAGGCCAGAACCATCAGGATTCCGGTGCATATGATGGAAACAATTTCCAAATACAAACAGGTGTTAAGAAGGCTGTCTCAAGACTTGGGCCGGGAGCCGCTACCGGAAGAAATCGCCGCCGAAATGAATTTGGAAGTGGAAAAAATCCATCACATCCAAAAAATAGACCAAAGCACGGTTTCTTTTGAAGCGCCGGTTGGAGACGATGACGGCGATTCAACGCTGGGCGATTTTGTGGCCGATGATAAGATTCTCTCTTCCGACCGGCAGGCGGCCCAAAAGATTTTGACGGGGCAGTTCCAAGAAATTCTAAACGACCTTACGCCGAAAGAGCAAAAAATTCTTCAAATGAGATTCGGCTTGGGCGACGGCATAGTCCATACGCTGGAAGAAGTCGGCAAGGAATTCGGGGTAACCCGAGAACGCATCAGACAGATAGAAGCCAAAGCGCTGGAAAAAATCCGCCAGCACGAAAAATCGGAAAGACTGAAGAGTTATTAATGGCTAAGACGGTTTCCAAAATTTATTAACAAAATAAATTACAATGAGTACGATAGAATTTAGTGGCATAAGATCAAAACTTTACAAACAATGCTTAAGAGAATTTCCTCATGCCAGAAATGAAGACATTGAGGTTATGAAAAAATATCTTGCGCCAAAAAAGAATGAGACAATATTAGAGATTGGCGCCGGTAGTGGATTTTTTTCCCTAATTCTAGCCGATTTAGTCGAGAAAATAATTGTTTCAGATCCTTCAGAAGAACAACTGCAAGAAGTTAAAGATTTGAATAAAAAAAATATTCAAATTGTCGCAGATGGAGCGGATACTTTAAGCCTAGAAAAAGAAACAGTAGATGCTATTTGGTCGTTTGGTTCTCTACATCATTGCTTCAACAAAGCAAAATCTTTTCAAAATTTTGCTCATATTTTAAAAAAAAATGGAAGGTTGGCGATTGCCGATGTTTATCATGGCTCTAAATTGGCAAAACACTTTGATACTCAAGTGGCGAAGTTTTGCATAACCGGGCATGAAGTCGCATTTTGGACCGACGAATTTGCAAAAAGTCTTTGTTTTCTAGCAGGTTTTGATGAGCCTAAAATATACAGCCTGAATATTAATTGGAAGTTTAAAACAGAAGAAGAAATAGGTGTGTTTTTGTATAAAATACACGCAATGACAAAGACAACACCTGAAGAATGCTTGAGGGGTGCGAAGGAAATTTTAGGAGTAAGAAAGAAAAATGGATTATATTGTCTAAATTGGCCAATGAAAATAATGATTTCAAAAAAAATATAAGCGCAACTTGGACATTCAATGTCCAAGTTGCGAGTTAAAGGATCAAACAGAATGTTTTTTAAAATAAAAAATAAATTGGGACGGGCGAGGACGGGGGCGATTAAGACGGCTCATGGGGAGATTTTGACGCCCGGGTTCGCTTTTGTCGCCACACATGGAACGATAAAATCTTTGGATAAAAAAGAGCATAGCTTGGCGTCGCTGGAATTGACCATATCCAACACTTTTCATTTATTTGTAACGGGCAAAGTGAAGGAAATAAAAAAAGCTGGCGGATTGCATAAAAAATTCGGGTTGAAAAATCCGATAATGACCGACAGTGGAGGTTTTCAAGTCTTCAGTCTCGGCTGGGGGAAAGTTCACAAAATAGGCAAGGTGGATTATAAAAACAAACTATCGACATCGAATGTCGATACAACCAAAAACCCGGTCAAGATTGGTCGCAATGGAGTTGTTTTCACTTATGACGGAAAAAAATACGAACTTGACCCGAAAATTTCCATAAAGATACAGGAAGATTTGGGGGCGGATATAATTTTCGCTTTTGACGAGTGCACCTCGCCGCTTCACGGCTACGATTACAACAAAAAATCTTTGCGCAAAACTCACCGGTGGGCGAAAAAATGTTTGGAGGCGAAAAAGAAAAACGGACAAGCGCTTTACGGCATCGTGCAGGGAGGAATTTTTGAAGATTTGAGAAGAGAAAGCTCCGCTGTTATCGGCGCGCTTCCCTTTGACGGCTTCGGCATCGGCGGGTCTTTCGGAGAAAAACAGATGGGAGAAGTTTTGGGCTGGTCGTTGTCCGGCTTGCCGGAAGACAAACCAAGGCATCTTTTGGGCATTGGCGCCATCAAAGATATTTTTATCGGGGCGGAAAAAGGGATAGACACTTTTGACTGCGTCATACCCACTCGCGAAGCCCGGCATGGCGCTCTTTATTCCAAAAACGGCCGGCTGGACATCCAAAGGGGAATTTTTGCCAAAGATAATAAGGTGATAGAAAAAGGTTGTAAATGCGAATTGTGCTCCAGAGGACTAAAACGAAAAGACATCAGACAAATGTTTAAAGAAAACAGAGCAAAAGCCCAATCATTGGCCACTTTGCACAACATTTATTTCTACAAAACTTTGTTTGAAAAAATAAGAAAGGCGATTGATTCCGGAAAGTTAAGCAATTGGGAAAAACTGAAAAAAGAATACAGAAAATTGATTTGATTTGCGCATAGTTTTATCAAATGATAAGATGGGTTTAATAGTTATGAAACAAAAAATAAAAAAATTAAAATTGCCGTTAAGTAAAATGACTGGAAATGAAAAAGACTACACGGCTGTTTTGCTTGAAGATGTGAACAGTAACATTAAAGCGTTTTGGGAGGTTCTTTCCGGTGTTAAAGAGAAAGGAGATGCTACTTTTGAGCAAGTCGGCCTTATGACAGAAAAGATTGATGGTATAGAAATAAGACTTGATTCCATTGAAGGGCAACAGACTGAAACCAATAAAAGACTTGATTCCATTGAAGGGCAACAGACTGAGACCAATAAAAGGCTTGATTCCATGGATACTAGATTTAACAAAGTGGATGAACAATTAGATTCAATGAATGGGAGGTTTGATAGATTGGAATTTAAGTTGGACGACCTAATGAAAGAAGTTTCTTCCATTAAAGAAGAAATCAAGGTTTTAAAAACAGCTCTTTCATCAAAAGCGGACAAGGAAAAACTGGAAATTCTTGAATTTAAAATAGTAAGAATAGAAAGGCATTTAAAAATCGCCGGTTAAAAAGCAAATTTTTACTAAACTACTCTTAATCATGGAAAAGCATCCGTTACACCTCAAAAATCCCGAATTGCAAACATCTCCCGAAGTGCAACGGGCGGTTGAGCGTGAGGAGCAGAAAACGGGGGAAAGGGTGCCCAATGACCCGGCCGAGCGCATCGAGGCCTACATGGATCGGCTCGAGAACATCTTTCTCAATCCTGATGAGCGAAAATGCGAGCGTAATCTCGAAATGTTCCGGGACAAGATATACGATGCGCTTATCATAAAGCGCGAGAATTTCCCCGACAGCTACTTTGAACTCCAAAAACGTATAGCGCGAGAATGATGAGTCGTTCACCAAAGATGACCTTGTTTTGCTCTACGAAATCAACGGAACTATCGAGGGCTTCGGCTATCAGAAAGACCCGCGTATCGCCGAGCTTCGGCAAGGAAGAAATACCGAAGAAGACATGCTCGTCATATTTGAATGCACCAGAGATGAGATCGCTCATGTGCCGAGCCAAATAAATGAAAATACCAAAGCCTACATCGGTCAGCTTGAACCGGGCATATTCCAAAAACTGCCGGAAAATCTCGAACATGTGTATACGTCCTTTCCTGAAAAGAAAATTCGCAGAGAAAATGTCGAGATAGGAGGCAAGTCCGCAGAGCAACTCATCTCCGAAATGGAAGCGGCCGGCATCAACATTTCCGACTACGCAAAATCAATGCTCAAGAACAGGGAATTCGTGCCAGGCAAAAATCCGGAGGAAGCGACGCTTATTCGTTTGACCGTCGCCGATCTCGGATTCAAAAGCAGTGCCACGACCGACCAAATTTATGAACGCGCTCAAATCCTCGGTTTAGAACTGTGTCCTGCCGATACCGGTCCCAACTATCGTTTGAAGTATCGTAACCACCCTTTGAATGAACGGATTTATATAGGCATGAAGCAGATTACCGGCTCTGACGGCTACCCGAACATCTTCGAGTTGGGACGCCGCGTCGACGGTTTGTTGCTGAGAGACTCTTGGACAGAACCCGACGGCGAGTGTTATTCGGGCAACAAGTTCGTGTTCCGTCTCCCTGCCTTGCCGGCAGGCAGGCACAAGCCCGCCCGCAACGCTTGAGCTTGCGATGGCGGGCTGGTTAATCTTAGAAGTTTTGTTTCTTTACTTTATCTCCAGAATTTTGTTTTTTGCCGATTGGCCGGAAATTATATTGACTCGGGAAGGGGAAACGCCAAAGTAATCGGCGACGGCCCGGCATATCGCCCAGTTGGCGCGCCCGTCTACGGGAGGCTCTTTGACGGAAACGACGAATTCCTTATCGCTTAATTTTTCCACCAATTCTTTCTTGGCGTTAGTTTTAGCTCTGACGGAGATTCTCACTTTATTTATCTTATTTCATAACTTATCGTTACACCGACTGATACTTCTTGAGAACCCGGTTCAATGACCGGCGCTGAAGAGGCGAAGTCTTCGCTTCCGCCAATACCCAATGTTTTATATTGATTAAACACCGGAAAAGAGTTTTCATTTATGGACAATATTTTTCCCAAATTGAAGTTTCCGGCTTGGGCGATTAATTCCGCTTTACTTATGGCGTTGGCGATAGCTTCTTGACGGGCTTGGTTTTCAATTTCCGTCCTATCGTCTATCGTGAAAGAAAGTTCGGAAACGGAATTGACTCCGCTCTGGACGACTCCGGCCAGCACTTCGCCTGCCTTTTCAAAATCCCTGATTTTCACCGACACGGTTTGGTTTATGGAATATCCGACTATTTCCGGCGGCGGGCAAGGTTTGGCGGAAGAATTTTTACCAACGGGACAAGAAAAATATTGATATCTCGGCTGTAAATTATAACCGGCGGTCTTTATGTCCTTGTTTTCCACTCCGCCGTCTTTCAGCAAAGCGATGGCCCGATTGGCCTTTTGCGTATTTTCTTGCTGGATAGCGCCGACATCTTTCCCTCCTTCGGTGATGACGCTGAATGTGAATCGGGCGACATCGGGGATAGCCGTGATTTTTCCTTCCCCGCTGACGGAAAAGCTTCGGTAAGAAGAAGGTTCTATTGATTTGGAATAAATATTGGCGAATATTAAAGAAGATATTGCCAAAATAAACATAGAAACAAGAGCTCCTATTCCGAGATGGTTTTTAATTTTTTTGTCCATATTATTATAATGATAATTATGGTACATTCAATAAGTAATTGCAACACCTGTTTTCTCTAATAATACCTCAAGCGGAGTCTTTCCGCCAAATCTTTTGCGCGGGCGAGTATTCAGAAGATATTCAACTCGGCGTATTTGCCCATCGC
>Ga0209211_10001123_pt1 | contig 52389 bp, 50 predicted proteins | sample RifGroA2_FD_183992 | JGI IMG/M metagenome (GOLD analysis project Ga0209211, IMG submission 183992) | Groundwater microbial communities from Rifle, Colorado, USA - Groundwater A2 (SPAdes) (version 2) | ecosystem: Environmental > Aquatic > Deep subsurface > Groundwater | place: Rifle, Colorado... | reverse complement strand
TAGCTTATGGCAGTGTTTTGATTGGCCGCGTGGTTGAAGTGTTCCCTTCTGCCAGCAAGATTAAGTTGGTGTCATACCCCGGAGAAGAAACGAATTTAATAATGGAAAACGCCAAAATTTCCGCCATAGGTTTGGGTTTGGGCGGCGGAAACATTGAGGTAAAAATTCCCAGCTCGGTCAAAATAAATTCCGGCGACAAAATAATCACGGAAGGAACTTCTCATTACTTGCTGGGAACGGCGGACAAAATAGAAGCCGACGCGCTCAATCCTTTCCAAAAAATTATCTTTAGAATGCCGGTTAATTTGAACGAGCTTCAAAAAATCGGCATAGAAAAGTGATATGCGCGCGAGAATAATAGCCGATATTTTTGTTTTCTGCCTGTTTTTTTGGGCGCCGTGGTGGTGGACGGCCGCGGCCGTTATCGTTTTTATGATTTTGTTTGAAAATTATTGGGAAGGGGCGGCGCTGGCGCTTGTGGCGGATTCGTTTTATTCCTTGCCGGAAATTTCTTTCTGGCGCGGATTCGGCTTTTTCACCCTATCGTCTTTGCTTATCCTTTACGTTTCGTCGTTTATCAAAAGCAAGATAAAGGTTTTATAATGAAACAATGTTCAGGAAAAAAAAATACGACCATAAAATATATCCGGACGAGATTTTTTTGGATTCAAAAAATATTTCCGGTTTTGACACCAGCCAATTTGAAGGAAGACTGGAGAAGCCGATAGGCAAAAAAACTTTTGTTTATATGGGAGCGCTTATCGGATTTTTCGGCTTGTTTTTTGTTTCAAGGATATTTTTTCTGCAGATTTTCCAAGGGGAAAAATTTACCGCCAGATCCGAAAGAAACAGTTTTAAAAAAGAAAACATAATACCATTACGGGGAGCTATATACGATAGCAATGGAACGGCTTTGGTTTGGAACGGAGAAGAAGGGCGGATGTATGCCGACATTTCCGGATTGGGGCACATTCTGGGTTACACCGGGCTTCCTTCCAAAGAGGATTTTAAGAAAAATCCGGACATACCCTCGGAAGGCATGATAGGCAAAGACGGCATAGAAGGAAAATACGACGAAGTTTTAAGGGGGATTTTGGGGGTAAAGCTCACGGAAAGAGATTCCCAAGGCAATCCGGTTTCAGAAAGCGTCCAAGTTCTTCCCCAGAACGGCCGGAATCTGACATTGACGATAGACTCCAAAGTCCAGTCTTATCTCTATACGGCGATGGAATCAGTCGCGAAAGAAAGAAATTTTGAAGGCGGAGCGGCTGTTGTTATGGATGTTTCGGACGGAAATATTTTGGCGATGGCCAGCGTTCCGGAATACAGCTCCAAGATTCTTTCCGAGGGCGGCCCGGCGAGTTTGATAAACAGCTATATCAACGACAAAAATAAACCATTCCTTAATAGAGCTATTTCCGGGTTGTACGCTCCCGGTTCCGTCGTAAAGCCTTTTGTGGCGCTGGCGGCTTTAAGCGAGGGGATAATTTCGCCGGAGAAAAAGATATTTAGCGCTGGGCAAATTTCCATTCCCAATCCGTTTTTTCCGGACAAAAAATCCATTTTTAAAGATTGGAAAGCGCACGGCTGGGTGGATATGAGGCATGCCTTGGCCGTATCTTCCGATGTTTATTTTTACGAAATAGGCGGGGGTTTTGAAGATGTAAGAGGCTTGGGGATAAATAAAATATACGAATACGCCAAAAAGTTCGGCTTCGGAGAAAAGACCGAAATTGATTTGGATGGAGAAGCGGAAGGGACAGTTCCCAATCCGCAGGTCAAGGAAAAAAATAATCCCGATGATCCCATTTGGAGAGTGGGCGATACTTATATCAGCGCCATCGGCCAGGGATACTTTTTAACTACGCCTATAGAAATAGCGGCTTATGCCGCTTCCATAGCCAACAACGGCAAAATTGTTGTTCCGCGCTTGATAAAAAACGAAAACTTGGAAGCTCCGCTTCCACTTGGAAGCGGAGCTTCCAAGTTAAAACAAATAGACATTCCCGAGGAGTATTTCAAGATTGTCAAAGAAGGGATGAGAATGGCGGTGACGGAAGGGACGGCGCAGGGTTTGAGTTATCCCGATCTAAAAATCGCCGCCAAAACAGGCACGGCCGAAGTGGGGGGGAAGAAAAATTTCAGCCACTCTTGGATTATCGGCTTTTATCCTTACGAAAATCCCAAGTACGCTTTTGCCGCAGTTCTGGAAAAAGGCCCCGCCGGCAACACCATTGGCGCGCCCTACGCGATGAAGCAATTTTTTGACTGGCTCAAGCTTTATCATCCGGAGTATGTGAGATAAAAACTGTTTTGTTTTATAGTACCAGTGTGTTTGATCGGTCATTATCAACACGAACGGAATTATCGTATAAAATAAACTGCATGATATAATAGTTTTATGTCTTTAGTATCTATACCAGAAGCATCAAAATGGGCTGCAGATTATCTTGAAAAAGAGGTATCCCCGACAAACATTTCTTATCTTGTGCAATATGGCAAGGTAAAAAAACATGGAGAAAACGGCTCCGTCATGGTTGATTTGGTAGATCTCCAAAAATACTATGAATCTTACAATGGTAAGCGCGAAATCAGTTGGAAAAAAAATCTTGGCAATGATCTAAACTGGACACTTTCTTTTGATAATCTGCGCGAAAAAGACACAACAAAGCATGTCCATAGGCTTCATCCGTACAAAGGAAAGTATATCCCCCAGCTCGTTGAGTATTTTATAGATACGCATACGGACGATTTTAAAAAAGAGGCATACTTCAAAACTGGCGACATTATCCTTGATCCATTTTTGGGCTCAGGAACAACACTTATTCAATCATTAGAGATGGGCATTCATTCAGTCGGCATAGATGTTTCAGAGTTTAATTGCATGATTGCTAGTTGTAAGGCAACGCGCTATGACGATGCGTATTTGCAGAAAGCGATCAAAAAAATGCTCGCTTCGCTTGATACATTCGAGCACGATAATAAAATTCAAGAATTTGAAAATGAGCTTTTAGCTGAGCTTGCGAAGTTTAATGGCGTATATTTCCCGGGTTATGATTTTAAATACAAAGTTAATCAAGGAAATTTTAATGAAAATAAATTTGCCACAGAAAAAGAGAGCGAGTTTTTGTCTGTTTATCAAAAATTGCTCAAAAAATACTCAATTAAACTAAAACAGGATAAATCTGACTCTTTCCTTGGTGTTTGGTTTATGTATAATGTCCGTCGTGAAATAGACCATGTATTCCAGACGATTAAACAAGAAAAAGATGTTAAAACCCGCAAAATTATCGCGCTTATTTTAAGCCGGACGATTAGATCATGCCGCGCGACAACGCACAGTGATTTGGCGACTCTCAAAGAACCGCAACTAACGACCTACTATTGCTATAAGCACAAGAAAATTTGCAAGCCCATTTTCTCTATTAAAACTATGCTTAATCGTTACGCGTTTGATTCGCTAAGTCGAATCAGAGAATTTAATAATTTACGCAAGCCAGTTCATTACTCCGCCCTAACAGGAGATTCAAGATCAGTAAATATTTTTGAGAAAGTAGAGAAACAAAATTCAGAATTTGCTAAAATTCTTAAAAAGCAAAAAATAGCAGGTATTTTTTGCTCGCCTCCGTATGTCGGACAGATTGATTATCACGAGCAACATGCTTATGCTTACGATTTGCTCGGATTTAAGCGAAAGGACGACCTAGAGATAGGCCCTCTCTACAAAGGACAAGGATTGGAAGCTCGCCGGTCATACGCGCAAGGGGTTGCTGATGTGTTAAACAACTGTAAGCTATATCTTAAAGATGATTACAATGTTTTTTTGGTTGCGAACGATAAATATAATCTGTATCCTTTAATTGCCGAGCAAGCTGGAATGAAAATTGTAAATCAGTTTAAGCGACCTGTATTGAACCGGACAGAACGAGACCGCAATCCTTATTCAGAAATAATTTTTCACTTTAAATCAAAATAATTTATGGCTTTATCTAAAGAACAAATAAATAGCATTGAGGATGTTTTGAAAGCGAGTTTGCGTAATAAGTTTGAAAACTACAAGCCAGAACCAGCATCAATGCCTTTTCATACGCGCTTACTCGGTAAGGATAGACTTGCTTTGTATTCTTTCATCCACTCTCTTAACACAAACTTCGGTACGAGTATTTTTGAGCCCGTTGGCCTTGCTTTAGCACAAAAGAATTTTAAAATGGCCGTTTCGCAAGCTACAACTGGAAATCAAATCAGCGCTGCCTCACAAACTGAAATCCAGAAAATTATTGATGGTCTAACTACAGCAACAAGCACCCCGAATAAAAAAGAAGAAATAGAAAGGATACGGAAAGTCTGTCAGACTGGCGAGATGATTAAGGTCAAGCCGACAAAAGTGGATTTAATGTTTGAATCGAAAGAAGGAGCATATTTTTTGTTTGATATTAAAACCGCTAAGCCGAACGCTGGCGGTTTCAAGGAATTTAAACGCACATTGCTTGAATGGGTTGCTGTTATTTTGGCAAACAAGCCTAAAGCTGATGTGAATACTTTTATAGCGATTCCATACAATCCCTACGAGCCAGAGCCATACACCCGTTGGACAATGCGTGGAATGCTTGATCTAGAAAATGAGCTTAAGGTGGCAGACGAGTTTTGGGATTTTCTTGGCGGTAAAAATACCTACAAGGATTTACTCGACTGCTTTGAGAGAGTAGGTATTGAGTTGAGAGATGAAATTGATGCCTACTTTAAACGCTTTAACAAAAAATAATCCGACACGCCCTTGACAGAAATATGTTCAATGATAAAATTCCGATATAATAACAAACGATATGAATATGGAAAGCCTCACAAAAACTCAAATAGTCCTCTTGGTTCTCTTGGTCAGCTTCGTTACCTCGCTGGCCACGGGCATTGTGACCGTGACTTTGGTAAACCAGGCGCCTCAGCCGGTTACTCACACCATTAATAAAGTGGTGGAAAAGCTTGTCCCAAAAGAAGTCCCAATTAAAGAAAAAACAGTTATTTTTTCCAACGAAGAAAATCTGGTGAAAATAATAAAAGGCGCCTCTTTGGCGGTGGTCAGCATAATGGCTGCGACAACCAAAGATTTGACGGCGACGACGACCGGAGAAGAAGCCGGGAAAAAACCAAGGCCGACAGGCTCCGGATTTTTTATTTCTCAAGACGGAACTATTTTGACGAACAGGCATATAGTTGAAGACGCAGCTTTGGAATATGTCGTTATAACAAGCGACGGCAAAAGTTTCCCCGCAGCCGTGATTTCCAGAAGCCAATCGCAAGACATTGCGGTTCTTAAAGTGGAAGGAAATAATTTTAATTTTATACCTTTGGGAGATTCCAAAAATATCAACATCGGGCAAACGGCAGTGGCTATAGGCAGCGATTCGGGAGAATTCCAAAACACGGTTTCCGTGGGGGTTGTTTCCGGCTTAAACAAAATGGCTGCCGCTCTCAACTCCGTTTCCGGTCCGGAAGATTTGGTCGCCTTGATTCAGATTGATGCGGCGGCAAACCCCGGCAATTCCGGCGGACCGCTAGTTGATTTAAGCGGTCGGGCTATCGGAATCAACACTGTCGGAGCACCGAGGGGAAATATCGGTTTCGCTTTGCCGATAAATTTAGCCAAAAAAGAAGTTGTCGACGCGTCAAAATTAGAAATTAGAAATTAGAAATTTATATTTGTATGCCCCCATTTTCAAATTTCACGGTCAAAGCTCAAGAAGCCGTTAGGAAGGCTCATGAGCTGACGATAGAAAGAGGACAAAATCAAGTTGATGTCCTGCATCTTTTGGCCGCCCTTGTTTTGCAGGACGAAAGCGCGGTGATTTCCGTTTTGGACAAATTGGAAGTGGACATAAATTTCCTCAGCGATACTATTTTTGAAAATATGTCCGAAGTTGAGCGCTCTTCCGTTGTCACCCCAACTTACCAAGTTTACATAACTCCGGAGCTGAGCCGTGTGCTGGAAATTTCGCACAGAGTGGCCCAAGTTCTTAAAGACGATTATGTTTCCACCGAGCATTTATTTCTGGCGATTTTGGACGCGCCTTCCAAGGCCAAAGAAATTCTTAACCGTTTCAGAATAGAAAAAGACAGCGTTTTAAGAATTTTGTCCGATATAAGAAAGTCCAGCGCGGCGGATGTGGAGGAGCCGAAGAAGTCCAGGATATTTGAAAAATACGCCCGCAACCTAACCTCTTTGGCCAAAGAAGACAAACTTGATCCGGTAATCGGACGGGACAGCGAGATTAAGAGACTGATGCAGATTCTCAACCGAAGGACGAAAAACAATCCCATTCTGATAGGAGAAGCCGGCGTGGGCAAAACGGCCATCGCCGAAGGCTTGGCGCAAAGAATAGTCAAAGGAGAAGTCCCCGGGTCGCTGAAAGACAAAGAGCTTATCTCTCTTGATGTCGGCTCGCTGGTGGCGGGAACAAAGTATCGGGGAGAATTTGAGGAAAGATTCAAAACGCTGATGAAGGAGGTGGAAAAATCGGCCGGCAAAGTTATTTTGTTCATTGACGAAATTCACACGATTGTCGGAGCGGGCGCAGCCGAAGGGGCAATTGACGCTTCCAATATGCTCAAACCGGCGCTGGCCAGAGGCGAGCTTCGCGCCATCGGAGCGACGACGCTGAAAGAATATCAAAAGCACATAGAGAAAGACCCGGCCTTTTCCAGAAGATTCCAGCCCATCTATGTGGAAGAGCCTTCCGTTGACGACACTGTCGCTATCTTAAGAGGGCTTAACGACAAGTACGAGCTTTATCATGGGATAAAAATAACCGACGATGCCATCAAGTCGGCCGTGAATTTGTCCAGCCGGTATATCGCCGATAGGTTTTTGCCGGACAAAGCGGTTGACCTTATTGACGAAGCCGCTTCGGCCTTGCGGTTGCAATTGGACAGCATGCCCGATGAATTGGAAGTGGCCAACAAAGAAATTATGAAACTGGAGATAGAAAGAGAAGTTTTGAAAAAAGAAAAAGAAAGGAATACAGCCGAGGAAGACGAGCAAAAAGAAAAAGAAAAAAGGCTCAAAGAGATTGACGACAACATAAGAGAGCTGAAAGAAAAAATAAGCGAGATACAAATCAAATGGAAAAGCGAGAAAGAAAATATTGACTTCATAAGCAAGATTAAGAAAGAGCTGGAATCGTTGAAATTGGAAGCCGATGCCAGCGAGAGGAAATCCGATTTTGCCAAAGTGGCGGAACTTCGCTACGGCAAGATACCGGAGTTGGAAAGACAGCTCAAGCTCAAAGAAAACAGGCTGAAAAAAAAGCAGATATCCAGAATTCTCCGCGAAGAAGTCACGGAGGAAGATATTGCCGCCGTCGTTTCCAGATGGACGGGCATACCCGTGTCAAAAATGCTGGAAGGGGAGATGGACAAGCTTATGAAAATGGAAGAAGGATTGAAGAAAAGAGTCGTCGGACAAGACGAAGCGATAATAAAAATCGCCAACGCCGTTAGGCGGTCGCGGGCGGGGGTGGCTTACGAAGACAGGCCCATCGGCTCGTTTATATTTTTGGGCCCGACAGGCGTGGGCAAGACCGAGCTGGCCAAAGCGGTGGCGGAGTTTATGTTCAACGACGAAAAATCTTTGATAAGAGTGGATATGTCTGAATATATGGAACGGCATAGCGTTTCCAAAATAATCGGCTCTCCGCCGGGCTATGTTGGCCACGAAGAAGGCGGACAATTGACCGAGCTTGTCAGGCACAGGCCGTATTCCGTCATTCTTTTTGATGAAATAGAAAAAGCGCATCCGGACATATTCAACATAATGCTTCAAATTCTGGACAACGGCCGATTGACGGACGCCAAAGGCCGGCATGTCAATTTCAAAAACACCGTTCTCATAATGACTTCCAATGTCGGTTCCGAATACATTCGCCAGCTGGAAAAAATAGGCTTTGCCGTTTCCGCCAGCGACGAAACTCGCCAAAAAGAAACAGGCGAAGAGATGAAAAACAAAATCAGAACCGCTCTGGAAAACAGGTTCCGGCCGGAATTTCTCAATCGTTTGGACGAAATAATAATATTCAATCCGCTTTCGCCGGAAGAGATAAAAAATATCGTGAAAATTCAGATTGAGCTTACGGCCAAACGATTGGCCGGCAAGGGCATAAATCTCAAAATAACCGAGCAAGCCCTTTCTTTTTTGGCGAAAGAAGGCTATAATCCAAACTACGGCGCCAGACCGCTCAAACGCCTGATTCAAAGCAAGATTCTTAACAAAGTGGCGGAGCTTATCATCGGCAAAAAAGCGAAAGACAGTAATATCGTTGCGGTTGATGTCGCCAACAACGAGCTGATTGTGGCTATTAAGGCGAAATCAAACAGAGCGTCAAAAATTGTTTACAGTTTACCCCGCCGCGCCACAGCTTCATAGCTATTGCGCCGGGGCGAGCAAAAAGCAGAGCAGGCAAGGGCAGGTGGTAGAGTGGTCAATTACACCAGACTGTAAATCTGGCGGCCTATGGCCTTCGGTGGTTCAAATCCACCCCTGCCCATATTATCTATTTGAAATTTATCAGAAAATGATTTAATCTATAATCTTATGACCAAAATACAAGACAATTTAATAAAGCTTCAGTGCAAAGAGTGCAAGCATGTCAACTATTGGACCAAGAAGAATAAGAAGAAAGTTGAAAAAAAGCTTGAAGCCAAAAAGCACTGCCAATGGTGCCGGAAACATACGACGCATAAAGAGGTAAAGAAATAAAACCTGCCTGCCGGCGAGGAAGGTTTTAAAAACTTATTTTAGAAACTCGTTGAAATTACGAGCTGTTTGCTATATGCTATTTGCCATGGGGGTATAGTTTAATGGTAAAATTTCGATCTCCAAAATCGAAGTTCAGGGTTCGATTCCTTGTACCCCCGCCAATTAGGAAATTTTATGGAAGAATTTAAATCATTTAAATCAAAAGAAGCTATTCCGCCAGAAGACATGTCCGGCGATGTAAATAAAGAAAAAAAAGAAAATAAATCAGAATTTACTAAATTAAACGAGCAAGAAGCAAAAAAATCTAAAGAAGAAATTGAGAGATTGATGAAAAGAAACGAGGAAATAAAGAAAAAATTGGAAAATTTATCCAATTAATTCTTTTTGCCTTCAAAAATTAAATTTGCAAAATTTTTATCATGTGCTAGTTTTTAAGCATAACAGTACTTTAATTTATAAACCTTAAAAATTGAGGAGGTGGATTATGGAAAAAGGCATTATGACTGAAGAAGCTCCTGTTTACCTTGGTGGAAAAGATAAAAAACTGTGGTTCTTTGATGAGCAACATCACAAGTGGAAATATCAAAGACTGGAAGAGGAATTTGATTATAATGTTATGAACTCATTGGTTGCCATTGGTGTCGGCGAGAATCGTTGCCCGACAGAAGCGCAATGGGCGGAGTTTTGCGTCATTTCCGCTATCATTACAGCTTTCACTGATGTCATTACTCTTCCTATACCAAAGAATGTCTCTTTAAATGATCTTGAAAAATACTCTTGGTATCAATTGTGGAGTCTTTTTGGGGATTACCCGGGAGGAAAAACAGAAAGGCATAAAAGGTTCTCTAACGAATTTGTCGGCGCGCTAATGAGAATTTTTATTCCTAGACAGCATACCGTGGATGGACCAGGCCGACCATATAATCAGAGTTTTTTTATCACGAGATGGAATAATTATAATCATTATCCGGATTGGTTTAATGACAAAGTTGGCAATGTGAGACTTTGCCACTTGCAAAGAGGAAAAGAAGCCTTAGAAACTTTTTCTAAGGAAACTCAGGAAAACATCAAGTTGATAGCAAGTTTTATCCATTCGATTCTCAAGAAAGTTAATATTGCCATTAAGGAATGAAACAACCCCTAATCGTTCTGTTTTATCGCGACAGAATGGTTAGGGTTTTTTGTTTAAAACTATTTTATCAATTTCTCCGCTTGTTTTTCTTTTGAAATCCACTTGATTCTTTTGTCTTTCTTGAACCAAGTCATCTGCCGTTTGCCGTATTGCCAGTTTTCAATAAGCATTTTTGCCAACATTTCGTCTTTACTGATTTTATTTTGCAAAAACAAGGCGGGGTATTTGTATTCAAAACCCAGCTCGTAAATTCGCTTCCAAGACAAACCTCCGCCAACTGGCGGATTTCGCAATTTTTTTGTTTCGGCGACAAGTCCTCCGCCAGTTGGCGGATTCAACATTTTCTTAATTCTTTTCTCAATATTTTTCTTTAGAATTTCATCCGGTAATTTCAGTCCTATTTGCAAAAATTCCCAACTTGGCGGTTTAACCGCCAAGTTGGGAATTTTGCCTAACGCTTTGGCAATTTCTATAGCTCGTATCAATCGGCGGGGATTTTTGGCGTCAATATTTTTCGCGCGTGCGGGGTCAAGTTTTTTAAGAATGGCGAACATTTCTTCGGTCGTCTTTTTCTCCAATTCTTTACGCAGTTTCCAGTTTGGCTTCACTTCTGGCAGGATAATATTGTTTACAATCGCTTGAATGTATAATCCCGTGCCACCGACAATGATCGGCATTTTATTTTTGGCGAAAATTTTTTCAATGGCTTTGTCAGCGGATTTTTTGAAATCAACGACGGTAAAAACTTTTTTAGGAGAAATAATATCTATACAGTGATGGGGGATACCGCTCATTTCTTTTTTTGTTATTTTCCCTGCGCCAATATTCAATCCTTTATATACCTGCCTTGAATCAGCCGAAATAATCTCGCCGTTGAATTTTCGAGCAATCTTTACCGCCAGCGCACTTTTCCCCGATGCTGTCGGACCAAGTATCACAATAATTTTCCTTTTAAACTCCATATATTTGCTTTTGTAATTTTCGCGAAAACAAATTTATTTTTGGTCCGCCAGCTGGCGGATTTTTCTTCAATTTCTATCGGTTTGTTGCCTTCGGTTCGGCCGTTTAAAACTTTCACTATTTTGCCGACCAGTTTTTTATTATTTTCCAATGCGGTCTTTTTGAGAATTTCGTTAAGCTCGTTTTTTCGTATTTCTTTTTCTTGATGTGTCACATCATCTTTGAATATTTTGTATGCTGTGGTTTTTGGACGGGGGGAATATTCGGAAATAAAAGCCATATCGTATTTTATTTCCTTAAATAATTTTTTGGTATCTTCAAATTGTTTCCTTGTTTCGCCTGGGAAGCCGACTATTATATCGGTGGAAATAGCGATATCGGGTATGGCTTTTCTTAATTTCCCGATTAGTTTTTTATAGTGGCCGACAGTATATGGCCGCCCCATTCTTTTTAACACGGCGTTGTTGCCCGATTGGACCGGCAAGTTTATGTAGTGGGCGAATTTTTTGCACTCGGCCATAGCTTGGATGAGCTCATCGGAAAAATCTTTCGGATGAGGCGAAGTGAACCTTATCCAAAAATCGCCGTCAATGTCATTAATCAAGCGAAGCAAATTATGAAATTTAACGCCCTCGTTTTTATACGAATTAACCGTTTGCCCCAGCAGCCAAATTTCTTTAACATCATCGTTAACCGCCTTTTTAACATCGCCTATCACATCAAGGACCGTCCTTGATATTTCTCTGCCGCGCGCCAGCGGGACGATGCAATAAGTGCAAAAATTATCGCATCCGTGAGAAATGGGAATGAGCGCAGAAATCTTACCAATAAAATGCGATCGCTTGGGAATGGTAGAATTTGAAATACCAAGAATTTCGGAAAGTTTTTTTATTTTTTTAATATCAATGAAATAGTCAAAAAGCGGGAGGCGTTTTTTCAGCTCTTTTTCCGAATAATGCATCATGCAACCGGTCAAAATAATTTTTAGGGCTGGAGTTTTTTTCTTTAAATCTTCCAGTTTATTATTCAGGCCGAAAATTCTGTCCTCGGCTTTTTGGCGGACGGAACAGGTATTGAAAATCAAAACCGGATTTTTGGCGGAAATCAAATCTTCCGTATTGTCGGCGCAGACATAACCCGAATTTTCCATTATCTCGGCCGTTTTTTCCGAATCGGCCGTATTGGCTTGGCATCCGAAAGTAGTGATTAAATACTTGCTCATAATTTAGAAGTCTAGCCATTTTGGGCGTTTTTTCAATCTGGGCGGAAAGTCAACCTGCCACGTTTAAAAATTCTCAACGTGGCAGGTTGACTTTTAAAGACTTGCAGTTTTAGAGCAATCTGCTAATATTTCAAAATATTAAATTATGTTAAAGATAAGATTGCAAAGAGTGGGAAAAAAGCACGACCCGAGTTTCCGGGTTGTTTTGACCGATTCGGCCAGAGCCGCCAGAAGCGGTTCGGTTAACGAGGTGCTTGGTTTTTACAGCGCCAAAAGAGAACAGACCAAGCTTTCGGCAGATAAGATAAAAGAATGGATGGCGAAAGGAGCGCAAGTTTCCGACACCGTCCACAACATTTTGGTAAAAGAAAAAGTTATCAAAGGGCCGAAAAAAAATGTTTTGCCTCCCAAGAAAAAATCAGTTGAAGAACCGAAGGCTAAAGAAGCCGCCGCTCAAGCCAAACCGGAAGCCAAGCCGGAGAAGAAAAAAGAAGAACCAAAGAAAGAAGAGCCTGAGCCTGTAAAAGAAGAAGCGGCGAAATAAAACTTAGCGCATTGACGGATTTTATTTTTTAAAATACAATTGGAAAATAATGCAGAGCGGTCGAGACTGCTGAATTATAAAAATAAAACAAGATAGAACACTAATAAAATGGCTGACAGAGAATTTCTTGAATACGTCGTTAAGGCGATCGTTGACAACCCTTCCGCGGTAAGTGTTGACCGAAAGGTTGATGAAATGGGAGTTCTCATAACTCTCAAAACGGACCCGGCGGATATGGGTAAAGTAATCGGACGAAGCGGAAACACGGCCAAGGCTATCAGAACTCTTTTGAGAGTCGTTGGTATGAAGAACAACGCGCGAGTCAATCTTAAGATTGAAGAGCCGGAAGGCAGCACAAGACCGGTCAAAACCGTTGACCAGGCTATGGACGATTTGAAGATATAGTTTGATGTCTCAAAAATAAAAATCCTCCGCCTAAGGCGGAGGATTTTTATTTTAAAATGTTTTTAAAAAATAAAATGCGATTTGATATTATCACAATTTTTCCGGAATCATTAAGGGGTTATTTTAATTCCTCTATTTTAGGACGCGCCCAAAAAGATAAAAAAATAGAAATAAATTTGCATAATTTGAGAGATTTTGCGGAAGATAAACACAAGAAGGTGGACGACAAATCTTTTGGCGGAGGACCGGGAATGGTGATGAAAATTGAACCGATTATCAAAGCCGTTCTAGCTGTTCTAAACGATATAAATGTTCTAATTGGGGAAAAAGCAAAATCATCTAGAACATCTGGAACAAGTAGAACACTTAGAACAAAAATCGTTGTGTTTTCTCCTACGGGAAAACAGTTTACTCAAAAAATGGCGCGAGATTGGGCGAAGAAATATGATAATATGATAATGATTTGCGGGCGGTATGAAGGCGTAGATGCGCGAGTTAAAAAGGCGTTAAATGCGGAAGAAATTTCCATTGGGCCATATATTTTGACCGGCGGGGAATTGCCGGCGGCGGTTGTTATAGATGCTGTGGCTCGCCATATTCCGAATGTTTTGGGCAAAGAGGAATCTTTGGAAGAAGAAAGAGGAATGTCCGGGTTTCCAGTTTACACCAAGCCGGAAGTTTTTGATTTTAAGGGTAAAAAATTCAAAGTACCAAAAGTCTTGCTTTTCGGCCATCATGAAAAAATAAAAAATTGGCGAAAAAATAATTCAAAAAAAGTTTTTAAATAAAAAATTAAATTTAAAATGTTCTTCTTATTTAGGCGATAGCATAATTAAGAAGAACATTTTTGTTTGTCTTTTTTGTTTTTTATTTTGTCTAAGTTATAATAACTATATGAAAATCGCCATCAATGGTTTTGGGCGGATAGGGAGGGTATTTTATCGGCAGGCTTTCAATCATCCTGATTTTGAGATTGTCGCCATAAACGATCTGGCCGACAAAGATAATCTTTTGTATTTACTGGAACACGACAGCGTCTACGGTAAATTCTCTTTGCCGGAAAAAATCAAAGACATAAAATTTCTGCAAGAAAAAGACCCGGCCAAATTACCCTGGAAAGATTTGAGTATAGACATTGTCGTGGAATCCACCGGGCTTTTTGATTCCTACGACAAAGCCAAAGCCCACTTGGATGCGGGAGCGAAAAGAGTCGTCATAACCGCGCCGGTCAAAGATGATACGGCGCTGACTTTTACGCCCAATATTTACCCTAAAGATATTTCCAAATCAAAAATAACATCCAACGCTTCCTGCACCACCAACGCCATCACTCCGCTTATCTCCATACTCGCCAAAAATCCGGGCATTAAAAAAGCCGTTCTAAACACCATCCACGCCTACACGGCCACTCAAGGGATAGTGGACAAGCCCGACGCTAAAGATTGGCGAAGAGGCCGAGCCGGAACGATAGACATTTCTCCTTCCAGCACGGGCGCGGCCATTTCCGCCGCCAAAGCCCTGCCGGAGATGAAAGGAATTTTTGACGGTGTGGCGGTGAGAGTACCGGTGCCGATAGGCTCGCTGATAGACCTGACTTTTATCTCAAAGAGAAACACGAGAGTTGAAGAAATAAACGAAATTTTAACGGCCGAATCGAAAAAACCGGAATGGCAAGGGATAATCAAAGTGTCCAATGAGCAGTTGGTTTCAACCGACATCATCGGAGAACCGTACGGTTCCATCGTTGACCTCGGTTTTACCAAAGTCATAGACGGCGACTTGGTCAAAATATTCGCTTGGTACGACAATGAATTCGGTTACGCGGCAATGCTGATAAAACATATGGAGGCTTTGAAAAAGTATTTGTAAAATCGCTATGCTGATTCCCGCCATCAACGCCGATTCTTTTGAAGAAGTTCAAAAGAAAATAAAACTCATTGAGCCTTATTTTTCTTGGGCGCACTTGGATGTTGCCGACGGAACATTCACAAAAAACACGCTTTGGCATAATTTGGTGGAATTTGCCCTGATTGAAACCGAACTCAACCTTGAGATTCATTTGATGATAGATAAGGTGGAGGAAAAAATTGACCATTGGTTTAATCCGTCCGTAAAAAGAATAATTTTCCACCTTGGCGGTTCCAGAGATCCGGGTTTTGTCATTGACAGATGCCATAAAAACAAAACAGAAGTTGGGATAGCTATAAGTCCGGATGAATCTATCGCTCAAGCGCTGGCTTATAAAAACAAAGCAGACCTTTTTCAAATTTTGGGCGTGAGGCCGGGTTTGCCCGGGCAGAAAATGGACGAAAACGCTTTTGAAAGAATCAAAGAAGTGAGAAAATTCTGCCCGTCGTGTATAATAGAAGTTGATGGCGGAATGAATTTGGAAACGATTCCAAGAGCGATTGAAGCCGGAGCGAACAGGGTAGTGGCCGCCAGCGCCATATTTAACAGCGGAAAAAGTGTTAAAGAGGCGATTGAAGAATTAAAAAATTAAAATGTTACCGAAATTATGCTCCAGCATAAAAATGGTAACATTTATTTAAGATATGTTATCGGATGAACAAATAAAAAAGTTGGAAGCGACAGCGAATGATATCCGCCAGGATATTATCGCTATGCTTTTGGAGGCGAAGTCCGGCCATTCGGCGGGACCTTTGGGCATGGCGGATGTGTTTACGGTTCTCTATCACACGGACGCCATTAAACATGACCCGAAAAATCCTGATTGGGAAGAGAGGGATAGAATCGTTCTTTCTAACGGTCACATTTGCCCAGTCCTTTACGCGGCGATGGCGCGCACCGGATATTTTCCAGTTGAAGAATTAAAAACTTTGCGAAAATTCGGGACAAGACTGCAAGGTCATCCACATAGGATTGCTTTGCCCGGGCTGGAAACTTCTTCCGGCCCGCTCGGCTCCGGCCTCTCCCAAGCCGCCGGAATGGCCTACGCCTTGAAAGCGGATAAGAAAAAAAGTCAGGTTGTCTGCCTGATGAGCGACGGCGAGCTTGATTGCGGACAAACTTGGGAAGCGGCGCTTTGGGCGGGGAAAAATAAGTTGGACAATCTGACGGCGATAATAGACAGGAATAATATTCAAATAGACGGCTTTACGGAAGACATAATGCCTCTTGAGCCGCTGGATGAAAAATTTCACGCTTTCGGCTGGCATGTTTTGGAAATAAACGGCAATGACATAAGAGCTGTTTACGATGCCGTTTTCCAAGCTAGGGCTATTTTTGAAAAGCCGGTTTGCATAATCGCTTACACTATTCCCGGCAAAGGTGTGGACTTTATGGAGCAAGATTTCAACTGGCACGGCAAACCACCGAATAAAGAAGAAGGCGAAAAAGCCTTAAGGCAATTAAGGACATTGGGAGGTAAAATAAGCGGGGAGTAAAATAAAAATAAATGTTAAACCAAAACAATAAATGACAAACCCAAACTTAAAACTTAATCCGAAATTGTTTAAAGAGGACATTGACCCCGTTAGAGGCCGCGAGGGCTCGTCCCATACTAGTTCACTACGGGACAAGCAGCACACCTCTGCCTCTAACGGGGTTGAACAAGTCCCGACTCGCTTTGGCTATGGGGAAGGGTTGGTGATCGCTGGAAAAGAAAATCCGAATGTCGTGGCGCTTTGCGCCGATCTGACGGATTCCACCCGCACTTCGGTTTTCAAAAAAGAATTTCCGGACCGGTTCGTGGAAGTCGGCATCGGCGAACAGAATATGGCGTCGCTCGCGTCCGGTATGGCGGCGGTCGGGAAAATTCCTTTCATTTCTTCTTACGCTATGTTTTCACCCGGCCGGAATTGGGAACAGATAAGAACGACTATCTGCTACAACAATCAAAATGTAAAAATCGCCGGCGCGCACAGCGGCGTGTCCGTGGGGCCGGACGGCGCCACTCATCAGGCGATAGAAGATATGGCTATCACTCGCGTTATTCCCAATATGGTGGTCATCGCGCCCTGCGACGCCATAGAAGCGAAGAAAGCGACCATCGCGGCGGCAAGATACAAAGGCCCTGTTTATATCAGATTTACCAGAGAAAAAACGCCGATAATGACGACGGAAGAAACGCCGTTTGAAATCGGCAAAGCGGAAATTTATCGGGAAGGAAAAGATGTAACGATAATCTGTTGCGGGCCATTAGTTTACGAAGCTTTGAAAGCGGCGGAAGAGTTGGCGAAAGAGGGAATTGAAGCGGAAGTAATAAACAATCACACCATTAAGCCTATGGATAAAGAAACTATTTTAGAATCGGTCAAAAAAACCGGCTGTGTGGTAACGATAGAAGAACACCAAGCGGCGGGTGGAATGGGTTCAGCCGTCAGCGAAATATTATCTCAAAATTTCCCCGCGCCAATGGAAATAATCGGCGTCAAAGACCGCTTCGGCGAATCAGGAGAACCTAATGAGCTTTTGGAAAAATTCGGACTTACCGCCAAAAATATTATTGAATCGGCGAAAAAGGCGATAAAAAGAAAGTAAAAAATTTGACTAATCGGCTAGTCGTGTGGTATTGTTCTGCCAGATAGAAAAACAGCCGCGTGGCTGTTTTAATTGAAAATTGAATAAAACTTTAAGCAAACTGGAGGTGAAAGATGACTGATGTATGGAAAGAGGCCGAAAAAGCTCGAGAAAAAAGAAGAAAACTAATTGCAGATTTGACTCTGCAGGGGAAATTTTGGGGCAAGGATGGAGCATTGCGCTTGGAAGAAGAATTTTTAATGATTTGCAAAATGGCTAGACTTAGGTTTGCGACTGAAAAGTTCCGTATTCCTAACTTTGTGCCCGCGATTCCCGCGGAATTTTTTTCTGCCGCTTCCAGCACTTACTATACCGCGTCAGCTAATGCTTCAGCGCACGCAAAACAATCAGCAAATTTGTTTTCTAAATTATTTTGGTACTGGCGGGCATGGATATGTTTGCGTAAGGCTAAAAAATATTCGGACAAATTCGCCGAGTTAAAATCAATTGAAGATATGACTTTGGGAGAGCTTGATACGCGGGCATGTGTTTTGAATAAATGCGGTCGCCGACAGGAAGCCCTTGATTATCTAAGTCATGGGATAATGAAATTAGCATCAACGGGAATAGATAATGATCCAGAAGTTGAAAACAAGCATGACCTTTGTCTGTTTTTAATTCATAAAGCCGAGATATTACTGGAAATGAAAAACAAAGACAAAAAGGCCCAAGAAGATTATGACAGGGCAATAAGATTGAGTGACTATGAGGATGAAGTGCCTATATTGACGAGGGTCAGAGTTTGGAAGAGCTATGGAAAGTTTTCGGCAGAAACAGGTTATGTGGATATAAGTAAATATGCACTAGGTAAAGCTTTGTTCTTGGCTAAGAAAAACGGCTTATCTGACCAAGAACAAAAAATTCTGGCTATAGCTAAAAAATACAAACTCACGCTTTCTTAAAAAAGATTCAAGTCTAAAAAAACAAAAGGCAGGAAACTAAAAAATTCCTGCCTTTTTCATTTTTAACTTTTTATATCCTCCTTGGCTTATAGTCCTCCGGCGCTTGTTGGAGATATTTTTCAATTTCCTCTAAGGTAAGCAAGCCTTCCTGCGCGCCGATTTTCTGGACGACGGACATTGAGTTGACGGGCGCCATCATCAGGGATTCTTCAATATTTTTTCCCATTGCCAAGCCGGCGACAAAGGTGGCGGAGAAAGCGTCTCCGGCGCCAGTGCGCTCAAACGGCGGCTTGGGGTCTGGGTAGGGCGGCATAAACCACGCATCCTCGCCGTTATAAGCGTAAGCTCCTTTGACGCCGTCGGTAACGACGACAATTTTCGGGCCAAGATAAGAAATCATTTTCATTAACTCCATCGGCTTTTCCTCTTTTGTTACTAGAATTCTTTGAGCCTCTTGAACATTGCAAATAAAAACTTTCGTCATTTTGTAAAGACCGGCCAGTTTCTCCGCGCCGAATTTTATCTGGAATATTCCAGGTTGAAATGCCATTTTGGTTTTCGGGTGATTCTTTAAATATTCCAAAATTTCTTTATGTAACGGCAAGGAATTTTCTCCGAGCGATGTAAGGTAAATCCATTTAGTCTCGCCGATGTTGGGCAGTTTATAGTCAAAATGGCTATGTTTTTGCAATATGGTTCTTTCTTTTTCGTACCAGAGGACATAGTGATAGTTGGTATCTTTATCAGGATTAATAATTACAAAATCCGTATTCACCCCATCGTTTTTCAGAGAATTAATACACTTCTTGCCATTATCATCCGGTCCCACATTGGCAACCAAGGCAGAGCTCAATCCTAAACGGCTCACCGACACAGCCGCGTTACCAGCATTTCCCACTGCCACAATTTCAGTTACTGATTCGTAAGGAATTTTTGCTCCAAAATTCACGCAAAGCTGGCAGTTCTCATTATTTATATCACAGCGGACTGTGGCATCTCTCAGCCTGATAAAGGCATCAATGGTCGTCTCCCCAATGGCGACGAAGTCAAAGTTATTTTTGAAAAACATAATGGCTTCATTTTAGCAGTTGCAATTTTTTCCGAAACATTGACAAGAAAACTTTATTATGATAGTCTGTTGGTGGAAATCAAAACATCGTGTTTTTGGTTTAATTCTTTGACATTTAGAAAAGGGAAAGGATGGATTGTATGAGCAACAAAAAAAGCTCTATGTTGGTTCTTTGGCTCGCTATATTTTTTGGAGTAGTTGGAGCTTTAGTAATGTGGGAACATTCCGATGAAAAACGGTACATACAAAAAATTGCGCCTAATTCATTTTTGACAGGAGAAGTGGAAACGCAAAAATTAAGCGCGGAGAATGAAAGCACAGCTGGGAATTGGACATTTATCAAGCCTGGTTTAAATTTCCAAGGAAGGTTTGATATTTCCACAATTCCGGAAATTTTGGATAAGTTTGAAATAGAACATCCAATTTATCCATAATGGATTACCCTGAAATTGTATATAATCCTTTGAGTTCATATCCGCACGGTATTTTAATCAGGCATGCCGAAATTAGGTAATCCAACTTATCCGCCACACTATTTCAAATCAAAAAAGGTTTGAAGTCGCGCGGCGGATTTTTTTTATGCGCATCATTCTAAATTCTAAACTCAACACAGCTAAAACACATCAAAACACAAAAACACACTAAATACTATTAAAGTAAAATCTTACCGATAAAATGCTATCGCTTGGGAGCGGTAAGATTTTGATTTAAGTTTTATAAAATATGGGAATTAAATTACATTTCCCGTTTTTTCTTTTTTTGTTTAAATTATGCTATAATTCAAAAATGAATTCACTTTCTGAAATTTTGTTAAAGGCTCAAAAAGAAAATCGGGCCATCGGGCATTTTAATATTTCCAATTTGGAACAATTGCGGGCGATTATGGAGGCGGCTAGAAAACTTAATGCGCCGGTAATGATCGGCTTGTCCGAAGGTGAGAGAAAATTCGTCGGGTTAAAACAGGCGGTGGCCCTTGTTAAATCTTTTAAAGAAGAATACGGTCTGCCGATTTTTCTTAATCCAGATCATTCCCATTCGGTGGAATCGGCCTGTGAAGCGTTTGACGCCGGTTTTGATTCAGTCCACATAGATCTTTCCAAATTATCTTTTGAGGAAAATGTCAAAGGCACAAAAAAAGTTGTTGATTATATTAAATCCAAAAATCCGGAAATTTCGGTGGAAGGCGAACTAGGCTATTTGCGGGGCGAATCGCGAATCCAGAAAGAAATTATAAAAATAAAACCGGAAGATTTGACCAAGCCGGAGGAAGCGGCGGAATTTGCCGAGAAAACCGGCATAGACCGTTTCGCCGGCGCTTACGGCAACAGTCACGGAATTTCCGTGAACGAACAGGAATTGGATATAGAGAGAATAGAAGCCGTCAGAAAAATTTTGCCGGAAAAAGTGGCGATGGTTTTGCACGGCGGTTCCGGCATTCCGGAGAGTCAGATAAAAGAAGCGATAAAAGCGGGAATCGCCAATATCCATATCAACACGGAAATAAGAACGGCTTATGCGGAAGCCCTGCGGAAATTTTTGGCGGATAATCCGGAAGAAACTACGCCCTACAAAATTTTGGCACTAGCAACGGAAGCGGTAAAAAATAAAGTGGAAGAAAAATTAAAATTATTCGGATATTAAAATTATGAAAACATACATCACGCGAAAAATTCCTGAAATCGGAATACAGATGTTAAAAGACAAAGGTTACGAAGTGGATATAAACCCTAAAGACCGGGTTTTGTCCAAGTCGGAATTGATAAAAAATCTCAAAAATAATTCTTATAATGCGGTGCTCTGTCTTTTGACCGACAAGATTGACGGAGATGTTTTTGACGCGGCGGGAAACGCCAAAATTTTCGCCAATTACGCCGTCGGCTTTGACAATATTGATTTGGAGGCGGCCAAAAAAAGAGGCGTGATGGTAAGCAACACCCCGGGCGTTTTAAGCGAAGCGGTGGCGGAACATGCCGTGACGCTTATGCTGGCGGTCGCCAGAAGAATCGCCGAGTCGGATAAGTTTGTCAGAAAAGGAAAATATAAAGGCTGGGCGCCGATGCTGCTTTTAGGCTCCGGATTTTTCGGAAAAACCGTCGGTATAATCGGTTTGGGCCGGATAGGCACCAAGACGGCCCACATAGCCTCTCAAGGATTCGGCGCCAAAGTCATTTATTACGACATAAGAAGAAACGAAGATTTTGAAAAAGAATTCCCGGCGGGTTCCATTGAATTCAAGCCGAGCATTGACGAAGTTTTAAAAGAAGCCGATTTTGTGTCCATCCATTTGCCTTTAACGGAGCAAACCATGCATATCATTAACAAAGAAAAATTGGCGATGATGAAGCCGTCGGCATATCTGGTCAACACTTCCCGCGGGCCGATAATAGACGAAACAGCTTTGGCGGAGGCGCTGAAAAATAAAATCATAAAAGGCGCAGCTTTGGATGTTTTTGAAAATGAGCCGAAAATTACCAAAGGGCTTTTGAAACTGGATAATGTCGTTTTGACTCCTCACACCGCGTCGGCCACCGAAGAAGCCCGCTCCAAAATGGCGGAAGTGGCGGCGCAGAATATAATAGAGGCGCTGGAAGGCCGAGTCCCGCCGAATCTGGTGAAATAAGCGCAAAACCGACTTCCGATATCGGTTCCCTGAACCGATATCGGAAGTCGGTTTGACTGGAACGGAGTAGGGCTTGTTTTTTAAAAATTATTTGGTAGACTGGCTGTTATGTTGAAATTAAACACGGAAATAAGAAATGTTTTCGGGAAAAAATTAAAGGAAGGCAGAAAGGAAGGCAAGCTTCCGGCTGTTGTCTATGGAAAAGGCAAAGAATCAAAAGCCCTTTTCGTAAATCTGAACGAGTTCAAAAAAATTTGGAATAAAATTGAGGAAGCCACAATAGTCAAGCTTCAAGGCGGTTCCAGCGACGATGTTCTTGTTTATGATGCGGAAAAAGATCCGGTCAGAGGGGAATTTATCCATGTTGACTTTTACGCTTTGGATGTGGATAAGCCGATTACGGCGGAAGTGAAGATTGTTTTTGAAGGAGTGTCTCCCGCCATTAAAGAAAAAGGAGGCGTTTTGGTCAAAGTTTTGCACAGCCTGGAAATTGAAGCCTTGCCGAAAGATTTTCCTCACGAAATAAAAATTGACGTTTCCAAATTGGTTAATATCGGAGACAGAATTACAGTCAAAGATTTGGCGCTTGGAAAATCGGTGAAAATTGAAGCCAGAGAAGACCAAGTCATAGTTTTGGCCAAACCGCACGAGGAAGAAAAAGTTGAAGAAGCGCCGAAAGCGATAGAAGACATTGAACTCTCGGAAAAGAAGGGCAAGAAACCAGCCTCGCCGGCGGGCGGGGAAGAGGAAGGCGAAGAGGGAACGGCGGCGCCGGAAGCTAAAAAAGAAGTAAAGAAATAATCACCTAAACTTTAACTGCGAAACTGCGTTATTTGCGACGCCTTACGGAGCGCGGCGGCGCGAGTAGAGCAAATTTTCAGCAGAAAATTATGCGAGCTGAGCGAATGACGCAGTTTCGCAGTTTGTGCGATTTGAGTTATAATAATTTCACAAATGAGTAAATTTTTTAAACCGCTTATCGTCTTGCTGGCTTCTTTTGTTTTTTTTCATTTCACTCCGTCCTTGGCCGAGGAAGTCAATCAAAATGCGGCCAAAGAAAGAAGGGAGGAACTTCAAAAACGATTGGATAATCTGGACAGCCAGATTGGGGCGCTTGATTCCATAATCCAGCAGAAAAGGACAGAATCCGCCAGTTTGGAGCGGGATATCGCCATATTTGACGCCAAGATAAAAAAGGCCAAACTGGAAATCCAAAAGCTGGATGGAGAAATAGCCAAGACGAAAACTGGCATTGTCCAAAGGACGGAACAAATAAAAGTCCTTTCGGACAAAAGCGAAAAAAAGAAAGATTCCTTGGCGGAATTGATAAGAAAAAACAACGAAATGGATTCCACCGGCTTGGCGGAAATTGTTTTGGGCTATCAAAAAATATCCGATTTTTTTGTCGTTGAAGACACACTGGAGCCGATTCATCGTCTCATCCAAGATACGCTGGATGAAATAAGGTCAACTAAAAAACAGACGGAAAAAGAAAAAGACGATTTGACGGAAAGACAAGCCGAACAAGTTCAACTAAAAGCGGCGCAGGAAAGGGAAAGAAAAAAATTGGCCGCCAACGAAGAGGAGAAAAAGAATTTATTGAAGATTAGCAAAGGAGTGGAGAAAGGTTATCAGGCGATAATGGCTTTGAAGCAAAAAGACGCCGCCACCATAAGAAGTCAACTTTTCTTGCTTTCCGGTTCGCCGTCCATATCGTTTGAAAAAGCGGTGGAATACGCCAATTTGGTCTGGGGTAAATTGAAAGTGAGGCCGGCATTTTTACTGGGGGTCATAAGAGAAGAATCAAATTTGGGCGCCAATGTGGGAAAAGGGAATTGGAAAGAAGACCTGGCGCACCCGAATTGCGCCAAACAAAGGACGGCATTTGTTCAGATAACTTCCGAGTTGGGACTTGATCCGGACTTATTGCCTGTGTCAAAAAAGGTCTGGTACGGTTACTGCGGCGGGGCGATGGGGCCGGCTCAATTTATGCCCACGACTTGGCTTCTATATAAGAAAGGCATTTCCAATATCACCGGAAATAATCCTCCGAATCCATGGGATCCCAAAGACGCTTTTGTGGCATCCGGCTTGCTTTTAAAAGACAATGGCGCGGCGGCCGGAGGATACGAAGCCGAAAGAAAAGCGGCTTTGAAGTATTTGGCGGGGTCAAATTGGAATAAAAAAGCCTACGCTTTTTACGGAAACGATGTGATGGAATTCGCCGCCGATTATCAGGAGCAGATTGATATTATCAACAAAATGGCTCACCGGTAAAACATCAAGGTTTCGCCTTGCGGCAAGGCGAAACCTTGATGTTTGGGAAGTTATCCACACACTCATTGGCTTTATTTTTCAGTTTGTTTTAAAATAGAGGGAGTATTATCAAATTAATAATTTTGGTCGTCGTTTTTTATATTAGTATTAACAATTAGATAACTATGAAAATTTTAAATTTCAAAAAAATTGTTTCCATCGGTTTTTTTGCGGCGTTTTTTGCCGTTTTTTTATCAGTTGGGACGGCGCAGGCCGGTTTTTGGGATTGGCTTAATTTAAATAAATTAAATAATGATTCCCAGCAGGCGGCGGTAGCTAACGCCGATACGACCTACAAATGGGTCAACAACGGTTCGGTGTCAAAAAACGACAGCCGAAAAACAGGCGAATGTTATGGTAATAAAAAACAAGTTACGACATACACCTGCGATTCTTCCACCAAGGGCAATAAATTATATGACGGCACGAATAAAGGTACTGCCTATGGCGACACAGCGGGTCACGCTTGGCCTATTTACGAAGGAGAAAATACTTCAACGGCCACTGAATATACTTATGATGGTGATAAATGCAGTTTAAGCGCCCATAACGCTGACGGGACTGTCAATGAATGGGAGTGTAAATCCTCCGATTCCTCCACGACTTCCAGCAGTTCATCGAGCAGCTCCTCAAGCAGTTCAAGCTCAAGTTCCTCCACCTCTGCCAATCACACAGTAACAATCAGCTCTGTCACCAATGTTACTTCCACTTCCGTCACTCTCAACGGCACGGTAAATCCAAACGGAGAAAATGTTTCTTATCTCTTTGCTTATATCAAGAAAGGCGCGTCCGGAGCTTACAAATACACCTCTTGGAAATCGGTCGGCAGCGGCTCAAGCGATGTTTCCGTAAGCGCTGATATTTCTGGTTTGTCTTCGGGGACAACATACACTTATTGGCTTTCCGCTTATAGCTACAAAACCAAGAAATACGCTAACAATGTGGGATCATTTACCACATCTGGAGATTCGTCCAGCTCTTCCAGCAGTTCTTCTGTCCAACAATACACGCTTAAAGTGAAGATTTCCGGCGCCGGCAAGATAACAAGCAGTGGCGGTTCCAGTGTCATAAATTGCAAAAGAGCGGTTGATTCAAAAGGAAACGCGGAAACTGCCACTGGCGATTGCAGCGTAAAATTAAACAAAGGAGAATCAGTTACCCTTACGCCATTAACACCCAGCACTCAATACGAATTCGCCACATGGGCTGAAGATTGCAGATCGGCAGGAAAAATATCTTCCTGCACGATTAAAATGACCGGCAACAAAACTGTTTCCGCCACTTTCAATAAGAAAGGATCGGTCAATAAAGAAACCGTGTCCGTATCAGTGAGGAAAACCGGCAAGGGCGTCGGCAAAGTGATAAGCGTGTATGCCACAGGCGAGAATTCCGGCAAGGAAGACGGCAGAATAAACTGCGGCAATAATTGCAGCGAGAATTATGAAAAAATCTGTGAAAATACGGAAGGCGGCCGCGGTTGCAGTCTGGCATACTTCAAAGCCGTCGCGGAGAAAGGCTCCACTTTCAGCGGCTGGGGCAACTGCATTACTTTCAAAAACGAAAAAGACCAATGTTATGTTTATTTGGACGGCGACAAAACCATAAACGCCAATTTTAACGAGGGAACAAACAATACGACTGGCAAGTATTATAACCTTACGGTTACTGCGCCTGATAACGGTGTTATTGCCAGTACTGACGATAAAATAAACTGCGGTTCAGGAAACACCAAATGTGAGCACAGTTACGGCAAGAACGGCACGGTTACTTTGAAAATCACTCCCGACAGCGGATATATATTATCAAGCACGGGTGGTTGCAGTTCTGGTAAGACAAAAAATTCGGACGGTTCTTATTCTTGCAAAATAAAGATGACGAAAAATCAGAATCTGACGGCTAATTTCAAAGCATCAGGAACATCGTCTTCCAGCTCGTCATCCAAAGCCTCATCTTCCTCAACGGGTTCATATTCAACAGTAACCGGATCCGCGAGTAACATAACTTCAACTTCGGCCACCCTAAACGGCACTATCACTCCGAACGGAAACAGTCTTTCTTATGTGTTTGCTTATCGCAAGAACAGCGAAAATTCATCGGCAACCAAATACGTTCCATCCACATATACGTCAATCGGTGGCACTTCGGGTGATGTTTCCGTAAGCGCCGATATTTCCGGATTATCATCGGGGACGAAATATATTTATAGACTTTATGTTTACAATTCCGCGACAAAAAAGACTACCAGCGGTTTAGTAAAATATCTTACCACATCATCAAACTGATTGTTGAGAGGAAACAAAAAACTCCGCTAAGCGGAGTTTTTTGTTTCCTGGAAAGCTTTTACGATTTTATCCAGATTGCCTTCCATAATCCTTTCTATGTCGTGGAAGGATTTCTTGATGCGGTGGTCGGTGATTCTGTCTTGCAAAAAGTTATAAGTCCTTATTTTTTCCGAGCGGTCTTGCGTGCCGATTTGCTGTCTTCTTTCGCTGTCCAGCTGGCTTTGCGCCTGGCTGGCTTGGCCGCTTTCCAGCTTGGCCGCCAGAAGAGCCATCGCTTTCTCGCGATTTCTCTGTTGGGACCTTTCGCTGGTGCATTTGACCACCAAACCGGTCGGTTTGTGAGTGATTCGGACAGCTGTTTCCACCTTATTGACATTCTGTCCGCCGGCTCCGCCCGAACGGGTGAAGGCGATTTCCAAATCTTGAGGTTTGATTGTCATTTTTTCTTCCGTTCTTATCGGTAAGACGGCTACTGAGGCGGTGGAAGTGTGAACCCGGCCGGACTTTTCCGTCGCCGGCACCCGCTGGACCCGGTGCACTCCGCTTTCCTGCTTTAATTTATCATAGACTCCTTCGCCCGAGATTTCCAAAAATACTTCTTTGTATCCGCCGAGCTCGCTTCTTGATTCGTCAAGAATGACGGCGCTCCAACCCTGCTTGGCGGCAAACCGCGAATACATATTGGCCAAGTCGGCGGCAAAAAGCGCGGCCTCGTTTCCGCCCGCTCCGGCGCGAATTTCCAGAATGATTGTTTTAGGAGATTGATTCATAGAATTTGTGAATTGCGAAATAGTGTTTTTGAAATAGCACTACGGAGCGCGGCGGCGCGAGTAAAGATGATTTTTCAGCAGAAAAATACTTCGGGCTATTTCAAAGACAGCTATTTTGCAATTCATAAGAGGTACTATTTTTTAGCTGTTTTCGCCTTAGCGGTTTTTGGCGCGGCTTTCGCTTGCCTGGCTTTGAATTTCTCCACTCGGCCGGCGGTGTCTATGATTTTCTTGTTGCCGGTGAAAAACGGATGGCAGGCGCTGCAAATTTCCACATGGGTGGATTCTGCGGTAGAGCCGGCTTTTATCTTGTTTCCGCAGGCGCAGGCGATGACCGCTTCGGAATAATATTGGGGATGTATTTCTTTTTTCATAACATTATATATAACATAAAGGCGCTAATTCTGCAAATTTGAGCGGATGCATTCAACTATTAGTAAAATTTTATATAACTATTACCTAATTTTGCTATCGCCTCAATTAGGTAGTAATTAAAAAATAAAAAACCTTCTGGAAATCGTGATGATTTTCCAGAAGGTTCAGAAATAAGGCGTAATAGGCAACGCCTTATTTTACTTTTACAGAAATTGATTCCCGCAGAGAATTTGCCTGGAACGTGACTCTTGCGCTACCAGTCTTCTTTGCAGTAATTGTGAATATCGCCTGACCACTTGCATCCGTTACAGCGTTTGTCGGTGATATATATATGCGCTTCTTGCCGGCCGAATTTACCGCCGCCGTAACCGCCTCGCCTTCAACAGCGCAACCGTTTGCGCCCGTTACCGTTACCGTTACATCCTCGCTCGTTTTATTATCAAGCTTCAATGTGTTTGGATTTACCGAAACATTTTCCGGTTCGCATGGGGTCGGAGTTGGCGTTGGAGATGGCGCAAAAGGGTCTCCTTTTGTGTCGTAATCATCACTTACTACGGGGATATCTTTTAGGTCTGGATCATCGCCTGACCCAAATTCGCCCGCCAGACCCCCGTCCTCATAGTAAATCTCAAATTTGACATCTATTTTCATCCGTCCGTACCCCGAAATGAATTCCAAGTCAAGATCTATAATTCCTTCCTCGGGAGAGTATCCCTCCTCTAATGTGAACACATCGGATTCATCAATTATGAACCAATCAATGCCGTAATTGCTTCCGCCGTTAAAATTCAAATAAGAAACGACGTAATAATTTGTTTTTTGGGTTGCATCCAAATCAATCCTAACTGTTATTTTTGGATAATACTCATCCCCGTCGTTATCCTTAAGCAATAGAACGATGGCATTGTACACTGTTAATGACACAGTAGCTGTGCCAGTATCCTCCGTTTGTTCAAAATTTTTTTTCAAAGTCTCGTTATGCGATGAGGATGGTCTAAGTGAGACCGAAAATTCTGGTATGGCGCGAGCGGGGGTTAAAGTTAAAAACAAAGACAAACTAAAAACAACAGCAAAAATAAATCCAAATCTTTTCATTTTGCGCCTCCTATAAAATTTTTATTATAAAATTAAAGATCAATCTTTTGCCTATTTTGCTTAACTATACTGATATTTTTAGCAAAGTCAAGGTGTGGATAACTTGCTGTTAGTAAACCTTTTTGTTTGTGTTAAAATTAAGACAAATTAATTTTTTTTAAAAAAACAAAATATGTTAAATTTTAAATTCCTCAAACTCTCTTCGGTCTTTTTTGTTTTAGCTTTTGTTTTGTTTTTTTATAATGTTTCGTTGGCACAAGAACAAACAGGGGAAACACTAACAAAGATAGAAATTCAAGATGTCAAAATAGAAAAAAGCGACAAGGAAATAAAGATTAACGGCTCTTTATTTAATCCAAGCAATAATGTTGTAACTCCGGAAATTACCCACTTACTGATTTTGAAGACGATTGACCCGTTGATTAAGTCTAAAAACGAGATAGATTTGTTGCCGTCTTTGATTGTCGCGGCAGACGAAGGGAAAGATTATTTTTCATTAAAGCCCGGTGAGCCAAAAGTTTTTTCTTATATTTTGCCGATAAGCCCTTACATTCCGCAGGCTAATTATGATCTTTACCTTGGATTTATCCGTTCAAACGGACAAACGGAAGCTCGTTATGAGGATACCGTAAAAAATCTAGGCTCACAGCAAAAAGATGGTTTTTTGGCTTTTGATCAAGAGAGCTGTGTTTTATTAAACAAAGAAGGAAAAAAATTCGGCAATAATGACGGTCCGGCTTTTTTGCCCGGAGAAAATCCCGAAGCTCGTTGTTTGATTAAAAATATCGGCGATAAAGAAATAGAGGTTTCGCCAAAAATTTTATGGAAAGAAGTGTATGTATACGGCAAGCCGCTTGATGGAACAATGGCTGTGGAAAATCCGGATCAAAAAATATTTTTCAAGCCCGGAGAAACAAAATTGGTCAGTCTGTCTATGCCCAGGGCGGAAAAACCGCAAACATATCAAAGCTTATGGAGTTTTGAGGATAAAGACGGGGGAACAAGGTCTTTCAATATGTTTTTCAGGTGGACAATCGCCGGCGAATCGGCTCGCATCAAGGGCGTTTCTCAAACAAGCCAGCTTAAAGATTCTTACTCAAAAGGAGAAAAAATAAATTTATCGGTGGATTATTTCGGCTCGGCTGATTTGTTTTGGGCGGGAACCGGACAGGATGTTTCCAGTTTAAGCAATTTGATAATGAAGGCTGTTATAAAAGATAAGGATGGAAACATTTGTGGCGATAAAGAAGAAACTATTGCGGATATAACCGATGGGGAGATAAAAAATAAAATTATTGAAGTCAACCTGGATAAGAAATGCAAGGACATGTCTTACGGCGTTTCCTTGTCTTCTAACCAAAAAGGATTAACGGAAGAATCGGGAGAATTGCCGAAAGTCGTCAAAGAACAAACGATTCCAATTTATTTATATTTTGGCATACCGATATTGCTGGTGATATTGATTGCTTTCTCTTTTTTTAGGAAAAAGAAGATTGTTCCTGTTAACCTTTTAATTATTTTATTTGCCGGCGTTACAATGTTTTCCGGCGAAGCCTTGGCTGCGACACGGACTTACCCTGACTTTGGGGGCGCGACCAGCACATATAGATGGGGAGGCGATTGGACACTGGATAACGGCACAGAAAAATTAAAGTCTAATCCGGCGGGCGGCGGTGGAATGAATATACTCCAAGTTTTTTCCGCGGAAGCTCAATTTAGCGGTTATTTTGACAGCTCAGGCGATTTGAATGATGTTTATATAGATTACAGAGCTGTTGATAATTCATGCGCAAATACCGGAATGAAGGTGCAATTTGAGATGTTCATAAAAGCCGACGGTCTGTCTGAACAGAAAGTAAGTTTTGCTAAGAGCGGTTCAAGCGATTGGAAAAATAAAATAAGACTCTGGTATAACAATGCGTCTGGCGACATCGTAGAAAGAAGATTTAATATAAACTCAAGCGACATATCCGCTTTTTATAATGCGGACAAGACGGCAAAAAGCAATCCGAAGTTGATTATATATATCAAGCAAGCTGGTTATAATTCCCATGAAGATAAATATTCTGAAGGTTATTTTAGCGTTGCCAACAATAAATTAAGGACCGAGAATGACGCATTTAATATGGGAGACACTGTAAAACTAGAGATCCCTCTCAAGCTTCCCGCTCCATCTGTAAGTCTAAGCGCTCCCGCCGAAGTCACTTCTCCCAACAGCGCAAATGTTACATTGACTACGACGGATTTGTCAGAACGTACTTATAAGAATACTCACTCTGGCATCACGGGCGTTAATGGTTTTGATACTTTAAGTTTTGACGCTACGCCAAGCAACGGCGCGAAATCGCAAACTAAAACAGTGTCCAATGTTTGGATTGCAACCGGTTCCAATGCTGACCAGAAGAATGTTTTAACTATAATTTACACCAGAAATCTCGGCCAATATATCGGAACGGGCACTTATACCGCCAATGCCACCGTTACCGTCAAACCCGCGGCTGTTAGTTCTTCCAGCAGTTCAAGTTCATCGTCCAGTTCATCCTCCTCTTCCAGCAGTTCAAGTTCTTCCAGCAGTTCATCCTCCTCGTCCAGTTCAAGCGGAAGCAGCGGCTACAATTTAACGGTAAATATCGGCGGTAATTGCACTGGAAGCATATACAACAAAGAAAGAAGTGATTCCACCGGCGGGACAAAAACTTATACCGGCTACGCTTCCGGAGACGAAGTTACTCTTACCGCCACCCCGGGAGCAAATTCAGGCCAAACTTGCAAAATGTCGGGAGATTGGAACATTGCCACCGGAGGAAATTGCGTCGGAGGAACATTGAGCACAAACAATACCACTAATGATACTTGCAAGATTACTATGGGAAGCACCGACAAGTCTTTGTCGGTCAGCTTCAATGGAGCATCGCCGTCTTCTTCATCATCCTCCGCCGACCCGGATTGGTATAATCTGACATTTAAAACCGCAGGAAGTGGTTCGGGCGACGCGACAAGGTATAATTATGATGACACTTTTGGCTGGACCGGTTCCAAAACAATGAGCAACGGAGATACGGCCGGCATAGGCAGAGATTATAAATTCAAACTTGTTCCAAATCCAAGCTCCGGTTCTTATTTTTCCAGCTGGTCCGGCTGCAGTTCGGTAAATTCCGACAACGAGTGTATCTTGGAAAAAAATCCTTATCCGGGAGCCGACAAAACGGTAACCGCAACTTTTAACAGCAATTCCGGTGGGTGTGCTGGGTGTGGCACTTCCGTCAAAGCTTACATCTCCGCCCGAGACACGGTGGTAACCGACGGCAATTCCACCGTTATAAACTGGTCATCGGACAACGCCACTTCTTGTACCCATGTGGACGACACAGAACTTGGATCCGGCAGTTATAAAGATACCGGCTGGTTAAGCGCCGGCGACACGACCTCGGGAAGCTACACGACAAATAATTTCTCGACTGGCAAGCCAAGAACTTATACGGTAAATTGTACCAATGGCTCTCAAATATCACCTGACGCTTCTGTCACGGTGGATGTCGGAAGCGATTACACCGGCTCCCCGTCCGTCAATATGTGGGCGGACCCGCAAAGCATCGGATATAAAAAAACATCCGCGATACAATGGCTTGGGAGCAATGTTTCCGGAAATTGTTTGCTGTATTCGGCTTCGGACACAATGAACGGCTATCTCAAGGACTATGGCCGGGCTGTCGTTCCTTCTTTTGGGACAGGTTATTACGCCAGCGTTGGAAGCAACAATTTAACCGGCCAAAAAACCGGCAAATTGTCCGGCGATACGGTTTATAAAATTCAATGTGCCGGATATCCAAGTTCCGGATACGCCAAGACGCAAGCTCAAACCACCGTTATCGTTGCCAAACCGGTTTCCAACTTCACCATCGCCAATTCCGCGGGGTCATCGCTTGTCGCCAATATCGTGGAAGGGCTGTCCGCCAATTCCGGCAGTATCGCCTTAACCTTAAGCGGCGAAGCTATCGGCAATGTCAGTCTTTCCGCTGGCATCCCGGCCATCTCCGGCGCCAAGGCTCAATTTTCGTCCGACGACGGCATTAATTGGAGCGACACCTTATCTATTGATATAAGCGCAATTTCGCAGGTGAAAATAAAAGCGATTAAAATTCCGGGAGCGACACCCGCCGGAATTTATAATGTGGCGGTAACGGCTAAAGACACCGGAAGCGGCGGGAAAACTAAAAAGCTGAATATTAATTTGCAGGTGAATCGGGTATCGTCCGAATGGGAAGAATTTTAAAGCGAAGAATGGCAAACGACTTACGATATCGGTGAGCTCACCGATATCGTAAGTCGTTTGCGGGCGACTTGATGATGGAGTTGCATTTTACGCCGCTTTTGCTATTATTTAATTTATGTTAAAAACGGAAGAAAAAACTGAACAGAAAGAGTTTTCCTTGCCCCAAGTTAATTCGGAGGTCAAGGAAATGTATTTAAGCGGCATACATTTGGGATATTCGCAGACAAGCCGAAGTCCCCAGATGAAGCCGTATATTTTCGGATTAAGAAACGGAGTGGAGATTTTTGATTTGGAAAAAACGAAAAATAATCTTGATTCCGCCAAAGAGTTCGCCAAGAAGCTGGGCAAGGACAAGAAAATTATTTTGTTTGTCGGGACCAAAAAAGAAGCCAAAGATTTGACGGAAAACTCCGCCAAAGAATTGGGGATGCCATATGTTAAGGAAAGGTGGATCGGCGGAACGCTTACCAACTTTAAGCAGATAAAAGGGAGAATCGACCACCTCAATGACCTGAAGAAAAAAAGAGATACGGGAGAACTGGATAAATACACCAAGAAAGAAAAACTTCAAATTGAAAGGCAGATCAAAAAAATGGAAATTTATTTCGGCGGATTGGCGGAGAACCTGAAATTTTTGCCTTCGGCGATTCTTGCCATCGATTCCAAGCATGAGAAAATAAGTGTCAATGAAGCCAATCAGATGAAAATACCGGTTGTCGCCTTGCTCAACAGCGATTGCAACCCGTCCGGCATCAATTATCCCGTTCCGGGCAACGATAATTCCATATCCAGCATTTCTTATTTCTTGTCCGAATTTACTAAAGCTTATAAAGAGGGGACGTTCTTAGCTCAAGAAGAGCCGATCAAAAAGGAGACAGTTTAAAACCGACTTACGATGTCGATTTTCCGAAAACCGACATCGTAAGTCGGTTTTAATAAAAAACTTATGATAACTGCCCAACAAATAAAAGAATTAAGAGACAAAACGGGGGTTTCCGTATCCGCCTGCAAATATGCGCTTGAAGAAGCGGGCGGGGATATGGAAAAAGCCATGGCCGTCCTGCAAAGAGAAAGCGCCAAGTCAGCCGAGAAAAAAGCGGACAGAGCGCTAGGTTCGGGAGTGATTGAAGCTTATGTGCACAATAACAAAAAAGTCGGAGTCATTTTGGAACTTAAAAGCGAGTCTGATTTTGTGTCCGGCAATGAAGAATTTAGAAATTTAGCCAAAGACGTGGCTATGCATATTGCCGCTTTGGCGCCGTCCGACCCCAACGAATTGATGGGACAGCCCTACATAAAAAATCCGGCCGTTACCGTCAAGGAGTTGCTCAATCAGGCCGTCCAAAAATTCGGCGAAAAAATAGAAATCTCTAGATTCGCCAAATATAACTTGTCTTAAACTATATGAATATATTGATTTATACAGCCCTATTGTCTGCCGTTGGTGCTGTTTTTCTTTTTTCAAGAGGGGTGTCTTTCGCCAGAGCCTTGCCCAAGGAAGAATTTGAACGAAGATTCAGCGAAACAAGGCCTGTTTTTCACGACATTAACGCCAGAATTATTATTCCATTCGCCGTTTTCCTTCATGACTCCTTGTCGCCGAAAATTTATAAAGAATTTGAAATAGTCATATCAAAATTCAGAATAAACGTGCTAAGGACGGAAAGGCTTCTTTTGCAACTGGCCAACTACATAAGAGGAAAAAGAGAAGTGAAGATGAACGGCAACAGCCATCCTTATTGGAATCAAGTCAACGGCGCCGACTCCAAAGATAAAAATGAAGACAAGCCAGCATAGCTCAGCGGTAGAGCAACTGTTTTGTAAACAGTAGGTCGTGGGTTCAAATCCCTCTGCTGGCTCATGCGTTCAAGCGAAATAAGAAAAAAGTTTTTAGAGTTTTTCAGAGACAAAGGGCATTCAATCATCCCGTCATCTTCTCTTGTTCCGGGCGAAACGGATCCGACGGCGCTTTTTACTACGGCCGGAATGCACCCTTTGGTGCCATATTTGTTGGGCGATGAGCATCCGGGCGGAAAAAGGATAGCTAATATCCAAAAATGCGTCCGGACCGGCGACATAGACGAGGTGGGCGACGCGCGCCATCTTACTTTTTTTGAGATGATGGGGAATTGGTCCTTCGGAGACTATTTTAAAAAAAAGGCGATTGAGTGGAGTTGGGAGTTTTTGACGGACAAAAAATGGCTGGGGTTGGATAAAAACAGGCTGGCCGTTTCCGTTTTCGCCGGAGATGAAAATGCTCCTTTTGACGAGGAGGCATTTAATATATGGAAGGAACTGGGCGTGCCTGAATATAGAATCGCCAAATTGCCCAAGAAAAATAATTGGTGGGGACCGGCTGGCCAATCCGGACCATGCGGACCGGATACAGAAATTTTTTATTGGACGGGCGACGCAGATAAAATTCCGGACAGTTTCAATGACGACAATGATTTATGGGTGGAAATCTGGAACGATGTTTTTATGCAATATAATAAAGGCGAAGACGAAAAATACTATCCCTTGAAGCAAAAAAATGTTGATACCGGCATGGGATTGGAAAGGATGGTGATGGTAATGCAAGGGAAAGATAATGTCTATGAAACGGACTTGTTCCAACCTTTGGTTGTCAAAATAAAATCTCAAATCCCTGCCTCGCCGGCAGGCAGGTCAAATCTCAAATCTTTCGATAGAGAAAAAGAAAAATCTATCAGAATTATCGCTGACCATATTAAAGCGAGTGTTTTTATAATTGCCGACGAAGTGGCTCCTTCAAATATCGGACGAGGTTATGTGTTAAGAAGATTGATCAGAAGGGCGGCGAGACACGGCAAATTATTGGGGATTGAAGAAATTTTTCTGGCGGGAGTAGCCGAACCGGTTTTTGAAATCTATAAAGAATTTTATCCGGAGCTTTTGCAAAAGAAAGAAATGATTTTAAGCGAACTGGCGGCGGAAGAGAGCAGGTTTAACAAAACCCTTGAAAAGGGGTTGAAACAATTTGAGTCCGTGTCGCAGGGAGGAAGCATTTCAGGAAAGGATGTTTTCACGCTTTTTTCCACCTACGGTTTCCCTTTGGAAATAACGGTTGAAATGGCGAAAGAGAAAAACATCAGCGTTGACGCAAAAGGTTTTGATAAAGAATTTGAAGAACACCAGAAAATTTCCCGCGCCGCTTCGGCGGGAATGTTCAAGGGCGGATTGGCCGATGCGGGAGAAAAAACGATGCGATGTCATACGGCCACGCATCTTTTGCATCAGGCTTTGAAAATAGTTTTAGGCGAGAGTGTTAGTCAAAAAGGCAGCAACATAACCGCTGAGAGATTGCGTTTTGATTTTTCTTGGCCGGAAAAGATGACTAAAGAGCAGATTGAAAAAGTGGAGCAAATAGTGAACGGAAAAATAAAGGAAAATCTGCCGGTGGCTTGGCAAGAGATGGGCTTGGAAGAAGCCAGATTATCCGGCGCCATCGGCTTGTTTGGCCATAAATACGAAACAAAAGTGAAAGTTTATACGGTGGGAGATAGCGCCAAAGGCGGACAGGTTTTTTCCAAAGAAATTTGCATGGGACCGCATGCCGTTTCCACAGGCGAACTCGGTCGCTTCAAAATCGTCAAAGAAGAATCCGTCTCGTCGGGAACAAGAAGAATAAAAGCGATACTGGAATAACCAGCTTGGAAGCCGAACTTCCGAGCGCAACATTTTATGGAATCATTTAAACAAAATTTAGAAGAAAAAAAGTTTAACGCTATAGAAAAAGAACTTGGGGCAAAGGTCAGTGAAGAGCAACGCGAAAAATTCGGCGGGGATTATTCAATCAATCCGGAAAATATAAAAAAATTTTTTGAAATCGGAGTAGAAAAAATTGACGATATAGAATTTAAGGGAGCGGAAACGGAAGTAGAATTTTACGGCCCGATTTTTATTTCCCGCAAACAAGCCTAAAACAAACTGCGAATGTGCGTAGTAGAATATGTATTGTAAAAAATAAAAATAAATCTTACCCCCTATAATTTCTATAGATTTTATGGGGGATAGTGGTAAAATAAAGAAGTTTAATAATTTAACGGGATTATGAAGGTCATTTTATGAGTTATTCAAAGGGGGAAATTGCAAAAAGTATTTTATTGGGACTTGCGGCTGGAGGCTTTCTGGCTGTAAGCTTAGCTTTGCCAAATTTTCCTCAGGTTTTTAAGTTGTTTAATAACAATGCCAGCGGGCGATACAAAATTAAGCGGGCTATTTCTTCTTTAAAAAACAAAAAGCTGGTAAAAACTTATTTTAAAGATGATCAAGAGTTTATGGAAATAACGGAAAACGGAAAGAAAAAAGTTTTGTTTTACAAATTAGACGAAATGAAAATAAAAAGAGATAAAAAATGGGACGGTTTCTGGAGATTTGCCGCCTTTGATATTCCGGAAAGGCACAGAAAGGCCAGAATGGCACTTAGTCAAAAAATGAAAGAAATAGGACTCTTCCCGTTGCAAAAAAGCTTATTTGTATTTCCTTTTGATTTTACAAACGAAATTGATTTTATTGGAGAGATTTTTAATGTCAGAAGGTACATTTATTATTTTACCGTGAAAGGTTTTTCAGATAAAAATCAAGAAAATTTATTAAAACAACATTTTGAATTATAATTTTGTTTTTGAAATAAAACATACTTACTATCCCCTATAAAATCTATAGATTATTTAGGGGATAGTAAGTAAAAAAGAATAAGGAAATGAGTATAAAGAGGAGGACTATTCTATCGGTTTGAGTTTCCAGAAGTCAAACCAGATTCTTTGTTTGAATTGTTCGGTTGTAAGCGGTTGATAGTAGGAAAGCGGGCTGAAGAATTTGTAAGTCCCGGCGATTATGACAACGAGTATTATCAAGCCTATGTAAAGTTTTTTGGACTTGGATGCGATTTTTTCTTCAAAAATATAATTGAAAACCAGAAAGGCCAAAATAAAAGAAAAAAGAAGAGGGATGAAATAATGGTATAGATACATCACTCGCTCTATCCGGAGCATTATCGCCATGTAGATTACATAAAGCGTCGTGAAAACAGTTATAAGATAAAACAGGTTTTTGTTTTTAATAGGATTTTTAAAAACGATTCGGCCGATTATCAAAATGAGAGACAAAATTATTCCGGTCAGTCCAAGAAACCAAGTTATCGGATTGGCCTGCAGGTACATATATCTGACGCCGTCGCCGCTTTTTTCCCAGCGGTAATTGATGCTCTTGTCGCCGACCAGCCACGCAAGGGGATAACTGCCGTTTTCGTCCGGTTTGCAGACATCAAGCTTTGGCACGCCTTTGTTGTAATTGGCCATATAAGCCAAATTGTCTTTCAACATCGCCCCAAAATATTTCGGATCGGAAGCAAGGCCTTTGGCCATAATTTCTTTGTATTCCTCCGAAGCTTTGTAAAATTTGTCACCTGCGGCAAATTTGCCCAAAGAAAAATGAATATACCAAATCAAAGAAAAAACAGCAACTACGCCAACGGCAAATAATAATCCTTTTATTATTATTTTTTTAAAAACATCAAGGACGGTCCTTGATATAAAGGGCAGTCCTTGATGGTTAAAGTCCAAGAAGAAAAGAAAGGGGAACAGGAAAACGGTTATCGCTCCCGTGGCTTTGATGGATATGGCCAAGCCGGCTAAAATTCCCAAAATAAAATAATTGAGCAATGTTTTTCTTGACGGTTTTTGGACCAAGTAAACGAAATAAAGGACAGCTAAAAGGATGAAAAATAAATGGCTGCCTTCCAGCATGGCGGCGCGGGAGTGGGTGATCAGGGCGTTTTCAAAAATATAAAGGGAAGAAAAAAGAAGGGAAGTGTGGGGATTTTTGGAAACAAAATAAAAGATGTAAAAAAAGACGATAGCCGAAAGCCATGCGAACAAAGCGGAAAAAAATCTCACGCCGGCAAAAGAATAATCTTCCGGAAAATCTTTGATGTAGTCCGTTTGAGTGAACTTGTGCAGTTCTGACGGCGCAATATTGTCGTTGGGGTGAATGATATGTTCGCCCAAAGCGACAAAAAGCTTGCCGAGCGGAGGATGAGGTTCCATGAACATCACCCCCGTCAGATATTTCTGGGCGGAAGCGATGTGATAATTTTCGTCCCAGAAAACAGAAGGCGGGTAATCGTAATTTTTGAAATAAGTGAAATAAGAAACAGCCAAAACGATGGCACTGTAAATTATCAGGAAGTTTCTTTTTCGGGAAAAAAGATGTTTAATAAAATTCATAATTGCAAATTTTATAAAAACTAATTAAAGTTTATTTTTTGTCTTACTATGTATGGAGGCCTGTTTTGCGCTTCAGTATAAATTCTTCCGATATACTCTCCGATCATGCCCAAGACGATCAATTGAATTCCTCCAAGAAAAAAAATTGCCACAACTACGGTAGCCCACCCCTGAACCGTAGTTTCCGGATGATATATTTTTTGATATATGGCATATATTCCCCACATAAAACCTAAAAAAGCGCTGAATACTCCCAAGTAGGTAGCCATCTTAAGGGGAAAATAAGAAAATGAAGTTATGCCGTCGTAAGCTAATTTCACCATTTTCTTTAAAGGGTAACTGGTATTTCCTCTTTTTCTTTCCGCCCTGTCAAACAATATTACTCCCTTTTTAAAACCAACCCAAGAGGTTAATCCTCGCATAAAACGGGAATGCTCCTTGATTCCTTTCAGGGCGTCAATTACTTTCTTGTCGAGCAGGCAGAAATCGCCGGTGTCTTCGGTAATATCTATGTTGGCGATTTTTTTTATTATTCTATAGAAAGCGTAAGCGGTCGCTTTTTTGAACAAGCTGTCTTTTCTTGTCTTTCTTTTGGCATAGACCACTTCGTAGCCATCTTTCCATTTTTTGACAAGTTCGGGTATGGTTTCGGGAGTGTCTTGCAAATCCCCGTCCATTATCACGACAGCTTCGCCTTGGCTGTTATCCATACCGGCGGTTATGGCGGTTTGATGGCCAAAATTTCTGGAAAAATCAATAATTTTGACATTTTTATCTTTATCGGCGAGTTCTAATATTTTTTCAAGCGTTTTGTCTCGACTCCCGTCATTTATAAAAATAATCTCATATGGCCCGATTATTTCAAGCGTTTTTTTAGATCTTTCGTATAGCTCGCGGATATTTTCTTCCTCGTTGAATATTGGTATGACAAGCGATATAAGTGGGTTCATATTAAAAATATGTTATTATAATATAAGTAGTATAAGATTTTTGCGTATTATTACAAACGAATATAAAAATGTTTACAACTGTTTTTATCTTGATTGTTTTGCTTTGTTCTTTTGCTGTTTATTTTATTTTGAAGCGCGTCCTTAAAATTAAAAAAAAGGACAATGCCGTCTTTGCCCTCATGATGGTTATTTTTGCGGTTGCCATCAGATATTATTTATTTGATTTTCAATCCGGAGATTACGGCAGTTTCCTTAAGGGGTGGCATGAATTTATAAAAACAAATGGAGGATATAAAGCTTTAAGTCATAACTTTAGCGATTACAATCCTCCGTATCTTTATTTGCTTACGCTGTTTTCTTATCTGCCTATAGGAAGTTTGTATGCCGTAAAAATAATATCAGCGTCTTTTGATTTCATTGCCGCTTTTTTTGTGTTTAAATTAGTTGAAAGAAAATATAAAAATGAAGTAATATCAATTTTTTCTTTCAGCGCCGTTTTATTCGTGCCGACAGTTATCCTTAATGGTTCATATTGGGGACAGTGCGACATAATTTATTCCACTTTTCTTCTAGCCTCTATATATTTTTTGTCAAAAGGAAAAGACGCCCTTTCTCTTATAATGTATGGGATTTCCATATCATTTAAACTTCAAGCTGTTTTTCTTTTCCCGATATATATTATTTTTTTCTTAAAAAAGAAATTACGCTTGGCCGGTTTTTTTATAATCCCGGCTGTTTTCTTTTTATCTGTCATACCAAGTGTGATTATAGGAAGGCCGTGGAAGGATGCTTTTTCAATTTATTTGTTTCAAGCAAAAAATTATTCTTCTCTTACGCTTAACGCGCCTACGATTTACCAATGGTTTCCTCAAGGAGACTTCTTAACTTTTTCCCGCATCGGCATTTTATTTTCCGCCGCCGCAGTTTGCGCTTTTATTTTCCTTGTCTACAAGAAAAGAAATGAGATAAACGGCGATCATCTTATTAAGATTTCTTTCGCGCTTCTTTCCGCCGCGCCGTTTTTCTTGCCGAGGATGCATGAGAGATATTTTTTCCCGGCTGATATTTTTTCCATAGTTTACGCTTTTTATTTTCCGCGTTATTTTTTCATTCCTATAGGTATGCAGATTATTTCTTTCTTTAGTTACGGGCCGTTTCTTTTTGGTAGCTCTCCGAATTTTAAAATTTTATCATTTGGAATGTTTGCAATAATTTTAACAGTTTTGGCGGACTTGTTTTTGGATCTTTACCCTCAAAAGCGCGATGTTATAATATAATCAATGACATTTTTCAGCAAAACTCCAAGAAAAAAAGTTGTCGCTGTCATAGACATCACCAGCTCGTCCGTGGGCGGAGCTCTGGTAGAAAGCAATGAAGGCTGTCCCATTACCATTTTGGCCGCGCCGAAATCGCCGGTTAATTTTCTTTTTGATGTCAGCCTTGAGGCTTCCTTGCGAGGCACGGCGGATTCGATCCGCCTTACGGCGAAAAAATTAAAAAATCTCTATTCCGGCAAAATAGACGAGGTTTTGTGCGTCTTTTCTTCCCCATGGTTCGCTTCCAAGATAAAAATAATAACCGCGGAGAAAGAAAAACCGTTTGAAATTAAAAACGATTTTTTCAGCCGGCTCATTGAAGAAGATGGAAAAAGCTTCATCTCGCCCGGGACAAATTTTATAGAGCATGAGATTATAAAGACCGAATTAAACGGCTATTATGTTAAAAATCCGGCCGGCAAAACCGCTCGCTCGGTCAAATCGCACATCTATTTGAGCGCGGGAGTAGAAAAAATGATGAAACTGGCGGAAGAAGAGATTGGAAAAATTTTTATCCACACCCCCTTGAAATTCGCGACCTCGTCCATTGTGGCGTTTAAAGTTTTAAATGATATAATAAGCAACAGAGAAGGATTTTTGATAATAGACATCGGAGGAGAGACCACGGAAATCAATCTTATCCGCGACAATGTTTTGGAGATGTCCGCTTCTTTTCCCAAAGGAACCAATCTTTTGTTCAGGAAAGCGGCCGCCAGTCTCAACACTTTTCTTAAAGAAGCGTCTTCAATCGTCAAGGCTTATTCCAGGGGGCACAGAACATTGGAAAGTTCGGACAAAATAGCCACGGTGATAAAAGACTCGATCGGGGAATGGCGCGGTTATTTAAAAAAAACGCTGGCCGCCATGGCGCGAGAAAGTCTTCTTCCCCAAAATGTTTTCGTAATCGGCGACGATCCGGTTTGCAAATTTTTTTCTTCCTGTCTTGAGAGCGAGGATTTTTCGGAGTTTACGATTTTAAGAAAGCCTTTTGCGGCGCAAAAGATAAATCCCGAATGGCTGACGCGTTATTTCAATCAAGCCAGTTCAATGACCCAGTCAGCTCAAAACCTTAAAAAATGCGAGACGGGCGATTATCAGCACAAAGACATAATGCTTATGATGGAAGCCGTTTACGCCGATAAATTTTTAGATTTTAATTTTTAGATTAAAACATATGCCCAGAAAAATAATAAAAGACATTTTTTTAAGAGACAAAACAGAAAGACCCCTTGTTGAAGAATTGGAAATGGAAAAAACAAAAAAAAGCAGGTTTATTTTCAAGCTCATAATATCTTTTCTGATTTTAATTTTATTGGGCGCTTTCGGTTACGTGGCGTTAAACAGAGTTTCCACGGCCGCCATCAACATTTCTCCATATAAAGAAACATTGGCGATTGATTCAAGGCTTAGGGCGCGCGCCAATACAACCGCCGACGGTTTGCCGTTTGAAATCGCGCAATTAAGCGCGGAGGAAAACGGCCTTGTTACCGCCACCGGAATAACTTCGGGCGGACAAAAAGCGAGCGGCAAGATAACCGTTTACAATAATTACGGCAGCGCGCCGCAAAAACTCATAGCCAACACCAGATTTCAGACAAGCGACGGAAAGGTTTACAGAATCAAAGGCGCCATTTCGGTGCCGGGCATGGGGGTATTGGAAGCGACCGTTTACGCCGACCAAGCGGGGGAAGAATACAATATCGGGCCGTCTGACTTCACTCTCCCCGGCCTTAAAGGAGGGCCTCGGTTTGAAAAAGTGTTCGCCAAATCCAAATCGGCAATGTCCGGCGGGTCCAGCGGAAACGCCAGAGTGGTCAAAAAAGAGGACATTGACAGCATCAGGACGGCGGTCAATGAAAAATTAAAAAACCGCTTGACGGAGACGCTTTCCAAGCAAAAACCGGAAGGTTATGTCCTTTTTGCCGGCGCGGTAAAAATTGAATACATAGAAAATCCGGACAATCCGAAGGTTGGCGATTCAGCCGGCCGGTCAATGGCGTTTAAAACGAAAGGTTCAGCCACCGGCTACTTGTTCAAAAAGGACGCTTTGGCCAAAGCGCTGGCGGATGACAATGCCGGAAAGTTCACCGTGAGAAATCCGAAAAACGACCTTATGGCGATAAACAACATAGAGGCGCTTGATTTCAGTTTAATATCGGCCGACGCAAAAAATAAAGAAATAACCGTCCGGCTTAAAGGCAACGCCGATTTCGTCTGGACGGTGGACACGGCTAAACTCCTTGAAGAAATAATAAATTACAAAGGGAAAGATTACACTTCCGTTTTTCAGAATTATCCCGCCATTGAAAAAGCGGCTATCGTCCAAAGCCCCAAATGGTGGCCAAGATTTCCCAAAGACAAAAGCAAGATAAAGATAAATATTGAAACGGTCAAAGCGACAACGACCCAAAGCGGTCCGTAAATGAAGCGCTATTTAGATGTTATGAAAAGCGAAATTAGAAAATTTAAAGAGTTTCAAAAATGGTTTGATAAATATATCAAGAAGAATTATGGTAAAAAATGCCCAGAACTTAATTGGCATTGCCATTCTTGTCATGCTAATTTTGTAAAAGATTTATTTGATGATTTTGTTGAAGATATTATTGATACTGAAAACTGGCTTAAAAAAACAACGACAAAAGAAAACTGAAAATAAAGTTATTTAGTAGAGGAATTCATAAAATTGCTTTTTTACTTTAACATCAAGGTTCAACCTTGATGTTTGCAAAATAATTTCTGCATCTTAATTATCAAAAAAATGCGATAGCGTCAAAAGTGATAATATGGTTTTAAATAATGGTTAAACTATTAAAAAACGGCGGTAAAAAATATAAAAATTATTTTTGTTGACAAGAAATTTGAAGAGAGCATATTATTTATATCAGACATGAACGGCATCCTATATGGGTGCCGTTCATTTTTTATAAGTGCTACCTATAAATTGCTATAGTATCTATTAGGTAGTGAAGTGAAAAAAATATCATAAAGAAAAAAAGATAACAATATATTTACAACTATCACACATAATTACTATCGCAAATTTAGGTGATACCTTTGGCGCTTAGCAATCAAGATGGCAGGTTGACTGCTGATTTTGGGCTTGCAATTTTTAAGTTCTTATGGTATAAGAAATATGAAAAAAGCCGTGTGGCTCTTTGAAATTTTCAAAAATTCTATTAAGGAGGGAGGCTTGTATGGAATTAGTAATGTTGGGTGGCATAAACAAAGAAGAATTTTTGGCCAGTCTTGATGCAGAGAAACAAGAACATCAAGAAGAAAGTGTCGGATGTAAAATAGAAATATTCAACCCTATGCCAGCGGAAGGAATTGTTGATGACGTTGTTTCAAAAAAACTCGCGGAGATGAGAAGCGTAGAGGTAGAAAAGATGAAGGCCGAAGAAGTAGAAAGAAAAAAGTTTAAAAATGCGGTAACCCTTACCGACATTCCAGCAACCATCAAAAAGGCCGGTTTTCATCCGGACGGATCCCCGAAAATGGCCATTGCGGGACTTTTTGATAAAGTCGTTAACTTAGACAAAGATACAGTTGATAGAAAAGTTAAGTATAGTTCAAATAGCTTAACTGTTATCTTGGGGAATGTAAAAAAAGCATGGAGAGATCTAATATGTTTCTATGCGGGAGTGTTTCTTTCTTTGTCCAGTATGGTTATATCAGCCATTAATTTTCCCCAAAATGAATCAGTAATATTTCGCGGTATGTTTTTCCTCGTCGGGGTAATTATGCCGGTAATCGCTTCTGTTGTAGCTCTCGGTCATTTAATGTTTAAAATCAGATTCATGCCATATATGGATGTTGGAATTGATACACCCCAAATAAGAAAAATGAACATTTTTATTTCAACAGAAGTGCCACGAGTCCCTGAAAATGTTTTGTCTAAAATTGCAGGACCAGGACCTTTTGCCACCCTGTTTGAGGTTACTCAAAGGTGGGAGAGAATAATGGATGACCCGGTTATTTTTAGGATTATAAATATTGGAGATAGTCAATTCTTTGAACCGGTGGCGGGCTACGATATGACACCATTGGAAAAGAAATCTCTTGTTGAAAAAGCTGGAATAAATTCTTAATAGAATCAAAGACTTACAGAGTCAGAATACTTGATTAACATTTTCAAGTATTCTGACTCTTTTTTTGCTCATTTTGCGATTTTACGGCTCTACAATAATTAGTGTGGAAAATTTAAAAACAAAAATGGCGTGAAAGCCAAAGTGATTTTCAAAACATAATTGTTGTTTCAATTGTGCAACACTCGATGTTGCACAAGGTTGCCTTTTTTTTAACCCTTATTTAAAGCCACATTATCACTTTTGACGCTATCGCATTTTTTTGATAACAATAATTTAAAAAAGTTTTTCCATGTCCGTTTTTCTTTTCAAGATTGTTAAAGATGGTTTTTGTTGACTGTTAATTGGTTTTGACCCGCTTACAGCTTAACAGAGCCATCTTTGTCAGTTATTCACCACACTAATTATTGAACTAAGGCCTGATATTCTTGCTATTTTCTTCTGTTTGTTGTAGTTTGTGTTAAAAGAGATTCAAGCTAGTGCTTGACTTAGTTTAATTTGTACATTTGAAACTGAATATTTTAAGGAGGTGTAGATATGAGGAAAATGAAAGCTTTCCCAGCGGATTTTATTGGCATTACTCGATATGATCTTTTAGAGAAAGCCGCTCTGTACAAAGGATTAAAACTTCATAAGGGTGATTCAGAGTCTTGCTCCGAGCCGTTCAAAATATACACACTGGATCAAAAATTGCTCGCCATTCTCTCAGAACGAGGAATCAAGGGGCAAAATCGTCCTGACTGTAAAAATGAAATTTTTACTCTCGTGGATGAAAATCCTCAAGAGGAAAGAGTAAATACTAACTACTGGAATTTTGATTTGCTTAAAGGAGCAAATAATGGGTTTGATCTTAGGGTCATTATGAGAGTTAAATTTAAAATAAGTGTCAGGGAGCGTGGAATTGTGTTTTGGCCATATGCTCACGGCCCATTCGTTTCCGCTGGCAGTCAAATTTCAAACTTTCGGATGTTTAAGGCTCTAACGGAAAGTGACAAGGATGCGCCTGAAGTTGCCAAAGAATTAGCTAAAAGCAATGGAAGCATAGTAACCACCTGGACCGATATTAAGCATAGTGGTATTCGTAACCTTGGTGATTTGTTTGCTGAGTTTGCTGGTGCAAATGAAGCCATTAAACAAATTAGCCATGTTTTAGAAGTGTTTGATCCAGATCCAAACCAAGAGTTTTTCATTGACGAAACAAACCAGCCAAAAATCTTTAAAGTATGGCACAAACAACTTGATGATTATTGTAAAAGCTTGATCATACCTCACTAATCACTGATAAATTTTCTAACCTTTATCTTGCTTAAAAGAACCAGTTTGTATCTTCATATTACGAACTGGTTCTTTTTTCATATCACTTTTTATTTATCGTTTTATTTGACATCATTTTTGTTTCTGCTAGTATAAACGCATAACTTTGATGGCAGACATGTCCGACAAAATTTCTATTGGAATCGTGACAGAGGCTTTGCCTAATGCGACTTTTCGCGTTCGCATGGACGATGCGAGCGAAATAATCGCTTATTTATCCGGCAAAATGAGATTGCACAGAATTAAAGTTTTGGTCGGAGACAAGGTTAAAATTGAAATGAGCGAATATGGCAAAACCAAGGGCCGAATCGTTCATAGGATGTAATATGAGAGTAAAGACTTCAATAAAGACAATGTGCAAAGACTGCAAACTCGTCAAAAGAAAAGGGAGGCTTTATAATATTTGCAAAAAAACGCCCAAGCATAAGCAAAGGCAAGGATAAAAATAATTTATGAGAATTGCAGGAACAAACATACCGGATAATAAAAGATTGGAAATAGCCTTGGGTTATTTATACGGCATTGGCGATTCTTTGGCCAGAGATATTTTGACCAAGGCTAAAATTTCTTTTGACAAGAAAGCCAAAGACTTGAGCGAGAGCGAGCAGAATGCTATCAGGGATTTGGTGGGAAAGCACAAAATTGAAGGAGATTTGCGCCGAGAAATAGCGGCCAACATCAAAAGATTGAAAGAAATAAAAACTTATCGGGGAACCAGACATAGCAAGAGATTGCCGTCTAGAGGCCAAAGGACAAAAACCAATTCCAGAACCTTGAGAGGGAATGTCCGCATTACGATGGGTAGCGGAAGAAAGAAAGCGGAGAAGACTTAAGGGCTTGGCCTGAATTTTACGAGTTTTCGAAGTAAAATTAAGAAGCCAAACCTTACCCGCCTAAGTTTTGAGGCGGATTGAATAAAAATAAATTATAAGATATATTACAGTGATTAAAAAAGAAACGATTTATTAAAATAAAAAACTTGAGCGGGTGCGCAATTTTGTAAATTGCTCGCAAACTCGCAATAAAAATTGGCATGGGCAAGAAAAAAATTACAGAAGAAAAAAAAGAAGAAAAGGCGGGCGCTAAACCGGCCGCTTCTTCCGTTAAATCTGCGAAGGTCAAGGTGTCAAACGGGACATTGTATATCCGTTCAACTTACAACAACACGCTTATGACGCTGACCGACAAAAACGGCAACGCGCTATTCTCTTCAAGCAGCGGAGCCTTAGGCTTCAAGGGAGCCAAAAAAGGCACGCCGTTCGCTTCGGCCAAAATAGCGGAACTGCTGGCGGACAAGGCCATCAACGCCGGAATCAAAGAAGTGGACGTGGTGATAAAAGGAGTCGGAGCCGGAAGAGAATCGGGCATAAGAACACTTGCCGCGAAAGGTATAGAAATAAGCGCGATTAAAGACGTAACGCCGATACCGCACAACGGGCCAAAACCGAAAAAGCCGAGAAGAGTATAAAAATTTATGATGCAAGATAAATGCAAAAAATGCAGAAGGGTCGGAGAAAAACTTTTTCTAAAAGGAGAAAGGTGTTTTGGTCCTAAGTGCGCCATAGCCAGGAAACCCTATGTTCCAGGCCCGGCCACAAAATCCGGAAAAACAAGGAGAGCTTCTTCAACCGAATACGGCATCAAGCTTAGAGAAAAGCAGAAAATAAAATTCAGCTACGGCTTGAGGACGAGGCAATTTGACAATTATACCGAAGAAGCGGAAAACAAAGCCGGAGGAGGCAATGTTATGGCCGCGCTTTACAGCTTTCTTGAATCGCGATTGGACAATGTCGTTTTCAGAATGGGTTTGGCCGACTCTAGGTCGGTCGCCAGGCAGATTGTGACTCACGGACATGTGATGGTTAACGGCCGAAGAGTGGATATTCCGTCATACAGAGTTTCTGTCGGAAACAAAATAAGCGTCCGGCCGCAATCGTCCGTCAAGGCGGTTTTCAAAGACATTGACGCGAAAATGAAAAAACACGGCGCGCCCGTCTGGCTGAAATTGGATAAAGTTAAAAAAGAAGGGGAAATTATAGGAATGCCGGCCGCCGCCAGCGCTTAATTTTAATTATTGGATTTTAATAAAAATATGGACTACAAAATAGGATTGCCGTCAAAACCAAAAAAAGTGTTTGAAGAAGGAAACAGTGGAGTTTACGAAATTAGCGGGCTTTACGCCGGCTACGGACACACTCTTGGTAACTCCTTAAGGAGAATAATATTGTCCTCCATACCGGGGGCGGGCATAACTTCGGTAAAAATTGAAGGAATCCCTCACGAATTTTCCAAAATAAACGGCATAAAAGAAGACGTTATAACCATTCTTTTGAATTTGAAAAAAGTTAGATTCAAGATGAACACGGACGAACCCCAAACGGCAAAAATTTCCGCCAGCGGAATGGCCAATGTGACAGCAAAAGACATTGAAGCTCCTTCTCAACTGGAGATAATGAATAAAAAAGAACACATCGCCACACTGACTTCAAAGGAAGCAAAGCTTAATATTGAATTTACCGTGGAAAAGGGTTTGGGTTATGTTTCCAGGGAAGAATTAAAGAAAGACAAGGTCAGCATAGGGACTATCGTTTTGGACGCCGTATTCACGCCCATTAAAAAAGTTAATTACGAAGTGGAGAATATGCGAGTCGGAGACAGAACGGATTACAACAGATTAAGAATTTCCGTGGAAACGGATGGTTCCATCACTCCGGCGGAGGCTGTGGAAAAATCAATAGAAACGATGATTCATCACCTTAAAGCCATCATCGGATTCCAGGAAAAAGAGGAAGTGAAGATTGAAAGCGCGCCTGGCAAGAAAAAAGAAAAAGAAGAGGATGAAGAAGGAGAAGAACGGAAAGAAATTGAAGGGGGAGATAAAGAGGTTTTGAAAACCAGAGTGCAAGATTTGGAATTGTCGGCCAGAACGCTTAACGCGCTGGAAACGGCCGGAATCAGGACTTTGGGAGGCTTGGCCAAAAAGAAAGAATCGGATTTGATGGAAATTGAAGGCGCCGGCAAAAAAGTCGTCCAAGAAATAAAAAGAGCGCTCGGCAATTACGGGTTGATATTAAAATAGTCGAGAACATCAAGGTTTCGCCTTGCGGCAAGGCGAAACCTTGATGTTCAATAAAGATATGAGACACCATAATACAAAAAGAAAATTCGGCAGAGAAACAAACCAAAGAAGGGCTTTAATGAAGTCGCTGGCTGTTAATCTTATAAAAAACGACAAAATAAAAACCACCGAAGCCAAAGCCAAAGAGTTGAGGCCTTTTATAGAAAAGCTTGTCACTAAAGCGAAAGGCGGGGATTTGGCCAAGAGAAGGACAGTCGCTTCCGTGATCGGGATTTTGTCAACCAAGAAATTATTTGATAAAATAGCGCTGAAATACAAAGATAGAAACGGCGGTTATACCAGGATTACCAAAATGCCAAGAAGAAAAACCGACGGCAGCAAGATATCAATAATAGAGTTTGTTTGATTTTAATTTATGAAAGAATATACAATAGACGCGAAAGGAATAGCTTTAGGCAGAGCCGCTTCGGAGGCGGCGGCCATATTGCGCGGGAAAAATGACGCCAGTTTCCAAGAGAATGCCGCCCCGGACATAAAACTTGCCGTTTTGAATGTGGACCAAATAAAATTAACCGGCCAGAAAAGCAAACAGAAAGAATATAAAACTTACGCTGGCTATCCGGGGTCGCTGAAGTCCGTTCCGATAAGCAGAGCGATTGATAAAAAAGGCAAAGCTTTCGTTTTCAGAACGGCTGTTTTGGGAATGTTGCCGAAAAGCAAGCTTCAAATCAAAATGATAAAAAATTTGATAATAAAATAAATTTATGGCGGTAAAAAAAGAAACAAAAACAAAAAAAGATAAAAAAACGGAAGAGGCGGGCGTTTATATAGAAGCGACGGGAAGAAGGAAAACCTCCGTGGCCAGAGTGCGTTATTTTGCTAAGTCGGGAGGGGGGATTGTTATAAACGGCAAAAAACTTAACGAATATTTTCCAACCGATGAATTAAGGGCTATTGTTGAGAGCCCGATGAAGAAAGCCAAAATAGAAAAATACGAAATTACCGTCAGGCTGTCCGGCGGAGGCATCCATTCGCAAGCCGAAGCTTTAAGGCACGGCATCAGCCGGGCATTGATTGAGTCCAGTCCGGAATTAAGAGGAGAGCTGAAACCGCTAGGATTTCTTATGCGAGATCCGCGAATGAAAGAAAGAAGAAAGTTCGGCTTGAAAAAAGCTAGAAAATCTCCGCAGTGGAGCAAACGATAGTGGTTTGAACATCAAGGTTTCGCCTTGCCGCAAGGCGAAACCTTGATGTTCTTTGTTTTCAAATTAAACTTTTTTTTATGAAAAAAACAAAAATAGTGGCGACAATCGGACCGTCAACGACAAGCGTTGAGAAGATGGAAGACCTGCTGACAGCGGGGGTAAACGTGATGAGAATGAATTTTTCCCACGGCGACTTCGCCGAACACCAAGTCAAGGTGGACAATGCCAGAGCGGTTTCGGAAAAAATCGGAATTCCGGTGGCTTTGTTGCAAGATTTAGGCGGGCCGAAAATAAGAATCGGCGATTTCTACAAAGAAAGCATAGTTTTGGAAGAAGGGCAGACTTTTACCTTGACTACGGAAAAAATCGTCGGTGATGAAAAAAGAGTTTACATAAACTACGCTCCGTTGCCAAAGGAAGTGAAAGTGGGCGGGTTTATAATGCTTCACGACGGAAAGAAAAAATTGGAAATAACGAATATAAAAGGCAATGAAGTCGTTTGCAAAGTCATAATCGGCGGAGAAATAAAAGGGAAAAGGGGAGTCAACCTGCCCGGAGCGAAATTGTCCATCAGTTCTCTTACCAAAAAAGACAAAGACGATTTGGAGTTCGGACTTAAAAACAAAGTTGATTTTGTCGCTTTCTCTTTCGTCCGCCGGCCGGAAGATGTGACGGAACTGCGGGATATTTTAGACCAAGCCAAATCAAAGGCTAAAATAATCGCCAAGATTGAAGATGTGGAAGGTTTGGAAAATATTGATAAAATCATTGAGCTGGTGGACGGAATTATGATAGGCCGAGGCGATTTCGGCATTGAGATAGGCGTGGAAAATATGCCGATGGTCCAGAAAGAAATAATAAAAAAATGCAACCAAGCCGGCAAGCCGGTCATTACCGCCACTCATATGCTGGAATCAATGATAAAGTCGCCCGTTCCCACCA
>Ga0209211_10001122_pt1 | contig 52390 bp, 51 predicted proteins | sample RifGroA2_FD_183992 | JGI IMG/M metagenome (GOLD analysis project Ga0209211, IMG submission 183992) | Groundwater microbial communities from Rifle, Colorado, USA - Groundwater A2 (SPAdes) (version 2) | ecosystem: Environmental > Aquatic > Deep subsurface > Groundwater | place: Rifle, Colorado... | reverse complement strand
TACCAACGACGGCAGCCTGGCCAATCGCATGATGCATCCGCGCTACGAAATCGAGCGCGAATATGCGGTACGCGTCCTGGGCGAGGCGACACCGGAAATGTTGGAGCGCTTGCGCCGCGGCGTCGAACTCGAAGACGGTCTGGCCAATTTCAGCCAAATCGTAGAGGCCGGGGGCGAAGGCGCCAACCGCTGGTACCACGTGATCTTGTCGGAAGGGCGCAATCGTGAAGTGCGGCGCATGTTCGAGGCGGTGGGCCTGATGGTCAGCCGCCTGATGCGCGTACGTTACGGACCGGTGCATCTGTCTCCGCGGCTCAAGCGCGGCCAGTGTCGCGATCTGGAGCCCAGCGAGGTGCAGGAACTGCTGAAGCTGCTGCCGCCCGAGCAGAAGACTCACACTTCGTCAGGCACCGGTACCCACCGCGATAGCGACGGTGAAGAAGCGCCAGACGATGACGATGTCGACGGCAATCGAATTGATTTTGCGGAGAAATGAGGCCTCTGCTATAATCTTGCGGCTTTGGTTGGCACCGTTCTCGGGAGAGAGAAGGAATGGGCTTTTTGGCCCATTTTCTATTTGTGCGATGTGTTTGTGAGTTTTTATGCAACTGCTTGATTTGATTGAGACGACTGTGGTTGGTTTGGGCTACGAACTGGTTGAATTCGAAACCAGTCCACGTGCCCGGCTGCTGCGCGTCTTTATCGACAGGCCCGAAGCTGCGCAAACGGAAAAGGGCGGCATCAGTGTCGAAGACTGTGCCGCCGTGAGTAACCAGCTCAGCCGCGTGTTCATGGTCGAGAACATCGATTATGACCGCCTTGAGGTGTCCTCTCCCGGACTCGACCGTCCGCTGGTGAAGCCCGCGGATTATAGGCGCTTCGCCGGTCAGGACGTGCAGCTCAAACTGCGCGTTCCGCTGGGCAACCAGCGCAATTTCAGCGGCATGCTGGAGGGGTTGCGGGAAGAGGGCGGGGTCGAGATGGTATGCCTGCGAGTGAATGAAACACTGCATCAGTTCGCGCTTGAGAATGTCGATCGCGCGCGCCTGGTGCCGAAGTTCTGATTAATGCTGGAGGACTCACATGAGCCGTGAATTGCTGCTGTTGGTGGATGCCCTGGCCCGCGAGAAGAATGTTCCGCGGGACATCGTCTTTGGCGCCCTTGAAATGGCGTTGGCGTCCGCGACAAAAAAGCGCACCAACGATGAAGCCGACGTACGCGTGGATATCGATCGCGAGACCGGCGAATACGAGTCCTTCCGCCGCTGGTTGGTGGTTCCCGACGACATGGTCGAGAATCCGGAGCAGCAGATCGGCCTGACCGATGCGCAACAGCAGATATCCGATATCGCGCTGGAAGACTATATCGAGGAGGCGCTCGAGCCCATCGATTTCGGCCGCATCGGTGCCCAGGCGGCCAAGCAGGTGATCCTGCAGAAGATCCGCGATGCCGAACGTGAGCAATTGCTGAACGACTTCCTCGATCGCAAGGAATTCCTGGTCAGCGGTACGGTCAAGCGCATGGAGCGCGGCAGCGCCATCATCGAGGCCGGGCGCATCGAGGCCCTGTTGCCACGCGATCAGATGATCCCCAAGGAAAATCTGCGTCCTGGCGACCGCGTGCGCGCCTGGCTGATGAAAATCGATCGACAGGCGCGAGGGCCGCAACTGATCCTGTCGCGCACGGCGCCCGAGTTCATCATGAAGCTGTTCGAGCTGGAGGTTCCCGAGATCGAAGACGGCCTGCTCGAAATCAAGGCGGCGGCCCGGGATGCCGGCATGCGCGCCAAGATCGCCGTCAAGTCGAACGATCCGCGGGTCGATCCGATCGGCACCTGTGTCGGCATGCGCGGTTCGCGCGTCACGGCGGTGACCAATGAGCTTTCCGGCGAACGCGTGGACATCATTCTCTGGTCGCCCGATCCGGCGCAGTTTGTCATCGGTGCGCTGGCGCCGGCCGAGGTGCAGAGCATCGTGGTCGACGAGGAAAAGCACGCGATGGACGTCGTGGTGGACGAGGACAACCTCGCCATCGCCATCGGTCGTGGCGGGCAGAACGTGCGTTTGGCCTCCGAACTGACCGGCTGGACGATCAATCTGATGACCATCGAAGAGTCGCAGAAGAAATCCGAAACCGAGCATAGTTCGATCCGCGCCCTGTTCATCGAGAAACTCGACGTCGATGAAGAAGTTGCCAACATCCTGATCGAGGAAGGCTTCTCGACGCTGGAAGAAATCGCCTATGTGCCGCTTGCGGAAATGCTTGAAATTGAGGCCTTCGACGAGGCGACGGTGACCGAGCTGCGCGAACGCGCGCGCAACGTGCTGCTTACCGAGGCCATTGTCGACGAAGAGCAAATGGAAAAGGTGGCCGACGACCTCCTCTCGCTTGAGGGAATGGACAAGCCGCTGGCGGCGAAGCTGGCAAAGAACGGCATCACTGACCGCGACGCACTGGCGGACTTGGCGACCGACGAGTTGACTGAAATGACCGGCATTGATGCCGAGCGGGCGACGGCGCTGATTACTGTTGCGCGTGCCCACTGGTTCGCCGAAGAAGAATGAGAGGTCCGGCATGGCTTTGATGACTGTTTCCCAATTCGCTACCGAGCTGAAAATGCCGGCGCCGGCCCTGCTCGAGCAACTGGCCAAGGCCGGCGTGAGCAAGCAGGCATCCAACGACACCCTGTCGGAGCAGGACAAGACGCGACTGCTGGACTATTTGCGCAAATCGCATGGTGACACGGTACCCAAAGCCAAGATCACCCTGACGCGCAAGCAGACGAGCGAGATCAGAGCCTCCGATTCGACCGGCAAGGCGCGCACGATTCAGGTCGAGGTGCGCAAAAAGCGTGTTTTCGTAAAGCGTGATCCCAACGAACTGGCGGCGGAAGCGGTCGCGGAAGCTCCGCCCGAAGTGGCCAAGGTGGAACCTGTCGTTGTCGCCGCGCCGGAACCCACGCCGGTGCCCGAAGTTGTACCGGTCGCCGCGCCGGAACCCGTGGCGGCGACTGTGACGGCGGCCCCGGTCCCTGCGGCGGAGGCTCCAGTCTCCGCGGCCCCGGCTGCCAAACCGGCCCCGGTTACCCGGTCGGTGATTGATCCCGCACAGCGGGCCTTGCGCGAGGCGGAAACCAAGCGCCAGGGCAAGTTGTCGGCGATTCAGGCCGCTGAGTTCAAGGAGAAGAGCGAGCGCGAAGCCAAGGCGCGTGCCGATGCAGAAGCCCGTTTGGCGGAGCAGCAGGCGCAGCTGGCTGCGGCAGAGGCGAAGAAGGCCAAAGAAGCGGCGGCCGCCGCCGGTGTGTCCGGCACCATTCACAAGCCGGCCGCGAAGCCGGAAGATGGCAAGGCCAAGCCGGCGAAAAAGGATGCCTGGAAGGATGACGCCGCCAAGCGGCGCGCCATCAAGACCCGCGGTGACGCCGGCACGTCCGGATGGCGCGGCTCCAAGGGGGGCGGACGGCATGGCCGTCATGGTCATGTCGACGAAGCGCCGGCGCAGCAACCGGTCGAGGCGATCGTGCGCGAAGTGCATGTGCCGGAGACAATCTCGGTGGCCGACCTGGCGCACAAGATGACGGTCAAGGCCACGGAAGTGATCAAGACCCTGATGAAGATGGGATCGATGGTCACCATCAATCAAGTACTCGACCAGGAAACCGCCATGATCGTGATCGAGGAAATGGGCCACAAGGCGTTCGCTGCCAAGCTCGACGATCCCGACGCGTTCCTCGCCGACGAGGGCGAACACAAGGACGTGGCGCAACTGCCGCGGGCTCCGGTGGTTACGGTCATGGGTCACGTTGATCACGGCAAGACCTCGCTGCTCGACTACATTCGCAAGAGCCGCGTTGCTCACGGCGAAGCGGGCGGCATCACACAACATATCGGCGCTTATCACGTCGAAACCCCACGCGGCATGATTACCTTCCTCGACACGCCGGGCCACGAGGCCTTTACGGCGATGCGCGCGCGTGGCGCCAAGGCGACCGACTTGGTGATCCTGGTGGTGGCCGCCGACGATGGCGTCATGCCGCAGACCAAGGAGGCCATTCATCACGCCAAAGCGGCCAACGTGCCCTTGATCGTGGCCGTCACCAAGATCGACAAGCCCGATGCCAATCTGGAACGGGTCAAGCAGGAACTGGTGGCGGAAGGCGTGGTTCCGGAAGAATACGGCGGCGATTCGCCCTTTGTGGGCGTCTCGGCCAAGACGGGTGTCGGCATCGACGACCTGCTGGAGCAGGTGCTGCTGCAGGCGGAAGTGCTGGAGCTTGCCGCACCGGTGGAAGCCCCCGCCAAGGGCTTGGTGATCGAGGCGCGTCTCGACAAGGGCAAGGGTCCGGTGGCGACCATTCTGGTGCTGTCCGGCACATTGCGCCGCGGCGACGTGCTGCTGGCCGGTGCCGTGTTTGGACGTGTGCGCGCCATGCTGGACGAGAACGGCAAGGCGATCGATGTGGCCGGTCCCTCGATTCCGGTCGAGATCCAGGGTCTTACTGACGTGCCGGCCGCCGGTGACGAGAGCATGGTGCTTCTCGATGAGCGCAAGGCGCGTGAAATCGCCCTGTTCCGTCAGGGCAAGTTCCGTGACGTCAAGCTGGCCAAGCAGCAGGCGGCCAAGCTGGAGAACATGTTTGAGCAAATGGCCGAAGGCGAGATCAGGGCTCTGCCGCTGATCATCAAGGCAGACGTGCAAGGTTCGCAAGAGGCTCTGGTGCAGGCCTTGAACAAGCTGTCGACCGCGGAGGTCAAGGTCACCGTGATTCATGCCGGCGTGGGCGGCATCAGCGAATCCGACATCAATCTGGCGGCCGCATCGAAGGCCGTGGTGATCGGTTTCAACACCCGTGCCGATGTGGGGGCGCGCAAAGCCGCGGAGAGTCTCGGTGTCGATATTCGCTACTACAACATCATTTACGCGGCTGTGGATGAAGTGAAGGCCGCCCTGTCCGGCATGCTGGCGCCCGAGAAGCGGGAAGTGATTCTAGGCCTGGTCGAGATTCGCCAGGTATTCCGGATTTCCCGGATCGGTGCCGTCGCCGGCTGCATGGTGCTGTCGGGTGTCGTCAGGCGCAATGCGTCGGTACGACTGCTGCGCAACAACACGGTGGTTCATACGGGGGAGCTGGATTCTCTCAAGCGCTTCAAGGATGACGTCCGCGAGGTCAAGGAAGGTTTCGAGTGCGGTTTGAGCCTCAAGAACTTCAACGACATCAACGAGGGCGATCAGCTTGAAGTGTTCGAGGTCCAGGAAATCGCCCGTACGCTGCTCTGATCCGCAATGGCAGCAAAGCACGGCTCAGCTCACAGCTACGCGCGTTCCGACCGTGTTGCCGAGCAGATCCGTCGCGAGCTCGCGGATCTGCTGCGCTTCCATCTCAAGGATTTGCGCATTGCGCCCAAGCTGACGCTGGTCACGCTGACTGCGGTTGAGGTTACCCCCGACTACGCGCATGCCAAGGTGTTCTACACATCGTTGACGGACCCTGCGTCCAACGAGATGATTGCTGACGGACTCAAGCATTCGGCCAGTTTCCTGCGCCGCGAGCTGGGTCGCCGGGTTCGCATTCATCATGTTCCCGAACTGCATTTTGTCTTTGATCCCTCGGTTCAGGAGGGGGCGCGCCTGTCGAAGCTGATCGACGAGGCCGTCGAATCGGACAAAAAGCTGCACGACGAGTGAACGCTCCCCGCCGCGAAGGTGCCCGGCCAGCGCGTCGCCGGCTCGACGGCGTGCTGCTGCTGGACAAATCCCTCGGTCTTTCGTCCAATCATGCCTTGCAAGCGGCACGCCGGCTCTACAACGCCGAGAAGGCCGGGCATACAGGCACGCTTGATCCCCTGGCGACAGGCCTGCTGCCCCTGTGTTTTGGCGAAGCGACCAAATTCTCGGGCGAACTGCTCAATGCCGACAAGCGTTATGTGGCAACCGTACAGTTGGGGGTCACCACCACCACGGCAGATGTGGAGGGAGAGGTGCTGGCGCGTCGTCCGGTCGAGGCGGGCCGTCCTGAGGTGGAGGCCGTGCTGACTGCGTTTGCCGGCGAGATAGACCAGGTGCCGCCCATGTACTCTGCGCTGAAGCGCGACGGCAAGCCGCTTTACGAATACGCCCGGGCGGGCATCGAAATCGAGCGGGCGGCGCGCCGTGTCCGCATTCATGAGTTGCACCTGCTCGATTGGGACGATGCCTTGACGGGGCGCTTTGTTTTCGAAGTCCGTTGCAGCAAGGGGACCTATGTCCGAACCCTGGCCGCCGATATTGGCAAGCGCCTGGGGTGTGGCGCGCATTTGACCGCGCTGCGCCGTACCGGGATCGGCGATCTGGACGTGGCCCAGGCCTATTCCTTGGCGACGCTCGAAACACTTGCTGCGGAGGCGCGCGATGCCTTGTTGCTGCCGCCCGATGCGCTGCTTTCGGGTTTGGGCGAGGCACAGCTGAACGTCGCCGACGCCGCCCGCTTGCGGCATGGCCAGGCGATCCGCTGGTCGGCAGAGGAGGGTGTCCGGCTGCGCGTTTATGACGCTGAGCATGGTTTCATGGGCGTCTGCCGCCAAGTGGCCGACGGCTGGCTGCTGCCCCAACGACTGGTCGCCGGGGGCTGAGTGACAATTTAGATTCGCCGCTTGATTAGCCTCCATCTGAAACGCTATAATCCATGGTTCTCCAAGAGCCCAATACCATAGGATCAGCAAGGAAAACAAAATGGCAATTTCCACTACCGACAAAGCCAAGATCGTCACCGACTACCAGCGTGCGCAGGGTGACACAGGCTCTCCCGAAGTCCAGGTGGCGCTTCTTACCGCGCGCATCAACGATCTGACGGATCATTTCAAGGCGCATACCAAGGATCACCACTCACGTCGTGGTCTGCTCAAGATGGTCAGCCAGCGGCGCAAGATGCTGGATTACCTCAAGCGCAAGAACGTAGACGGCTATCGCTCGCTGATCGAGCGTCTCGGCCTGCGCAAGTAAATTTTTACCCAGGCGCCGGTCCAGGTATCCCCAACGCGCGATGCGCTTTGCGCCAGATACTGCACTGGCTTGCTGAACAGGCCGGTACAGCCGTGATGGCTGTGCCGGCTTTTATTTTTTGCCGAAAGGAATTGTTGTGTTGAATCCGATCAAGAAGAGCTTTGCCTACGGTGACCACACGGTCACCATCGAGACTGCCGAAATTGCCCGCCAGGCCGGCGGTGCCGTGATGGTTACCATGGATGACACCGTCGTGCTGGCGACCGTGGTCGGTGCGCTGAATGCCAAGCCGGGACAGGATTTCTTTCCCCTGACCGTCGATTATCAGGAGCGTTCCTACGCTGCCGGCCGTATTCCCGGCGGATTTTTCAAGCGCGAAGGGCGCCCGTCGGAGAAGGAAATTCTGACCTCCCGTCTCATCGACCGTCCGCTGCGCCCGCTGTTTCCGGATGCTTTCTACAACGAGGTGCAGGTGGTCTGCACCGTGATGTCGTGCAACCCCGAAATCGATCCGGATATCCCTGCGATGCTAGGCGCATCGGCGGCGATGGCGATTTCCGGGATTCCGTTCAGTGGTCCGATCGGTGCGGCCCGCGTGGGCTACATCGACGACAAGTATGTGCTGTGCCCGACCAAGACTCAACTCGAAAGCACGCAGCTTGATCTGGTGGTGGCCGGTACCGAAGCCGCCGTACTGATGGTCGAGTCCGAGGCCAAGCGCCTGTCCGAAGAAATCATGCTGGGTGCCGTGGTGTTCGGTCATGACCAGATGCAGGCGGCGATCAAGGCTATCAACGAACTGGTTGAGGTGGCGGGCAAGCCGGAATGGGATTGGCAGGCACCGGCCAAGAACGAGCCGCTGATCGCCCGTGTCGCCGAACTGGCGGAAGCCGATTTGCGCGAAGCCTATCGCATCACCAGCAAGCAGGCGCGCACCCAAAAGACCCGCGAAATTACCAAGAAGACCATCGCGACGCTGACCGAAGGCGTCGAGAATGCTCCGGACTCGAACCTCATCGGCAACACCGTGTTCGAGCTGGAGGCGAAGATCGTGCGCAGCCAGATCCTGAATGGCGAGCCGCGCATCGATGGTCGTGATACGCGCACCGTGCGTCCGATTGTCATCCGCAACGGCGTTCTGCCGCGCACTCACGGTTCGGCACTGTTCACCCGCGGCGAAACGCAAGCCCTGGTGGTCGCCACGCTGGGCACCGGTCGCGACGAACAGATCATCGATGCGCTGCAGGGCGAATACCGCGATCGTTTCATGCTCCACTACAACATGCCTCCGTATGCCACGGGCGAAACCGGCCGTGTCGGCACGCCGAAACGGCGCGAAATAGGCCACGGCCGTCTTGCCAAGCGCGCACTGCTTGCCGTACTGCCGTCGCCGGAGGAATTCGGCTACTCGATGCGTGTCGTTTCCGAAATCACCGAGTCGAACGGCTCGTCCTCCATGGCCTCCGTTTGCGGTGGTTCGCTGGCCCTGATGGATGCAGGTGTTCCGCTCAAGGCCCCGGTGGCGGGTATCGCCATGGGCTTGATCAAGGACGGTGGCCGCTTTGCCGTGCTGACCGACATTCTTGGCGACGAGGATCACCTCGGCGACATGGACTTCAAGGTGGCGGGGACCGAGGATGGCATCACCGCCTTGCAGATGGACATCAAGATCCAGGGCATCACCAAGGAAATCATGCAGGTTGCGCTGGCCCAGGCCAAGGAAGCGCGTTTGCATATCCTGGAAAAGATGAAGGCATCGATGTCCGGCCATCGCGAGGATGTTTCCACCTTCGCGCCGCGCATGATCCACATCAAGATCAACCCGGAAAAGATTCGCGACGTGATCGGCAAGGGGGGCGCCGTGATCCGCGCGCTGACCGAAGAAACCGGTTGCGTGATCGATATCGAGGACGATGGTTCGATTACCATTTCCTCGGTGAATGCCGATGCGGCGCAGATGGCCAAGAAGCGCATTGAGGACATCACCGCAGAGGTCGAAGTCGGTCGTATTTACGAAGGTACTGTGCTGCGTCTGCTGGATTTTGGCGCCATCGTCAGCCTGCTGCCGGGCAAGGATGGCCTCCTGCATATTTCGCAGATCGCCAGCGAACGCGTGAATGCCGTCGCCGACTACCTCAAGGAAGGTCAGGTGGTGAAGGTCAAGGTCATCGAGACCGACGACAAGGGGCGCGTCCGGTTGTCGATGAAGGCGATTGCGGCCGAAGCCGCGGCGTCGGCGCCTGTGGCTGAATAAGGTCTCCGACCTTTAGGCAACAAAAAAGGACGCTACGGCGTCCTTTTTTGTTGGTCGGCGCTTCTCGTGGGCGCTGGCGGCTTACTTGCCCACCTGTTTTTCGCGATGCTCTTCCAGCGTCTTGCAATCGATGCACAGGGTTGCGGTGGGGCGCGCTTCCAGACGCTTCAGGCCGATTTCGACCCCGCAGGAATCGCAGTAGCCGTATTCGCCTTCTTCGATGCGGGCAATCGATTCGTCAATCTTCTTGATCAGTTTTCGTTCGCGGTCACGATTGCGCAGTTCGAGCGCAATGTCGGACTCCTGGCTGGCGCGATCATTCGGATCCGCGAAGACGGTGGCCTCGTCCTGCATGGTATGCACCGTGCGCTCTATATCCTCGCTCAATTCATCCTTCAGGGACGCCAGAATGTCTCGAAAATGGGCGAGTTGTTTTGCGCTCATGTAGTCCTCACCCTTCTTCGGGGTGTAGGGCGGAAATTGCTTCTTGTGCAGCAGATCTTCAGCCATTGCAGAGTATCCGTATTTTCGGAGAACCGGCTTTATAAACGAAACGCGGGACGACCGCAAGTCAAGGATTTTCGACATCGCATATCGTGTTGCGATTGACCACCATGGATCGGGTTCGGTAGAATCGCCCGGTTCGGGGTGTGGCGCAGCCCGGTAGCGCGCTTGCTTTGGGAGCAAGATGTCGAGAGTTCGAATCCCTCCACCCCGACCATCCCATTTAAAGGGTTTCCGTCATCGGACGGAAACCCTTTTTTGCCCCCTTTTTCCGGAGACGAGACCGCGAGGGCAGGCGCTAGAATTGCCAGAATCGGGTGCCAAACCAATACTAATGCACCTATCTGAATCATTGCCGCTATCGGCGGCGGTCGAGTTTTCGGGGGGGGGCATGCTTGAGTTCGCGCTACATGGGCAATGGCTTGCGGTGATTTCCGCTCCACTGGTTGCAGCGGGCCTGACCCGGGCATTGATGGTTTTTGCCTCGCGCTGGGGGCTGATTGACCATCCAGGTCATCGCAAAGTGCATGATCATCCGACCCCCCTCGTGGGCGGTTTGGCCATGCTATTTACTCTGCTTGCGTTGCAAGTCGTGGTAGGCCATGTTCCCTTCGAGAGTTGGACGCTGCTGTTTGCACTGATGCTCGTGACGGGGATTGGCGTGGCCGACGACGCCCATGAACTGAGTCATCGGGCAAAGTTCGTCGCGCAAGCCTTGGGAGCTGCTGTGATTGTCTCCGGGACGGCGGTCTGGGTCACCCATCTAGGGGATCTGTTTGGTCTGGGTACCATCGAACTGGGCAAATGGTCACTGATCGTCACGGTCATTTCCATTGTCGGAGTAATGAATGCGATCAACATGATCGATGGACTGGACGGCCTTTCCGGCAGTGTCTCGCTGGTTTCCGTTATGTTGCTAGCTAATCTTGCCATAGCGGCCAACGCGCAGGCCTTGGTGTTTGAACTATTGCTGTTTGCCGGGGCAATTCTCGGGTTTCTGTCGCTTAACCTCAGGTTACCCGGGCGCTCCAAGGCGCGGGTCTTTATGGGCGATACAGGGGGGATGGTGATCGGCATGCTGCTCGCCTGGTATGCCATCAAATTCGCCGGCGCGTCGTCATCCGTGATCCACCCGATAACTGCCGTTTGGATATTGGCGGTGCCGCTGTTGGACATGGGCGGCGTGATGCTGCTGCGGCTGCAGCAACGAAAAAGCCCGTTCCATGCGGATCAGCAGCATATGCACCATGTCTTGCTGAAGGCGGGATACTCGGTCAATCAAGTCGTCGCGATCATGGCCGGATTTTCATTCTTGTATGGCGTCATCGGCATCGCTGCCGAGCGAAATGGCGTGCCCGAAGTCGCGATGTTTGTCGTCTTTCTCGGGCTCTGGAGCCTTTATGTATTTGGGCTGAAACATCCGGCAAGGCTGCAGGCGATCGCTAAGCGCCTGATCACGCCCTTGTCCCCTCGGTCAGGCTCTTGACCTGGCATGAGGCTGATTTCGAAGGCGCTGTGCACCTTGCTGGCCTTCTGGCTGGCGATCTCCGTTCAAGCAGCCGGGCAGGCAAAGTCAGCGACCCCGCTCAGTGCAAATGCCAAAGTGATCGCGAAGGCCAAGGCGCAGGCCCGGTTGAAATCCAGGGCCAAGGCGAAAGCCATCAAGTCAACCCGCGCTGGAGCTCCGGCGCACGCAGCGCGGCCAGATCCTGTGGACGAAAGCAGCCTGGATGCGGACGTTGCGTCGGCGCGTCAGCTTGTGAACGTGAATCCCAAAGACGCCGACGCACGGGAGCGATTGGCTCGTGCTTCCGTGGTACTCATTGACTGGTTGCTGCGTGCGGAAGCGGTGGGGGATGATGAAAAGGCCCTGCACTTGGTGCAGAAGCTTGGCAAGGACTTGCACGATACGGGCTGGCGTGTGCAGAACATGTCGCAACGAGGCGATTTGATGGCGAGGCAGGCCGCAGGTTTTCTTCTCGGGCGTGGCCTGCTGTTGAAAAAGGACCCGGTCAAATCGTGTGCCGAGTTTATCGCCGCGGCGGAAAAACTCGCTCCAGCCGGCTGGCATGCTGCCCAGTGCCTGATGGAGACGTCACCCGTACAGGGCTGGGTGCAGATGGAGCGGGCCGCACGACGCGGTCATGCCGCGGCACAGGAATGGATGGGGCGTCGATGTCTTGGGGAATTCGGTGGAAGCGAAAAGGATTTCTCCTGTGCCCGGACCTATTTGGGGCAGTCCGCAAGTTTGGGGCGACCGCGTGCACAAACCTTGCTGGCATTCTTGCTGATTGAAGGTCAGGGGGGGGCAACTGACGTTGGTCGGGCGATAGGCCTTTATAAGGCTGCCGCGGATCGCGGCGACGTCAACGCGCAAAACAACCTGGGTGAAATCTATGAAACGGGCCGCGGTGTAACCAGAAATCTGGACGAAGCGATGCGGTGGTACGAGCGTGCAGCGGAGAAAGGTCTTGGCTCGGCCCAGTTCAACACGGGCCGGCTATGGGCGATAGGTGTTGGTGAGAGGAAAGATCCTGCGAAAGCTCGCGCGCTGCTCTTGCAGGCCGAGGGAAATGGCGTTGTTCAAGCTCGGCAGGTGCTTGACTGGCTTGATCGACAGGGAGCGCCAGAGCCTGACCGTGCTCCCGGGCTCAAGCCAGCGACCGAATTGAGGGGGGATACGGCCAAGGAATGAGAGGCGTACAATACCGCCTCTCTTCCAGCAGGTGGTTGCATGATCCGATTCTTCCTCGCGCTGGTACTTTTTTTCGCCGTCACGACAGGCACCGCGCTGGCGGGCGACGAGAGCGGGTTGCGGCGGCAGAGTTTTGTCTACCTACCTAGTGCACTGGAGGAGAGTGGCTTCAGGATTGCACCGGAAGTGCATCTAGCCCCGGCCATTGACCGACAGCGTGCCTATTTGCTCGAGATCAGCGAAGAAGAGTTCGTGGGCAAGCAGGTAACCCCCATCCGCAACGTGTGGGATCGGATTCGTAACGGATTTGCGATGCCGGCGTTGGAAAGCCCTCTCGTGGCCGAGCGCGAACTTTGGTATGGCCAGCGCAAGGATCTAGTGGCCAATATCAGCCATAAAGCGCGCCGCTATATCTTCCATATTGTCGAAGCCGTTGAAAAGCGCGGTTTGCCGATGGAATTGGCATTGCTGCCTATCGTGGAAAGCGGATTCGAGCCGGGAGCGCTATCGAGTGCCCAGGCTGCGGGGCTGTGGCAGTTCATTCCCGGAACAGCGCAGCGCTATCGACTGAAACTCACGGAAAATTACGATGCGCGGCGCGATATCGTGGCATCGACCGAGGCTGCGCTGGACTACCTCGAGTTTCTTCATGACATCTTCAAAGATTGGCACCTTGCTCTTGCAGCTTACAACTGGGGCGAGGAGGCCGTATTGAGGGCCATAGCGCGCAATCAGGCAAAGCGCCTACCGACCGACTATAAGAGCCTGAACGTGCCCGAGGAAACCCGGTATTACGTGCCCAAACTCATGGCGATCAGGAATATTGTGCTGAATCCGGAGTTGCACGGCGTGGACTTGGCCGATATCCCGAATAGTTCCTATTTCGCCGAAGTTGATGTCACGGTGCCTCTTGATATCAAGTCGGTGGCCAGGTTGGCGGGTCTGCCGGTCGAAGAAGTGCTGGCGCTTAATCCATCGCACAAGTCCGTGCTCATTTCCGGCAAGGGCAAGCCGGCTGTCCTGCTGCCGACTGACCGAGTTGAGGCATTTGCGCAGAATGTTGCCAACTATTCGGCCAAGACCACAAAAGGAGCGGGAAAGCGCGTTGCGCGCAAGAGTATCGGCAAGGCGATTCTCGGTTTGAGTACGTCGGAGGAGCGGCCATTATGATCGAGCGCGGTTGGTTCTATTGCTGCTTGGTAGCGCTGCCGGTTCTCATTTGGGCGACTGAAGTGCCAGCAGCGGAGCCGGTGGCCGTTGCCCTGACCTTTGATCAGAATGAGGACCGCGCGAATTTCATTGCTCAGGTAAGAATGGCTCGGCAGGGCGACACTGAATCGCAATGGCAGGTGGGCTTAACGTATGTCAAGTTGGGCGATCCAGTGCGCGCGCTACCGATATTGAAGTCTGCCGCCGATGTTGGGCACTCGCGAGCCGCGGCACTCTTGGGATGGCTATATGAAGAGGGGCGTGGCATCGAGAAAGACATCAGCGAAGCCAAGCGCTGGTATCGCATTGCGGCCGAACACGGTGAGGCGGACGCGATGTCCTCGCTCGGTCGCCTGACGCTGAAAGGGGTCGGAACGGAGGCGCACGAGGTTGCGTGGCAGTTGTTTCAACGAGCCGCTCAGTTGGATGATCCGGATGGGCAGTATTATGTTGGATGGATGATTGTGCAGCGCGCGAAAGAGCCGCGTGACGAGATGCAAGCGTATGACTGGTTCATCAAGGCGGCGCGTCAAGGGCATGTCGGTGCGCAAATTGCGGTAGCCACGCATCTGATGACGGGGCGGGGTGTGGCCAAGGATACGAAAGCGGCCGGCGAATGGCTGGCGCGTGCGGCGGAGACACGGGATCCCGTCGCTCACTACCTGTTGGGGCGCTTGTGGGCGGGTGAAAGAGATAGTGGAGGCGCGCTTGATAGCGCGCGAAGCTCATTTCGGATTGCCGCCGCAGCTGGGCACCGCGACGCCCAGTTTGCGCTGGCAAGCTTGCTGGTGACGTCTCGATCCGAAGCTGACAAGAAAGAGGCGGCCGACTGGTTCGCCAAGGCCGATGAAGCGGGCCACAAGGCGGCCGCGAACCGTCTTGGAGAAATGTTGAGGGACGGTACGGGTGTAATACAAGAATTGAATAAGGCGCGTAAAATTTTTCAGCGTGCGGCTGATCAAGGAAATGTAGATGCCATGTATAATCTGGCCCAAATGCAGAACGACGGCTTGGGTGGTCAACAGGATATCGACAAGGCTCTCAAATGGTATACGCGTGCCGCCGATGAGGGCCATGAGGGGGCTACCGAGATGGTTCGAGGCCTTTTGAGCAGTTCCGTAAAGACGTCTAGTTTAGGGTTGAAGGGCTTTTGGCAATAGCAGAATTCGTGTGTGGTTTTTGTGCTACATAGGTCCACTTGACATGCGATTGCCAATTGACAGCAGGGCTATGTAAGGTATGCTTGGCCCATGGTTGCAGGAATCTTAAGGAGTCAGATCATGAAATTTAAACAACTAGTTGTTGCATCAATGATTTCAGCGTGTGCCTTGTCGGCGCAGGCGGCTTTTGTGGCAGGTATGACTCCCGCCCAGATTCGGGCAGAAATCGCTGCTCAGCAGGCGGCTGGCGCAGACGTGTCCGCGATGGTTGCGAGCGCGGCAGCTGCGGGTGTCAATATGAGTTCGCTGGTATCGGTTATGGTTACGGTTCCGGGTGTCAATGCGGGTGCTGCGGTTGCAGCGGCGGTGCGCGCGACTCCGGCCGCTGCTGCAGCGATTACCACGGCGGCAGCGACGGCGGCTCCGGCGCAAGCGGCAGCGATTGCTTCAGCGGCGGCCACGGCGGCTCCGGCGCAGGCGGCTGCCGTGGCGTCGGCCGCAGCTACCGCAGCTCCAGCGGCTGCTGCAGCGATCGCATCGTCGGTGGCAACAGCCGTTCCGACCTCGGCGGCAGCCGTCGCATCGTCGGTGGCAACAGCCGTTCCGACCTCAGCAGCTGCTGTCGCGTCGTCGGTGGCCACGGCCGTGCCAACAGCGGCAGCAGCCGTGGCTGCGTCAGTGGCGACGGCAGCGCCAACTCAAGCTGCGGCAATTGCATCAGCTGTAGTTGCGGCGGTTCCTGCTTCCTCTGCGGCTATTCAGTCATCGGTGATCGCTGCAGTTCCGTCTTCCGCCACTGCAGTTACTGCTGCGGTTGCGGCGGCTACCAGCTCTACGCTTACAACAACAACAACAACAACAACAACAACGCAGACACCTAACAGCCCAAGCTAATCGGGTCGGTCCTCTTTCCATTTGTCGGGATAATAATTTATGAAAAAGAACTTTCCAGTCCGTAATTTGGCGCTGCACGCAAGTATCGCGTCGATTTTTGCGCTCTCTTTGCCTGTCCTTGCGCAAGATGCTGGTGGGCCAGCAGGAATCCCTTGGGGCCCGGTCAAGGTCTATCCAGAAGTGGACGTGACCTTCAAGTCGAACGACAACATCTACTCCCAGCCGGCGACGGCGACGCGGAAGAGCGCCAATATCACGGTACTGTCGCCGAAAGTGAAGCTGGAGGCCAAGACGGGCCCGCATACGTTCGACGCGACCTATCGTGTCGAGCATGGCTCCTACAGTGGTGTCTCGTCAAATAACTACACGGATCAGGGCCTGACAGGCAATGCGGCATGGGTATTTTCTGGGCGCTCCGGCCTGAAGCTGTCAGCGGGCTATTTGCAGGGGCATGACGATCTGGGAAGCGTTCCTGGAGTGGCGACGCACGCCAATCCGGATAAGTGGCATCAATCGTCACTAACCGGTGTTGCTGGCTTCGGCGCCGAAGGGGCTCAGGGTCGTATCGAGGTGGACGGCGGCTTGACGAGCAAGCGCTATGACAACTTCAAGACCACGGCGGCGGGGTTGCCTGACAATACCAAGCGCGACCGTGACGATAGCAAGATTGGTGCGACGTTCTACTGGCGCATAGCGCCGAAGACGCAGCTTTTGTTTCAAGCCACCCAGACCAAGTACGACTATGACCAGAATTCGTTCGCGGGATGGACGACGTTGGACAGCACCGATCGCAACTATCTGGTGGGCGTGACGTGGGAAGCGGCGGCCAAGACGACCGGTATTTTCAAGGTTGGTAGCGTGAAGAAGGACTTCTCGGACGCGAGCCTGCGTGATTTTTCGGGCACCAGCTGGGATGCGACCGTGAAGTGGAGTCCGCTAACGTATTCAAGCTTTGACTTTAATACCGGTAAGAGCCCTGGCGAATCAACCATTGGCAATGCGTCATTCGACACCAAGTATGGTGTTGTCTGGAATCATGCCTGGAACAGCCGTGTGTCCAGCGCTGTCTCTTATAACAATACCAAGAATGAGTACCAGACCAACGCGGGAATTGGCCAGACTGACAAGATCAATGCGTTGGGCTTGAAGTTGAACTATCAGTGGATGCGCACCGTCAAGTTGGGCATGGGCTATGACCGTACTGACAAGACATCTAATGTCGCAGCGTCTGAGTACAAGCGCAACATCTACAGCATATTCCTCAATGCTGCGATCTGACTTTAGCGCGCTGGTCGTTCTGTAAGTCATTTGATAGAATCAGAGGGGGGATATCCCCCCTCTATTTTTTTTCGTGTGGTTTCCATGAGAGGCGATTTTTCAATGAGCGGACTTTACAAATGCCTGCTCTTCGCGGGCTTTTGGGTGATGTCATTCGCATCATTTGCGCAGGGCGTTGCGGTTGTAGATAGCCATCTATCCACATACCGCCTGGGTTCCGGAGACGTGGTCAGCATTCGTGTGCTCGGGGAAGATGATCTGAAGCGCGAAAAAATCAGGCTCAGCGACGCGGGTACCATTTCCTTTCCGATCATTGGCGAGATCAGGGTCTTAGGCAAGCGCGTTGCCGAACTGGAAGCCTTGATCGCCAATGGCCTGCGTGGGAAGTATCTGCTCAATCCCGTCGTATCGGTAACGATTGAAGAGTATCGTCCCTTCTTCGTGAACGGCCAGGTTGAGAAGTCCGGTGCCTACCCCTATCAGCCAGGTCTCACTATTCGCAAGGCGGTGTCGCTTGCTGGCGGATTTAAGGAGCGTGCATCGAAAGAGAAGATATTTGTCATCCACGAGGATGACAAGACGCAAACCGCCGTCAAAGTCGATCAGTCTGCTCTCGTAAGACCGGGAGATATCATCACTGTTGAAGAGAGCTTTTTCTGACCATGAATCATCCCGCTGCTCCAGTTCTTCCGGTGGTTTCCGCGCCGGTACAGCCCATCTACATGCCGGTTGATCGGCCTGAGCACGATGCTGACCGCCTTGCGGAGCAACTGCGTTTCTGGCGCCGGAGTATCTCGAAGCACAAGTGGAGCGCTCTGGGTCTTGCGGCTGCGATCGCTTTGCTGACGACCTTGATTGTTTATGTGATCCAGCCGACCTATCGGTCGACCGCGTCGCTGATGCTGGAGTCGAACAAGAGCAAGGTGGTGGGCATTGAGGAAGTCTACAGCTCGATGAGTAGCAATCGCGAGTATTACCAGACGCAGGCGGAAATACTCAAAACAGAAGAACTGGCGCGTCGCATCGTGGCCAAGATGAAGCTGGTTGATCATCCGGCACTGGATCCTCGCCAGCAGCAGGACAGTGGCTTTTCGCTCCGGAAGTTGTTGCCGGCTTCGTGGATGGGTGACGATGAGACCGGCAAGTTCACTCCAGAAAAGCTGCAAGCTGCTGTGATTGGTCGCTTCAAGAAAGAGCTGACCATCGAACTAGTGCGCAACAGCCAACTGATCAAGATCAGTTATGAGAGCCATGACAAAGAGTTTGCAGCCAACGCCGCGAACTGGGTCGCCGATGGTTTTATCGAGGCCGACATGGATGCGCGCCTGGCGATGACGCAGAAGGCCGGCTCGTGGCTTACAGAGCGGCTGACGGGTTTGCGCAAGAAGCTGGAGGAGTCGGAACGGGCATTGCAGCAGTTTCGCGAGCGAGAGCGAATCATCGATGCGAAAGGCGTGGCACAAAGCGGGGCCTCGAAGCAGCTCGAGCAGCTTTCCGGCGGCTTAGTGGCGGCAAGACAAAAGAAGGCAGAAGCCGAAGCCGCCTACCTTCAGGTTCAGAGTGCGCAAAAGGCGAACCTCGACATCGAATCGATTCCGGCGATTCAGAAAAGTCCAATCTATATCCAACTCAAGAGCGTCGAATCGGCGGCTGAAAGCAAGCTGGCCGACGCCGCAAAGAAATACGGACCGGATCATCCGAAGCGCCAGACGGCCGATGCCGAATTTCGTGCTGCGCGCGAGAACACCCGGCGCCAGGTGGATACGATTACCACCAGCATTACCAAGGAATATGAGCTTGCCCGTGCCCAGGAAAATTCCGTCGAGCGTGCGCTGGCACAAAGCAAGGGCGACATCCTGGGTCTGAACCGCAAGGAATACGAGCTCGGCATTCTCGAGCGCGAAGTAGCGTCGAACAAGAGTCTGTATGAAATGTTCACCACCCGCATGAAGGAAACCAATGTGGCGGGTGACCTGCAATCGCCGATCGCGCGGGTGGTCGATCCTGCGGTCGTCAGCGCTGACGCTTACAGCCCGAAGAAGTTCAGGATTATCGGACTTGCCGCGGTGGTCGGGCTGATCCTGGGCATCATGTTGGCCTTGTTGCTCGAGTACCTTGATAACACCATCAAGTCTGCCGAGGATGTGGATACCAAGTTGCGCCAGTCGATGCTGGGACAATTGCCGCGGATCAAGGGCAGGATTGAATCCGGAGACTTGCAGATTGCCTTTATCAAGGACAAGGATCCGGGATTCTCCGAGGAGATACGTTCGATTCGAACTGGCGTGATGTTGTCCTCGATCGATGCGCCCCATAAAGTGCTGTTGGTGACTTCATCTATCCCGGGTGAGGGCAAGACCTCGGTCGCCACCAATATCGCGCTGGCTCTGGGGCAAGTGCGCAAGGTTTGCCTGATCGACGCAGACATGCGGCGTCCCACGGTGGCGAAGGTACTGGGGGTTGATTCGAACAGCAAGGGCTTGTCCAATCTGGTGTCGGGTTCCGATCCAACGTCCGAATGCATGCACTTCAACAAAGAGCTTGGCATTCATATCATTCCCAGTGGTGTCGTTCCGCCTAACCCGCTGGAATTGCTGTCTTCCATACGCTTTGCCGAGGCGATGAAGTGGCTCGAAGACAGCTTCGATGTTGTCATCATCGATAGCCCACCGATCCAGTTGGTCAGCGATCCGCTGGTATTGTCTCAGTTCGCCCATTCGGTGATCTATGTGGTCAAGGCCGATTCGACGCCTTATCAGGTGGTGCAGGGAGGACTCGAGCGCCTGCGGGAAGCAAAGGCGCACATTCTGGGCATCATCATCAATCAGATCGACCGGGAGAAGGCCGATCGTTACTACGGGTACGGAAAATACAGTGCCTACGGCTATGGCAAGGGATATAGCTACAGCAGCGGGTATTCTTCCAAAAAGGCGTGATTGATCTTCACTGCCATCTCCTTCCCGGGATCGACGACGGTCCCGAGGATTTGGCTAAGGCCTTGAGCCTTGCCCGTCATGCAGTTTCCGCCGGAATCCGTATCTCGGTTGTCACGCCCCACATGCATGCCGGGCGTTACGAGAACCGTGCGGCCAATATCCGCCAGGCAGCGCAAAAATTTCAATGCGCGCTTGATGTCGAGCGCATTCCGCTTCAAATCATGTCGGCTGCCGAGGTTCGGCTTGATCACGACATATTGTCCTGGGTGGGGGAAGATCACATACCCTATATAGGCTATTGGCAGGGGGAGCGGGTCATGCTGCTCGAATTCCCCCATAGCCATGTTCCTGTCGGCGCGGACAAACTTGTTGCCTGGCTGCTCAAACAAAAGATTCGGCCGATGATTGCGCATCCGGAGCGCAACAAGGACATTCTGCGCAGCATCGACAAATTGATCCCATTTGTTCAAATGGGATGTCTCCTTCAAGTGACAGCAGGTGCGATTGCCGGGACCTTCGGCGAGTATGCGCGCGCGCGCTCAACCGATTTGCTGGCAAGAGGTTGGGTGACCGTATTGGCCTCCGATGCTCACAACCTGGACGCGCGGCCTCCGGAACTCGAACCGGGAAGAGCCGCCGCCGCCTTGATTGTTGGCGAGGACGAGTCGTGGAAACTGGTTCGCGATCGGCCTGCTGAGATCATTGCGGCAAACCAATCAGAGCGCAAGGTGTAATGCGCTCATCGTCTGCGACCGGTTTTCTTGCAGCAGTGCTGCTGGTGGCGTTGCTGGTCGTCGTTGTGTGGGCAGGGAGACGAGGATTGGCTGATGTGGTGGCCCAGGAGCCCAGGTTTGAAATTGAACGCTGGCGAGCAGGTAAGCTCGTGCCGGACCAGATCAAGCTTAATGTCATACAGGCGGAACTCCACAAGGCATTGGAACTAGATCCGGGAAATCCGAATCTGCTTGATGATCTGGGCCGCTTCTATGCTATTCGGGTAGAGCCCCGCCAGCCTTCGGACATGAATGTGCGCGAGATACGTCAGCAATCGCTGACTTATTTCAGGCAGTTGCTGGAACTGCGCCCCACATCAGGTCATGCGTATGTCAATGTTGCCCTGATGAAGTTTTGGTTAGGCGAGATCGATCAGGAATTCTCCCTGTCGCTACAGCAGGCGCTGCGCCGCAGTCCATGGGAACCACAGGTGCAACTGATCACCATCGAGCTGGGGCTGGCGAGTTGGCCGGCCTTGTCGGATTCAGGCCGTCAGGCCATACAACGTGCAATTCGTGCCCAAGGGGAATGGAAACTCGTGAATCAACTGCCAAGCCTGTTGTCGTTGCTCAAGCGCTACAATCGGCCGGATCTTGCTTGTCTACTCGGGGGCGAGCAGAAACCTTGTGGCGCTTCTTGAAACTGTTTGAATCGTTTCCACCCGGCAAGGACGCAGCGACCCAGGCCAAGGCCAGAATAACGGTCATGGTCAGTGCATTGGCTGGAATTTGCATGTTGAAATCCACCGTACTGTGAATCGCTAGCCAGCAAATCGCGAGCGTGGTGCCAAAGGCCGTGCCGCGCATCAGGGGATTGTTGCGGCGGCGCAGGGCCAGCAAGGCCTGCGTAGAAGCCATGAGGACGATCAGTGAACAAAGCGACAGGCCGATAACTCCTGTTTCAGCCAATAGCTGCATATAGTCGTTGTGGGCATGATCATAGAAACCGATGATGCTCCGATTGCTGTAATTTGGAAACACGACGTAGAAGGTTCCGCCTCCGGAGCCCGTAAGCCAATAGTCCTTGGCATAGTGCGAAGCCAGACGACCGACTTCGTCCCGATCCTCAGTGGGCAGCACATTGTCGGCATTGCTTGTCACCTCTGTTTGTTGGATGCGCTTGGCAACCTGATCGACTCCAAACCAAGTACCTACGATAAGGATGTCAAGTGCAACGACGCTCGCCAGAAAAAATAAGGTCGAGCGCGGCGCATTACGCATCAGCATCAGGCCTAGTGCGCCTCCAATTAGGGTGCTGACGAAGAACGCGGTGTTGCCCATGCGCGAACGCGTTAGCACCAACGCAATGACCATTACGATCAGATAGATGCGCAGCCGGGTCTTTTCACCAAGAAGCAAGCGGACGATGGATCGTAGTCGTTGTCGCCAGGTGTGAACGGCTTCACCGCCCAGCATGGCGATCATAAGACCGAGTCCAACCGCCAAGCACAGATTGAGGTAACCCGCCAGATGATTGCGGTTTACGAAGGTACCAGTTGCGGTGCCCAAGTAAGCAAATTTCTTGATAAAAAAGCCATACTCCAGACCGGATAATACCATGACGCTGGAATAAATCGCTTGTGCGGTGCCTGAAATCACTAGTGTCTTGAGCAGCAACTCCAGTCGTTGACGCGTATTCACCAACAATAGCGTCAGGGAAAATACACAGCCGTAGGCCAATGTCTTGAACCAGAAATCGCGGGTCGCATGGGGGTCGAGGCTTAGGGTGAGGGTTCTTCCAAGCGGAATACCTAAGGCGTGTGCTGCGCGCGTGTGGGCTTCATAGGCGTGCGGCGATAGAATCTGTATCCATTCAGCCGGCAGATCAACAAACTGCAGTCCGACATAGGCCAACCAAAGTATTCCTGCACCCAATGCCGAGCGCGCGCGCCGAAAGGCTTCAGTGGGGGTAACGCTCCCAAGCAGATACCCGGCCAGCCACGCAATTGCTAACAGGCAGGATCCGACCACCAATATCGTCCATGCCCAGGTGCGATTGCTGCCAAGAGGCAATGGAGCCCATACTACCAATGCGAGCAGGCCGTAAAAAGTCGGATTCATGGAGCGCAGGGAAATTGATTGGGCCAGACATTCTAAGTTCGTTTCCATCATCAGACTCAACACGTCGTTTGATCGTGGCCAACTTTACTTGTTCCAATCAATCTTGCAGAGTATTCGCGGTAGCAACTGATTGTAGAATACGAAGGCATCAATGCTTCAGCAGAGTGATCGAGAACCGTTCAACATGAGCAAAGCATGACCCCGCCACAAAATCCCACAATCGCAATCATTGGCCTTGGCTACGTTGGGTTGCCGCTTGCCGTGGAATTCGGCAAGAAATATCCGGTGATCGGCTTTGACATCAAGCAAGCTCGTATTGATGAACTCAAGGCCGGCCGGGACAGTACTCGCGAAGTCGAGCCTGCCGAGTTGGCCGAAGCCAATCATCTCCGCTTTGTCGCCGATCCAGAACAGTTGTGTAAATGCGATGTGTTTATCGTTACGGTGCCGACCCCGGTGGATAGTGCTCAGCGGCCCGATCTCACTCCGTTGATCAAGGCCTCCGAAACTGTGGGCAAGGTCATGCGCAAAGGGTCTGTTGTCATTTACGAATCTACCGTTTTCCCCGGTGCCACAGAGGAAGTATGTGTTCCCTTGCTGGAAAAGCACTCAGGTCTCGAATTCAACCGCAATTTCTATTGCGGCTACAGTCCCGAGCGCATCAATCCCGGCGACAAGCAGCACCGGTTGCCCAATATCAAGAAGGTCACGTCTGGCTCTACGCCGGAAATCGCTGATTTCGTCAATGCACTGTACCTTAGCGTCATCAGTGCGGGCACTCACAAAGCCAGTTCCATCAAGGTTGCTGAAGCTGCCAAGGTAATCGAAAATACCCAGCGTGATCTCAATATTGCCTTGATGAACGAACTTGCTATTATCTTTCATCGCTTGGGCATCGATACTCAGGAAGTGCTGGAAGCCGCAGGGAGCAAATGGAACTTCCTGCCGTTTCGTCCAGGTCTGGTTGGCGGCCATTGCATTGGTGTCGATCCTTACTACCTGACCCACAAGGCGCAGGAAATTGGTTATCACCCCGAAGTCATTCTGGCCGGCCGGCGCATCAATGACAGCATGGCCGGTTATGTAGCCGACGAAGTCATCAAACTGATGACCCGGCGCAAGATGCAGGTCGTTGACTCGAGAATCCTCGTCCTCGGCCTCACTTTCAAGGAAAGCTGTCCGGATCTGCGCAATACCAAGGTCATCGACATTGTACGTGTACTCACCAGCTACCATGCCCAGGTCGACATATACGACCCGTGGATTGACTTCGCCGAGGCGCAGCACGAGTACAATGTCACGCCGCTCAAGGAAATACCTAAGTCTGGTGCCTACGATGCCATCATCCTTGCGGTGGCGCATCCCGAATTTGTGAAGATGGGCGCCACTTGCATTCATGCCTTTGGCAAGCTGGATCACGTGCTTTATGACGTAAAATCGCTTCTGGGCAAGGATGAAGCCGATGGTCGCTTGTAAGTACACTGTCGCAGTAGTGCTGCAGAATGTTCTCAAATTAGGGTCTTCTCGGAATAGTGTGGGTGAATTCGCATGACGATCAGATCGCAGGGAGCATGGACGTGAGCACCTTGAGGCGGAGATACTCCTCGTCGCGAAGTCCATACGCCCGTCGCTGGAACACGCGGATCTTGTTGTTGAGGCCCTCGACAAAGCCGAGCGAGACCTTGTTCTCCGGGTTGCAATAGGCGGCGATCCCATCCCAATGACGCTCGATCATCTCGGCAAACTTCTCGTAGGGTTTCAGGCGCTGCCACTTGAGGCTGGCCTTCCAGTTCTCGAAGAAGCGCCGTGCCCAGGCTTCGCTTTTGTAGTTCCAGAGCTGGCCGAAGGACTCCTTGAGCAGGTAGGCGGTGTTCAGTCGCTTGTTCGCCGCCAGCAAGGTCTTCAGCGACTTCTTGCCATCGACCGTCAGATTTTCCTTGTGGCTGAGCAGGACATACTTCCGGCCCTTGATGTAACGTCGATCCTTGCCGGAGAGCCGGGCATATTCGGCCTTGCGCACCTTGTCCAAGGCGTCGTTCAAATGACGCATCACATGAAACTTGTCGAACAGGATCGCCGCCTGCGGCGCCTGAGCGTTGGTCGCAGTGCGAAACGGTTTCCACATGTCCATCACCGCCAGACGGATGCCCTTGGCCTTCTTCGGCCCCAGCCAGTCGTAGAACTCCTTCATGCTGGCTTCCGAACGGTCCTTGCCGCCAAACCAAATCGGCCGTCCACGAATCAAGTCGCTGACCACGATGCGGTAGGTGTGGCCCTTGCGGATCGAGATTTCGTCGATGCCGATGGCCTTCGGCCCCGGCGTGCCGGCGCGCTCCAATTGAAGCCGCATGTACTCCTTGTCGAGTTCCTTGACGGCGCCCCAGTGCAGGTTGAGTTCCTTGGCGACGTCCTGAATGGTGCTCGCTCGGCAGCGCCGGCCGACGAACCAGGCAAACCGCTTCGTATAGAGCGGGTTGTCGGCCAGAAAGTCCAGATGTTCGCGCCTCACCTTGTCGTTGCATGGGCAGCGGATGCGCCGAACCTCGAATTCGACGTAAATCCGGGTATCGGCCGACGACAGGTCGCGCGCGCGGCGCGTGGTGCGGTCGTACCAACTCGTATGCACTCGCCCGCATTCCTTGCAGACTGTTTTTTTGAGCGGCGGACAAGCGGTATGACTCGTGCCCGCGGATCACCGAAGATGCCATGTACTTCGGCGCAGGGAGCGAAACCGGGGAATCGGTATGCGTCGAGCAGACGCTTGCGTTTGGGTGTGGTAGCCATGGCGAATTCTTGCCATGGCCACCACCGCCGTCAATCCCGCAGCTCACGTCCATGCTCCCTGCGATCTGATCGTCATGCGAATTCACCCACACTATTCCGAGAAGACCCTCAAATTAGAGCCTCTTGCAAAAGTCAGAAACCAGAATTCCGAAACTGCTACATTCGCCCACTGGGAGCGATTTTTCAACGTGAGCACGGCCTGCTTGGCGGCGAGCCTAACCTGAAGGCATATTTATCATGATGCAGTGCAAAGATTGCCCTGCATCATCGAATGCACAGGCGTTGGAGACCAGGCAAAGTTAGAGCCGGCCCCGTAAAATCGGACAGTGTGATGAGTGATAGCCTTGCCCCGAAACGGCCGCGTTGCGGCCCTAACATGGAGCAAGAGCATGGCAAGAAGGAAGAGGCGGAACCACTCGCCGACATTCAAGGCACAAGTAGCAGTGGCTGCCCTCAAGGGAGACAAGACGCTGGCGGAACTTGCGCAACAGTACGATGTGCATCCGAACCAGATCACCGACTGGAAGAGTCAGTTGCTGGAACGCTCGGCCCAGGTCTTTTGCGATGCATCGGACAAGGCACCGGAGCCGGATCTGAAGACACTGCACGCCAAGATCGGGCAACTGACCTTGGAGAACGATTTTTTAGAAAGCGCGCTCACCAAGGCGGGCCTGCTGAGCGCAAGGAAATGATCGACCGCACCCACGACCTGCCGGTGACCCGGCAATGCCAGATTCTCAAGCTGGCGCGTTCGACGGCCTACTACACACCGCAACCCACCTCGGACAGCGATTTGAAGCTGATGCGCCGTATCGACGAACTGCATCTGGAGTATCCCTTCGCCGGCAGTCGGATGCTACGCGACATGCTGCGCCGGGAAGGTCAGCAGATCTGGCGCAAGCACGTGCGGACCTTGATGAAGAAGATGGGCATCGAGGCGCTCTACCGCAAGCCGAACACCAGCCAGCGCCATGCCGCCCACCCGGTCTATCCCTATCTGCTCAGAGACCTGAAGCGTGCCATAGCGCCAATCCTTCATCGTCGCCACCCGGTCTATCCCTATCTGCTCAGAGACCTGAAGATTGATCGGTCCAACCAGGTCTGGGCGACGGACATTACCTACATCCCGATGCGCCGGGGCTTCATTTATCTGGTGGCCGTGCTCGACTGGTACTCACGACGCATCCTGTCCTGGCGCGTCTCCAACACGCTGACCACCGACTTCTGCCTGGACGCCGTGCGTGAGGCAATTACGCGCTACGGCACGCCTGACATCTTCAACACTGACCAGGGCAGCCAATTCACCAGCAGCGAGTTCACCGGGCTGCTCAAGGAGCATGGCATCCAGATCAGCATGGACGGCAAGGGGCGCTGGCGCGATAACGTCTTTGTCGAGCGGCTCTGGATGAGTGTCAAATACGAGGAGGTGTATCTGAAAGCCTACGATTCGGTATCGGCCGCCAAGGTCAGCCTGGGAACCTACCTGGCGTTCTACAACACTCGCCGGCCGCATCAGTTACTTGACGGCAAGACGCCGGATGCCGTCTACTTCACCGGCCTGCCGCAGGAAAGAATTGCAGCATGATGACCGCGTTACCCACCGCGCAGCCCGCCTACGGTCTAGAGGGACCTTCGGCAGGCCGCACCGTGGATAACGCTACACCGCAGGGCTCCACTTATCTCCGTGAAAATTCTGTCCAATCAAACGGGGCCGGCTCTCAGTATTGGTCTTAGCTGCGAACAGGAAATACTTACCGAATGTATTTGAAAGTGAGGAAATATAATGAATAATTACAGTAATCGCACGCGCACACTCATCACTGGAGGTGCCGGTTTTCTGGGTTCGCATCTTAGCGATCGCCTGTTAAAAGAAGGTCACGACATCATTTGTCTGGACAACTTCTACACAGGTAGCAAGGAAAACATCGCACATTTGCTAAATCATCCACACTTTGAGTTAATGCGCCACGATGTGACTTTCCCACTCTATGTTGAAGTGGATGAAATCTACAATTTAGCCTGTCCCGCTTCACCGATTCATTACCAGCACGATCCGGTGCAGACCACCAAGACCAGCGTGCATGGGGCGATCAATATGCTGGGCTTGGCTAAGCGTACTAAGGCAAAGATTCTTCAGGCATCGACAAGTGAGGTCTATGGCGACCCGTTGGTTCACCCTCAACCTGAAAGTTATTGGGGGCATGTCAATACCATAGGTCCACGCAGTTGCTATGACGAAGGTAAGCGCTGCGCCGAAACCTTATTTTTCGATTACTACCGGCAACATAATCTCGACATTAAAGTGGTGCGTATATTCAACACATATGGACCTCGAATGCACCCTAATGATGGACGTGTGGTGAGTAACTTCATCGTTCAAGCATTAAAAGGTGAAGATATTACTATTTATGGCGATGGTACCCAGTCGCGCAGTTTCTGCTATGTAGATGATCTAATAGAAGGATTTGTCCGTCTGATGGGAACCGAGCACGGCTTTACCGGCCCTGTGAATTTGGGTAATCCAAACGAATTCACTATGCTTGAACTAGCTGAAAATGTACTCTCAATAGTGGGGGGGAAATCAAAACTAAGATTCTTCCCTTTACCCGTTGATGATCCCAAACAACGGCAACCGGATATCAGCTTAGCCAGGGATAATTTAGCTTGGGAACCAAAGGTTCAATTGACTGACGGGTTAAAAGAGACAGTAGCTTATTTTAGGAAAGTGTGCTCCATTTAATTCTAATTATTATTAGAAAGTTTAATTATGAAAGCTGTTATTTTGGCTGGTGGCCTAGGTACTCGCCTTAGTGAAGAAACCGCCATACGCCCGAAACCCATGGTTGAAATTGGCGGCAGACCTATTTTGTGGCACATCCTAAAGATGTACTCTCACCATGGTATTAACGATTTTGTAATCTGCTGTGGATATAAGGGTTATCTCATCAAAGAGTACTTTGCCAACTACTTTTTGCACATGTCCGATGTCACCTTTGACATGCAATCGAACCGCATGGAAGTCCACCAAAAGCGCGCCGAACCTTGGACAGTCACACTTGTTGACACTGGCGATGACTCGATGACTGGCGGTCGCCTGCGACGCGTGGCCGACTACGTTAGAGATGAAGAGGCCTTTTGCTTTACGTATGGTGATGGGGTTGGTGACGTCGATATAACGGCGACTATTGCTTTCCATCGTAGCCATGGTAAAGAAGCCACATTAACCGCCACCTACCCACCCGGTCGATTTGGGGCACTCGACATCCAAGCGAACCAAGTTATGAGCTTTAAAGAAAAACCAAAAGGCGATGGCGCGTTTATCAATGGCGGTTTTTTTGTGCTCTCGCCCAAAGTGCTCAGCCGCCTTACGGACGACAGCACCATTTGGGAACAACAGCCCCTTATGCAACTGGCTGCTGATGGCCAGTTGATGGCCTACCAGCACCATGGCTTCTGGCAGCCTATGGACACCCTGCACGACAAGCAAACGCTTGAAAACCTGTGGGCCAGTGGCCAAGCCCCTTGGAAGAAATGGGATTGAAATGACAGCTCATCCCGATTTCTGGCGCAACAGACGCGTCTTATTGACTGGCCACACCGGCTTCAAAGGTAGTTGGCTTAGCCTGTGGCTGCAAAGTCTTGGCGCTCACGTACATGGCTTGTCGCTAGAGCCACCCACCACGCCAAACCTATTCACCGTGGCGCAAGTCGCAACAGGCATGGCTAGCCACAGCATCGGCGACATTCGTGATTTGGCTACTGTCCAAAGCGCCATGCAAGCCAGCAAGCCCGATATCGTCATCCACATGGCAGCACAACCTCTGGTGCGCTTGTCGTACGCCGAACCGGTGGAAACCTACGCCACCAATGTAATGGGCACTGTCCACGTATTGGAGAGCGCGCGTCACACTCCCAGCATCAAAGCCATTGTGGTTGTCACCACCGACAAATGCTACGAAAATAAAGAATGGCCCTGGGGTTACCGTGAAAACGAGCCCATGGGCGGCCACGACCCCTACAGCAACAGCAAAGGCTGCGCCGAGTTGGTTACCAGCGCCTACCGCAACTCATTTCTAAAAAACAGCGGCATCGCCGTTGCCAGCGCCCGCGCTGGCAATGTCATTGGTGGTGGTGATTGGGCAACCGACCGCCTAGTACCCGACATCCTCAGAGCCTTCGAGCAAAACCAACCTGTTATCATCCGCAACCCTCACGCCATCCGCCCGTGGCAACACGTACTCGAACCACTAAGCGGCTATTTAACATTGGCGGAACATCTCTACACCCAAGGCCAGGCTTTCGCCGAAGGCTGGAACTTCGGCCCCCAAGACGACGATGCAAAGCCCGTGCAATGGATCGTAGAACATATGGTCAGTAGCTGGAGCAATGGCGCAAGCTGGCAGCAAGACGGCGGTATTCACCCACATGAAGCCAACTATCTAAAGCTCGACATCTCAAAAGCCAAAGCCCAACTGGGGTGGATACCACGTTGGCCATTAGCAAAGGCATTAGAACTAATCGCGAGCTGGCATCAATCCTATTTAGCTGATAAGGACATGAAGCAATGCTGCCTCGCGCAAATTAACCAATACTCAACAAACAACAAATTGGAATCAGAATGACTACATCAAATGTTAAAGATACCAGCAAAACGCCAGACGCTATTCGCCTTGAAATTGCCGCGTTGGTCCAACAGTACGCGAAAATTGTGCACGCACCCCAGATATTTCAACCTGGCGTAACGATCGTACCCCCCTCCGGAAAAGTTATCGATGCGCAAGAACTCAAAAACATGGTCGAAGCCAGTTTGGATGGTTGGCTCACCACCGGCCGATTCAATGCCGAGTTTGAGCAAAAGCTTGCCGCCTTTATTGGCGTGAAGCACCTCATCACCGTCAACTCGGGCTCATCCGCCAACATGGTCGCCTTCAGCACACTTACCTCCCCCAAGCTTGGTGCGCGTGCCATCCAAAAGGGCGACGAAGTCATTGGTGTAGCCGCTGGCTTCCCCACCACTGTAAACCCTATTTTGCAATTTGGCGCCGTGCCGGTTTTTGTCGATGTAGATCCACTCACTCACAACATTGACGCCAGCAAGATTGAAGCAGCCATCAGCCCCAAAACCAAAGCCATCATGCTGGCTCATAGCCTAGGCAACCCGTTTAACTTGGACGTAGTCACCGCCCTTTGCAAAAGGCATAAGCTTTGGCTAGTAGAAGACTGCTGCGACGCACTGGGCACCACCTATCGGGGCCAAATGGTTGGCACCTTCGGCGACATCGGCACACTCAGCTTTTACCCCGCGCACCACATCACCATGGGCGAAGGCGGTGCCGTATTTACCAACAATATCGAGCTCAAAACCATCGCCGAAAGCTTTCGTGACTGGGGTCGCGACTGCTATTGCCAGCCCGGCAAAGATAACACCTGTGGCAAGCGCTTTTGCCAAAAGCTGGGCGATTTACCGCAGGGCTACGACCACAAATACACCTACAGCCACCTCGGTTACAACCTTAAAATCACCGACATGCAGGCCGCTTGCGGCCTAGCCCAATTAGAAAAGGCTCCGCAGTTTATCCAGGCCCGCAAAGATAACTTTGCATTCCTTAAAGAGCGCCTGAAAAGCTGCGAAGAGTTTATGAACCTACCTCAAGCGACCGAACATTCTGACCCATCGTGGTTTGGATTCCCCATCACCTTAAAAGAAAATAGCCCGGTTACCCGTCTTGACTTATTGAATTACCTGGATCAAAACAAGGTCGGCACACGTTTGCTGTTTGCCGGCAACTTGACGCGCCAACCCTACATGGCAGGAGCGAATTTCCGCATTAGCGGCGATCTGACAAACACCGATAACGTGATGAACAACACCTTTTGGATTGGCGTACAACCAGCGCTAACACTCGAAATGTTGGAGTTTGCGGCGAACAAGATCGAGACCTTTTTAGGTGTCAACTTTTAAATGTTCGAACTCAAGTCTACCCATCTCACAGGTTGCTTTGAATTACAACCAAAGGCGATAGAAGATACACGAGGTCGCTTTGTAAAAGTCTTTCACTGTCAGGCATTTGCCGCGCATGGTTTGGAAACCAACTTTGCCGAAGAGTATTACTCGGTTTCAAATAAAAACGTAATTCGTGGTATGCACTTTCAGTTGCCGCCCTTTGATCACGTCAAGTTAGTCTATTGCGTACAAGGTTCTGTGATGGATGTTGTGGTTGATCTACGCGTGGGGTCACCGACTTACGGGAAAAGTGCGGTAGTTGAGCTAAGTGCAGCTAAAGCGAACAGCATCTACATCCCTGAAGGTATGGCGCACGGATTTTGTTCGCTATGCGAACAAACCGTAATGGTTTACAAAGTCACCACTGTTTATGCATCTGAGCAAGATACTGGCATTCTTTGGAATTCGTTTGGTGTGACATGGCCCACTACTCAAGCCATTCTGTCAGCACGTGACCAAACCTTTGAACCACTTGACCAGTTTGTAAGCCCGTTCCGCTATGCGTGAAACAAGTGCAGAAACAAGCCAAAAACCTACGGCGTTTGTAACCGGTGCTACTGGTTTTGTCGGCAGCCACCTTGCCCGTCGGCTGGTGCAAGATGGTTGGCAAGTTCACATACTGATCCGTGCAGACTCAACAGTGCCTACCGAAGCCGAATTCAGCCACATGACGACCCATCACCACGACGGCAGCACCTCTGGCATGATCAGTTGCGTGACACTTGCCAGGCCCGACGTGGTGTTTCACTTGAGTTCATTGTTTCTGTCGCAGCACAAAAGCCAAGATATTGATGCGCTAATTCAAAGCAACGTACTGTTTGGAACCCAATTGCTCGAAGCCATGGATGCAATCGGCGTCAAGTTCATCATCAATACCGGCACGTCTTGGCAGCACTACAACAACGAAGACTACAACCCAGTTTGCTTGTATGCAGCGACTAAACAGGCATTCGAAACGCTCTTGGAATATTACGTTCAAGCCTGTGGATTCAATGCGATAACCTTAAAGCTATTCGATACTTATGGGGCAGGCGATAATCGCCCAAAGCTATTTAACTTGTTAAATAAATCTGCAGAAACTGGCGAGATTCTGAATATGTCACCAGGCGAGCAGTTGCTCGATATTGTGCATATTGATGACGTCGTTAACGCATACCTGATCGCGGCCAAGCGTTTACTTGATGGCAAAGTGCCGGCTCACGAAAACTACGCTGTATCATCTGGTAACCATTTGTCTTTGAAAGAAATTGTGGAAATTTATTCCAATACAACAGGAAAGAGTGTAAATGTAAATTGGGGGGCAAGGGAATACAGATTCCGTGAAGTAATGATTCCATGGAATAGAGGTTGTGCTATTGCAGGGTGGCATCAAAAGATCGACTTGGGAAAGGGGCTAAGTAACAATGGTTGTGCGGCAGTTACGCTGGCCGCGAAACCCACCGATGAAAGAAATAATGAAGACTAACACGATTCTACGTGGAGTTTCCGTAGATTATTTAGGAACAGTTTTTGTTATTTTAGCTGGATTCATTGCGGTTCCATATTACTTAGTGTTTATTTCCAAGGAGCAGTATGGCCTTTGGCTCGCAATTAATAGCGTTGTTTTACTGGTAGCACTTGTCGATTTGGCGACAGACCAATTCTTAACGACGGTAACTGCTAACGATGGGAAGTTTTATTCTGAAGAGTATGCAGACTACTTAACGTCAATCCTGTTTGTTAAAGCAATGTCGGCAGCAGTGGTGGTGCTGATATCGAGCATGGTATTCACATTAATAGCTTCAATATTAAGCATAGAGGAAAACTTTAAGGCAGAATCTCAAAAAACTTTCTCCTTAGCGGTGTTAGCACTAGTATGCGGAATATTTAGCAATGCTATCCCCGCGATATTGTATGCAAGGCATCACTATTCTTTAGTTAATGCCTGCGTCAACTTCTTCTTGATTCTATCAGTTGTGAGTACAGTTATTCTGCTGTGGATGGGTTATGGGATTATCGCGTTTCCGATGGCGCAACTTATTGGAACGATACTCCAGGGGATTGTATTGACAGTTTTTCTAAAGCAGCGATTCCCACATGTTGGGCTGAAAATAAAGAGCTTCAAGTTTGTTGGGAAATCGGAACTTCTAGGGTATGCAACAAAATTTCAAGCTCTTCGATGGCTGTACACGTTCCGAACACAATATATCTCGATCGCAATCACTAATTTGGTGGGTGCAACTTACCTGGCTCAATATATGCTCACTAGTCGCTTGGCTCAGCTAGGGCCGACATTATCTGCAAAATTTGCTAATGCTTTCCTACCGACAATTGCGAATCTCATTGAAGCGGGAGACACGAAAAAGGTCGCCAATATTTTCATAAAATTATCAAAAGTGTTAATGAGGGTGGCAATCTTTTCGGGAATTGTTCTTTTCACTCTGAATAAGTCGTTTGTGGCGATATGGGTTGGTGTAGACAATTATGCGGGCGATGATGCCTTGATGTTTATTGTCATGTATATGGTTATATTTATAGCGATGGCACAATTTGCTATTGTAATTTTTGCGAGCAAAAAATTTGAGAAGTGGGTCTTTTGGGGTATGTTCGAAATGATCGCAGCAGTCGTCTTTTCATACCTGTTCTCTATGCGGTTTGGCTTAATGGGAGTCTTGATGGGATTCGTTTTTTCATCCTTGCCAACGCAGGCATATTTGTTTCGAATTGTGCTCAGACAACTTGATCTTGGTACTTGGAAGTTCATTAAAGAAATATTTTGTTATTCACTCAAGCCTAATATCATTCCACTTGTTGCCGCCTTCGCTATGACCTTTTTTAAGATTGAAGTAAAAACGTGGGGAGGCTTAATTGGATTAGCAAGCTTTTTCCTTATGGTTCATTTGGTTTTTGAGATAATCCAGACGTTTAAAAGCCGGGAGAATGGGGTGAAAAACAAAATCTCCAATTCCTTAAAGGTTTCATTCCCATTAGGAACGAATGATTCTTAGGGCCTAACAACCATAGGCCCATATATCCATTCCATTACAAACAAGCCCATTGACATAAACTGATTCTGTGATGCTGGCCGAAATTATTTCCCGATGTCCTACAAAGCTTGTCCACCCCTTGCTTTCGGATTGCCATTTCTACAAGGAGATGGCGATGATGACGTGGTCGATGGAAGAATTTGCCGGTGCGGATCTGGGCGATGCTCGGCTGAACCGACGTTTGGTCAAATTGTCGGCAACGCTTGCCGACAAGCCGACGGCCAGCATTCCCGGAGCGTGCAACGACTGGGCCGAAACGCACGCGGTCTATCGGTTTTTCGATCAGGCAAGGGAAGACAAACGAGGTCTGGGTTGGCAGACCATCCTGGCGCCCCATATCGCCCAAACCGAAGCGCGAATGCGCCAGCATGCGGTGATTCTGTGCCTGCAAGACACCACCGAACTGGACTTTAACGGTCAGGGGATCGCCGGACTGGGGCCGCTGTCCTACGAAGCCCAGCGGGGCATGTATCTGCACCCGACGTATGCCGTGACCCGGCAGCGGGAACCGCTGGGCGTCACCGATGCGTGGATGTGGGCACGAGAGTTCAAGGAGGCTGACGGTCAGCGTCCCGGCATTCGCGAAAGCATCCGCTGGACCGAAGGCTACGAGCGTATTGCGGAAACGGCCGGGACGATGCCCGAGACCCGGCTGGTCTATGTGGCCGACCGTGAGGCCGATATCCTCGAACTCATGCAGCGCGCCCAGGAATTGGGCCATCCGGCGGACTGGCTGATCCGCTCGCAGCGCAGCCGATGTCTTCCCGACGGTGGAAAGCTGTGGGCACAAGTACTCGCGAGCCCCGTGTTGGGGGAAATCGAGTTCTCCATGCCTTCTCGTCACGGGCAAAAAGCGCGCACGGTGCGACAGCAACTCTTGGCGCGTCCGATCACCCTGCCCAACGGACAAGGCGGCAGAATGCGGGCCACCTGTCTCATCGCACGGGAAATCGGCGCGCCCGAAGGCTGCAAGCCCATCGAATGGCGACTGCTCACGAACCGGCGGGCCGAAACCTTCGAGGCACTCGTTGAACTGATCGACTGGTATCGCTGCCGCTGGGAGATCGAGACTTTCTTCAACGTGCTCAAGAACGGTTGCCGTGTCGAAGCATTGCAGCTTGGGCACGTCGGTAAAATCGAACTGGCCTTGGCCGTCTACATGGTGGTTTCGTGGCGTCTGGCGCGCTTGGTACGCCTGGGCCGAACGCATCCGGAACTGGCTGCTACCGAGTTGTTCACGGACGAGGAGTGGAAGGGCGCTTACATTCTGGCGAAAAAGCCAATTCCCAAGACCGTACCGACGATCCGAGAGGTAATCCGCCAGATCGCCATGCTCGGTGGCTTCCTCGGTCGCAAAGGCGATGGCGAACCCGGCGTGAAGACCCTCTGGCTAGGCTTCCAGCGCATCCGTGACTTCGTCGAGGGCGTCGAACATATGCGAGCAATTCATGCGCAATGAGTTGTGTGTAACGCTATGCCTTTAGACTTCTCGGAATTCTCCGATTCCTTTTGGCGAGTTCCGGATGCTAAATTTAAAGCAACTAGCTTAAGCATTACAATAGAATAGTAGTCTTGCAGAAACAAATACTATGAATCTAAATAAAAGATTTTCTAAAAATACCATAAATAACATTGTAAGATTGTTATTCGTTCGCCCCTACGAGTTTGCAGTTGAGCTCTTTAAATTTTTCGCGTTGATTCGGAAAATCGATGACAAACGTTTCCAGCCTTCATTGAAATCGATCTATCCATGCCTTAGAGATAAAACGCTAGCTACTTCATTTGATCGACACTATATTTTTCATACGGCTTGGGCTGCGCGCGTTCTGGCAAAAACTAATCCAAAATGTCATGTAGATATTTCGTCGAGCCTCTATTTTTGCTCAATAGTGTCTTCGTTTGTTCCTGTTAACTTCTATGATTATCGGCCAGCGATATTAGATTTGTCTGGCCTAACTAGCAATCATGCGGACTTGAGCGCGCTACCATTTGCTAATGAGAGTATTCAATCCCTTTCATGTATGCATGTCATTGAACATATTGGACTGGGGCGCTATGGCGATCCTCTAAATCCAGTAGGAGATTTGGGCGCAGCATCTGAACTAAGTCGTGTGCTGGCAGTTGGTGGACACTTGCTTATCGTAGTGCCCCTAGGGAAGCCAAATATATATTTCAATGCGCACAGAGTCTACTCTTACGATCAAGTCAAGGCGATGTTCTCCAATCTGCTTCTTATGGAGTTCTCACTGATTCCAGATGATCCACGGGATGGCGGGATCATTACCGATGCAACACCCGAACAATCATTCCAGCAGAATTATGGTTGTGGACTCTTCTGGTTTTCAAAACAAAGAAAATAATGGGTAGTAAAGCACAGCAGGTAGTTCAATTAGTCAAATCGCACTTAAGAGAGTTTGTGGAATTCTATCATTGGCAATTATTCGCCAGTGGGGGCTCCAATTATTCAAAATCTAAGGAAATCCACCTATCCTGGAAAGTCTCACACCCTAGTTCAATATCTGCTGTTGTATTTTCCAAAGATCGCGCAATGCAGTTACACGCGTTGCTGGCGTCATTTTTTGATACTAAAGTCGGCGAATGCGAAATTTTTGTTATCTATAAGTCTTCCACAGCGGAACATAAAAAAGCCTATGAGGTAGTTTCCCGGATCTTTGGTGAGAAAGTAAAGTTTGTCGACCAAGAAAAATACCCAGCTTTTCGAGATTGTTTAGAACTTGTGGTTTCGCAATCACCCAAGGGGAAGTTATTCTTCCTCGTCGATGACATCGTGTTCACCGAGGTCGTAGATTACCAATTATTAGCTTCATTGGATTTATCAGAAACGGTATTTAGTCTCAGAATGGGTGAGCATTTAGACTATTCATACGTAGTCGATGCAAGTCAGCCTTTGCCCAAGGCATTAGTGCATACAGATGGTTATTTGAGGTGGCAGTGGAGCGCAGGACGGCTGGATTGGGGGTATCCCTTGTCCGTTGATGGACACGTTTTTTCCACTGATGAAGTGCGTCTGTGGATAAAATATTTTGAATTTGGAAGTCCTAGTTCATTCGAGAACTCCCTTCAAAAACTGAAATATATTTATCGCAATAAGCAGGGTATGAGCTTTAGAAAGGCGCGAATTGTCAATATTCCGGCAAATAAGGTTCAGGATGAAGTAAATAATCTACATGGGACTACACATCAAGATGATCTGCTCCGGCAATGGTTAGATGGTATGGCAATTGATCATCGCAAATTTAGAGGTTGGGTTAATCACTCTGTTCATCAAGAAGCTGATTTCCATTTGATAAAGAGGGAAGGAGAATGAGTGATCTCCCTCAAGTATCTGTAGTTATGCCAGCTTTTAATGCTGCTAAGACAATAAGTATAGCAATTCAGAGCGTGCTCGATCAGACGATTACGAACTGGGAATTGCTGATTATCAACGATGGATCAACTGATAATACTCTTGAGGTTATAGCTCAGTTTAATGACCCAAGAATTAGTACGATCACTCAAGTTAATCAAGGAGTGGCGGCAGCAAGAAATACCGGCTTGAGGCAGGCGCGAGGGCGATACATCGCGTTTTTGGATTCCGATGATTTGTGGTTGCCTGAAAAGCTGCAAAAACAGTTGTCCATTTTCGCAAAATCGACCGATAAGCTTGGATTAGTTTATACAAAACATCGTGGATTCGTCCAAGATACGAAAAAATCATTCAGCATGGATGTTGATGCGTCGATCGGCTATAGCAATGACTATTATCGACTCTTGATCATTGACTATGTTCCTACTTTAACGGTAATGATCAGGGCGTCTATAGTGTCTGAAATTGGGTATTTCAGGGAGGATTTTCGAGGCACTGAAGACTGGGATTATTGGATACGAGTATCGCAAGTATATAATTTGGCACGGGTGGATGACGAGCTAGCTTTATATCGCATAGCTCCTAATAGTTTATCAAGAAATAAAGATCGCCATGCTATTGAAGAGCTCAAAGTGTTAGATTCACATCTCGCATGTAAGTCAAGCATCCCCACTTCTGTTCGGCATATGGCTAGACTTTTTTGGCAGGTAAAGAAGATAAGGCATCAACTTGGAGATGCTAGAGTAAGGCTTGCTTTTACAAGCCTACGGGAGTTAATACACCTGCGCCCTTTATATTTAATAAACTATTTACGGTTGATACTTTGGGTGGCTTCGTATTTCTATCAGCGGCACATATTGAGTTTGCGTGCCAGAAAGAATATTTAATGATAATTCCAGCGGCACCTTTATTGGTTTTATGTTCTGCCTTAATTTTCGGCATTGGAATTTCTGTTGGCTGGCCTAATTATATCGCGTTGTCACTGTTTTATATAGTGATCATATTCGGTGTTGCTGTACTTATTATCCAATCGATATTAAGCAAAGCGGTATCAGTGGGTGTTGGCTATATTGCATCATTAACGATGTGCAACCACGTAGGTATTCTTCTTGGCTTCAGTATAGGCCTCGGCCCGGATTATATGCTGTGGCCTGATGATACTATTGACCATCATTTACCTAACGCAATAGCCTTTTCAGAATGGCTATCAGGGATAGGGACACTAGAAATATTTACAGATAATCCATTTGCTAAAGTTTATATTTCCAATATGTGGGTGGGTATTTTCTTTTATGTTTTTGGCACCTATCCTGTTGTTTCTGGATTTGCTATGTTGTTAATAAAGTTAATTGCTGTTGCGCTAATTTACTATGCAGCATTTAATTTTCTTAAAGATAAATCGGTAGCTTCGATTGCGGCGATAATTTACGGATTACTCCCGACTCTAACTTTTTATACTCTACAGTTTTATAAGGATTTCTTCATTCACTTTCTTGTTGCGTTGGTATTATTTATAATTTCAAAATCCATAAAACGCCAAAAATATGCAATATTCCTAGTGCTTCCTCTGGGTGCGATGTTTGTAGAACGTTTTTATTTGTTGGTTATGATTTGTGTAACTCTAGTTTTATACTATTGGAGTCAGTCGGGCAAGGTGGGTTTGAAAATATCAATATTCGTCTTGGGGGGGGGAGCAAGTCTTGCGGTTCTGGACTACTATTTTGCAGGGCAAGGTATCATTGAGTTAATTATAACAATACAAGAATTTGAGGCTGCTCAGAATGAATCAATTGATGCAACGCCTACAACATACATCGCATTAGATTTGTTTAGATCGGCATTTACCCCATTTTTTAACTTTTACAAGCTAAATAGTTACTCACACCTCGACTCGATTTTAATATTTGGTGGGTTTATTCATCAATTGACTATGATTTTCTATTTTAAAGGATTGTGGGTAGCTCGGAAAGATAGAGTTATAATTTTAAATTACGCATTTCTCTTTCTAATTGTCATTCTGGCTTTGATAATGCCATATGCTGGGCGCGCACGTGATAGTTTGTATCCGCTTGTTTCTTTATTCGCCGCCATTGGAATTTCTTCTGTATGGGGTCGAAAAAGAATAATTGATAGGCTGCCATCAGCATGAGCAAGAGGTGTGTGATAAAGGTGCTGCAAATATTGGGTGATCCTACAGGTGGAATAAGAAAACATGTTCATGAGATAATTCAATCTAGTTCGCAATACAATTGCGAGGCTCATTACATTCATGGTGGTACTTTGGATGCAGTAGGTAAGGGAGATATTAAAAAGTTCAATTTCAACGGCGTGCATCGTGTTCAATTGAGAATCCTCAAGAAGCCTCATTTGTCAGACTTGTTTAATATTGTTGCAATTGCCCGCTATTGCCGTTTACATGAGATAGATATCATTCATGGCCATGGTGCAAAAGGGGGTATTTATTGCCGATTGGTCGGATTGCTTGTCGGTGTGCCATCTATTTACACGCCGCATGGAGGTTCTGTGCACGCCAGTTTCGGAATGATTGAAGGTTTTGTATACCGAGCTATTGAGCGCATGCTCAAGTCGATTACACGCCTCTATCTTTTTGAGTCGAATTATACATTCCAAAGTTTTGTTCGGTTCGCAGGAAATTTGCAGCAAGATCGTTATCAAATTAATTATAATGGAATTGATGTCGAATCTTTTTCGTCATTCAGCCACTGGCTACATGGTAAAGATGAAGTCGTTAATATTCTTGTTGTTGGTGTATTGAGAGAAATTAAGGGCCAAGCTGTTGCTATTCACGGCCTCGCAAAACTTCAAGAGCGCGGTGGTCGTAGATACCATCTTCATTTTTGTGGGGAAGGGCAAGATACAAATAAGCTGAAAACGTTAGTTAGCAGGCTCAACCTCGAATCTGACGTTACGTTTCATGGTGAAGTGGTTGATGTTTCTCGGTGGTATGAAATGTGTAATATTGTTGTAATCCCTTCCTTATTCGAGTCCTTCGGATATGTCGCTTTGGAGGCGGCGCTTATGCGCCGGCCGGTGATTGCATCTGACTGCGGTGGGCTATCAGAGATAGTTATCAATGGTGAAACGGGTCATCTATTCGCTGCCGGAGACATCGATTTGCTATCGGATAAAATCATCCGTGTCTTGCAGGATGTTGTTGAAACTGATAAGTTGGTTTCTGCTGGAGCTAAGCGCGTAAAAGATTATTTTAATTCAAATATTATGTTAAAGAATATACATTGGGCATATCAAAGTGTGAAAATCTAGCTTGCAAAAATTATCATGAATTCCATCTTAGAACCCAAAGAAGCCTTCCCATACAAGCAGCCCACTGAGGAAATTAAACAGAAGTACAGGCACATCTTTGAATTGAAGGAGCCGCTGCCGTCACGGTTTTTCAAAACAGCTTTCGATAAATTGGTTGCTCTGGTCTTCCTAACTATTTCGGCGCCGATCCTATTACTGCTCAAAATTGCCTATGTGATCGAGGGTTGGCTTATCCCGGAGAACGCCGGCCCGATGTTTTTTTACTACTGGGGAGTCAGCGCGGGGAAGCAAATTCCGAAGTACAAGATCCGCCTGATCAAGCAAAAGTACATCGACCCCGAAGGTGCCAAGCGCCACGACTGGATTGCCTTCTCGGCTGAATGGACCCCTGACAGCCGCACCCATGTTGGCGAGTTCGTCAAGAAGTTTTATCTGGATGAACTGCCCCAGTTCTGGAGTGTGCTCAAGGGCGACATGAGCATCGTCGGCCCCCGGCCGATCTCGGTGCTGCACTACGAACGCGACAAGGCCCAAGGCAATGTCGCGCGTTCCTTGCTGCGTGGAGGACTGCTCGGCCTTGGGCACATCAACAAGGGCACCGCCGAGATGGGGAATCCTGTCTACGAGTATGAATACGTCGATCAATACCTGAAGCGATCTTCGTTCAGATTACTACTGCTGGATCTATGGATTATGTGGCGAGGAATTGTGTTGATTGTGAAGGGCGGCGGGCATTGAGTGAAAGTCGGCGCTGGTGAGACTGCGGTAAGGCCATTACACACAAGTCTGACGATCCGAGAGCGCTGAATCCGTGACGGCAATACCCATGCGATTTGGTCTGGTATACCCTTTGCTTACTCCTGCTCATTTGGCGATGAGCGAGGTAGATAGTCGGCCCTGCAAAACCGTCCGATGCCGCATTGGCAGGGGAAATTGGCTGAATTTGGGATACCGAAATCTCGCAGGAATTGGAATATTAGGCGCCGAAACCTGAGAGAAATCGACAGTTGAGAGACAAGATGACCGACGACTTCCGTGCCCGGTTGGAGCAGATGATCGACCTCAAGCACCCGCTCGCGGTGCTGGCCGGTCGATTGCCGTGGGCAAAAATTGAATCGGCGCTGGCGCCTGCGTTCGCCCGCAAGAGTCGTGATGGCACGATCGTGGACGACAGCGACCTGTTCGGCGCCACGATGGAAATCGCTGGTGGTAGCGCCAGTACGGCAGGACGCCCGCGCCTGTCGATCCGGCTCATGGCCTCGTTGCTGTACCTCAAACACGCCTACAACCTCAGCGACGAGGACGTTGTCGAACGTTGGGCCGAGAACGTCGTCTGGCAGTACTTCAGCGGCCAGACCTACTACGAGCCCAAACTCCCTTGTGATGCCACGCAGGTCTGCCGCTTTCGCACCGCCATCAGCGAAGGCGGCGTCGAAGAACTGCTCAAGGCCACCATCGACACGGCGGTATCAACCAAAGCGGTACGCCCCGCCGAGTTTGAACGGATCATCGTCGACAGCACCGTTCAGGAGAAAGCCATCGCCCATCCGGTGGATAGCCGACTGCTGGAGATTGCCCTGGGCAAGATCGTGCAAGCCGCCAAGTTCGCCGGGATCACGCTCAAGCAGACCTTCGTCAAGGAAGGGAAAGAACTGCGCCGCAAAGCCGGCGGCTATGCCCATGCCAAGCAGTTCAGGCGACTGCTGCGCGCGGTTAAACGGCAACGCACGATCCTGGGCATCGTGCTGCGCGAGATCAAGCGCAAACTCAGCACGGCGACGACAGAATCCCCGACCACGATCACCGGTCTGACTACCCTGCTGGAACGCGCCGAGCGCATTCGCACACAGCAGCCGAAGGACAAGAACAAGCTCTACGCCTTGCACGCTCCAGAAGTCGAGTGCATCGGCAAAGGCAAAGCCCGGAAGCCCTACGAGTTCGGCGTCAAGGCCAGTATTGCCGTCACGTACAAGGGACTGATCGTCGGAGCGCGAACGTTCCCGGGCAACCCTTACGATGGACATGTCCTGAACCGGCAACTGGAGCAAACCACGATTCTGCTGGAGGACACCGGCAAGGCGCCCAAGCAGGTCATTGTCGATCTGGGCTATCGTGGGGCGGATAAGGACAATCCGACGGTGGAGATCATTCACCGCGGCAAGTACAAGTCACTGACGCAACAGCAACGCCGCTGGCTCAAACGACGGCAGGCGGTAGAACCGGCGATCGGACATTTGAAGTCGGATAACCGCATGGATCGCTGCTGGTTGCGGGGATCGCTGGGAGATGCGCTGCATGCGGTACTCTGTGCCGCCGGCTACAACCTGCGCTGGTTGCTGCGGGCGATGGTCCGTCTGGGCCTCGCCGCGCTTTTATTGCGCCCGTTATTTCTGGCCCTGTTGGCGGCGTTGCTGCGCGTGAATCCTTTCCACCGACTTCATCCGGCAGCGGAACTCTCGAACTCTCGTTTGGCATCGCCGCCAGGAACGTCAGATGAATTTTTCAGGGCCGACAACAACGTCCTGTCGCTGCTACAGCGCAGCGTCGAACAAGCTCATCGGGGTGGAGTCACCGATGTTGGAGGTTTCGACCTATCACCTCGCCCAGCATGTCAAAAGCGGCTACGAGGGCATGTTGATCGCTCTGCCTTCGGCGTATTGGCCGCGCTAGGCCGATGATGACCCACACCACAAGGCTTGGCTCAGTGCCTACTGGCGTTGGCACGACGCATCCGGCCACGTCAAGTGGCTACCAGCAAACGCGGCCCCAAGAGCGATACGCCCAAGGGCTACGTCGAAGGCAGCATCGCCCTGTCTCATGTCTCGACCGCTCGATTGCTCAACACTCGGACGAAAAGACCTTGAAAGGGGTGGCTCTTAATATATGAGTTTCTGTTGCAACTGGCTCAGTCGAAAGGAAAAATTGAAATGGCAAGTTACAAGGAACTGAAATCGCAAGCGGAAGACCTGATGCGCCAGGCAGAAGCGGCGCGTAAGGCGGAAATTGGCGCGGCGATTGCCGATATCAAGGGAAAAATGGCGACTTATGGCATCACACTTGCCGATCTGGGCGGCAAGGCCCGAGCGGGGAAGGGGCGCAAACCCAACGCGGCGACGTCTGCTAAGGCAGCCAAGGGCGCCAAGGCCAAGGCCAAGGTAGCAAAGGTTCGCAAACCGGTGGCGGTGAAGTATCGCAATACCGAGACTAATGAGGCCTGGTCCGGCCGCGGCCGGGTGCCGACGTGGCTGGCCGCCGAGTTGGCCAAGGGCAGGACACGGGAGGAGTTTCTGGTGGGGTGAATTGATGCACTCTATTGAGCATCTATGTATGCGAGTCTCAATAGCCCTTCTTTCCCATCATCGCCTTGAGATTGGCAAACGGTGAGTGGGTCGCGGCCGGTCCGTTGCTCGCGGTTCCTGCATCGATCCCCGTTGCTTCCAACTGCCGCTGATGTTCGTTGTCATGGCAATACAAACACAACAATTCCCAGTTGCTACCATCGGACGGATTGTTGTTGTGATTGTGATCGCGGTGGTGGACAGTCAGTTCGCGCAGATTGGTGCGCATGAATTCGCGGGCGCAGCGGCCGCATATCCACGGATAGATCTTCAATGCCTGCTCGCGATAGCCTCGATCGCGGGCATCGGCCGCGCGGCGGGCGTCGGCGACGATGCGGTCGAGTTTGCCTGAAGTAGGGCCCGCCATGACGCCTATTTTTCCTGCAGCAAGTTGTTCAAGCGCTGAGCTCGACTTTTTGATTCCGCCTTGTTGATCTCAGAGACCTGTCGGCCGTACGCTTCGCGGGCTTCCGGTCCTTGCTGCGTGGCCTCGATGCTGCGTATGCAGCGCCAGCGCTTGCCGGTCTTGGTAACGATCAGACGCATTTCATTGCGTGGGTGATGCATGCGGCAGTGGTAGCAGTATGTCGGCTGTGCTGCGTTGGGTTCTGTTGCCATAGGAGTTAATGCGAATATCGGGCTGCGACAGCCGTAATTATGCTACGCCGGATGCTGTTTTTCCTGTCCGGCCTCCAACGCGTTGCCGATATTCGTGGCACCGGCTTCGATCTTCGTCCATCGCCCCGGTTTCCTTGTAAACTTGCGGCGCACCGTCGCGGCAGGTCATTGACAGCGGCTTTGATCGCATGAACGTCAGCCGTTGTTGCCAAACGTGCAACGCATCCGCCCGTAGCTCATCTGGATAGAGCACCGGCCTTCTAAGCCGGGGGTAACAGGTTCGAGTCCTGTCGGGCGGGCCAGTATTACGTGGATTTTATGGTAGTTGTGACTGTCGAGTAAGGCATAAATTGGCGCGAATGGCACTTTGCCTTTTTGCGAAAACTCGCGCCTTATGGGGTTTTTGATGATCCCCAGAGTTACTGCGTAGCCTTGATGGTTTTCAGGTGTCCTTGCGCGCTATAGCTAAGCAAATTTTCATCTGCAGTCACCAACGGCACGCCAAGATGCCTTGCCGTTGCCACGATGATGCGGTCTGCCGGGTCATTGTTGATTTCTCCGGGCAGCCGCGTACTGGCTACTGCGACCGCGGGCGAAAGTGGTTCAAGCCGCAGCCCGGGGAGCTTGAACGCGGACTCAAGCCATTCACCTACATCGCGCTTCAGCGTCAGTTTCCCTTTGCTAACGAGCATGGCAATTTCCCATGGGGTAATCGCAGGCACATACAGAGCATGGACGGAAGCCGCCTTCTTTAGCGCTTCTCTTGCAGTAGCCCCAAGCTGCTTGTTCTTCTCCAGTAACCATACGAGTACATGAGTGTCTATGACCAGCGCACTCATTTACAGGCCGCCCATTCGTTGTCCAGTGGGGAGACGATGTCACCTTCGGCTACCACGCTGCCTTCAAGTGCGCCATACAGGTCAATTTCAGCCGGTATGGGCACAAGTTTCGCAACTGGTTTGCCGCGTTTGGTGATAACCAATGGCTCTTTCGTGTGAGCCACTTCATCCAATAGCTGGAGACACTTCGTTTTGAAGTCACCTGCACCAATTGTTGCTTGCATGGTAATTCTCCTATAGTCGCCAACCATGGTCACATGGTAGCACATTGCTGGTAGCTGGACTCAATTCGACATTGTCACATTCGCCAGGGGCTGCGGATTAGTGCGAATTCGCTGTTGAGTCAATAAAGCGGAACAATGTTCCGCATAGTGAAATATCGTGCTAAGTTAATGTAGTATGGAGCTTTCGTCAAAGGGGGACGCATGAAATCGACACGCTTTGCAGGGATAGAAGATGCCAAGACACAACAGGGACAGGAAATCGGTATTAGCGACTGGCTGCTGATCGACCAGGATCGCGTCAATGGATTTGCGCAGATTACCGGCGATCAGCAATGGATTCATGTCGACGTTGAGCGGGCAAGGCGGGAATCGCCGTTTGGCGGGCCGATTGCCCATGGCTACCTCACGCTGTCGCTGTTGGCCAAGTTTGCCCAGGAGTGCATTGGCGTCGACGGCGTCAAACTGGCTGTCAACTACGGCCTCAATCGGGTGCGCTTCGCCGCGCCGGTCAAGGTCGGCAGCCGGGTTCGCGCGAGGTTTATACTCGCCGACGTGGAAGACATTCAAGGCGGTGCGCAACTGGTGTGGCAGGCAACCATCGAGATCGAGGGCGGCGACAAACCGGCCTGCGTGGCCGAAATGGTCACTCGCTGGTACTTCTAGCCACTTCGGTCGGGTCGTCGGAATGCATGCCAATTCCGGGTTTTCGGGGCGACTCGGAGCCATTTATCCAGCGGACGGTTTGGCACAGATCTGCATTGCCCGACATGGCGAAACCGACTGGAATATTGCCGGAATTCTGCAAGGCTGGATCGATGTTGCCATCAACGATCGCGGCCGCCAGCAAGCCCATGAACTGGCGGCGTCCTTTGCCGACTGGGGCTTCTCGCGCATTTGTTCGAGCCCTTTGAGTCGTGCGCGGGAAACCGCAGAGATCATCGCCGAAGCCCTGCGCCTGCCACCGCCGGAGTGCCATGAAGGTTTGAAGGAAAGGCATTTCGGGGCGATCCAGGGGATTCCAAAAGCTGAGTTAGCGGACCTGAATCCGGTATTGCTTCAGCAAATCCTGAAAAGAAATCCGGCGTCCTTCTTCGAGCAGGGCGAATCGATGGACGAGTTCGCCGACCGGGTACTGGATGCCCTCACGAGCCTTGCCCGACTGAATCCCGGGCAGCGCGTTCTGGTGATCACGCACGGGTGGGTCATGGACGTCGTTACCCGGCATATCAATGATCTCCCGCGCAGTGCCATTCTCAACCTCAAGCGGAAAAATGGCGAATTCCTCTGGCTTGAGGTGACGGATACCTCCGTTCGCGCCTTGCGCGTTTGACCTAGGTGTCGCGGCCGACCATACTTCGCACTATGCAATCGGATTTCTTCTTCCTGGTCGGCGCGACTGCCAAAATCGCCTCGAATTTTCTCGCCTGGGCCGCTACACCGCGGCGAACGACTGGCGTCGGAGTGCTTGTTCCGTGAATTGGGCAAAACTGCGAATTCAGCTCGCTCGCGAGGCGCGCGAATACCTCCAGGACCTGCGGGACATCAGGGACAGCCTGCAATACATGGAAGGATGGATTGGTTTGGGACTCGTGGTCGCCGCCATCCTGATTGCAGTTGCCTGGGCGTTGGTCACCCTGGGGTTCAATCCCCCCAATGAGCACATCGCCAAGTTCATGTACAAACTTGGCGCACGCCCCTGCCGGCCGATCAGCAACTTCAACGGTGTTATTGTCATCGTCGATACGATGCTGTTGGTGTTTTTGACGACGGTCACCCTCGGCACCGTGATCAATCAGATGGACCGGGTCAAACGCCATCAGCGGCGCAATCCGCGCGACCTGATCTTTTTCGCCTCGCTGATGCTGGCGGTTGGTATTGGTGGCATCATCCACATGCGCTGGATTTGCTGAACTGCCATGGCATCAGACGATAAGTTCGCGCAGTGGGCCTCGCTGTTCGTCAATGCGCAAGCTGCGGGCGCAGCTGATGCCGGTTCGACAGGCAAGCCCGCCGGTGTCGATGGCGTTCAATACGCCGGAGTGACCCAGGCCGCCAGCGAGTTGCTGCAGGCGGTGGATGCCGGAGGGGTGCCCGCGTTCGTTACCAGCAAGCTGAAACAAATTGCCGAGGACAATGGCGTTGAGGTGGCTGACGACTGGACTCCGAACGAGATTGTGGCGGCCCTCAGAGGTAAGGCGCAGAACAGCGCAGCGGCAAAGGCGACGCCTGGCGACTGAACCCGTCCTGGCAGATCGATATCCGGACGTCGCCGAATTCGGCGGCGACTACGACGGAACACCTGGCGATCCGAGCGTACATCCGATCGACTGCAGCGCCTTTCTGACGTCCGCTGGCGAGCGCACATGAACCGCGTTGAGCCCGGCGGCTCTCGCGCCTTCAACGTTCTCCAGTAGGTCGTCAAAGAACAGCACCGAATTCAACGGGAGCCCGATTGCCTGGGCGACATACTCGAAGGCGCGCCTTTCCGGTTTGCGGAATCCGATCTCAAAGGACGCAAATACGTGATCAAACGAATTCGCCACCGCGGGGAACATTCCCGTCCAGGTGCGGTGGTGCTCTAGATTCGTATTGGTGAATGCATAACAGGGAAACTGTGCGCGAGCCGTTTCGACCATCCTCCTGGTTTCGGCGATCTCCCTGATGAAGATCGAGTTCCAGCCCTCGGCAATGTGGATGGGATCATCAGCCAGTTCCAGGAGCGAGCGCAGGTGGGCGAAGTAGTCCGCCGCGGTGATCTCTCCGCGTTCGTGTTGCTCGTAGTGCTCGTCGAAACTGAAGGCCTGTTTTATCTCGGCGAAGGTCAAGCCGGAGATCGCTTGCCAGGCCCGAAAGGCGCGACGGAAGTCAAAATCGATGACGACACCCCCCAGATCAAACAATAGCGCTCGCGATTGCCTGGCGCCCGCGGCCTGCGGCGCGCTTCGCCCCGGCGGGGCATCCGTTCTTGTCGAATAGCTCAATGCAGCACCCGGTCCGAATGCACCAGCCTCAATCCGATGTTGACCACCGTGACGCGGTGACCCAGCAGGATTACGCTTCCCTTGCGCCGATTGTTGCCCGTGTCGCTGAATTCGAATGCATAGATCCTTCGCAGTACTATATGGCCGGAATCATTCCTGACGGCCTGTAGCTTGGCGATGGATACGGTTTCATCCAGGAATTGGAGGTCTTCGGATTCGCAGGCGGATCGCGCGGCGTGAATGCCCGCATCGCGCGCCTTGAGGCTGTCGAGCCAGAGCCATGCCATTGCGACGAGAACAAACAGGCCGATCAGTTCAAACGTGGGCATTGGCGAGAGCGCCTCTCTCTGAAGTCGTTGCAGAAAGGCATCCGTGGAACTGCAGCGTCCAGGTCTGCAACAGCTTCGAAATGGCGGGTAGCGACGTAGGCAAAAGCTAGAAATGTCCCGCAAGGCTAGCCGCGGGCTTGACGTTGATCGGACAATGCTAAGGCATGAAGTCGCCAACTCAAAATATTTCCATGGCAACGCCCGGAGGCTCACGGAAAATCGCTCACCAGCCTTGACAGTTTCGCCAGTCCCGACTCAGCCTGCACCGAGCTGGCGTGGCTGAAATTGAGCCGGAGCTGGCCGCAGCCGCCCCCGTCTGCGGGGAGAAATGGCTCGCCGGGCATGAAGGCGACGCCCTCCGCGAGGGCCTTGGGCAGCAGTTGGCGGGTATCGATGCGGCGCTTGAGGGTGAGCCAGAAGAAGAGGCCGCCGGGCGGTGTTTGCCAAACGGCCAGATCGCCGAAGTGGCGACTCAAAGCGGATTCGAATGCATCGCGGCGCTGGCGGTAGCGATCGGCCAGCGCGTCCAGATGCGCGTTTCGTGCCGGATCGTTCAATTGCTGCAGGACCAGCCACTGACTGATGCGGTTGCTGTGCAGATCGGCTGCCTGCTTGAGACGGGTGAGAAACGGCAGCAAACCCGGTGACGCGGCGAGGTAGCCCAGGCGCAGACCCGGCGCCAGGCTCTTCGAAAACGATCCTTGATAAATCCACGGTGCCTGGTGCAGCAGGGCGCAGACGGGGGTCCGGTCGCACGGATCGTATACCAGGTCGCGATAAGGATCGTCCTCGAACAAGGGAATCCGCGCGCTATCGCAGGCGCCCGCCAAGGCGGCACGCTGGCGGGTAGTCAGGCAGCGGCCACTGGGATTCTGAAAGGTGGGGATGGCGTAAGCGAAGGCGGGCTTGTCAGGCTGCAGCGCGCGCGCATCCAGGGTCTCCGCGTCGTAAGCAACGAAGCGCGCACCGAAAAAGCGGAACACCTGCAACGCCGCCAGATAGGTGGGCGACTCGACCGCCACCGCGGTGTCGGGATCGATGAACAGCTTGGCGACGAGATCAATTCCCTGCTGCGAACCGGACAGGACCAGCACCTGTTCGGTGGAGCACCGCAGCCCTCTTTCCTGCAGATCGTCGGCAATCCGCTGGCGGAGTTCCCATTCGCCTTCGCTTGAACCGTATTGCAGCATCTGCGGCGGCATCGCGTCCAGGCTGAATGACGGAAAGCTTTCAACCGCCGGCAAGCCGCCTGCAAACGAGATCATGCCCGGACGATCGACCATGGCCAAGATCTCGCGAATAGGCGATGCATGCAGATCGTGCGTGCGAGAGGAAAAGCGAGGGCTGTCGTACGTTGCACAAGCGCTCATGGCGAGTCGTCCTCCAGCTTGGTTGGTTAATGTCAATATTATTGACCTATAGACAGCCTAGCAGCCCTTTGATTATCATGTCAAGATGGTTGACCTACCCGTCATCGTCGGCTCGCCTTCCGCCGCGTCACGCGAGGCCGAGTTACGTCTCGCCATTGAACAGCTCTACTTTGGCTATCGCGCCTTTACCGCGCCGCCCGACCGCATCCTCGACCAGCGTGGCCTGGGCCGCGTACATCACCGCATTCTCTATTTCGTCGGTCGCAACTCGCAGATATCGGTCAATTCCTTGCTGAGCGTGCTCGATGTCAGCAAGCAGGCGTTGAACGCACCCTTGCGGCAACTGATCGAAATGCGGCTGGTGGCGATGGATACCGCCGAACATGATCGGCGCGTGAGACAGCTTCGCTTGACCGCGGCCGGGGCACGATTGGAGGCACAGCTGACCGGCGCCCAGATGAAGTTGCTCCAGGCAGTGTTCGAACAGTCAGGAGCCGAAGCAGAAGCAGGCTGGCATCAGGTCATGCGCTGTCTCGGCGAGAAAGGCTGACGCCAGTCATTGCAGTCGGCGCAAGTCGTCATGCCGGCGACAAGCGATCGGGGTTACCCTCGTCCCGAATCTGGGCTATGATCCGCCCGCCAAAGAGGCCGCCGTCTGATCGATGGTGACCTTCCGTCGTTGCGCCGCCAACACCCCCCGGTGGAGCAACGTATGTTCAATCCAAGACACAATTTTGGAGAAATACCATGGGCGCATCCGACGCTGCCGCACAGCATCTGCTTACCTCCGCCGCCTTGCGCGAGGTTTCCCTCGAAGACAAATACACGCAGCGTTCCGGCCGGATCTATCTTTCCGGCATCCAGGCACTGGTGCGCCTGCCGCTGCTGCAGCGCTGGCGCGATCAGGCCGCCGGCCTGCATACCGCCGGTTTCGTATCCGGGTACCGCGGATCGCCCTTGGGCGGCCTTGACGAAGCCTTGTGGAAGGCGCAAAAGCACTTCGATGCCCACCATGTGAAATTCCAGCCGGGAATCAATGAAGACATGGCGGCCACGGCGGTCTGGGGCAGCCAGCAGGTGGCGCTGATCGGCCCGAGTCGCTACGACGGCGTCTTTTCGATGTGGTACGGCAAGGGGCCTGGTGTCGATCGCTGCGGCGACGTCTTCAAACACGCCAACCATTTCGGCACCAGCCGGCATGGCGGCGTGCTGCTGGTGGCAGGCGACGATCACGGCGCGTTTTCTTCGACGCTGCCGCATCAGAGCGACCATATCTTTGCGGCCTCGATGATTCCCTTGCTCTATCCGTGCAACGTGCAGGAATACGTCGACCTCGGCCTGCATGGCTGGGCCATGTCACGCTACTCGGGTTGCATGGTCGGCTTCAAGGCGCTGGCGGACACCGTCGAGTCGAGCGCCTCGATCGAGGTGTTACGTCCGCCAGTGTGCCAGGCGTATGGAGACTGCGTGTCACGCGGACGA
>Ga0209211_10001120_pt1 | contig 52421 bp, 49 predicted proteins | sample RifGroA2_FD_183992 | JGI IMG/M metagenome (GOLD analysis project Ga0209211, IMG submission 183992) | Groundwater microbial communities from Rifle, Colorado, USA - Groundwater A2 (SPAdes) (version 2) | ecosystem: Environmental > Aquatic > Deep subsurface > Groundwater | place: Rifle, Colorado... | reverse complement strand
CCTTGGCCGGGCCGCTCCCGGGCCGCTTCTGCGGCCCGTACATCCCCGCATTTATTTTTTTCTTATTTTTAAATTATGGCCACCGATAAGGAACTACCTTGTCGCAGTTCCCCTCTGCGGTGGAAATAATTCAGGCAGCTTTTGGATATTTAGTGGCTAGATGCCTATATCTCAGCTAAGGCAGTTAAAATATTTCTCTGGTGCGGCAAATTCTTATTGTGAATAACTTTGTAGAGAAGTGATGACAGAATATCTTTTGTCAAGAAATCCGGTTCAACATACCACACGGGATTTCCGCCTTGGCTTGGGTACCCACAGGTATCTTTCGCGCCATTCCATCTCACACCAAGGCAGCGCTTCTTTCCGCCGTCGTAATTGCCCCAAACTGCTGAGTACATGCCGTCGTTATACAAGTCAATCACATTTGTCCATTTTCTTGGTCTCACGGGTATTGCTGCCGGCATATGAAAGCCCCCTTGATTGTGGCGTGGGTCAGTTTGCGGATTTTAGGATAACAATGCTCTCACGTAATTCCTGGTCGCTGTTGTGTAAATTTTCGTGCCGCCACAACTGTGCGGAGCTTCGTAATCTTCTTATGGTCTGCACTTCTTCAAGTAACCATCCTAAGTTTTCGGCAATATCCGCTATGATCAAGTCTACTGGGATAATAACCCCGGCGTAGGCAGAAGTCGCAACAACAATTTTAAGAGTAGCGCCCTTGTTGGCCCGGGATTTTAAAGCGATCAATAATTTTTCTAAATCTTCGAAATAAGCCTGGATCATCGCCGGAATTCTATTGCTCCATAGATCGTCTTTTTTTGTCTCTATTTCTTTCAGCATCTTGGCGTAGAGAACTCCAAAAGTGTTTCGTACCGGAAGAGCCCAATTTGCCTGTACATGCGAGCGAATAGTCTTCATTCGGATTTTCATCAAATCCTGATTGTCCTCTACGAAACCGGCGAGGAATAATTCTGGGCGGTAAACATCTGAGTAGTCGAAGGTGTTCAGATATGGCGGAGATGTGATGCAGAAATCAAATTTTCTTGCGTCTTTGTATTTCGCTAATGTCCGAACATCCATCTGGACAATCTTGGAAAGCCCTTTCTCTATCGGGAATGCTTTAATATCCTCTTCCATCATTTTGCAATAAAATTCAAATTGAGAGGCGAGAAAGCCCGCATTAAAGGATTTAAAGTCTTTCAGCCGTTTATACCGCAGGCATTTTCCGTCGGGATAGGCGTTACAGTTGTCCATTACCGCCCGTAAAAGCGCTAAGCGGAATAATGCCTGTTCGCTTGTGGCACATTTTTCGGTAGATGCCCAGCCGCCTGCGAATGAGCGGAACACGCCACGATTAAATAACCATTTCTCTTTCCCTTTCCCCTCGCAGAAAGTGGAGTAGTCCTCCAAAGGTATTCTCAATGGGCTTTTGAGTCCTTTTAGTATGCTTGAACGCTGCGACGCGAAGCCTTTCGTGTCGATCTGCTTCAATTTCGTCTGCCCAACAAATGCTAAAAATGGATTAACTTCCAGGGCCAGACACCCCACCTTCTGCATGGCGCATTCAACCGGGGTTGTCCCGGAGCCGCTAAACGGCTCAATTGCCATAAGCGACGCTTTGCGTTTTGGGTCTAACTTCCCAATGTCATCTGAAATTAATTTTGCACTGAAGCCTTCTTTGATGGGATACCACCTATGCCGGGGCAGTAGAGTATTATCCACCGAATTGGTTATAGAGCGATTGGCGAGTTCAGTCTTTATCATATGCAAACCGGCTCTAAAAACATCCGGATAGGCTCTGCGAAATCGGTGCGCTCCTCGTGATATTTGGGATCGTAGCTGATCTCCAGGTCGGCGTAATGCATCCCCTTGGCGCGGGGAAGCGCTGTCGTCTTGGGCTTTAACCCCTTTCTTCTGCCATCGAAGACCACGAGATATCCAAGGGTGTTTGCGCTTGATGCTTCCTGACGGTATCCTTCCAGATATTCAGCAAGTTGTTTGGCGCCGCTCCGCGCCCGCGCTTCGGTGTATTTCGTAGTGCTCTTCTTGCTTTTTGGGTTGCGCGATTGGCCAAGCCATTTGATCTCGATTAACGCGGCCCTGTTGATGTCTCTCCATTCTATTTTGATGTCAACCGGATGTGTTTCATCAACATTCTGTTCCGGAAGCAATTCCAGTTCGTCGTGGCGTAAGTATGTGCGGAGATAATTGCATAATGCTTGACGCATATGATGTTCTGGTTTGGCCGTAAACCAGAGTCTCTTCTTGTCATCCCACACTTTGCGGAGGATGTAGCATTTAGAGACTCTTGCCATTCTGTCCCGATATGCGGTAAGGGCCTCTTTTAGGGAAGGGAATACTTCCAGGAATAATTGGCTTACAGTGTTCTCCACTACTTTAGGTACCGGGGAGACTTTCCCTGCAATGCTAAATGTCTCCACACAGCTGTGCAATCTGTAGATGATGCTTTTTTTTAGAACAACTTTTGCGGCAGGAGGTAGTTTCTTCCATTCATAAGCAGTGCCATCTTCACGGATCTCTATTATCAATTTGCCTAATTCTGAGGTTCGAGGCGTGGAAAAGTTGAATGCCGAGGCGTCTTTAATGCGTGCGCGGTTAAGCGAGCTGGCATCACCTAAGGGGGCAAATATCATTAGGTCCGATGTCGCCCCTACTTTGGCAACCACCGCACAACGCTTGAGAAAGTATAGGATCGCCTTAACCCGTGCTGTGCCGGTGTCCCCAAATTTAGTCCCGGCGATAGCTAGAGGTTCGCTTAGGATTAATTTTCTTAGGACGTCGGGGTTAATTGATTGCTGGGACATTTTGATCTACTCGACCGGTTTGAATTAAGTATTTAAGCCAGGAAACTAATGGGACAGATAAGTCCTTCGGTTTATAGGTAAGGGCTTTCTTTAATTCGGTAAAATTGGCAAACAGGCGGTTGGTGTCAGATTCATCAAGTAACCAATCTGTTTTGTTCTGCTTTTTTAGATATGCGATGTTAATGTCAAAATCGAAAGCCTCCCGGATATTGCCTGGGGTAAGCACCAACAGTGTGTCGGCGGCACCGTTGAGGTATTTCTGGCGAAGGTGGTTAAGATTCAATGCCGCTAATACCTTAAGTTCATCTTTGCCTCTGGCTGTAATTGTGAAAAGATCTTTGCCGGCTTCAATCATGCCTAATCCTATCGCCGTGGTTATCGCCTCGTCAACATCATTTGCTAATGGGCGACCGCTGGGCGCAGATATAAAAGTGTAATCCCAGTCTGAGGATGGATGCCCGTCGTAGAGTGACAAAAGGCAGGCCGCATAGCACATAAGTTGAAGTTCTGAACGGGAGAACCCGGATGCAAAAGTTGACAGCTTGTCTCCCAGGAGAAGCGTATCAAAGTATGCTGTCGGATTTGTCATTTGGCTTTAGCCCCTGCCAGTTTCTCGATATCATTCATTGTTGAATCGAATTTCGTTTCCTGCTGTTCTTGCACTTCGGACAATTCCGTCCACTTATACAATCTTTGTAGTCCCAGCCCACACTTCTTGGAGTTTACTGCTATTGAATGCAGTAATTGGGAGGTGTTTACGTTGGCGGTCATAAAAACCCGATGCCCATCTGTCGCAAATTTTGCAATCATCTTGCCGGCCTGTGCCTCGTACGCGAGGTCCAGGCTGCCTTCCGGGGTGTCAATATATAGTGGGGGTTTTGAGGAAGTTGTTGACGCAAATTGGGCAAAAGCCATGCGTAAGGCAATATCAATAAAGAAGCGTTGGCTTTCAGATAGTTCATGATCTGCTCTGCGTTTGGTCTTTTTGACCTCGAGTATCAGGGTTAGGCTTTTCTCGCGAGGTTCTAATGTTATATCCAGGTCAACACCTAAAAACATCTTTGCCAATTCATTGAATGCTGGAACAAAGCGCTCACGCGCACCGAGATACTGTTGTTCAAGCTTTTTTTGTACCTCTTTATATGCCGCGGCTTTCTTTTGACTGAGGTCTTTTTGCTTTACTTTTTCTTTCAAAAGATTGGCAATATTCTGCTCATGTATCTGTCTCAGTTGGTTTAAATCTTCGGAGCCTTTAAGCTTGAGTTTGGTGACGTCTTGATGCTCTTCTTCAAACTCTTTTCTCTCTTTTGCAAAGGCATCTCTATCTTCAATATGCTTCTTGCGACTTTGTCCTAGTTGACTGATCAGAAGGGTCTGAGAGTCCAATGTCTTCCGTTCAGCAGATATTAATTTATCTAGTTCTTTAAGCCGGGCGATGACTTTTGGGTCTTCGTTACCGTTTTTGTCATCTGACCCGCAAAGTGGGCACTTCCCAATCTTTATTTCCGCTTCGATCGCAGTGGTAACATGATTACCTTCTGCACCACATACTTCGCATTTCCCTTCCAAAAGGCTTGTTTTCACTAATGGGTGGTTGGTTGAGGTCCGTTTTGCGTTAAGGCGAAGTTCAAATTCTGTCTTATAATCAATTCTCAATTCAGACATGCGTGCGGAGCTGTCTGCAACGGCCAACTTTGCGTCAATAATTTTTGCCTCAATTGTGGCAACATTAGTCTCTGCAGTCTCTGAACGCTCAATAAGCAGCTCATATTCCTTGTATGTCTTTGCATCTTTCTTTTTAGCTTTTTGGCCGCCTATGGTCGCGTTAAGTTCCTCAAGCCGGTCTCTTACTTGTTTAATATCCCATGCGAGATTGCGTACGCGGGAGTCGGCTTTTTCCATGTCGCGTCGTAGTGTTTCAGCATTTGCACGCTGCTTGTTGTCTACGCCCATGAAAATAAGAAGACATGTCTCAAGAACTTTTGGATCCCAGAATAATAGCTGTCGACGCTCGTCAAAAGTTAAGACGAAAGACTGGACAAAAACAAATTCTTTAAATGTGTCGAGCCCTACTTTTTCTGTTACTAATTTCTCAAACACCTCATGCCGCTCTTCTGCAGACTTTTCGGCGTAGTCCTTAGGCTTGCCATTTTCGTGTATGATAAGCCCGCGCAATTCACTCGATTCAAAAAAACCACGGCGAAGAATAACTCTGGTTTTATCGAAACTGATATCCAACTCAACTTCCGCAATCTCTTTGTGCTCCGGGAGTATGCGACCGGTAAAATAATCGGTTGTGAAACTTAGAATATCCCGATAATAGTCATCCACCGAGACAAATTTCTGATAAGGCTTGGGAACAACGCCGGTGAGGGCATAGTTGATTACTTGCAGAAAGGTGGATTTCCCTAGGCCATTCGCGCCCGCAAGACAGGTGATTCCTGTTTCAAGGGAAAATTCAATCTGATCGTTTAGGGTGTAAAGCGAGAAGTGTGAAAGTTTGATTCGATTAATGACTGGGAAATTGAGGCTTCTCATGCAGACCTCCACTAGAATAATATCGTCGGAATAAGGCTCATTCTTATGGTGTAATTTATGCCTTGTTCCAGTGCCCGCACAATGACAATCGCAATTGATAATATAATTATAGAATATAAAACAAGAGAACAAGCCCCTGATTCCAGTTCTAATTCGGTTTCGTCGTCCAGAACCCCTCGAATATATAGCCCAACTTGAATCCCAATGCGGGCTTCAACGTGCCAGCCTTCCCCCCTCCCACATTGTCCAAGTCCAGATCGGTAAGGCGATAGAAAATATCGAAAGTGAACCCGGTTGGCGTATCGGCTAATTCGTTGGTCGTGTAGAGGAATCCTGCAGAAATCATCGGCGCGGCGTAAAGCGTAGTGTCAGATAGCCCCAGGTCGGCGTAAGCCTGCGCGGTAAAGCGCAGCGGCTTGCCCTGCACCTTTGGCGTCATATACTCCATACCGAGCAGCAGGTCGAATAGATAGAACGTGTCCTTGCCGGTGTGTGGATTATCAACCTTGATGCTCTGGAATTGCAGGCCGCCTGTCTTGGATATGGTCTCATGTCCGACTGCGCGGAAACCAAAGCCCCAGGGTTTCACGGTTTCATTGCCACCTCCGGAAATGTCAAGACTTTGCCCCGTAGGCATAATCAGGTAATACTCATTTGCAGATACCCATTTCCAGACCGGCTTGCTCTCAGCCGCTAAAAGAAGCGGTGGGGTCCCGGACAGCACGAGGATCAGGAGAGAAAGTAGTTTTTTCATGGCGCCTCCCTAACTAGTTAAATCTGTAAATGCACTTCGAGCCAACTTCAAGCACAACCGGGATACTTTTCTCGTCCAGTATGAGTTTGAAAGTCGGGGGATTCGAGAAACTTCTGCCAGGAGGTAAAGCGGCCTGCCAAGTCTTATGTTTGGCCTTAACCGCCTTTTCAATCTCCCGGATATAGTTCGCCCATCTGTCATGCTCCATGACTACCCGAATATTTGTCCCGTCAGTGGCCGTCCCGCCACCCATAGAGGTGTAAACCTTAATGTTTGACAACTGCAAAATCGCCTGGACATTCCCTTTTCTGAGCTGTGCGTGCTCTTTCTCGGTAATCTGATGCCCAAGCCCGACTATGCCTTTTAATTCGTACGGAGCTAGCAACTGCGGCCAATTTGCCAGGATTTCTTCCAATAGCTGCCGATTTGTCCACGAACCATGCGGCAGTACCGCTATCATGTAAAAGTCTCCGGCGAGAACCCTGGCAAAGAGCAGCGGCCCGGTGCGTTCGGTGAAACCGGAGGAGCCGATGTTTGTGCTCAAGTGAAGATGGTGAAGTCCCCAGTCATTGAGCAGCGGATCGTTATAATCTGGGTCAAGGAAACGCTTGCTGAGATGCGGCATTAATGATTTGCCGGCGGCCGCTTTGCTTTCGATAGCGGTTATAGCTTTTTGATATTTGGCATCGTATGAGAAAGCTTTTGACTTATGTACTGTGCGCGGTTGTTGGGGAATTTCCCGCAACTTCAGGTTGAAATATTTTACCGCCACTTCAAGCTGCGAGTCATTAGGCTTTATTTTGAATCCTCCTTGCTTCAAGAAGCCGCGAAGGATCTCTATCCAATCGGAATACAAGTCGAGCGTGATATTTTGTGCCTGGTTGGTGTTACTCATTGTTCCCCCCTTATGCCTGCCTTTCACCTAAATCTCAAATTTAATGCGTGCGCTTTTTTTTAGTTCCGCCGCTTTAAGCCTTGCCGCGGCGCGCCTGAGCGCGGCGTTGGCTTCGTCCAGGTCTAGGTCGGCACCGCGGGCATTTACGCTTTCCTTCGCCTTCCTGTACGCTTGTTTTGCGCGTTCCTCGTCTACCTCTGTGGCAAGTTCCGCCGCTTCCGCAAGTATCATCACCTTGTTTAGGTGGATTTCGGCGAACCCGCTTAGGACGGCGAAGATCTCCCTGTGTGGGCCGTCATGGTAGCGCAGTATTCCCTCTTTGAGTTGTACCACATAAGAAGCGTGGCCTGGTAGTATGCCCATCTCGCCGCCGAAAGACGGGAGCGTGACCGAATCCACCGTCTTGCCGGAGATAACGGTCTTTTCCGGAGTGACTATTGTAAGTGTCAATCGCTCTTGTTTCATGGTGCGCTTGCCGCCAAACTTAAATGCGCGACAGGTTTTATTCCCCGGTGAAAACTATCGCTATGGTAGCCATTGTTTTGAACCCGGCGGTGACTGCTTTATATGGCCTTTTGCCGGCATTGATGTGCGTTACAAGAGCCCTTGCGGTCTCCTGGGGCGTTTGCCCTGCGGCGAGCGGCAGCATTATGTTCCAGCCTGCCACATGGTCAATTGTGCCGTCGGGGCGCATGTAGCGGAAGATGGAAAGCCATAATCCCAGCGTGCCATTAATGCTGTTGTCGGTCCGCCCTGTAGCTATCCCCGATATTTCAGCCCTGCCCGGTTTGCCGCCGACCGTAACAATAGTCCCGGAAACTTTTATTTTCTGGGTCTTATCGTAGGAGGCGGCATCGAGTGTAGCCCCTTTCTCCAACTCTACTGCCGGATCGTATCTCCCTTTCTTTGTTTTCTTCATATCTCCTCCTCGGCGTCGGTCATAACGGATCCTCATCGGGGGAAAAGAACCGCGCGTCGTTTGTGGCGGTGTTGAGGAAATATTCCAGATCGAAGCCTTTTCTTTCCAGGTCATCTTCTGCAGCGACCTGCATGGGAGTCCCGTAAACCGCATTAACCGTCGCTAACGGCAACGGGAATTGGTAATTGTCCCAACTTGAGAAGGTTATTTTGGGGAAGACAAAGCAACCGCACGGCACTATCGGCAGCCCGGTCTTTTGGGCGAGATACAGTATCCCTCTTTGTACGCGCTTGGCCGGGCCGCGCGGGCCGTCAGGCGTAACTACCAGGGAGTACCCTTGGCCTGCCGCTTTTATCATGGATCTCAAGGCCGTTGCTCCGCCGCGCGTGCTGGACCCTCTTGCGCAGTTGTAGCCGAAATGGCGCAGTATCCTTGCCATATATTCGCCGTCCCTGCTCCGGCTTACCATGGTGCATATCCCGTGGCCGCGGTTTATATAGGTCATCATGGCCTGTTGCTCGTGCCATAGCGCATAGATCACTGGGCCGGGGTGTTGGTCGTTGCCTGCTATATTGATCCTGGCGGTTTTGCCGGCTAGTAGCAGATATAGCCAACCCAGCCGCGAGAGCACGGCATGGGCTGCTGAATTTTTATATAGCGGTTCGTTCATTGGATATCATCCGGGATGCGCCTATTACTCTTTTTTACTTTCCACCGGCGGCTTTGTCATAAGCAGTCTATGCAGAAGCGCGGCAAGATTCGTAGCGTCGGGGAGTAGTTGTATCAGGCCCTTAACATTTGGCTCCTGCCTGAGTAGTTCTGCGGTCGAGGGATCTATCTTATGGTTGGATAACAGGATTATCGGGATATTAACGGCTTCATCGGTCTGAAGTTCTCGCAGTGCTTCATAGCTGGCATGTGGGTTCAGCCCAAGAAGTATCAGGTCAGGGAGAATGGTCCGGGCTTTCTCAATAGTTTCTCTGGCTGAATCCACCTTTTCGATCCTAAACCCTGCCTTCTGGACTATATAATACAGCAGCTCCCTCCGCATTTCATCATCCGAGGCAATAAGTATTGTCTTCTCTTGCGGGTTGCCGCAGTCGGACCCGGGGCTGGAATTATTTGTCATAGGATTTGGTGGTCCTTGTAACTTTTATTTCTATTTCCCGCGTGTCTGCCCCACTTCTTGAAACCGCTTTCACCGGAAGGTTCATCCCACCGTCCGGTAACGCAAAACGCATAGAGAATGTCCCGTCGGAGTTCAGCGGCACCTTGCGTCCGCATACGGAAACCAGAGCGTCCGGCTCAGTGGCGCCGTAAAGTATCACTTCGCAATCGGCCGCCAGCCAGAACTTCTTCTGCGCCGTTCCCTGTTGCGCAGGCGGTGTGATCGAATTCACGCCCCAGGCCTCTGCTTTTGAGAATATGCCGCGCAGCGCTTCCCAACGCTGCGCAAGCGAGCGCGCCACCTCGCCGGAACCCTTGCCTATGTATTCCACGCCGGAGAGTTGCAGCAGCTTATCGAAGTCCGGGGTGACCGACAACCACTGTCCGTCCGCCGTGTCGGACAGCCTGCCAGCGGGCAGTTGTATGTTGTTTGTGCGCACTAGGCTTATAAAGCCGCCTTCCGGCGTGGCAAGGCCAACCTCGCAACAGTAGGTCCTGCCGCTTTCAGGAACGTTAATGTACCAGCTTTTGGCTTCCATCAGCACCGGGTTGTCAAAGTATTTCCGGGCGTCCGAATCCGACGTTGTGTCGTACACCCGTATAACCTGTCTGGCATTTTCAAAAATGTCCGTGCCTTGTTTTGCCCGCACCTCGGCTTTGGTCTGGTCGGATATCTCCCAGTAAATGAACATCCAGTTAGGGTCCCTTGGCAGAAGTACTGCCTCGGTGGTCCCGTAACCTTCTGGCAAAGTGTGCTGGTCCCCAACCGAATCCGTATTCTCTCTATGTATATGGCTTGATGATTCCATAGTTCTGCCCCCCTCCGGCTTTTTTGCTGAGAATTCGTCCCAGATCTTTCCCAGCGATTGCCCCATCTGATAAATAAAGAACAAACCTGCCGCAGTTATTATGAGATAACTCAAGATGTGTGCAGTCGCGGCGTAGGCCAGGGCCGCCTCCCGGTTTATCCCCCAGGCTGTAAGCACCGCGCTTATTCCCAGTTCAAAACTGCCGAAATAGCCCGGCATTCCCGGCGCGGAAGACGCCGCCGCTCCGGTGAAAGAAAGGAGTACGCTTTTTGTCACGGTAATGGAGTTCAGGCCGAAGGCTAAGGCTATCCAGTAATAGTTGAGCGAGTTTATAAACCACTGCAGCAGGGCAAGTGAACATACGCAAACCGCCGTAACAGGCGAGGTGAAGGCTGTAAGCCCGAGCTTTAGACTGTTAAGAGTCCTTTGCACCCCCGGGTGCCTGGTCAGGCGGCCAGAAGCGGCGGCGCCGTCTACAAGGAGCGCCAGCGCGCAGAGGGCTATTGCCACAGCCAAAATCACGGGCCCGCGTCCAGCGATGGGCAGCGCTATCCCGCTTGCGGCGGCTGCTACGGCGGCTAATAGTAGAAGCGCCGCAAAATCCAGCGCCTTCTCGGCAAGTATCGTAGAGAGGATAGTTGCAATGGGCAGCTTAAAGTAATTAGCGGCAAAAGCGGCGCGCGCCACCTCCCCCAGCCTCAGAGGCAGCACGTTGTTGAGGGCCAGGCCTGCGGCTTCGATTCGGGTCGTATCCCAGGCCCGCACCGGCCCGGACGGGGCCAGCAATAGCCGCCACTTTATTCCGCGTATCAGTAATTCGGCGCAGACGCCTACCACCACCAGCAGCAGCGGTGCTGGTTCAATACCCGCCAGTATCGCTGCCAGCGCGTGAAAGTCCACATGGCGGCAGGCAAGCCAGAGGAATGCCGCGCTGACGGCCAGGCCTGTTGCTATGGAGAGTTTGCGTTTCATGCTGTCTATCCCGTCGTAAATCTGTTAAAATCTAAGTGGTGATGAATACTATCTTCTCTAAATTGTCGGCGCTGCTCGCTACCTGCTTTTACCTTGGGTTCCTGCCTGCGAAGGTAAGCGGGAAATCGCGCGCAAAAGGCGGCGGCACGCTCGGCACTTTGCTGGGGCTGCTGTTCGTACCGCTGCTGCCGGAAGGCCGGGTGCAGTACGCCGCCTTCCTGCTTATAATTACCGTAATAGCCGTCCTGGCTTCCCACAAATTCTGCGCCGATACCGGCATCGAGGACGACCAGCGCGTAATCGTGGACGAGACCGTTGGCTACTGGGTGGCCGTGGCCTGGCTGCCGCACAATTTTCTTGCGCTGGCGCTGGCTTTCGGGCTCTTCCGCGCTTTTGACGGGCTTAAGCCCTGGCCCATACGCCAGGTGGACAATGCGGTGGGTGGCGGCTTTGGCGCAGTTCTCGACGATGTGCTGGCCGGCGTGGCGGCCAATCTGGCTTTGCGCGGTCTGCTGTTCTTCCTGCCGGTTTAAATTCATATCCAATCCGTTAACGCCACGCCCAGCCCGATGCGCGTGCATGGCCGGTTATAGTCTATGAGCGTTTCCCCATAGCCGGTGAAGTACTGCATATACCCTTTAAGGTTCCTGTGCAGGGGAAAACTCCAATCAGCCTGCAATGCCCCTTTATTGTTTCTGGTACGCAGGTTGTTGCGCAGAAGTAAGCTGAAGGACCTGTTCCTGCCGGAGCGCATAAAGAGAAAGTCTCCATATCCCAGATATCTGCCCATACCGGGATTGTCGTCGTCCTTGGCGCGCTCGGGCATTCTTGTCCACTGCCTGACAATGAAGTAGTTTTTCCCCTTCTGTATAACCGCACTGGCTACCACGCGGTTCCAACTGCGGGAAAGTGGCTCTATCTGCCCGTTCGACTGGTGGTTGAATCCTAACGTAAAGTAATTTAGTCTGGCCTCGTGAAAACTTATATCGGTGCGATAGACCAGGAAAGCTTCCGGTTCGTAATTTATTTCCCTGAAGGGCGCGGAGATCCGGGCGTTGTAAGCCTGCCATAGGGCTAACTGCGTGTAGGCGGCATAGATATCAGCTTTTCCCCCCAGCAGGCCTTCCCATAGAGGTATCTTGAAACTTATCTGGAACTTCGCCTCCATATTCTCTAAGTGCCCTCCGATATCCGGGAAGGAACTATACGCCGGGTTATTGGGCGACGAGGTATATGTGGCAGGCAATAGATAGTTCGGTTTGTGCGCCAGCAAGGCGAAGCGGGAATGCTTTGCGCCGTTCTCCTGCACTCTCCGTGCCTCAATAGCCGAGCCTTCGGAGGCTTCAGGGAGCGTTTGCGCGCAAGTCGGCGACACTGCTGCAAGCAACAGCAGCACGGCGGCCGGGAATACGCTATTCCCAGCCGCCCTGCCATGTTTCAACTTCGGCGCGGTCATAAAGTTTCCTACCTGTAATACTCCGTGCCCAGATGGGTTATAAGCGTCTCGCCCATCAGGTGGCGCAGGTTGTTCTCGAACTTCTCCAGCTGCACGAACAGGTCGTTCTCGGCGTACACCTCGGGCGCGTGCATCGGGCTCTTAAAGAAGAACGACAGCCATTCCTGCGTGCCGCCCATGCCTGCGCGCTTAGCCAGGTCCAGGAACAGTACCAGGTCCAGCGCCAGCGGCGCGGCCAGTATGGAGTCGCGGCACAGGAAGTCCACCTTTATCTGCATGGGGTAACCCAACCAGCCGAAGATGTCTATGTTGTCCCAGCCTTCCTTGTTGTCGCCGCGCGGCGGGTAGTAGTTGATGTTCACCTTGTGGTAGAGGTCCTTATACAAGTCAGGGTATATCTCCGGCTGAAGGATGCTCTCCAGCACGGACAGCTTGCTGACCTCTTTGGTCTTGAAGGATTGGGGGTCGTCGAGCACCTCGCCGTCGCGGTTGCCCAGGATGTTGGTGGAGAACCAGCCGTTTATGCCCAGCGCGCGCGCCTTAAGGCCGGGGGCGATAATGGTCTTCATCAGTGTCTGGCCGGTCTTGTAGTCGGAGCCGCAGATCGGTACGCCGGTCTTTCTAGCCAGTTCTATCAGCGCCGGGATATTGCAGCTGAGGTTGGGCGCGCCGTTGGCAAAAGGTACTCTGCATTTTATGGCCGCCCAGGCGTATAGCGTGGAGGGCGAGATAGCCGGGTGGTTCTTCTTCATGCCGGCCTCAAATTTGGCCAGCGTGGAGTGTACGTCGTTCGGCGGGATGTAGGTCTCGGTGGACGCGCACCAGATCATAACAGCGCGGTCCAGGCCGTTGTCCTTTTTGAACGCTTGGATATCTACTATTAGCTGCAGGGCGAGGTCGTACTTTGTCTTACCCTTCTTCACGTTGGGCCCCGTGATGTTCTTTACATAATCGCGGTCGAAAGCGGCCTTCATGGGGCGCAGCGCCGAAAACTCTTGCTTCAGGCTTTCTATCTGCGTCTTCTCCAGCACGCCGGCTTTCAGCGCCGATTCGTACAGGTTCTCGTCGAAGATGTCCCAGCCGCCGAACACCAGGTCGTCAAGCTTGGTGAGCGGCACAAAGTCTTTTATCAGCGGGTTCCTCTTATCGGTACGCTTGCCAAGGCGTATCCGGCCCATCTGCGTCAGCGAGCCTATGGGCTTGCCCTTGCCGGCTTTTACGGCTTCTATGCCGCCTATCAGCGTGGTGGAGATGGCGCCGCAAAGGCCCGGTATCAGCACGCCGAGCTTCCCGTTGGCCGGCGCGATCTTTGTCTTTTTCATTTTATGTTTCCTCCTGGAGTTTCCTGCCGGGCGGGTTTAAGCGCCCGGTAAGTAAATAGGATCCGCTGCGCTACGGTGTAATGCGCCAGCAGCAGCACTATAATGATGCCCGCGGCCGGCAGCCCGGCCAGCGTGGCCGCCGCTATTATTACGAGGCGCGGCAGGCGGGCGCCTACGCCCACATCGCAGCGCCCGGCTATCTCGTTCTCGGCCCTGGAGCGCGCGTAGGACACGGCGGCGGCGCCAATCAGCGCGAAGACGGTGAGGCCCGACATCAGGGCGTTGCCAGCGGCGGCGTAGTAATAGGCGAAGGCTACGAAGACCGCGCCTTCGGTGTAACGGTCCATCACCGAGTCTAGGAAGCCGCCGAAGCGGCTGACCTGCCCGGAGTACTTGGCCAGCGCGCCGTCGAGAACGTCGAACAGCCAGGTGAATATCAAAATAGCCATTCCGGCGCGCAGCCTGCCTGTGGCCAGCACCGCCGCGCCGGCGAAAGAGAGTAGCGCGCCCAGCATGGTGAGCTGGTTCGGGGTAACGCCGGTTTTAGCCAGCGCCGGGCCAAGCGGCGTGAAGGCGCGATCTATTAAAGGGTCAAGCCTTCTGTTCGCCATCTTCTTTTCCTTTTTTAAGCTTTTCGGTTAACACTATCAGCGCGGGCAGCAGCATCACGGCCGCGCCGAATACGCAGGCGATACCTACCGCGGCCATCACCCCGATACTTCTGAGGCCGTTGTGGGCCGCGAACAGCAGCCCGCCGAAGCCAATGAACGTGGTGAGTGCCGACATCGCTACCGCCGGCCCGGTGTGGGTCATCACAAAGAGCACCGAACCAGGGCCCTCTTCTTCATAACGCCCATAGACTATTTCGGCGTAGTCGTCGCCCAGGCCGAAGATCAGCGGCAACATTACCACGCTGAAGAAATTGAACTTCATGCCGAACAGCGCCATTGCGCCGAAGATCCACAGGAAGCCGGCGCATAATGGGACCAGTACCAGTAGTATCGGCTTGGGTCTGCGGTAGGCCGCTATCACCGGCAGCGCGGTCAGCAACAGCGCCAGCGGTAATATCTTTTTGCCGTCGCGCTCTACCATGTTCAGAATGTCTGCGAAAATTATGGATTCGCTGCACGGATGCACAACTTTGCCGGGTATGGGGATATCACGTATCTCATCAGAAGATTTACGCACAAGTTCGGTGTCGGCCAGGTCAATTTTAGGGAAGATAAGCACGGCCTGGCGGCCGCTATCGCCGGAGAACAACCTCAGTATTTCCGCAGGGAGGCTGTTCCTGCCGGTAGGCGGCGGCTCCAGCAGCTTCCTGGCGTTGTCGAGCTTTTGCTTTTCTTCCCCTTTCAGAGCGTACAGCGGTGCGTCGGCCAGCATGGCGCTGATGCCGCGCAGTACCTCCCGCTTTTTAGTCTGGTCTTCCGGCAGGAAGGTCAGCAGCGAAGCGTGGCCCGCTATTGTGGTGCCCGGCGTACTTTCTTTTTCTTCAAGCACGCGCGTTACGGCGCGGGCTTCCTCCAGGTCGCGTACCAGCGCCAGGTCGGGCGTTAACGAGGTTCCTATGATGGTGTTTACGTGCTCGTCCAGTTTGAACGAGGCAATATCGGAGCCCTGGATCTTGGTGAAATTATATTCGAACGAGGAGTCCTGTACCTTTGATGCCGAGTAGAGGGTTATAAGCGCCGCGCCGATAAGCACCGGGATATAGAAAACTTTGCGTACAGGTTTAAAGTTGCAGCCCATCGACGGGCTTATCTTCGCCGGCTTTATCTTCTCTAATAACAGTATCAGCGCCGGGAACAGTGTGAAGAACACCAGCATGTTCAGGAAGATGCCCATGCCTGCGATGAGGCCGAACTGGGAGAAACCTTTGAATTCGGCGAGTGTCAGGCTGAGGAACACCAGCCCGGTGGTGAGGCCGCTGAGGAAGATAGGCCCGCAGGTGTTGCGGAGGGTGGCGGTTACGGCGGCGCGCGGCGCCAAGCCGCGCAGGCGCTCCTCGGTGTAGCGGCTGTACAGCACTATCCCGTAGTCGGTAGAAATGCCCATCAGGATGGAGGCCAGGAAGGCGCTGATTATGTTCAGGTAACCGATGGTGGCATAGGCCCCGGCGAAGGTTATAAGGAGCCCGGCGGACATTGGCAGCATTATGAGCAGCAGGGGCCGTACCTGCCTGAAGTACGCCACCAGCAGAAGGATCACCAACGCCAGCGCGCCCGCGCCGGTGTATTTGAGGTCGCGCTGTAACTGGTCGTTAAGGTCTATCTGTTTCTTGAACCTGCCGGTGTAGGAGACTTTGATTGATGCGTGGTAGGCGGCCGGGTTTGTTTTTGCCACGGCGGCTTCGGCCTGGGCCAGCAGTTTGCGGGAGAAGTCCAGGTTGCCGGCCAGCCCCGAAGGTTTTACCAGCAGAATGAGTTCGCGCCCGTCCTTGCTGACGAAATAGTCGCGGAAGATGTCGTCGCTCTTATATTTCTTCTCGATATCCGAGAAGTCCAGCTTGTAATCCTCGTCGAGCAGGTCTATGAAGAGCGGGTTGGCTTTCTGCTTCTCCAGTTTTATCTTCCTGGCGATCCTGGCCTTTATGGCTTCCAGGTCGGACAGGTCCATGTATAAGAGCTTGCGCGCCTCGAAATACTCTTTCGGCTGGCGCCAGTTTATATAGCGCACTTCCGGCAGTTTCTCCAGTTCATTTACTAGGGCGGCGGCGAAGAGTTTTGACTTTTCCAGGTCGCCGGATTCTATGTCTACCACCAGGTAGCCGGTGCCGCCGAATTCTTTGGTGAGTTCGTCCAGGGACTTTACGCTTTCAAAACTGCGCGGCAGGAGTGCTTCGAAATCGGACTGGAAAGTGAGCTTTCCGGAGTAGTGCAGTGAAACCGCGGCCAGCGCGGCATAGAAAACAACTATCCCCAGGAAATGCCTGCCGATAAAACTTAGACCTCTTTTTGCAAGCCCGGCCATATCAATCCCCACCCGCTGTGTCTGTTCCGCAGGCTTTTGCCAGGTCCGCCAGCGCCATGTTGTAGTCGTAGATGGCCTGGTAGTAGTCCTTCTCGGCCTTTGCCTTGGCTGCCACGCCTTCCAGCGCGTCCCTGGCCTCGCCGGTGCCTATGCCGTACACCAGCCCGGCGGCCATAACCCAGCGCTGGGCCGCATCCAGGCCTTTCCTGGCGCTTTCTATATTGGCAGCTGCCTCTTTGGCGGTATGCCAGGCGTTCTTGACTTGCATGACTATGCCCTTGCGTGCGAAATTCTCTTTTTCGCGCAGTTTGTCCACGTCGGCCTGCCTGGAACTTATCCTGGCTTTCCAGGCGGCGGGCGTGATATCGAACTTGGCGCCTACGGCTAAGCCGCCGGTGAAACCGTTGTACGGGTCGTTAAGCCAGGGGTTTTTCTGGTCGTCGCGCACGGAGGCATTGTTGTAGACGGCTTCGCCGGCCAGGAAGATGAGCGGGTACTGGTCGGCTTTTTCCGCGTCTACCAGCAGTTTGCGTGCCCGGATACCGTGCTGGAGCATCCCCCACTCAGGCCGGCTGTTGAATGCTTTTTGCACGTAGGCTTCTACCGGTTCTAGTTCCCCCTCCTCTTTGCGGAGCTGGGTGTCGGCTATATCAAAATCGGGGTTCTCGTCCATGCCCATCTTCTGCATCAGCGCCAGCCGGGCCATGGTTATGGATCTGTAGGCCAGGTGCCGGTTCTTCTCCGCCTCAGCCAGGTAGACCTTAAGCATCTCCAGGTCGCTCTTCTTTACCTCGCCGTTACCCTCTACATAAAGTTTATCGGCCTTCTCTATGGCTTCGTCGAGGACCTTCAGCGCGTCTTCTACCGTCCGCTTCAGGCGGCGGGCCAGCAGCAGGCCGTTGTAGTACTTCTTTACCTCATAGATTACCTCACCTCGCTTCTGCTCCGCTTCGCCCTCTGCCACCTTGGCGCCGCCCTGGGCTGCGCCTATGTAACTGTCCAACTTGCCCCAGGTATAGAGCGGCAGCTGCGCTTCCAACTTGGCGTGGTAATACGGCCCCCAGACGCCGTAGTCGTTGTGGTAGTCCTGGGCGTTGCCGGTTACTTTATAGGCCGGGGCCGCATAGGTGAGCAGGCTTATCCTGGGCTGGCGCGCGGCCCGCGCTTCGGCCTCGCCGGCCCGGTAATTCTGCGCTCCCAGCGCGAGCTCTTTTACCTCTGGGCTGTTGGCGGAGGCGTAATCCGCGCACTGCCGCAGGGTATACTGCTCCGCCCGCGCTGAGAGCGGAATAAAAAGCAGGGCGGCCAGCAGGCTACTTCGCTTCATTTAATTTCTTCTCCATCAGTTTGATCAGCGCGGGAAAGGCTTTTTCTTTGATTATGCCGGAATGCTGGTTGCGGTAGATCAGCAGCAGGCTTTCCCCGTCGGTTATCACGTCGTAGATGCGCCAGCCCTTTTCGGTCTGGTATAGCCGGAATTCTGTGGAGAGTTTCTGGTCCTCGTCCTTGTAGGCTATCGCGGTGAAGACCGACGCTTTCCCAGCTTCCAAAGGCCGTTCGCCGGTGTAAGTGAGTTCTATCGGTCCGTTGAAGAACTTCTCTATCTGCGGGTAGCCTATCTTCTCCACCAGCGCCGTCAGCAGAGCTGCGTATCTCTCTCGGTCTGCGGGCTTCTGCTTCTCCCAATTCCTGGCCAGTATCAATCTGGCCATCTCATGCAGGTCCAGTATTGTGCTGATGTTTTCTTTAAGGACGGTTCTGCGCTGTTTTTCCTCCGCAGTTATTCCTGGCGCCTGCACATCAGCGTATAGCCTGGCCGAGGAGACAAGGTTTTGTACTGCCAGTGTGGCCGCGTCGACGCTTGCCGCCGGCGCGGTTGTTTGAACGATCGTATTCTCTTGGGATATCTGGGCTTGTGCGCTTCCACCCAGACTACTGCACAAGAGCGTCAGTAGAATTATTGAAGTCACTTTCTTTTTATACATACTCACCTTCTGCATTTATTTTATTAGCCGGGAATTACCGAAAGTTGTGCCTACACTCAAAGCCGTTTTTAGTTCCGGTGAATTTAGCGTAACCCTGCGTAGTTTCCCCACCGCTTTGTCCAACGCTACATCCCGGCAGCGATAATTGTGAAACGACATCATCCGCCCGAAAGATTTCTTTTCTATCAGCTCTACGGCCACGGTCCCAAACCCGGTGGCAAGCCATCTGTCAAAAGGGGTGGGCGCCCCCCCGCGCTGCAAATGCCCGAGTACTACCACTCTGCATTCCACGTCGATAGCTTTCTCAATTACGGAGGCGAGCTTATACGAAACGCCCCCCAGTCTCAGCGGATCAGGGGACCCTTCTACTATGCGGCTTACGGTCATTTCGCCATTGGCGGGCCTGGCACCCTCCGAAGTTACAACTATCGAGAAGTGTTTGCCCTTTGCCCGTCGGGCGTTTAAGGCCGTGACGATGTCATCTTCCCTGTAGGGAATTTCCGGCAGCAATATGATGTCTCCGCCGCCTGCAATCCCGGCGCGCAGCGCTATCCAGCCCGCATAGCGGCCCATGGTTTCAACTATCATCACCCTGTGATGCGCCTCAGCCGTAGTGTGGACATAATCTATTGCCTCTGTGGCTACCTTCAAGGCTGAGTCAAAACCGAAGGTGATATCCGTACAGGAAAGATCATTATCTATCGTCTTTGGCACACCTATTACCGGGAATCCCTTTTTGTGAAGCCTGTTGGCTATGTTAAGAGTTCCGTCCCCGCCTATAGCCACAAGAACTTTTACCCCGCTTTTCTTCAGGTTGTGCAGCGCCAGGTCTGAAAGGTCTTTAGGTTCTTTTACCGACCCCAGAGGCGGGAGGGTATAGGCAAAGGGATTTGCGGTATTGGAGGTGCAAAGTATGGTGCCGCCGCGGATAATGATGCCGGAGACGGCTTTGTCATCCAATGGTATGGCGCGGTTTTCAATGATCCCCTGGTATCCATCCATGAATCCGATTACTTCCCAGCCTCTCTGTAATGCGGCCTTTGTAACTGCGCGCACTACCGCGTTTAATCCCGGGCAATCTCCTCCCCCGGTCAAAATGCCTATTTTCATAAGTTGTCCTGTTTTCCTGGCTAATACCGGACCGGGCGGCGTTTTGTCGGGGTTTGGGTAGGCGGGAAACGCCGTCCGGCCGATAGTGGCTTACCCGGGTTTCTTAACCTCGAATTTGCGCATGGCGAAAAATGTTTCTCCGGAGACCTTCACCCGTGCGGCCAGCTTGTGTGTCCCGGCGGCAAGTCCGTTCAGATGGAACCACCAGTAGCCTGAAGAATTAAAGCAAGGAGCCCAGGTGCCGCCGTCCAGTGATATTTCAACTTGCTCGTCCTGGGCCGCGCTGATGCGCACCGCGTAATGATCGAACGATACCGCCTCGTTGGTCTTGGGATAGTCTATTTTTACCGGGTTCGCCTTGGTTTTTTTACCTGTGTTTGTCATGGTTCGTCTTCTCCTTTGGCCCGGTTATGTTTTCCAGGCTCCATTTCTCAATAGCTTCTGAAATCTGCGCAGGCAGCAGGTCGAAGATGCTCTTATCTTTTAAGATAAATCTTTGCGCCAGACAATCCTTATATGCGGTGATCTCGGCATCGGGATCTGCGCTGATTATGATTATCGGGGGCAGGGGCAGCTTCGCTTCCAGCCGCATCGCGGCGCATAATGAAACCGCCGTGCCGTCAGGTAGATTCGAATCCATAAGAATGCAGTCCGGCCTTGAGCGGCGTAACTTAACAAGGGCTTCCTCGCAACTGGAGGCGGAGTCAATGTTATACCCGCAAGTTTTGAGATGCCAACCGACCAGTTTGTTCCACGCGTGCGTGTCGTCTATTACAAGTATCCGCTGCATATTCCCTCCGGGTTGCCCACATCCTGTGATTCGGGGGAAGGCGGCATTTATGAGGAACGAATGCCGCCTTCCCTTCGAAACGGGGACTGGCGGGTACGGTTAGGGGTCGGGGAGCCCCGCCAGTCCGGATACAAAGTATCTCCGCGTTCTGTATTAGCCTCTCCTGTCTTCCTGGCGCCGGCCATTCTTAAGATTGGTTACGCCCATAAAACCAAGTATGTGTATAAGCAGCAGAAATGATGGGAAAAATCCAAAAACGGATATCGGGCTGTCTGGAACTGCGTAAGAAAGAGCGAGGTTGCTGGCTGCGAGGACTACCTGGCCGCCCGCCGCCCAGGACTGGCGCTTTAGGGTTTGCCAGCCGAAAAGCATTACCAGTACCCCGTCCACCGAGTTAAAAACGGTGAAGTCGCTCATTTCCGCCATGGAGAACATCCAAAGGAGCGCACCAAAGCTTAATCCTGCCGCGCCGGAAATGCGCGTAAAGGAAAGCGCGAGCCCGGTAGTTAGCGAACTAAGAGTTTGCGCTGCGTGCCCATGTCCCCCCCGGCCGCGCAGCGTGAATACCCCCAGCAATCCCAAGGCCAGGCTGCAGAATATAAACATCTCGGCCGGAAGGGGCACTTTGGCCTCCCCTCCTCCGTAGTACATGGCCAGCATATATGCGGCAAGAATAGCGCTGCCGGCTTTTTTCTCGGCGAGTATGGCTACGGCGCCCAGCAGCAGCGCCAGGGCGCCCGGGACCGTGGTCAGCGCCGGTCTGGTTCCGACAATAAGACCGTGCATCTGGAAACCGGCGAGAAATACCGGGCTTAATGCGCCCAGGTACTTAAATATCCTCGCGGTTGGCTTACTGATCATATTGGCGGCTCATTATTCCGGCTGCGCGGTATAAGTTACTGCTGAGTGAAACTGCCGTTCTGTTCTTTTGCTCCTGGTTTCTTCCCAGCAACCGGTGCCGGCCATTTTCTTGCGGGGATAGGCGCGGCAGCGGCGCCCGGCCATGGCCGGGCTTCTTGTGTGGCCGCGCTGCGTACGCATTTGGCTCCGGTATAGGTTACGCGCTCGGTTTGAACTGTGCGGCGGGAGAGGCAGTCATAACTGTTGCAGCCCCCTGTTTCTGTATCGAATTCCACGCAGGGCCGCCAGTCGCAGGTCTCCATAGATTCCGTTTCCGGCTCTCCCGGAGTGCCGCCGACAAAAGTGAACCCGGCGCCGCACTCTGCGAAGCGCAAACAGCCTGTGGCCTGGGTATCTATAAACTTCTTCTTCTGGTTCTTGCCGCATTGCAGGCTCTTGCATGCCCCGTTTTCGCTATGCTCAACGCAGTCCAGCTGCAGGCACTCCTCCGACTCCACTGTCACTGTGGAGGTCAGGATGCAGCCGCGGTTCGGTGACTCGGCCGGAGACGCGCTGGCTACATTCAACGTTGTGGCGAGCGCGACCATGAATAACGCTTTCATAGCAGTGTCCCTTCCTGTCTGGCCGACTTGCGGGAGACCTCCTGGTGCATTGACGGGGGCCGCAGATAAGATTTCATAAGCCAGGCCTTAGCTAGAAAATACCGGTCACGCCCCTGTTGTGTTCTAGCCCTTGCGCCTGAATTTGTCTCCCGCTTTCTACAGTCCATCACTTCCGCTCCTTAATTGTTCCACGGGTATTACTTTCTTCTTGTTTTTGAAGATCAGGTAATACGCCGCGGGTATCAGCACCAGGGTTATTACCGTGGATACGATAAGGCCGCCGATAATGGCCAGGGAGAGCGGCTGCCAGAACTCGGAGCCCTGCTTTCTGGATATGGCCATCGGTACGAAGCCCAGCACCATGGCGCTGACCGTCATCAGGATGGGGCGCAGACGCACGCGGCCGGCCTCTTTAAGGGCTTCCTTAATATCCCAGTCGTTATCGTCGATGAGCTGCAGCGCGTAGTCCAGGTAAACTATGGCCTGCTTCACCACCAGGCCCACCATCATGATGAGGCCGATGAACGTCGTCACGTTAAGGCTGAAGCCCGTCAGCGCGAACACCCAGATGGCGCCCGCGAAACCGAACGGCAGCGAGAACATGATGATAAGCGGGATGATGAGCGACTCGAACTGTGACGCCATTATCATGTAGGTGAGCATGATGCCCAGCGCCATGGCGACCGCCAGAGAGACAAAGGATTCTTTCTGTTCCTTTACCGAGCCGCCGTAGGCCCAGGAGACGCCCGCGGGCATGGGGATCCCGGCCAATAGCTTCTCCAGCTTGCCGGTGGCCTTGCCCAGGTCGTTGCCGGTGATGTTGGCCTCCACCTTAACTATGCGCTGCTGGTCCTCGCGGTCTATCTGCAGCGGGCCCGGCTTTTTCTCGAAGCTGGCCAGGTTGGAGAGCCGCACCGGTTCCCCGTTGGAGGCCCGCACGAACAGGCTTTCCAGGTCGGGCTCCGCCCGGCGGTCTTCCTCCCGCAGGCGCACCACTATGTCGTACTCGTCGCCCAGTTCGCGGTACACGGCGTTCTTCTTCTGGCCGAAGGCCAGGTTCACGGTGTCGGCTATGGTCTGCACCGGTATGCCCATAGACCCGGCCTTGCGCCGGTCTATTACCACGTGATACTCGGGGCGGGTCATGTCCAGGGAGACGGTCACGTCCTTAAAACTGCCGTCTTTTATCATGAGCTGCTTTAACTTTTCGGCCAGGGCGTTGGTTACCTCCAGTTCGTAGCCGTAGATGTTAACGCTCATGGGCTTGCCGGAGCCGGTCAGTTTGGAGGTGACGCTGCCGCCCGAGAAGGCCAGGCGCGTTATGCCGGGGATCTTGGTTATCTCCCGGCGCAGTTTCTCGTTTATTTCGGTAATGCTCAGGGGGCGCTTGTTCTTGGCGTTCAGCGAGCCCATAAAGCTGCCTATCGAGGAGCCGCTTTTGCCGCTCATACCGCCGTTCGAGTTCTTGCTGTTCTCTCCGTCGCGCCACAGGTAGCCGGTGGTTACCCATTCCTGCGGCACAACTTTCTTGAATGCCGCCTCCACCTGCTCCATTACCTTGTGGGTGGCTTCCACCCTGGTGCCCACGGGCAGCTCCACGTCTATCTGCATCTGCCCGGTGTCCTGCTCTGACATGAACTCCGTGGGGATGAAGGGGATCAGCAGCAGGCTGACCAGCAGCAGGGAGGTGGAGCTGATCACCACCTTCCAGGGGTGTTCCAGCGTCCAGCCTATCAGGTCCTTATAGGAATTGTCCACGCGCTCCAGCGCCCGCTCGAAGGCTTTGTAGAGTTTGTTGAAACTGCCGGCCTTGGAAGGCTTCTCCGGGCGCAGTATCAACGACGACATCATGGGGCTGAGCGTCAGCGAGGCCATTAAAGAAGCCAGCAGCGTGGCGCACATCACCACCGACAGCGGCCGGAACATGACGCCTGCCATGCCGGTGGCGAACATCATGGGCAGGAACACTACGCACGAGGCCAGTGTCGCCATGGTGACCGCGCGGCCCACCTCGGAGGTGGCGTTGATGGCGGCGGTCCTGGGGTCTTCTCCCAATTCTTCCTGGCGGCGGATCTGGTTCTCCATCACCACCAGCGCGTCGTCTACCACCAGGCCTATGGCTATGGTGATGGCCAGCATGGAAACCAGGTTAATGGTGTAGCCTAACATGAACTGCACCAGGAACGACAGCAGCAATGAGACCGGGATGGACGTGAACACTATCACCGCGGGCCGCATGCGCCGCAGGAAGAACAGGATGACGGCAAGTATCAGGAAAGCCGCCACGTACAGGGTTTCCGTCAGGTTGCCCAGAGTGTTCTTAATGTCGTGCGAGGTGTCGATCAGGGGTTTTATCTCTATGTCGGCAGGGATGCGCTTATGTATGTCGGGCAGGGCTTTGCGCACTTCTTCGGCCACGGCTATGGCGTTGGCCTCGCTGCGCTTCTGCACCATCAGAATGGCGCCGGTGCGGCCGTTGGCCATCACCTTTTCGCTCTCGTAGGGGTGGCTGTCGTTTATCTGCGCCACGTCACCTATTTTTATGGCCTGGCCGCGGAACACGCCCACGGTGGCTCCCGCTATCTCCTGGGGCGAGCTGAACTCGCCGGGCACGCGCAGCATGTAGTCGGTCTGGCCTATCTGCATGTTGCCGGCGGGCTGCATCAGGTTGTTGGCCAGCACCGCGCGTTTTACGTCGGAAAGCGTCAGGCCGTAGGCTTCCAGGCGGCGGCGGTCTACGTCCACGTTTATCTGGCGGCTCTGGCCGCCGCGTATTATAACGTTGCCCACGCCGGGGATGCGCTTGAGCATGTTGGAGACGTCGTTGTCCAGGATGTTGTAAATTCTGGGGTAGGATTCCCCGGCATTCACGGCCATGATCAGGATCGGGATGTCTTTGAGGTCTATGCGCATCACCATCGGATCGTCGGCGCCGTCGGGCAGAAGCTTCTTGAGCATGCCCAGCTTGTCGCGCACGTCGTTGGCGGAACTGTCCAGGTCGGAGCCCCATTCGAACTTCAGAGTGACTACCGAAAGGCCTTCCTTGGAGGTTGAGTTAAGATCTTTGAGCCCGCGCACCGTGGAGGTCTGGGCTTCAACTTTGCGCGTGACCTTGGCCTCCACTTCCTCGGCACTGGCGCCCTGGTAGGTGGTTATAACGCTTACCACCGGGTAGCTGACGTCGGGGAACATGTCCAGCCCCATGCGCGAGAAGCCGGCCAGCGACAGCACCAGCAGGCCGGTGTATATCATCGCTATCGCCACCGGGTGCTCCACCGAGAACTTCGGCAGGGCGAGGACCTTGATTACTTTGTCTTTTATCTCTTTCATTATTGCGTCACCGTTACGGTAGCTCCGTTGCTGAGGTTATGCCAGCCCATCGTCACTACCTGCTCGCCCGCGCTCAGGCCGGTAAGCACCTCGGCAAAAGTTTCTTTGATCTCGCCTATTTTCACCGGGCGTTCCTCGGCCAGGCCCGCAGGCGTCACTACGAACACGCGGGTGGTGTTGCCGGTGGCGGCCAGGGCGTCGCGGGAGATGGTGAGCGCGCCGGGGCGGGAGGCCGCTATAAGACTGACGCGGGCGAACATGCCGGGCTTAAGCCTGTTGCCCGGGTTCTCCGCGGTTATCTCCACGTCGGCGGAACGGGTGGCGTCGTCCATGGCGTTGGACATTTTCATGACCCGGCCGTGGAAGACCAGGCCCGGGTAGGGGTCGGCGCTGAACCTGGCCGTCATTCCTATCCTTATCTTGGGGAAGTCGCGCTCCGTCACGCGCACCACAAGTTTTACCGGGGACACTTCGGCCACTTCGCAGACCGGGGTGGCGGGCGTAACGTTCTGGCCGAGGTCCAGGAAGTAGCGCGTCAGTACGCCGTCCAGCGGGGCGGTCACTTCCGCGGCGGCGAATTTCAGCGCCGGCTCGTCGCGGTCTATCAGCGCCACCACCTCGCCTTTCTTAACGGTGTCCCCCGCGTCCTTGATCTTGCGCAGCAGGCGGCCGGGAACCTTGGGGTATATCCTGGCCTCGTTCATGCCGCGCACGTCTCCGGTGAGCTCAAGAGTCTCCTCCACCAGTTTTCGCTGCACCGGCTCGGCCGTTACCGGGACCTTTATCACGCCCATGGCCTCGGCCTTGTGAAAGAAGCGGGAGCCGCCCTTTGCCAGAAGCACCAGGACCATAAAGACGGCCAGTGCTATGAATATCTTTTTCTTTGAACTCATTTTATTGCTCCTTATTGCTGATTCCATACCAGTTCCCCCCATCAGTTCGCCGCCGCCGGCAGGCCTGTGGCCCGCTCAAGCGAAGTGCGTGCGACGTTATAATCGTAAAGCGTCTTGATCTGCTGCGTGCGGGCGTCTATGTTGGACAGTTCCGCGTCCTTCAGGTCCAGCAGCGACAGGAGGCCCATCTTGTAGCGTTCCTGCGCTATGCGCAGGTTCTCAGCGGCGGTTTCCACGTTCTCCTGCTGGGCGGCCAGGCTTTCTTTTGAGTTGGCCAGCGCATAGTAGTGCTGGCGCACTTCCATTACCACGCCGTCCTGCGCGGCCTTGGTCTGTTCCTTTGCCTGGGCCACGCCGGCTTTCTGGGCCTTGTAGCGCCCTATTGAGAACATGCCGTCGAAGAGCGGGATAGATACGCCCGCTTTGGCGGTCCAGTATTTGTAGTCACCGGAGCGGCTCCCCGGCGCGAACTCCCTGCCCTCCCAGCTATAGCTGAAGCCGGTGAATACGGTGGGCAGAAAACCCGCGCGGGCCAGCTCCCTGGCGGAGATCTGCAGCTCCTCGGCCGCCTTGGCCAGGTGAAGCTCCGGCCTGCGGGCAAGGGCGGAGTTGAGCTGTTCCGGGAGCGGCGTGTCCAGGGGCTCTTCGGGGAACACTCCCTCTATTTCCATGGTCTCGCCGGGCTCCAGGCTGAGCAGCAGCCTGAGGTTCTCCAGCGCCACGGTCTGCGTGTTGCGCGCGGAAATGGTGCCGGTCCTGGCGTTAACGTGGCGCACGCTGGCGCGGGACACGTCAAAAGTGGAGACGCGGCCTTCCTTATATAAGTTCCTGGCCGTTTCCAGGTTCTCCAGCGCCACGGCCTCGGCGGCCTGGGAGATGGTGAGCAGCTGTTTGGCGTAGAGCGAGGCGAAGAACGCTTTCTTCACGTTCAGCGTAAGGTCGTTCTGCGCGCTGGCCAGCTTCAGCGCGGCCACCTTGGTGTTGGCCTTCATGGTGCGGCGCAGCGGCGCCATGCGCCAGGAGAACACATTGAGGTCCGCCGACAGCGTGGACAGGTAAAAATCGTCCGAACCGTAGGAGGCCCTGGGGCTGCCGGCCGCCGGGATATAGCTGTTGTCTATATAGACGCTGTTCCAGTTCACCCGCGGCACGAATTCGGAGACCGCCATTAAATTCTGGCCCTTGGCCGCCGTGAGCCCCAGGCGGGCTGACTGCATTGATGGATTTATCTCCATGGCCCGGGTAAGGCAGCGCTCCAATGTCCACGGCTGCGCGGCAGGGGCTGTCTGCGCCGAAGCGGTAGCGGCGGTCAGCAGCAGGACGCCCAGCAGGGCGCGGGCCGCGCCCGCCCCCCTGGAGATAAGCGCGGCCAAGCCCTCGGGGCCGTTCGCTTTGTGCTCCGACGCCGCTTTTCTTGAATTAAGCATATAGTGCAGGAATACCCCGTCGAGGGCCGTGCCCAAGGGCGCCGCCCTGCCGGGTTCCAGTTCTCCTTTATTCTCGTGCATTTGCAGCATCCCGCTGATGTTGGCGAGGTGGACGACTTCAGCTTTGCTTGTTATTTCCCTGAAGGACTTGCCATGGCTGGGCGACAGGAAGCCTTGCAGGATGAACCTGGCCGCGCCAGGCCTGTCCGCGAAAAAATCCCGGTAGAAGGCGAACAGCTCTGTTAGTTTGGGGCTCAGCGGCTTGTCCGCGGCCATTATTTCCCCGGACCCGCTTATAAGGTCCCGCAGCAGGCGGCGCAGCAGGTCCATGCAGAGGTCGTCTTTGCAGCCGAAATAATAGTAGAGCATCGGCTGGGTGGTGCCGGCGGCTTTCACGATGTCTTTCACCGCCACAGCCTCTACGCCGCGCTCGTAGAACAGCCGGGTGGCGGCTTTCCTGATCTTGCCCTTTAGCGAGGGCTCATTGGATTTCTTTTTGTTTATGTTCATATGTATAGACCGAAAACGTATTATAGTCGAAAAAAAGGTAAAAAATATATACTACTTCAGCCCTCGTATGAATATATCGCTCATGGTCTCCATCCTGTCGCAATCGGGGACGATCTTGCCGTCCAGCAGCAGTTCCAGGTCCATGCCGTGCAGCGCGGATATGGCGGTTACGGCTATGGCGCCGCAGTCGTCTTTCTTTATAGCCCCGAACTCCCCGGACGTCACGCCCTCTTCCAGGATGCGCGTGAGGAGATTGATCTCTTCCATGTTGTTCTCGCGGCGCATTTTCCCGAAGAATTCCAGGTGTTTCGTGGTTTCCTTGAATATCAGCGGGTAAAGCTTGGCCTTGGTGCTGATGATCTTGCGGCGGATGCTGAAAAGTACGCGCATACGCTCGGAGGCGTTCTTGCAGGCGTTAACGGCCTTTTCTATTTCACGGAACGCGCTTTCGCGCTCTTTGGACGCCACCGCATAGAAGACGTCCTCTTTTGTCTTGAAGTAGTAATAGAGGGTGCTCTTGCCTTTGCCGGCCGCCTCCGCGATATCTTCCATGGTGGTCTTGTCCAGGCCGTAGGTCCGGAAAAGCCCCATCGCCGCGCGCAGTATCTCGTCGCGGACGATGTCGGATTTGATAGGATCGGGAGTTCTCATAAGTAGACTATTGGACTTCCAACGTATTATAGTCTAGCACAAAATCGGGGAACTGTCAAGTGCTGGGCTTCAGCGAAACTTTTGTATTCCATGAGCGGGTGGAACTTCTCGCTGAGAAAACGAATCCAGTCACATGTTAGCAGATTTATCGGTGGTTCGTTTCTTTGCTTCGTCGGCCAGACCCCCTCGAAGATATCCACGCTCTTGAAGCCCAGCGCACTCCATTAGTTCTCTACATAAAGTATGCGAAACCTGCTGCGTGACCCTGGAACTATGGCCGCTCTGTAAGGGCGCGACGAAGCGTTTATCTGCTCAGTAAAGGCTTTTGCTGTTTCCTCCGCCGTCTGGCCTTCTTTAAGCGATAAGTAGATGCTCCAGCCTGACACATGGTTTATTGTCCTGTCCGGACGCATATACCTGAAGATGGAAAGCCAGAGGTTTGCTGTGCCGTCGATACTATCATCATGTTTCCCCGTAGCCGTCCCGGATATCCTGACGGTCCCGGTATCTCCTCCTACCGTTACTTTATCTGCCAGCACATGCAGCCGTTGTGTCTTGTCGTAGGAGACCCCGCTCAAGTCTGCGCCCCTTTGCAGCTCTACCGCCGGGTCATACAGTTTTCTCATTCTCAATTCCCTCCCGTGGAATTAATCCTGTCTTTGCAAGTTGGTGGCCGGGCGGGTTTTGGGGTTAGGGGGGAGGGCCCCGCCCGGCCAGATTTTTGCGCTACCCCCCCCTCATTTAAAACAGGGGACGGGCAAGGAGGGTAAAACCTGCCGTCCACCATATCAGATAGCATCCAGCTCCTCTTGCCGCTGGCCGCACAGTACAGCCACTCCGATGAATCCGAGTAGGAAGAGTTGCATTAGGAACACAGGTAAAAAGCCGAATATCGCGCCAGGATTCCCGGTTTGCAGATATGAAAGACTGATGTTCACAAGGCTCAGGATAACCTGAGATCCCGCCGCCCAAAGCCGCCGCTTAAGCGTGTACCACGCAAAACAGATCATCAAAAGCGAATCCGCGAGGTTGAAAAGAGTGAACGGTCCTGTTCTGGTCAGTGAAAATATTCCTATCAGGATGCCAAAGCATAATCCCGTCACGCCGGACAGAAGAGCAAAATAACTTGCGATATTTTTATCCAGCCAACGCTTATCCGGTACCCCGGTCTTTATTCTTTTTGCGCGATCTCGCCCGAACGTACCGATTATCCCCAGCAAGTACCCCAGGAGCACGATCAGGTCTTTAATGTGCAGCCAGGGCCGGCCGAAAGTCGCATTCACCAAATACCTGCTTGCTATCATATAGGCCGGCAAAAGAACAGAAGCCAGGCGGTTCCCTTTCAGTATTCCCCACCCCCCCAACAGCAAAATAATAATATCCGGCAGCGCATGCCAGCCGAAGGGGCTTTCGCGGAAGAGTATCGGTGTTGAGAGAGCGGCCAGAATAAAAGCGGTGGCCGCGCCCAGATAACTTAATAGAACGGCGGCACTTGGGGTTACTCCAAAATTAGTTAACTGTTCCTGCTTCGGCATAGATCTCGGGTCTATACTAGCCGCCGGCAAAACATCCTGACTTTGCGCCATAATGAAAGCGGAACGGTATTTATCTGTTTGGCGTCCAGCACGGCGGCCTTGGTGAAATTGGCCGTTGCCGCGGCGGCGAAAGACTCCAAATGCCACAGGTACGCCTTTATCTGATTCCCCGGCATTTTTCCGAAGTCGATCTGTTTGTAGTTCTCCGTCAATGTGCGGAAGAGCTCCTTTATACGCTCCGCCTCCCGGCGATTCAATAATGTCTGCGCCTTGTCGGCGGTAAGGCGGGCCACCAGCAGGCTGTGGTCCAGGAACCTGTGCGCTTCCTGCAAAGAGGAGATATCGCCCAGTTGCTCCAGTTTCAGGCGGGACTGTTTTGTGCTTCTGGTCAGGAGGCGCTGTAAGTCCGATAGCATGGCGTCCCCAAGGTCAAGCGGGGCCGGGCCCGGGGCGGCCTGGGTGCTGTGCCCGGAAGCCGACTGCCGGGGGTCAAGGCGCTCTACCCGGAGTCTTGGTTCGTCGTCCGGGGAGGCTGTGACCTGCTTTGTGACAAGCGTTTCCAGCGGATCGCCCATATCCACTATCTTCGCAATGGAGCGCAGCGGCTGCCCTATAGAAAGAGGAAAGCGGGCGAAACGATATTTTGCCTGCGATCCCGGCAATTGGCGGTAGGCCACGAATTCTGTTCTTAAGCCGGGCGAGGTCTCAAATTCTTTGCGCGCTTGTTCAAATACGTCCAGCGGCATGGTTGGGAGGCCTAGTCTGTCTAGCAGCGGGGTGCCGCAGTAGCCGCCGGCTTGCAGGATGCGCGCAACAGCGTCGGCACAGTTAAAACTGTCCCGGTTCCAGCGCAGGGCACTGCGCGAGAACTGTGCGTCTATCCGCGCTGCTTCCTTCCTCATTGAGTTTATCCGGTCAGACGGGACTCCCGCTATACGGAGCCCGAGGGTGTCCCTGCCGTAGGCCATCCCGTAGGTGCTGACATGCGTCTGCGAGCGGGAAGGGCGCCGCACCCCGTATAGGTACTGCTCGGGCTCCAGCCGCTGCAACAGGTTCGGGTCAACGCCCGGCGCGGCCAGGTGGTTGGTGCTGTAAACTATATTGTCCACCCGTATTGCTATGTGGCCGAATGGGTTTTCGGTCACGATGCGCTGCGGGGAGGTGGCGGTGGAGTACGAGAGAAGGAGTTCCAGTTCCGCAGGCGCTTCGGCGTTGAGCGTGGCTATGGCTTCTTTGGCGTTCTTTACCGCCTTGCCGTTCTCAAGGCCGAATTTGGCCTCCGGCAAAGACGGCTTGAATTCGGCGTTCAGCGCAAAACCGGAGATGGCGGAAATGTTGGCGTTACTGCGGAACTTCGCCTGCGCCTTGAGCATTCTCTGTGCCTTTGCGGGAGTGGTTAGCAGAGTTGCCGCGGCTATCCCCGCCTGTTCCGCGTTCTCAGCCACTTCCGCCAGGCCCAGGCGGCGGAACATGCGGGCGTTCTCCCGTTCATGCCCGCTTACTACGTCCAGCAATACTACCGGGACGCCTGTGGCGAACGCTTCCGTGGGGGTCATGCCGCCGGCTTTTGTCAGGAGCAGCCCGCAGGCCCGCATCAGGGCCAGCAGTTCTTCGTGTGGAATAAGCCTTTCCACTTTCAGGGTAATTCTCCCGGGAAGTTTCCAGCGTAAGGAGTTAAGCGCCGTTCTCTGGGCGTAGTTCAGGCCGCAGACGCCGATTATTTGCAGCGGGCCTTTAAAATTCCTGGCCAGGCTCTTTACCGCGGTTTCATAATCGATCGCGCCTTCCTTGCCGCCCGTTATCAGCACTGTTCTCTGCGTGCCGTTCAGCCCGTAACGGCTTAAGAGCTCCGCTTGAAATTCCGGCGAAGCTGTGTCGCCGGAGATCGGCATCCCGCTGGTGGTGACCCTGTCCGCGGGCACGCCTGCGGCCAGCCATTTTGCCTCCAGTTCCCGGTGGGCGAGGAAGGTCTTGTCCAGGCGCATAGAAATACGCGGGAAGTAGCCTTCAAAATAGTCGGTGTGCAGCCAGCCTATGCGGATATCCGTCAGCAGGCCGCGCTCGCGGAGGTTGCCGAGCACCTGCGCGGAGCCGTAATGCGTTGCAATTATGGCGTCCGGGCGGTTATGGGTGATGTAAGCGAGAACTTTGCCCTCCGGATAATCGTTGGGAAGCATTGTAAGAGACGGGATGCGGTTGCCGCGCGCCTGCATGGAGCGGAAGATGCTTTCAAAGCAATCGGGCAGGTTATTGGCTATGAACCAGTATAATTTCTCGTCTAGCTTTCTCCAGGCGGGCGGCATGAACTCCCGGATATCCTTAAGTGTTATCTGCGCGTCAGGCGCCAGGCGCAGTATTTCCTTCTGCACTCCCTGCGCGGCGCTGATATGCCCTTTGCCTATAGAGGAATAAAAAATAAGTATGTTCATATGCCCGGCCAAATCCCCCGCCTCCGCAATTGGAGGCGGGGGTGTTGCTTGCTGGGTTAGAAGGTGTAGGCCACCTTAAGGGTGGGCGCGAAGCTGTTGGCATCCACGCCGCCCATTTTTACCATGTGGTAACGCAGGTCTATTCCCGCCAGCCACTGCGGGAAGATCTCAACGTCGGCGCCGCCGCCGAGATTGAAGCCTATCTTCGTAGTGTCCAGGCTGGAATCCGGGTCCGTGCTCCAGATATAGGAGGAGATGCCCACTATACCGTATACATGGCCTTTCTTCGGCCCGAAGTCCATCGCGTGCACGTAGCGGCCGCGCAGGCCGACGGTGGTGCAGAGATAGTCCGTGCCGGAGTCCGCCTTGGACTCGTACCCGAGCATGTGCCCGACCTCAAGCCCGCCGGTGAACATGTCGTTGATCTTGTAGTCGCCGTACACGTTCAGGCCGGGAGAGCTTTTGGCCGCATCCTTGAAGTCGCCCACCGGGATGGACCCGGACAGGCCCGCGCCCACCTCGAATTTAGCATCCTGGGCGTGCGCGGCCATGCCGGAACCGCATACCAGCATGGCTACCGCAACCATTATTACTCTTTTCATTAGTTTGCTCCTTGTTTATCTTGCTTTAACCCGCTTATGGGTTAAATCTGTTCTGCCGCTCTTTACGTGTGCTTCACGGCTGTTTAGAAGGTGTACCCGACCTTCAGCGCAGGCGCCAGGCTGTAGGCGAGCCGGCCGCTCTTATTGGGCATGTGATAGCGGAACTCCGCGCCGGCCAGCCAATTGCCGGACAGTTTAACATCCGCTCCTGATCCGAAATTAAACCCGATGGTGGTGGTATCCAGGCTGGAAGGCGGGTCCGTGTGCCACCGGTAGGCGGAAATGCCGACTATGGCGTAGACGCGGCCGGGTTTTGGGCCGAAATCCAGTTCCAGGATGTATCTGCCGCGCAGGCCTGCGGTGGCGCAAAGGTAATCTACGCCGGGGTTATCCTTTGACTCGTAGCCGAAGGCGTCCGCCGCCTCCAGGCCGACCGTGAGCAGATCGCCGGCGCGCTTAAGCACTGTGTAGTCGCCGTAGACGGCGGCGCCCAGAGAATTCCTGGCTTCATCCCTGAAGCCGCCTATTGTGGGGATGGAGTTGAAAAGGCCCGCGCCCACCTCGAAGCCGCGGTCGCCCGCGTGCGCGGGAGCGGCAACCATCCCTGTTAGCGCCGCAACCGCGGCCAATATCGCTTTCTTCATATTGTTCCTTCCCGTGCCCGCTCTGCTGATAAAATGACTTAAGTCAGTTAACATGCTAAAAAAATTGGCCTTGCTTCCTGCGCGCTCTTTTTAACGGGCGCGTGAGGGCTTATGCGCCGATATGTAATATGCCTTCCCGCAGACCCAGGGCATTTTCCGCGAGGCGTTTTGCGAGCGCTATCTGCTGCGCCAGTTCTTTGGGAGATTCCCTGTTATAGATGGATTCTATGTGGCATTGCAGTATAGCGAGTATAAGATTGACCGCGGCTTTGGGCGACTGAACTTTAAAGGTGCCGTTGCGCTTGCCTTCCTCTACAAGATTGAACATGTGGGTGGCGAGCAATCTTTTGCCCTGGCGGAATACTTTATCTTTCAGGTAAAGATACTGGTCGTTATACAGGAATTCCAGCAGAAGCCCGTTCTTATATCTAATCGTGTCGAACATTATGTTCGCCAGGCTTTCAAGCTTGTGTTCAAGCGGGGTGTCCTGTGCGGCGACCATAGTCTCTATCTTGGATTTGAACTTGGAAAGGTGCCGGTCTATCATGGCTTCTACGATCTCTTCTTTCGACTTGAAGTAATAGTAAAAAGTCCCGTGGGCGACTCCGACTTTCTTTACTATGTCGCCTATCATGGTCTTATGGTAGCCGCGCTTGTGGAACAGCGCGTCGGCGGCGTCCAGGATCTCGTTTATCCTTATCTGCGGATCTTGTTTGGGTCTGGGCATAGTGGTCTGGTGATATACTGACTTAAGTCATATTATAGGGTGTAAAGACCAGAATGTCAAGGGTCCTTGTTCCTTTTAAAGCGCTTTGCCCGCGGCTTTTGCGGCGTCCAGCAGTTCTTTTCTGTCGTTTACGGCGGCGGGGCTGCCGCCTAAGGTCATTATTATGTGAGCTGGCTGCTTAAACCCGTACAGTTTCAACACGGCGTCCAATCCCGTTGTTACGGCGTCGCACATGACCGGGTCGGGATTCCCCTGGCTGATAACGATGACCGCCTTTTTCCCTGGGGCCAGCGTAACGGAAAAATCTGGTTTCAGGAAAGAATAAAGCCTGTCCTGCATTAACCGGAACTGGCCGGAAGGCTGCCTGAAATAGATCGGCGTGCCGAAAACCACCGCGCCAGCTTCGTTGAAGTCCTTTAACAGCGGGGTAAGTTCGTCGTCAAGTTTGCATATGCCGAGATGTGTTTTGCAGTAACCGCACCCCTGGCACCCTTGAAAGCGCATCTTGTTGAGGTCGTATTTTCTGGTTTCGTGGCCCGCTTCCCCCGCCCCGGCCAATACCGCCTCCACCAGGGTATCCACATTGCCGTTACTGCGCGGACTTCCCACTATGCCTATAATTTTCATAATAGTTTCTCCCGTCGTGTTTTAAGTCTAAATCTGGCGGCGGGCTTTCAGGTTGTAATACCCCCCGCCTTGCTTTACTATTTCCCTATTGCCGCCAGAAATTCCGAGCGTTTTGTAAAGTAAGCGGCTTTGGCTGCCGCAAGTTCGTCGGCGCGCTGCTGCTCCAATGCCAGCGCCTCCAGCAGGTCTGAAAGCTTCTCCGTGCCGTTCTTATAGGCATCCTCTTTTTCGGATTTGTTGGCTTTTGCCTCTTCTGCCGCAAGCTCCGCCAGCCGGCCGCGCTGATAAGCCTCTTCATAATCCTTTAGCTTGTCCTCCAGGTTCACCAAAAGGGAGTCCCCCTGCTCTTTTAACCTGTCGGCGGCAGCGGTTTCTTTAAGTTTCATTTCCTTTACGGAATGTGACGCCTCCCACCAACTGCTCAAAGGCATTGTAACCAGGCCGAAGGCCGCGCTGTTCTGGAACCTGTTATCCCCGCCTTTGAAATAGTCCACGCGGTAAAGGCTCGCTCCCACGCCGATTACGGGCAGGTATTCGCCGCGTTTCAGTTTGGTCTGCAGCCGCGCGGCCAGGGCGCCGGTTTCAAGAAGTTTGTATTCCGGCCTTTGTGGCAGGTACCCCGGCAGGTCTTCCTTTTTTTCTGAGGGTTCGGTGATGGTCTCCGGAACCTCCGGCAGGGTTATCTGCGCGTCCTGGGGTATGTCGGCGAAGAGTTTTAGGTCCTTTTCCGCCCGCGCCATTGATTTTTCAAGGATAGTGCGGTTTACCGCCACTTCGGATTTCTTAAGGTTCACCCGCAGTACGTCGGTCTTGGTAACCAGCCCGCTGGCGAAAGCCTGTTCCACCTGTGCGGAGAGCGAGTCCAGAAGCTTGGCGTAGGCTTCGAGTGTTCTTTTCTTCTCCGCCAGCACCTTTATGGTCCTGTATCTTTGTTCGGCCCCGGTTGTTACCGCGTCCTGTCTGAGGCGTAACTGCTGGGCTGCCGCCTCGCGTCCGGCCCGCGCCAGCCTGTTGCCATTGTGTATGCGCCCGCCGGCGAACAGCGGCTGCTGAACTGTGAGCATTGCCACCGACAGGTTGTTCTCCTCGTTTACAATTGCAGGCAGGAAAGGCATGGAGAGTGCTGAATTCGGCAATATATTGGTATTGGCGGCAATCCCGGTGGCGCTCACGTTGGGGAAGTAGTGTGTAAAGGCGGCTTTTGCGGCCTGCTCCGCCGCTTGCGCTTCAAGGCGGGCCTGGCGCAGGCCGCTGTTGTTCTTCAGCGCCAGTTCACGGTAGCTTTCGGCGGTGAATGAGAGATCCTGTGCCGCGCAGAATGCAGGCACGGCCAGGAGCGCCGCCGCAAGAAGGTGCGTTATGGCGGTCATTTTATGGTTTCCTCTCTTTCCCCATACAAGGCGTAAGCGGCCGGCAGCACCAGTAGGGTCAGTATTGTGGAACCTATCAGCCCGAAGCAGATCACGGTGCCGAGCGGGCCCCATAGCGACGAGCCGGAGAGTATCAGCGGTATCACGCCTACCGCCGCGGCGCTGGCGGTAAGGAAGATAGGGCGCAGCCTGCGCTTGCCGGCGGCCAGGGCCGCGGCGTGAACGCTCATGCCCTTTGCCTCCAGCTCGTGCGCGTAGCTTATCAGGATTATCCCGTTTCTTACTACCATGCCGAACAGGCCTATGATGCCCAGGAACGCGGTGAGGCCGAAGGGATAGCGCATAAGGTGCAGGCCCAATGCCGCGCCTATAATGCTGAGCGGCATGGTGGCCATTATCAGCAGGGCCAGCCGCACTTTCTGGAACTGGAACAAGAGGATGATGAAGATAAGGAACGTGCTGGTCAGCAGGGCCTTGGCGAGCGGGGTGAAGTCCTCTATCATCTTTTCATGTTCCCCGCCGTATTCTATCTCTACCGACGGAGGCAGGGCGAGGGCCTTGATCTTTTTCTGTGCACGCGAGAATACGGGATCGGCCAGTTTATCGAAAGCGACATCCGCCAGGACGGTAAGGGTAAGGCGGCCATTGCGGCGTACCACCTGGCCTTCGCTGAAACCGGGTTTTAACTTCGCCACCTGCCGCAGCAGCACCGGCGCAGGCGAGAGCAGCGCGCTGACGTACTGGTCCTTAAGTTTTTCCGGGGCGGAACTCTTTTCTTTATCGTACTTCAGTACCACGGCGCGCGGGTAATCCCCCTCCCATACGGTGGAGACAGGGAGGCCGCCGCGGTTCATGGCTACGGAAGCCCCCAGCATTCCGCGCGTAAGGCCTATGCGGTTGGCGGCCTCCGCGTCCAGCTCCAGGTCTGCCGAGAGCCGCTGCCCCCGGTAATCGTCGCGCAGCCAGATTATGTCTTTTTCATCCGCCATTACTTTCTTGATCGCGGCGGCGGCGGCTTTTATTTCTTCTATGCTGTCGCCGGTCACGCGGATCTCCACCGGGGCGTCCTTTGGCAGGAAGTCCAGCTGCTTCCAGCGTATGTGCGCGTCCGGGAAGGCGTCGCGGTATTTAGCGTCGTATTCGCGCACCATCGCCTCCATGTCTTTCTGGGTACGGGTGACCACGAGTATTTGCGAGTAGTTCTTGGCCGGCATTTGCGGCGCGTACATGGTGTGGAACCTCGGCGAGCTGGTGCCTATGAACGAGATGGCGTCCTTTACCCGCTGGTCGGCTTTCAGTATGCCCGCCAGTTTTTGGGTGACTTCCGTGTTCTTTTCAAGCCCGGTCCCTTCCTTGAAGTAGATCTCCGCGGCGAACTGGTTGCGCTCCATCTTTGGGAAAAGCTGCTGCGGCAGCACGGCGAAGCACACCAGGCCCAGCGCTATCATACCCAGGCCGAAGTGGACGGTCTTCTGCTGGTTCTTCATGGCTTTGTCCAGCAGCCTGTCATAGGCGGCCTGCAATCTGTCCAGCAGCGTAGGGCCCTGCTTTACCGCGGCCTTGTTGTGCAGGCCCGTCTTTATAAAAACATAGCTGAGCGTCGGTACCAGCAGCATGGCTACTATGAAGGAGATGCCCAGCGCGATAAAGACCGTATAGGTCAGCGGTCCCACGAAATCCCCGGTGCTGCCGGTGACGAAGATGCCGAAGGTGCCGAAAGCCGCCATGATGGCCAGCGTGGCGGTGAAAACAGGTACGGCCAGTTCCTTCGCGCTGCTCCAGGAGGATTCCCACACGTCGGTCCCGTGGTCAAGTTTCTCCACGTGGTTATCGATGACCACTATGGCGTTGTCCACTATCATCCCCAGCACTATGACCAGCGCCACCAGCGAGACGGTGTTGAGTTCTATCCCGAACGCCTGCATGAGGGCGATGGTCTGCAGGATGCAGATGGGGATAGTGATGGCGGCTACCGCGGCTATCTTTTTGGGCAGCAACAGCACGGTTACCAGTATTACCGCTATTATGGCTATGGCGAAATCGTGGAAGAAGCGGTTTATGGAATTCTGGACCACCGAAGGCATGTCTGCCGCTTTGGATATTTCTATGTCCGGCGGCATGGTCTTTTTGAGATCGGCTATGACGGCGTCCAGCTCATGGCCGAACTTCACTATGTTGTAACCGAAGCGCGCCTCCATGGAAAGAACCAGCGCCCGCCCGCCGTTGGCCTCTACGAAGGAATCTTCCACGTCGTATTCGCGGGCTACGCGGGCCACGTCCTTTACGCGCACTATAGCCCCGTCCGGGCCGGCGTAGACTATTTGCTGCGCCACGTCGGCTTCGGAGTTGAAGCGCGGCGGCAGGTGTATGGGCAGCTCCAGGTCGGCGCCTTTTACCGAGCCGCCATAGCCCAGCATGCCTTCCATTTGCAGGCCGGCTATCAGCATGGCGGGTTTTACCCCGTAATGGGCCAGGCGCGCCGGGTCCACATAGACGGTAATTTTCTCTTTCTGGAGGCCCGAGTGTTTAAGTTTTGATACCGCCGGGTTGGTCCTGAGCCTGTCCTCGAGTTTTTCAAGGTAGTATTCAAGTTCGCGGTAACTGCGCGTTTTAGACGTGATGGTAAGCAGCACGGCCGAGGCGTCGCCGAAATCGTTGGTGCCCAGCACTACCAGCACCTGCGGCGGCAGCTGGCCTTTGACTTCCTGCAGGCCCAGCCTCAGCTTGGCCCAGAAAGCGTCCTGGTCCTTTACTTCCGGAGCGACCTCCAGGAAAATGGTGGTCTGGCCTTCGCGCGACTGGGAATAGGTCTTGGCGCGGTCCACCTCCTTGAAGCCGAAGAGATAATTCTGCAGGGGCTTGGCCACCTGCTCGTCCACCTGCCGCGAAGTGGCGCCCGGGAGTACGGCGATCACCAACCCCTGGCGCAGTCTCATTTCCGGGAATTCCTGGCGGGGCATGGTGACCAGTGAATACAGGCCTGCCAGGCAAAGGAAGACGGCCAGGGTGATGGGCACCTGCCGGTACTTGAGCGCCAGTTCTATTATAGACTTGCGTTCGGGATTCATAGTTATTCCGTAGTTACCTGCGCGCCGTCCGTGAGTTTTTGTACGCCGACGCTTACTACCGACTCCCCTTCGGCCAAGCCTTGAGAAACCAGAATTCCGCCTTCCGCGAAGCCCGCGGTCTGCACGGTGCGTTTCCGCGCTTTTTTCACGCCGGGCTCCACCACGTACACGTATTGCTGCCCGGCTTCGTCCATGCTTACCGCCGTGGCGGGGACCAGGGTGAACTTGGAGAGCCCATGGTTTGAAATGTTCACGCTGCAGATCATTCCGGGCAGTATTTTGCGGCCGGGATTGTTCACCAGCACTCTGACATTGTAAGTGCGGGCCAGCGGGTTTGCGGACACCCCGGAGTCGGTCACTAATCCCTTATATTTACCGCCGCGCAGTATGGCTGCCGCAGGCAAGGGCAGCGTTGTCCCGCGGCCTTCGCCGGGGGACTGTACGCGATTTTCCTGTAATGCGGATATTTCAACTTCCGCTCTCAACCCGGGCTTTATTCTCGAGATCTCCGCCTCGGGCACGGAAATGGCCGCATAAACCTGGTCCACCGCAACAAGGCGTAAAGCGGATTTTCCCGGTATGGCGGAGCTGCCGGGTTCTACTGAGCGGTCGCTTATAATGCCGCTTTCCGGGGCTGTTATGGAGCAATCGGCCGCGTTCTTTGCTGCCATCTTCAGGGCGAGTGCAGCTTCGGTACGTCCGGTTTCTATTTCCACCATTTTGATCTCAGGCAGGTTGCCGTTCTTGTACATGGGCTCAAAACGGCGAAAGGCGTCGTCGGCCTGCTTGGATTTGGCCTCGGCCATGCGCAGTGCGTTTTCGTTGGTCTGGCAATCCAGCCTGGCCAGCAGTTCCCCTTTTTGCACCTGCTGCCCTTCGCGCACATTTACTTCTGATACTGTGCCCAAAGTGAGAAAGCTGAGCGGTATGGATTTCTGCGCCTCTATGGTTCCGCTATAACTCTGCGCTGCGGAGCTGTTTACAGAAACGGCTTGCGCCAGTTCCACCTTAATGGCCTCCTGCCGTGCGGCTTTAGGCCCGCAAGCCGTAAAAGGAATAAAGGAAAGTGTTAATATCAATGCTGCCTGGTTTTGTTGTCTGATGTTCATATGGCTTCCTCGTCTGACCGACCACAATGGTTTCCGGGTCGGCTAAAAGGTAAAAAAATATAGCGCCTACTTCAACCCGCCTACGAAAATATCTGTCAGCGTTTCAAGTTTTGTCTCGGAGGACAGCATTTTCCCGTCCAAGGCCAGTTCAATGTACATGCCATGCAGGGCGGTAATGATGGTTATGGCTATCGCGTCGCAGTGGTCCTTATTTATGCGGGTGAATTCCCCGCCGGCTATCCCCTCCAGCAGTATGGTTTTCAGTATCGCCACCTCGGCGGAATTGCCCTCCCGCTGTATCCGCGAAAAAAGAGCCAGGTGTTTTTTTGTGTCGCTGAAGATCAGCGGATATAACTTGGCCTTGGCTGTCATGGCCTGGTCGCGAATAATAAAGAACTTGCGGAATTTATCTTTGGCGGAAACGGCGGGCTTGATGCCGCTCTCTATAATGTCTACCACGTCCATGAGCTCGCGCCTGGCTACGGCGTAAAAGACTTCGTCCTTGCTGGTGAAATAGTGGTATAGCGTGCTCTTGCCCTTGCCTACGGCCTCGGCAATCTCCCTCATGGTGGTCTTGTCCAGGCCGAACCGTTGAAAAAGGCCTCTCGCGATCGCGAGTATTTCGTCGCGGGAAGAATCTGGCATCTCATTATTGGATTTCATAGTGCGCCCGACCAACCGACCAACTATGTCCAATAGTCTAGCAGGCGTGGTGCGGATTGTCAAGGGTCCTGAAGCCATAAGCAATGAGTCCGGCGCGGGCACTACGCCTCACTCGTCTTTGAAAAACATCTAAAATCTAACAAGGATAGCCTGCAATCTCACCCCGGCAACGGCATGGCGGGGTGTGCGAGATGTTTTTTCGGCATTTAGCCTGATTGAGTAGTGGACGAGGTGGTTCAATGATAACTATGACCCGTAAAGACCTTTATGAGAAGGTGTGGAGCAGTCCGACAACGGAACTGAGAGAGGTTCTTGGTATTTCGGACGTTGCCATAGCCAAGCTCTGCAAAAAGCTGAATGTGCCTAAACCGCCGCGCGGCTATTGGGAGAAGATTAAATATGGACATCAGGTTTCCCGGCCACCCCTTCCCCCAACCGACAGTGATATCCCGGATCAGGCCACTATTCGTCCCTCCCTACGGGACGTGCAACAAACTGCCGCAAAATCAGACTCCGACAACCACACTACGCATTTATCTGCGGACGCATTCGCTCTGCCAGTAAATTTTAAATCTATTCATCCCCTCATTAAAAGGGCACGCGAAGTGCTAACTGCTGCAAGCAAGGAACGCCACCAAAGGACCGTATACCAACGTTTGTGGCACAACACCCCGGGGACCTTGGATGTTCGTGTGAGCGCCGAGGGAGTGACGAGGGCTCTCAAAATCATGGAAGCATTGATCCTCGGGCTGGAAAATAAAGGGTATTCGGTATTGGCAGATGGGAAGGCGCAAGCATGGAAACAAAAAGAAACCCGCACTACGCAGGTCAGCGGCTTGGAATATCCGGTGGACATATATCTTGAGGAACTTTCGCGTCGGGTAAAATATGTTCCGCCACGAGGAGAATTGCGTGGAAGTTACGAGCAGAGGTTCGATTATCGGCCAACAGGCAAGTTGCGCCTTGTCATCGATGAGTACTGCGGTGAAGGATTCAAACGACAATGGAACGTTAATGACGATGACTCCTTGGCTGAGACTCTGGCATCCTTCTTTGATGGGCTTGTTGAGACAGCTAAGGCACTAAAGATACGAGACGACAATCGTGAGCGAGAACACCGCGAGTATGAAAGAGAGCAACGACTGGCCCACGAAGAAGAAGAACGAAGATGCGAATTGAGCGCGGCGGCTTTGAAATGGGAGGAAAGGCAGAGGCATCAGCGGTTTCTTGATGCGCTTAAAACTGAAATACATAGAAGAAAACAACGGCTTGGCCCAAATAGTCGGCTTGGAATATGGCTTGCTTGGGCTGAGCGACATTTGAATGAGGATGATCCTGTTGGGAATCTTATTAAGAACCTTGAGGAGGATCGGGAACAGGATGATTAATGTGTTCCCGGGTGGGTAATTCTGCCGTACCTTAATCTGGGCGGGGCAGTTAAGGCGGGCCAGGGCCAGGGGCCGCGGCCATCTCGAGGCAAGCGGCTACTGGCCCTGGCCTCTCCTTATTTTCTTTGCAGATTTCCCCTCTCCCCACGGGGGCTACATAACATTAACAGAAAAGCCCGCCAGGGCGAGCGAACAGCGAGCCTGGGCGGGTTTTTAATAAAACAAGGTGCCCCCGTTTAAATTCTTTCCCCCGGTGGCCATAATTTAAAAATAAGAAAAAAATAAATGCGGGGATGTACGGCCTGCCCGGCAGGCCGGGAGCGGCCCGGCCAAGGCCCCTGTTTATGGGGCCGGCTGGCCGCGCATTGGAGGTTGTTATAAGATGCAGCCTACCGGCGGAGCAAGAGCGAAGGCGCGTAGTGCCGAGCCCGCGAGCGGCTTCTCGCGGGTAAGATCAGCAATACAATGTTTTTAGGATAGGATGAACTGTACGATGTAGACGGAGTAAGAGTTCAGCCGAACGTAATAATGTGGACTTTTTTCACTGGTATATTCTATCTTTTTCGATCAGTACGACATGTCAGTTTGTATTATTGGCAAATACTCGATGAAATACCATAGAACAAAACTGCTTAAAAATAGAGCGCCAAAGATTAAATAATCCTTGAGAGGACTTCTAAACTTCTTCGCAACTATCTCCGTAAAATACACGCATGTCCAGATGGAGAGTATTATCGGAATTTGAATTGTTATCCCTAAGAAAAAGAATATTAATCCCCATTCCACACTAAGGCTGTAGATTAATGTCCCGCCCAACGAGAGTATAACCGCAATAAGTAATCTCGCTCGCAAACTAAGTTTGTATAAGCAGGCAAATAGAACTATAACTCCAAGTATTAGTATCCCCATAACCTGACCTTTATGTTTGATTTCTCCATCTTTATGAATGCGGTCTGGATAAACTTACTTCCGTGTAGGGGTAATTTCTTCTATCTGGGAATAGCCAATGGTGGACATTATCCCCATTACCTCTTGGAGTCGTTTGGGTTTACAGGATTCCAGGTACTGCTTCCAGAATCTGCTCTGCACGGAATAAATAAATGATTTGTTTTTCGTTTTTTTGTATCGATCTATGGCTATATCAACCATCCCAAGATCGCCTTTGTACCCCAAGTGGTCTGTGATCTGTTGAAAGTCTTCAGTGTTTTCTATGGATGAAAGTAAAGCGTGAGACTCTGGCAAAGCTCTGGAAAAATTAACACGCATTTTTGCGATTAAAGACCTTGCCTGGGATAACTGAGATCTGCTCTCAAGTTCAGTGAGTTTCTCGTAAACAGTGTTGCTATGGATGTTTGTAAAACACAAATCGTGCCATGCTGATTCTCGAATCTTTGCCGATTGTGAGCTCAAAAGAGATACCGCAAACTCAGCGGCTTCAGGTGCCCTGTCATCTCCATACAGGATGATAATTCTCTCTATCGGGCGCCGTAGATACTTGCTGGATGTATGCGCATGGAGATTGATGAGGCGCTTTATCATGTCTCGCTGCGTCTCGGGGCCGATATACACATCGGTGTGTTGGTAGTGGTATAAAAGCTTTTCAAGATCGTGTATGTCATTCTTTAAAACGAATATTCCAACCATGAAAGTATAAAAGGGACGGAATACTCGTGTCTCTTCTTGGCTAATTAATCCATTGATCTGCGCTCTTGTTTCGGGCTTCTCGGTTTTAGCATTGAATGTCTCGCTGGCATTTGAAACTGCGACAAATGCGATAAGCGGGAAAAATATTAATTTACGTAAATTGTGCACTTTGATGGTGTCTCCCCTAAGCTGAATTCTAGCAAATGGAGGGAGCTGGTTTTGTATTTGCGATTGGCATTGGCCTCTCCATGTTTTCTTTGCTGTTCTCCCCCCGCCCCACGGGGGCGACATAAATATAACAGACAAGCCCGCCAGGGCGAGCGAACAGCGAGCCTGGGCGGGTTTTTGATTAACCAAGGTGCCCCCGTTTAAATTCTTTCCCCCGGTGGCCATAATTTAAAAATAAGAAAAAGATTAAATTCTGCGCTGTACGGCCTGCCCGGCAGGCCGGGAGCGGCCCGGCCAAGGCCCACGTTTATTGGGCCGGCTGGCCGCGCAGTAGGAGGTGTTTATAAGATGCAGCCTACCGGCGGAGCAAGAGCGAAGGCGCGTAGTGCCGAGCCTTGCGAACCCACTTCCTAGCGGCAAGGAGCAGTGCGGGGCCGCGCTGCGTGGCCACGCCTGCGACGACATCTCGCGGATAAGCTCGGCCTACCGCTTCCAAAGACGGCAGCGGAGCGAAGGCGCGAAGTGCCGAGCCCGCGAGCGGCTTCTCGCGGGTAAGATCAGCAATACAATGTTTTCAGGATCGGATGAACTGTACGATGTAGACGGAGCAAAAGTTCATCCGAAAGTAATAATGTGGATTTTCTTCACCCTTACATTTTATCTTTTTAAACGCAGCCGGGCCGCCAAAGGCGGGAAAGCTGTCTTTGGGAAACGCGGCAGGTAGGCCAGCCGGCGCTGTAATACCGGAGACATAATCCGCAACTTGGGCCTTTAGTCTTAGCGGAAGATATCCGACAAGGACTCTTCCACCGCTGCCGCCGACACGTATTCGGTTCTGTATTTTTTTATCAGAGCGCTGTCGGTCACGCCATCTATTGTCAGGTACTTTCCCCCTCCCGCCGACGCCTTATAATGTCCGTCCGGAGAGAATATTGCCCACTCGTCGTCAAGGAAGGCGACCAGGCTGGACGCCTCTTTGCCGGTTTCAACATTTCGGACCGATATCAAGCCGTTCGCCCCACCAATAGCCAGAAATTTCCCGGTCCCGAAGAACGACAGGCCGCCCACGCTCGCGCCGAAAGCTGGCAAGCGCGATTTCTGCTCCAGCGTGGAGGCATCCAGTATTACAGGAACACCCCCCTTCCCCACAAGGGCAATCAATTTATTGTCGGCGGTTGAAGCGCCCCTCCCCGGCCATTCCCAGTGCCCCGGCACCACCCGCCCTTCCTTGTCTGCCTTATCGGTCATTCTTAAAATCTTATCCTGCCCATTGATCAGGTATTTACCCCCCACAGCGGCCACCAAGCTGTTATACGACTCGACAAATCCATTAAGGTGCATTACTTCCTTCCATGTCGACGTGTCCCATATGGTAGCCCGGGCCCCCATGCTGATGCCGATAAGGTATTTCCCATCATTTGAATACGCGATGACCGGGACAAAGGTGTTGCCGGTGAGCACTTTTGCGTCACTGCCATCTCTTGTCTTGATGATTCGAATCGAGTTATCATTACGCGCGTAAGCTAGGTAGTTGTTATCAGGGGAAAAATCCTGGCAAGCTTCGCAGAAGAGGGCGCCGTCCAGCGGGATAGGGGTGGGGCCTGGCTGCTCTTTGCTCGCGCAGGCAAGCAACATTTGCCTCCCGTTCCGATTGATGAATGAAGCGACTGCAGCGCATTTTTTGTCTTTTGAAAAGACGGAATGTTTGCCGTTATCGTAAACCTTCGCGGTGAACTCAATGACGGGTTTAAGTGTCTCTAGGTCGTATACTACCAGATGGTCTCCCCGCGAGTCTGAATAAAAGAAGTTGCGTTCGTCATCGGAGACGGCGAGTTGGACAAAGTCCATATACGGAAGCGTCCACTTGCTTGCAAGCGTCCCCTTCCCCAAGTCCCAAAGGCGAGCGGTTCCGTTAGAATCGCCGCTCAATAGAAGTTTTCGCGCGCCTATGGCTGCCAGGCTTACAATACCTGCGGTATTCTGTTTTAAAGTTTTAATCCTTTTGCCCGAGCGCACATCCCAGAGCTCCACCGGTCCCAGTCCGGGAAGGATGGCCAGATTACGTCCGCCTTGCACGAAGTAAATGCCCCTCGCAGACCTGGCCTCATATCCTTCCGCGAACTGGCCATAGGGTTTGTCTTCCACCCAGCTAAAAGAGGATAATTGCGCGCCTGTGCGGATATCCCAGATCTGGACTATGCCATACTCACGGCAAATCGCCAGCAGTTTGCCGTCCCCGGAAAAAGCTAGCTGCTCTATGCTTCCCTTCTGTTCTGGTTCAAGTTCCCTTACGGCTCCGTTGGCCAGATTCAATAGTTTAAGTTTGCCGTAACCATAAGCCACGCTTCCTGCCCCGGGCGCTATAGCGCTTCTAAATCCTTCGCTTTTCCATTTCTTTATTTCAGCGCCGGTCTTAATATCCCAGACTGCTATCTCCCTGTCTCGTGAAGAAGAAACCAGCCTAGTGTCGCCCTCCGTAAATGCTATATCCGAGCAGGAATCTTTGAACGAAAATCGCCTCACTTGTTTGCCGGTGGAGGTTTCATATACTACAGCCTGCTTGTCGCCGACTACAGCCAGGCTCTTGCCGCTTCTTGAGAACACCATGCGCCACGAGCGCTCCAAACCAGTTAACGGGATCTCCGTTATTTTATAAGGGTTGGCCAGTGCGCGTATCTGAAGCCCGCCGTAGTTTCCCAGAGACGCCAGTTGTTTGGAGTCGGCGGAAAAGGCCAGCGCTGAACTGCCGTCCGGATTTCCCTTTATAACCGTTATTGTAACGCCTCGGCCGTTGAACCCGAAGACCCGGATATTGCCGTCGCGGCTGGCAATAGCCAGGGTCCCCCCATCCGGAGAGACGGCCGATTCACGGCCAATAGAGAGCGGCCATAAGTGAGGCTTAAGCATATGGTCTGAAGCAGCCGAGAGATTACCGCATCCTAAACTAAGCACGAAAATACCCAACAAGAGAGCTTTCCTCATTATTTAATCTCCCCTAACAATTTTCTGAATTTCATTAAGACTTCGATTAGGTAGGTCCCGGTGTATCCCTGATAGAGTTTTATCTTGGCTGCTGTGATGTCGCTCTGGCTTGAATAAAAGTCATTTGCCGGCATGATATCTCCCCTTAACCCAATGATATTATGGCTTTTCCTGTATATAAAGTGTAGCAGACGAACCCGACAAGGGCGTGGCGCGTTGGGGATGTCTATTTTTGCTGTTCTCCCCCGCCCCACGGGGGCGACATAAACATAGCAGAAAAGCCCGCCAGGGCGAGCGAACAGCTGGTGGAGCGTGCGAAGCGCGCGACACAAATCATTTTGTTGACGTCAACAAAATGATCCCCTAATGGTTGGTGTGAGTTGAACCAAACGAGTTTTGCCTTTTTTACCAGCAGGAAATTGCGCCACTCGGTGTAGCCTGGTAAGGCCTGCAAGTCCCTCGCCATCCAATATATAAAAAGGAGCAGCGTCCCTATATGGATACAGGTAGCTCTATCTATCAGCGGTACTGAATACGCCCACCGGTCCCATTCGCCAATTTGATCCAATTGGCTAATGCCTTTTCCAAAGCGTCCAAAACCGCCGCCTTGGACCCGGCGATTGCTTTAAGTTCGGTTAGTTCTTTCCTCAGATGCAATAACTGCGATTCGGCAACGATATGTCCGCTATGCTCGAGCATCGTCCGCCATTGTTTCACGGTTCGCTTAGGAAGGCTGTAATTCCAACAAATCTCATCAAGGTCTGCGCCACGTTGCAGCCACTCCTGCACAACCGCCACTTTTTCTTCCAAGGTGTATTTATGAGTCGTTTCCATAATATTATTTTCCAAAGGCAAAGCCGGCCGCCATTGAGATCATCCCATCCTTGTCCGCAAAACTCCAGGTGTAGCTTAACCCAAGCGGCATGGGGAAGCGCCAGAACTGGTAATAAAAATTAATTCCGGCGCCGGACTGATTGTATCGGTTGCCATCGTTCCAGACCCATGCGCTTTCGGCAAATGGCTCCACCGCGAGAATTCCGCGTTTGCTGCGGTTCAGGAAGTGGGAAAAAGAGACAGTCCCGCCGATCCCCTCCGTGCCTCGCCATTCTCGCCTGTATTGACCGCGAAGGCCGACATCGGCTCCGGTAGGGATCAGTTGTGTGAACGGCAGCGACCAGCCCTTTGAGCCGCTTACACGGAACGCAAGCTTGTCGTGCCTGTTGAATTCCCATACGCCCCGCCAGGCTGCCTGCATAATTGAATAATTGTATTGAGAACCGCTAATGCCGCCTGCGCTCATGGTGTTGAGTTCCAAGACCTGCAAATTTCCGATATTCTTGCGCTTGTTTACACGGTCATCCAGATCGGATAGGCCTAAACCAAATACTACGCCCATGCCGCCGCCTTGCTGTGATATGCCGCCATTTCCCTCGTGGGTATAAGCGTATTTAATCCCGATCATGTTATGCCGTCCTGTTTCATCCTTAAGCGGGGGCATTCCGTCCTTAAGGTCGAACTTTGCCATTGAGAACGAAATCCCGATGGTATGGCTGTCATTGAGTTTACGTGAGATGGCTATCTTAGACTGTTCCGTACTGCGGGTGTACCTGTTTACGGGTTGTCCCACCTTAGTGGTATCAGGGGTTGCCCCCAAAGTGTTATACGCACCGTCCGCATATTGCTTTTCCGTATAATCGGCGTTGCTGACCTGGGTTACCATGCGCCAATCGCCTTTATCGATTGCAGCTATTGCGGACCGGTTATCAGGGCCGATGGTGCCGCGCAAAAACAGTGTTTCGGCGCGGTGGAACATATTACCCGATACCAGCATAAGGCTGTACCCGCTGCCACTGCTGCCCGAGGTCACCAGCGGCAGAGGAACAATGAACCAGCCATCGTCGGCGTTTATATCCACCACCACCCCATGTGCAGCCTCATTGTAGTGGCTTTTTACTTCCAGTTTGCGGAAGACGCCCATTTCGTGAAGACGCTTTTTAACTTTGTTCTCGGCTTCAAGGCTATAGGGCCCGCCTTTTTTCAATTCCACGATGCGCGCGGATATTTCCTCTGGGCTGGTGCGCTTGCTCGTGATATTTATGGCAACGATCGGCTTTCCTTCAAGCTGTTCTTGTTGTGCATAGACTGGGTTGGCTGATAGTGCTGCAATAATAACCAATGCGGCCGTGAAAAGATCGGGAACTCTCCGGAGGTTTGTCCGGCTGTAGCTTCTGGTACCTGTCAGTGTAGTGTGCATATGAAATGTCCTTGGCAATTGAGTGTGTACTCAATAAGTTGTCGGAAAAGATCCCGCATGGAGCTGCCATGCGGGAGCAGGAGTTCTATTTCGTAGCTATTACTCCCGATATGAACATCGTAAAAGCTTTATGTATGGTGTCGCTCAAACTGGTCTTTTTTTTCTGCATCTTCCAGCGCAAGTAGTTAAAGTTAAAGATACCGATAAGCGAAAACGCCGCTATCTGTGGATCTATGTCCTTTCTGAAAAAGCCGGCAGCTTTACCCTCTTCAAATATGTTTTCAAGCACGGTCATCCTTTTGAAAATATGCTGCGCTTCCCGTGATTCCGGTGGAATGTCCATCGCCGGAAGATGCCTCGTTATCAACTCGGTTATATCCGGGAATTCCTCGGCTCTCCGGGCCAAACTATCGCCGACAAGCTGGAGTTTTTCTATGGGGTCACGTGGCTTTGCATTCTGCATGGAAACTTTGTCGCGATCATTAACTTGCTCTACCCCCTCAAAGGTAGAAACCCAAAACAGGTTTTCTTTTGTTTTGAAGTAGTGGAATAAGATTCCTTGGGAAACTCCGGCTTCATTCGCAATAGTGGCGGTACTGGTGCGGTCAAAACCCTGGCGGGCAAATAGCCTGGTTGCAGTCTTAAGTATCAAGCTGCGGGTCTTTTCCGAGCGCTCGCTCTGTTTAAGCCCGGATGGTTTCGCTTTTCTCATTATTTGGGACCTCTCATTGTTCCCGTAAGTGCTTTGGTATATTGATTGACTGCTCAATATACATTATAACAGCTATCTGAGCGGTTGTCAAGAGGCAGAGTCCTGACAGCAGTGGTTTGAATAGAGGAGATTGTGCTGTGAATAAAATGAGTGCCGGTTTCCGCCTCACCGAGGGGGCGGCTCAACAATGGGGTTATCTGTTTTCCCACAGCCGGCGTAGAGCTGCATGGATGAAACCATCCCCAAAACCGTCGTCGTACATTAAACTTCTCTGCGCCGGGATAGTCGCACGGTAGCGGTTGTAAAATAAATCAGTCTTCATGAAATTACAGGTTATTAGCCACTTCAGATTGTTTGAGTCGCTGCGAGGCGCAAGCCCATCTGCTATACGCTGGCGTATGGAAGCGTCAGTCGGCGGCATACTCCAACCTATAATGACAACAGCTTGGGAACTCTCGAACTCCCGCTGAACGGCTTTGTGAACTTTGTAAAGGAACTCTCCTCCTACAGCTTTATTGAGGACCGGCGGTATTATCAAAGGGGAAAATTCATGCCTTTGCGATTGGTGTATAACCACGACGCGATCTTGTTCTGGGGGAAGATATGCGGGGGCTCCCTGGGTATTTGTTCCCCCCTCCGTTAGTCCGTCCTTGTTTAAAAGAAGGACGGGGATACCATAAGGGTCATCCTGCGGTGTAAGCCAGGAAAGTGAGCCGTGCGGTTTCAACACGAGAGTAGGCGATGGTTGGTGCGATGGTAAGTGCTCTAAAGTACGAGCGGCAGCTATGTAGCGGAGCGGTAAGGGATTGACGCTGTTCTTCAGATAGCCATTTACCGGATTCCATAGCCCGTGTCTTTGCAGGGCCTGCTCCAGCCAAACATCGTAGTTGAATGAGATGAAGTGATGTGTGTGCCCATGGCGGTCTGCGGCGATGGCGGCAGCTAAAAGATCGTAGGGGTTCTTTTCTGCTTTTGAAACAAAATCCAGATCTAAACGCGAGAAGAGACGGCTAAGCAAAGACTGGATGAGATTATGCGCAAAATCCGCTGCTCCTGCTTGGTCGTGCGTGCCCCAAGATGCGACATCCTCCAGTTCTTGGAGAAGCTTCTCAATATTTAACGTGGAGATACTCTCCGGCATTGTTTTGCCTGGTCTTATCAAGTCTCCTTTAAAAACAAATTCCTTGTAAAGACCAGTCTCTACCAGTAGTTCTTTTAATCGTTCAATCTCTTTCGGAAAATATTTAGTCATGGATGCAAGCATTTGCATCCCTGGGATATTCTTAGGTGCAATGGCGCAAGAGGCTCCTGCACCGATAAGGTAGGTTATATGCATTGAAAGTATTCTATCTATAAGGTGGTGAGACTCGCAAATAAACCAGGAATGAATCCCGCCTGGTGTATGCTACGGCGGAGTGGATAACTTTCTTTGTTCCCGGGTGGGTAATTCTGCTGTACCTTGATTTGGGTGGGGGTAAATTCGAGAGGGCCAGGGCCAGGTGCCGCGGCCATCTCGAGGCAAGCGGCTACTGGCCCTGGCCTTTCCATATTTTCTTTGTTGTTCTTCCCCCCCGCCCCACGGGGGCTACATAACAGTAACAGAAAAGCCCGCCAGGGCGAGCGAACAGCGAGCCTGGGCGGGTTTTTAATAAACCAAGGTGCCCCCGTTTAAATTCTTTCCCCCGGTGGCCATAATTTAAAAATAAGAAAAAA